>Ga0160449_1000595_pt1 | contig 21036 bp, 34 predicted proteins | sample HID1975I_E1MG_FD_108216 | JGI IMG/M metagenome (GOLD analysis project Ga0160449, IMG submission 108216) | Enriched soil microbial communities from UW Madison campus, WI, USA - HID1975I_E1 MG | ecosystem: Environmental > Terrestrial > Soil > Unclassified | place: USA: Madison, Wisconsin...
CGAAGCCTACATCCTGACCAAGGAAGAGGGCGGCCGTCACACGCCGTTCTTCACCAACTACCGCCCGCAGTTCTACTTCCGCACCACGGACGTGACCGGCATCGTGCACCTGAAGGAAGGTGTTGAGATGATTATGCCCGGCGACAACGCCGAGCTGAACGTCGAGCTGATCACCCCGATCGCCATGGAAGAGAAGCTGCGCTTCGCCATCCGCGAAGGCGGCCGCACCGTCGGCGCCGGCGTCGTTTCGAAGATCACCGAGTAATCCTCGAAACGAGCGCCGTGTGCGACAAGCGCACCCGGAGGCGGCGCCGGCGTGGTGTCCAAGATCACCGAGTAATCGGCGACCTGAGACGGATTGAGTAAGCGAACGGCCCCGGAGCGATCCGGGGCCGTTTTGCTGTCTGCGTCCTTCTCCCCCGAGGGGAGAAGGGGTCAGGTCTACCGGAACTCCACCTTCACGCCGGGCTTCACCCTGGCCGCCAACTGTTCGGCGTCCCAGTTGGTCAGGCGTACGCAGCCGTTCGAGAAGGTCTTGCCGACCTTGGACGGATCGGGCGTGCCGTGGATGCCGTAGGTGTCGCGCGACAGGTCGATCCAGACCGAGCCGACCGGATTGTTCGGGCCGGCGGGCACCACGACCTTTTTCGAGCCCCGGTCATAGCTGACGCGCGAGGGGTCGTAGGTGTAGTCCGGCTCGGGCGCGACGCCGACGACGGTCAGGTTTCCGGACGGCGCCGGGCGGGTCGAACTGCCGATGGTGGCCGGATAGAAGGCCAGCAGGCGATCCTGGGCGTCATAGGCGCGGACCGAGCGTTCAGTCTTGTCCACGACGATGCGGGCGACATCGGCGGGCAGGTCGGCCGGGCCGGTGGCGGGGACCAGCAGGCGCTGGCCTGTCTTGCCGAAGTCCGCGCCGGGATTGAGCGCCTGCAGGAAGCCCTCGGTGACGTGGAATTTCTCAGCCAGCGCTTCCAGCGGCGTGGCGTAGCCGACGGTGGCCAGTTTCGACTGGGCCTCCAGATCGGCCGGCACTGCGCCGATGAACGGGCCGGCCAGGTCGGCGGCGGTGATCACATAGTCCGACAGGACAGGCGCGCTGTCCGCCTGGGTCAGGCGGGCGAAGACCTGGGCGTCCAGAACGCCGTCTTCGGGCAGTCCGACCGACTTCTCGAACGCCGCGATGGCCTGACGGGTATTGTCGCCGCCCAGTCCGTCGATGACGCCGGGCGAGAAGCGCGCGCGATCCAGCAGGATCTGGGCCCGGATCACGGCCGGGTCTGGCCGGGCGGGCGACGCAGTCTGGCCTGCGGCCGCCGGATCGGATGCGGGCGGCGCCGCGACGGGGGCGGTGAAGACCGCCTTTTCGATCGCTTCACGCGACAGCGTAGGCTGGGGCGCTGTGGCGGACGGAGAGGGTTGGGCTTCGCGCGGCTCGGGCGAGCCGCAGGCGGCCAAGGTCAGGGCGAAGGCGGGTAGGCAAAGGGGCAGGGGACGCAGTACTGGCATGCAGGCTCCGGTTCAGAGGAACCTGAGCAACACTCGGCGCCCGCGCCCCGTTCCGCGCTCAGCGCAGGGCGGCGGCCAGGCCTTCGGCGGTGACCTCGGCCCAGCAGGCGTAGCCCTGGTCGTTCAGGTGCAGGTCGTCGGGCCCGACGCCGCCGCGATCCAGCCCGCTCCAGTGGCCCATGGCCTGGAACCGGTGCAGGACGGCGTAGCCGACACGGCCGCCCTCGAGATCGATCAGCCGGGCGGTTTCGCCCAGCGCCGGATTGCGACCCTTGAAGGCGGGGTTGGTCGTGGCCTCGGGCAGGCGCTGCGGGTCGATCAGCAGGACATCGACGCCGGCGCGATCCAGCAGGCCCTGACCGCGTCGGAAGTCGCCGAAGAAGGCGTCCGTCGCGCGGTCGCGCAGCACGTCATTGGTCCCCAACTGCCAGACGACCAGATCGGGCCGGTTGGCCGCGATCTCGGCCGCCAGCCGGTCGGCGGTCTCCTTGGCCGTTTCGCCGCCGATGCCCCTGTTGACGACGGTGATGTCGACACCCGGCAGGCGGCGCTCAAGGCCGGCTTCGAGCAGGGGGACGAAGCCCAGGTCCGGGCGGCTGGCGCCCACGCCCTCGATACTGGACGAGCCCATGGCCAGGATGGTCAGGCGACCGCCGGCGACCGCCGCCCGGCTTTTCGTCAGCCCGCCGTTGTCGACCACGGCGTCGGCGCGGACGGGGCAGGCGGCGGGGGCTTCGGCCTGGGCGGCGGTCGCAAGGGGCAGGGTCAGGGCGAGGGCGAGAGCGGCGGCTGTCTTCATCGATTGGGCTTTCCGGTGGCGGGGTCGGTGGCGGTGTCGCCGGGGTTGCTGGAACCCTCGGAGCCCGCCGGTTCGGTGGCGGGACGCGGGGGCTGGCCGTCGCGCGCGGGGGCGCGCTGGTTCTCGTTCTCGGTCTCGCGATTGTCTGGGCGGGGATCGGTCATGGCAAGACTCCTAAGGCGACAGGGGTGATCACATCAGGCAACGCTCCAGCGTCCGCCCCGCTCCCCGGCAAGGGGGCGTTCACCATGCCGCTAAACCGTGCCGAAACAGGCCATGTGCGACGGTGCGGGCTGGAACGGCGCCTGCATGACGCCGCCTGAAGAGGTCCGGATGTCCCAGAAACTGCAGGTCGAGATCGTCACGGCCGAGGCGTTGACGCCCGGCGACATCGCCCTGTGGCGCGCCATGGCGGCGGACAACCCCGACCTGGGCAGTCCCTATTTCCGGCCCGAGTTCACGCGGATCGCCGCGGCCGTCAGCCCTGGCGCGGCGGTGGCGGTGTTCCATCGCGGCGGACAGGCGGTCGGCTTCTTTCCCCATCAGCGACGGGGCGGGGCGGTGCAGCCGCTGGCCGCGCCGATGAACGATTATCATGGCGTCATCGCCTGCCCGGGCCAGGCGCCCAGCCTGAATGAGGTGGCGACCTTGTTGAACCCGCGCCGGCTGAATGTCGGCGGCTGGGTGGGCGAGGCGCGGGGCGCGGAAACGCGAGAGACCCTGCTGGCCGTGCTGCCCCAGGGCGGGTTCGACACCTGGTACGCCGAGCGGCGGGCGGCCTTCGGTAAATATTTCAAGGACAAGGAACGCGCGCGGCGCAGTCTGGAGACCGAGCTGGGGCCGATCCGGGTCGAGGCGGGGCTGCGCGATCCGGCGCTGCTGGACCGGCTGATCGCGCTGAAGCGGGATCAGTATCGGCGCACGGGGCGGCACGACATCTTCGCCTGCGGCTGGACGCGGGACCTGCTGCACGCCCTGATGGCCAGCCCTAAGGGCGATTTCGGGGCGTCGATGGCCGGGCTGTGGGCGGGCGACCGCCTGTGCGCCATGGAGTTTTCGCTGCACGCGGGCCGGCGCTACCATTTCTGGTTCCCGACCTATGAGCCGGGGCTGGCCCGGTGTTCGCCGGGCATCCTGCTGAGCATGGACACGATGCGGCTGGCGGGGGGCGAGGGCTTCAGCGAGTTCGACTATGGGTTCGCGGGCGAGCGCTACAAGAAATATTTCTGCAACACGACGCTGACCGTCCGGGAGGCGGTTGTGCTGAGGCCGGGACTGGGCGCGGGGCTGAGCCGCGCCGCCGTGGCCGTGATCAACGCCACCGGGGCCGAGCGCGGCGAGCGCCTGCGCACCAGCCTGCGCCGTCGCTGGGCCGCCATCGAGGCGTGCGAGACCACAGGTCTGGCCCGGATGAAGGGGGCCGCCGCCGCAGCAGGCGCCGCTGTCAACAAACTGACCCGCCCGCCCGTCGCCGCCTGAGGACGCCCATGACCGACACCGCGCGCCGCACCCGCTATCCCGGCCCCATCGCCGAGGCGAAGATCCATCCGCATGGACTGGTCGAGCAGGGCTTCGCCTCGGACGAGGCGCTGGCGGCCATGCTGGACCGCTATCCGGCCGAACTGTTCGACATCAACCTGTATGATTATGACGACGCGGGGCAGGTCAGCCTGCGGACCGGCGCGCGGGGGCGACTGTCGGGCGGCGAACTGCTGCAGGCGATCCAGCAGGGGCGGCTGTGGGTGAACCTGCGCGAGGTCGAGCGGGGCTGGCCCGAACTGTGGCGCGCCGCCATGGCCGAATATGCGGCGATCCAGGGGACCTATCCGGGGCTGCGGGCTGTGACCAACGCGGGGCAGTTGATCCTGTCGTCGCCCAAGGCGCGGGTGCCCTATCATTTCGACGCGGCGGGCGTTGTGCTGTTCCATCTGCGGGGACGCAAGCGGCTGTTCGTCTATCCCGGCGACGAGGCGCATCTGCCCGAGCGGGCGATGGAGCAGGTGGTCGCGCGCCAGACGACCGAGGAACTGCCCTATACGCTGGCGTTCGAGGCCGACGCCCAGGTGATGGACCTGGAGCCGGGGCAGGCGCTGACCTGGCCGCTGTATGCGCCGCACCGGGTCGAGAACCTGGACCGGTTCTGCGTCTCGCTGTCGATGGACTTCCAGACCTGGTCGTCGCGGATGCGCAACGGGGCGCTTTACGCCAATGCGGTGCAGCGCAGTCGGGGCGGGGCGCCGCGCGCCACCGACCGGATGGGCCGGCCCGAGATCGCCGCCCGCTGGGCCGCCTCGCTAGGCCTGCGTCGCATGGGCGCGCTGAAGGACCGGCTGGCCACCTTCGAGCGGGACTTCGAGCCCCAGGTCAGGGCGGTGGACGGGGCCGGGACGCTGGAACGGCGGCCGGGCTGAACGCCGACCTGAACGCCTGCATTCTTACAAGCGGTTCATGACCTCGATTTAAAATGACATCGGCGGCCCTCCGCGCGACCTTTTCGCCAAGCTGAAAAGGATCCGCCGCATGAAACCGCTCATTCTCTCCGCCGCCTTCGGGGCCCTGTCGCTGGCCGCCATGGCCGCGCCCGCTTTCGCCCAGGACGTGGAGATCCGGCACGCCGTCGCGCGTGTCATCGTCATCCCCGAGGACCGGGCCGACATCGCGGTGGAGATCACCGGCGGCGCCGGCCTGCCGCGCCCCACGGTCGAGCGCCGGGGCAACGAGGTGCGGATCGACGGCAATCTGGGCCGTGACCCGGTGCGCAACTGCCGGGGCGGAAACGGCGACGGCCGTCAGCCGTGGGACGGCGCCAGCGTCGAGGTTCGCCGCCATGGCCGGGTCGCCCTGTCCGATGCGCCGATGATCGTGCTGCGCACGCCGCGCAACGTGGATGTAAAGGCCGGCGGCGCTGTGTTCGGCGCGGTGGGGCGCGGCGCGCGCTCTGTCGAGCTGGGCAATGGCGGCTGCGGGAACTGGACCGTCGCCAATGTGGACGGACACCTGGAGATCGCCCAGGGCGGCTCGGGCGCCATCCGGGCGGGCACGTCCAAGGACCTGGAGATCGCGCTGGGCGGTTCCGGCTCGGTGCTGGCCGGGGCGACGCGGGACGCCGACATCGCCATCGGCGGCTCGGGCAGTGTGAATCTGGCGCGGGCGGACGGTGCGGTCAGTATCGCCATCGGCGGCTCGGGCGACGTGCTGGTGCGCGGCGGCTCGGCGCGCGACCTGGATGTGTCGGTCGCGGGCTCGGGCGACGTCGATTTCCGCGGCGTGGTCGGAAACCTGGACGCCACGATCGCCGGCTCGGGCGACGTGAAGGTGGCGCGGGTGACCGGCGATATGAAGCGGTCGATCATCGGCTCCGGAGAGGTCAGCGTCGGCGGATGGGATCTGGCCCCCAGCCGCCGCTGAACAGGGGAGGGGCCCGGAGCGTGGAACCCCCGGGTCCCTCTTTTTATCAGAGCAGACAGGAAAAAGCCCCGGCGGATCGCTCCGCCGGGGCTTTCTGTCTTCATCCCGTGGGACGGAGACGTTTCTTACGAGATGCCGCCCAGCAGGCCCAGCAGGCCGGTCGAGCCCGACAGGTTGGCGCCGGCGCGCTCACGCGCCTGCATGTTGCCACCGAAGTTGTAGCGCAGGCCGATGGTCCAGGTGTCGATGTCGGCATCGGCGAAGTCCGTGCGGCTGTAGCCGGCGCGGATCGAGAGCGGCACGGTGGCGAACTCGTACTCACCGGCGACGCCGTAGGTCAGGGCGTCTTCGCTCTCGTCCATGAACTCCAGGTCCGAGTAGCTCAGACCGGCGCTCAGGCGGACGTTCGGCATGACGTAGTAGGCGGCTTCGCCACCGATGGTCCAGGCGTCCAGGTCGGCGTCGTCGATGGTGGTGTAGCCCAGCGAACCGGTCAGGGTCACGTTGCCCATGTACTTCTGGACTTCGGCGCCGACCGTCCAGGCCAGGTCGAAGCCAGCGTCGTCAGCGGCGACGAAGCCACCAGCGCGCAGGTCCGAGCCGACCATCTTGGTCAGGTGCACGGCGCCCGACAGCGAGTCCACGTCTTCGCCGAAAGCTTCGGTGCGGGTCACGGCGCCGTCCAAGGTGACGGTCCAGTCACCGAAGGCCGGCATGGCCACAGTGCCGTCGACAGCCCAGGTGTCGGTGTCGGCGTCGTCGCCGTCATACGAGACTTCGGTGTTGGCGTAGTTCAGGCCGATCGAGCCGACGTTCTGGGCGGCGGCGGGGGCGGCGATCAGGGCCGCGACAGCGGCGGTAGCGAGAAAGAGCGTCTTCATTTTTCTTTTCCTTGGTTCGGGTCCCCGCCACGGCGGAGGGACCGCAACGGGGAGCGGCCGGTTAGCAAGGAAAGCGGAGCCGTGGAGATTACTTTTGTCTCATAACCGTCATGAGCAACGACGGTGTGGCTTGGCCGCAACTCAATGTGGCCGAGATGCGGCGATTGGCTGAATAGACGTTCAGAATTGCCCTAACCACTTACATTTGCGCAAGAATGTTGCGACGAACGGGTGGCGATCGGACGCGGCGAGACGACTCACTCCACGGTGCGCCATTCCACTATAAAGAGGGACAGGCGCGCGGCTCTCCAGTCCGCCCGAGGGCCGAGGCCGGATTGGCGGATGTCGCTCGTTCTGCGCTTGACGGAAACGGAATCGGACGGCATAAGCGCCCCTCTTGTTGGACCGGCTGTGCACTTTCGGGTGCAGACGCGGTCCGCAGGAACGACCTAAGTTACTGTTCTTTGCAGCTTCTTGGGATTTCACGGCCTTCGCGGATTTCTGCGTGGGCCGCTCGTTTTTGCGGATTTGCGTTCCCTGGGGGCTTAGCTCCCGAGGCTTCGGTCTTTGAAATGGTTCACAGGGACGCGGTTCCGACCGCTTGGGAATAACGACCGATATGGATCAGAGCATCCGCATCAGGCTGAAGGCCTTCGATCACCGCGTCCTCGATTTTTCGACGCGCGAGATCGTCAATACCGCCAAGCGCACGGGCGCGACCGTTCGCGGTCCGATCCCGTTGCCCACCCTGATCGAAAAATTCACCGTGAACCGCTCGCCGCACGTCGACAAGAAGTCGCGTGAGCAGTTTGAAATCCGCACGCACAAGCGCGTGCTCGACATCGTCGACCCCACCCCGCAGACCGTGGACGCGCTCATGAAGCTCGACCTGTCCGCCGGCGTGGACGTCGAGATCAAGATCTAAGAAAGAAGAGGCGGGATCCGACATGCGTACGGGCGTGATCGCCAAGAAGCTGGGCATGACCCGCGTGTTCGCCGATGACGGCGCACACGTTCCGGTCACTGTGCTTCAGCTCGACGGCTGCCAAGTCGTCGGCCAACGCACTCAGGAGCGGGACGGCTACGTCGCCCTGCAGCTGGGCGCAGGGGCCAAAAAGGCCAAGAACACCAACAAGGCTCAACGCGAGACCTTCGCCAAGGCGGAAGTCGAGCCCAAGGCTTATGTGACCGAGTTCCGCGTCGATGCGGACGGTCTGCTGGACGTGGGCGCCGAGCTGTCGGCCGACCATTTCGTGGTGGGCCAGAAGGTCGACATCCAGGGCCCGACCATCGGTAAGGGCTTCGCCGGCGCCATGAAGCGCTGGAACTTCGGCGGCCTGCGCGCCACCCACGGCGTTTCGGTCTCGCACCGTTCGCACGGTTCGACGGGTAACCGTCAGGACCCGGGTCGCACCTTCCCCGGCAAGAAGATGGCCGGCCACCTGGGCCAGGAAATCGTCACCCAGCAGAACCTGACCGTCGTCCGCGTGGACGCCGAGCGTGGCCTGATCCTGATCAAGGGCGCTGTCCCGGGTCACGACGGCAGCTACGTCAAGGTTCGCGACGCCATCAAGAAGGCCCGTCCGGCCGACGCCCCGTTCCCCGGTGGCGTGAAGTCCGGCAAGGCCGCTGCTCAACCCGCTTCGACCCCGGCTGAAGAAGCCCCGGCCGTCGAAGCGACCGAAGGCGGTGAAGCGTAATGAAACTCTCGGTCATCAAACTCGACGGCAAGGCCTCGGGCGACGTTGAACTGTCGGACGCCGTCTTCGGCATCTCCGACATTCGCGGCGACCTGCTGGCCCGCTACGTCAACTGGCAGCTGGCCAAGCGCCGCGCCGGCACGCACAAGGTTCAAACCCGCAACGAGAACTCTCGTACGGGCAAGAAGATGTACAAGCAGAAGGGCACCGGCGGCGCCCGTCACGGTTCGCGCCGTGCGCCGCAGTTCGTCGGTGGTTCGCGCGCCTTCGGTCCGGTCGTTCGCGACCACGGCTATTCGCTGCCGAAGAAGGTCCGCGCCCTGGCCCTGCGTCACGCCCTGTCCTCCAAGGCCAAGGCCGGCAACCTGGTGGTTGTCGACAGCGTCACGGTCAAGGAAGCCAAGACGGCCTCGCTGCGCGAGACGTTTGGCAAGCTGGGCTGGACCAAGGCTCTGATCATCGCGGGTCCGGAAGTCGACGCCAACTTCGGCCTGGCCGCCCGTAACATCCCGCACATCGACGTGCTGCCGAACGCCGGCCTGAACGTCTATGACATCCTGCGGGCCGACAAGCTGGTGCTGACCAAGGCGGCTGTTGAAGCCATCGAGGCGCGCTTCTCTGAGAAGGAGGCCGCGTAATGGCCGGCGCTCAACCCACCGCGCGTCACTACGACACCATCCTGGCTCCGGTGATCACCGAGAAGGCCACGATCCTGTCGGAGCAGAACAAGGTCGTCTTCCGCGTGGCCGATAACGCCACCAAGGACGAGATCGCCGCTGCGGTCGAAAGCCTGTTCAAAGTGAACGTGCTGAAGGTCAACACCCTGGTCCAAAAGGGCAAGACCAAGCGCTTCCGGGGCATCCTCGGTCGTCGCGTCGACATCAAAAAAGCGATCGTGACGCTGGCCGAGGGCCAGTCGATCGACGTCACCACGGGGCTCTGATCAGATGGCTCTGAAGCATTACAATCCGACGTCGCCGGGCCGCCGCGCCCTGGTGCTGGTCGACCGGTCCGAGCTCCACAAGGGCCGTCCGGAAAAGTCGCTGACCGAAGGCCTGACCAAGTCGGGCGGACGCGGGCAGGGCGGTCGCATCGCGGTCCGCTTCCGCGGCGGCGGCGCCAAGAAGCTGTACCGCAAGATCGACTTCAAGCGTCGCAAGTTCGACGTGGTCGGCACGGTCGAGCGTCTGGAATACGACCCGAACCGCACGGCCTTCATCGCCCTGGTCACCTATGCCGACGGCGAGAAGACCTACATCATCGCTCCGCAGCGTCTGAAGGCCGGTGACACCATCGTCGCCGGTGAAAAGGTCGACGTGAAGCCGGGCAACGCCATGCCGCTGCGCTCGATGCCCGTGGGTACGATCATCCACAACATCGAGATGAAGCCGGGCAAGGGCGCCCAGCTGGCCCGTTCGGCCGGCGCCTACGCCCAGCTGGTCGGCCGCGATCAGGGCTACGCCCAGATCCGTCTCGGCTCGGGCGAGCTGCGCATGGTCCTGGACGGCTGCATCGCCACGGTGGGCGCGGTTTCGAACCCCGACCACATGAACCAGAACCTGGGCAAGGCCGGTCGCGTCCGTCACATGGGCTGGCGCCCGCACGTTCGCGGCGTCGCCATGAACCCGATCGACCACCCGCATGGTGGTGGTGAAGGCCGGACCTCTGGTGGTCGCACCCCGGTTACGCCGTGGGGCAAGGACACCAAGGGCACCCGCACCCGCAAGAACAAGGCTACGGACAAGTTCATCATCCGTACCCGCCACGTGAAGAAGGCTCGCTAACCGATGGCCCGCTCCTCCTGGAAAGGCCCGTTTGTCGACGGGTATCTGCTGAAGAAGGCCGAGACCGCTCAGTCGTCGGGTCGCAAGGACGTGATCAAGACCTGGTCGCGCCGCTCGACGATCCTGCCGCAGTTCGTTGGCCTCGTCTTCGGCGTTCACAACGGCCAAAAGCACGTTCCCGTGTCGGTCTCGGAAGAGATGGTCGGCATGAAGTTCGGCGAGTTCGCCCCGACCCGGAACTTCCCGGGCCACGCGGCGGACAAGAAGGCCAAAAGGAAGTAACCGATGGCCCAGACCAAGAACCCCCGTCGCGTCGGTGCGACCGAGGCCCGCGCCAAGCTGGTCAACGTCCGCATCAGCCCCCAGAAGCTGAACCTGGTCGCCGCATCTATCCGCGGCCTGCCGGTGCAGAAGGCTCTCAATGAGCTGGAATTCAGCCGCAAGCGCATCGCGACCGACGTCCGCAAGGTCCTGTATTCGGCCGTCTCGAACGCCGAGAACAACCACAACCTCGATATCGACAACCTGATCGTCGCCGAGGCCTTCGTGGGCAAGAACCTGGTGATGAAGCGTTTCGCGAGCCGCGCTCGTGGTCGCTCGTCGCGCATCCTGAAACCGTTCAGCGAGATCACCATCGTGGTCCGCGAAGCCGGCGAGGCCGCCTGATGGGTCAGAAAATCAATCCGATCGGTTTCCGCCTCGGCGTGAACCGTACGTGGGACAGCCGCTGGTTCGCTGGCGGTGCGGACTACGCCCGCCTGCTGCACCAGGACCTGAAGCTGCGCGAGTGGCTGAAGGAGCGCCTGTCGGGCGCCGGCGTGTCGCGCATCATCATCGAGCGTCCGCACAAGAAGTGCCGCGTGACGATCTACGCCGCCCGTCCGGGTGTCGTGATCGGCAAGAAGGGCGCCGACATCGAGAAGCTCCGCAAGGACATCTCGGCGATGACCGAAGGCGAAGTTCACCTGAACATCGTCGAAGTCCGCAAGCCGGAAACCGACGCCCAGCTGATCGCCGAGAACATCGCGCAGCAGCTGGAACGCCGCGTGGCCTTCCGTCGCGCCATGAAGCGGTCGATGCAGTCGGCCATGCGTCTCGGCGCCAAGGGCATTCGTATGAATGTCTCGGGCCGTCTGGGCGGCGCTGAAATCGCCCGTATGGAATGGTACCGCGAAGGTCGCGTGCCGCTGCACACGCTGCGCGCCGACATCGACTACGGCTTCTACGAAGCCAAGACGACCTACGGCATCATCGGCGTGAAGGTCTGGGTGTTTAAGGGTGAAGTGCTCGAGCACGACCCGATGGCCCAGGACAAGCGCTGGGCTCAGGAAGCTTCCGGTCCGTCGTCCAACGAAGGCCGTGAGCGCGGCCCCCGCGGCGACCGCGGCCCGCGTCGCGATCGGGGACGTGAGAACTAAGTCATGTTGCAACCGAAAAAGACCAAGTACCGCAAGGCGTTCAAGGGCCGTATCCACGGCTCGGCCAAGGGCGGTTTCTCGCTGAACTTCGGCTCTTACGGCCTGAAGACGGTCGAGCCCGAGCGCATCACCGCGCGCCAGATCGAGGCGGCTCGCCGCGCGATCACGCGTCAGATGAAGCGCCAGGGCCGCGTCTGGATCCGTGTCTTCCCGGACCTGCCGGTCACGGGCAAGCCGGCCGAAGTCCGGATGGGCAAGGGCAAGGGCGCCGTGGACCACTGGGCCGCGCGCTGCCACCCGGGCCGTATCCTGTTCGAAATCGACGGTGTGCCGGACGACGTGGCTCGCGAAGCCCTTCGCCTGGGCGCCGCCAAGCTGCCGGTCCGGACCAAGGTGGTCACCCGCCTCGACGCCGGTATCGCTCACGTTGAGGAAGCCGCGTAATGACCAAGATCGCCGATCTGCGGTCGCAAACCGTCGACCAGCTGTCCGACGAGCTGCTGAAGCTCAAGAAGGAACAGTTCAACCTGCGCTTCCAGGCCGCCACCGGCCAGATGGAAAAGACCCACCGGGTCTCGGAAGTGCGCAAAGACATCGCCCGTATCTCGTCGCTTCTGCGCGAGAAGCGGTCGGCCGCTTAAGGAAACGAAGATGCCCAAGCGAATTCTCGAAGGCGTGGTCGTGTCCGACAAGGGCGACAAGACCGTCGTCGTGAAGGTGGAGCGCACGCTGCTGCACCCGGTGCTGAAGAAGACGGTTCGTCTGTCGAAGAAGTACCACGCTCACGACGAAGCGAACGTGCTCAAGGTGGGCGATGTCGCCCGCATCGTCGAGTGCGCCCCCAAGTCCAAGCTGAAGCGTTGGGAAGTCGTTTCCACCGCCTCGGCCTCGTAAAAAGAAGGATCGGATCCCATGATCCAGATGCAAACTAACCTGGAGGTGGCCGACAATTCGGGCGCTCGCCGGGTCATGTGCATCAAGGTGTTGGGCGGCTCCAAGCGCCGCTACGCCTCGGTGGGCGACACTATCGTCGCCTCGGTGAAGGAAGCGATTCCTCGCGGCCGCGTGAAGAAGGGCGACGTCGTGCGCGCCATCGTCGTGCGCACCGCCAAGGACATCCAGCGCAAGGACGGCTCTGTCATCCGTTTCGACAAGTCGGCCGCCGTCATCGTCAACAAGCAAAACGAGCCTGTCGGCACCCGTATCTTCGGCCCGGTTCCGCGCGAGCTGCGCGCCAAGAACCACATGAAGATCATCTCGCTGGCTCCGGAGGTCCTGTAACATGGCCGCCAAGATCAAGAAGGGCGACAACGTCGTCGTCCTGACCGGCAAGGACAAGGGACGCACCGGCCAGGTGCTCCGCGTTCTCCCGACCGAAAACCGCGTCGTCGTGCAAGGCGTCAACATGGTTCAGCGCCACACGCGCCCGACCCAGGCTGACCCGCAAGGCGGCATCAAGAACAAGGAAGCCTCGCTTCACCTGTCGAACGTCGCGATCGCCGACGCCAACGGCAAGGCGACGCGCGTCGGCTTCAAGGTCGATGGGGACAAGAAGGTCCGTATCGCCAAGACGACGGGAGACGTCATCTGATGGCCGACACCAAATACACGCCGCGCCTCAAGGCCGACTACGTCTCGCGCATCCGCGGCGAGATGAAGTCGAAGTTCGGCTACACCAACGAAATGCAGGTCCCCAAGCTGGACAAGATCGTCCTGAACATGGGTATCGGCGAAGCCGTGGCCGACTCCAAGAAGGCGACCGCCGCCCTCAAGGATCTGACCGCCATCGCCGGTCAGAAGGCCGTCGCCACCAAGGCCCGCAACTCCATCGCCGGCTTCAAGCTGCGCGAAGGCATGGTCATCGGCGGCAAGGTCACCCTGCGCGGCGAACGCATGTATGAGTTCCTGGACCGCTTCATCACGATCGCGCTGCCGCGCGTGAAGGATTTCCGCGGCCTCAAGGGCACTTCGTTCGACGGTCGCGGCAACTACGCCACCGGTCTGAAGGAGCACATCGTGTTCCCCGAGATCAACTACGACCAGATCGACCAGATGTGGGGCATGGACATCGTTGTCTGCACCACGGCCAAGACCGACGAGGAAGCCAAGGCTCTCCTCGCCGAGTTCAAGTTCCCGTTCGTGAACTGAGCGGGAAGGGAAGAGATCAATGGCTAAGAAAAGCGCCGTAAACCGCAACGAAGCCGTCAAGGCCCTGGTTGCGAAGTATGCCGCGAAGCGGGAAGCTCTGAAGGCGACCGCCAACGACGAGAGCCTGCCGCTGGAGGAGCGCTTCGACGCCCGCCTGAAGCTGGCCGAGCTGCCGCGGAACTCCGCGCCGAGCCGCATTCGCAACCGCTGCGAAGTGACGGGTCGTCCGCGGGCCTTCTATCGCAAGCTCAAGATGAGCCGTATCGCCCTGCGTGAGCTGGGCAACCTGGGGCAGATCCCCGGCCTGACCAAGTCGAGCTGGTAAGGGGAGCGACCGAACATGATGATCAACGATCCCCTGAGCGACATGATCGCTCGCATCAAGAACGCGGCGACCCGCAAGCGTTCCAAGGTGCTGACCCCGGCTTCGCGTCTGCGCCAGCGCGTCCTCGACGTGCTGCAGGACGAAGGCTACATCCGCGGCTATTCCCTGGTTCAGAACCCGGGCGAATTCCCGCAGTTCGAAATCGAGCTCAAGTATTTCGACGGCCAGCCCGTCATCGCTGAAATCGCTCGCGTGTCCAAGCCGGGCCGCCGCGTCTATTCGGCGATCTCGGACCTGAAGCCGATCAAGAACGGCTTGGGCATTTCGATCCTTTCGACGTCCAAGGGCGTCATGTCGGACGCGGCGGCACGCGATGCCAACGTGGGCGGCGAAGTCCTCTGCAGGGTCTACTAAGATGTCCCGTATCGGCAAGAAAACCATTGCTGTGCCGAAGGGCGTGACTGTCACGCTCGATGGCCAGACCATCACGGTGAAGGGCCCCAAGGGCGAAAGCTCCTGGACCGTCGCCGAAGAAATCGAAGTCAAGCAGGAAGGCGACGAGCTGTCGCTGACCCCGACCTCGGACACCCAGCGCGCTCGCGCGATGTGGGGCCTGTCGCGGACCCTGGTCGACAACATGGTGACGGGCGTCACGACCGGCTTTGAAAAGTCGCTGGAGCTGGTGGGCGTGGGTTACCGCGCCGCCATGAAGGGCTCGGCCCTGTCGCTGCAGCTCGGCTTCTCGCACGAAGTCGACATCGCGCCGCCGACCGGCATCACCTTCGCCGTGCCGAAGCAGACCGAGATCAAGATCTCGGGCAGCGACAAGCAGGCCGTGGGCCAGATCGCCGCCGTCATCCGCAAGCTGCGTCCGCCGGAGCCCTACAAGGGCAAGGGTGTCCGCTACGCCGGCGAGACCGTGCGTCGCAAGGAAGGCAAGAAGAAGTAAGTCATGGCTCTTTCTCTTCGACAATCCGCCAAGCGCCGCTCGGAGCGCACCCGTCGCCGCCTGAAGGCCGTCGCCAACGGTCGTCTGCGTCTGTCGGTGTTCCGTTCAGACAAGAACATCTCGGCCCAGATCATCGACGACGCCCAGGGTGTCACGATCGTCGCCGCCTCGTCGCTGGAAGGCGGCAAGGGCGCCAAGGGTTCGGACGTCGCCGCCGCCGTGAAGATCGGCAAGCTCCTCGCCGAGCGCGCCATCGAGAAGGGCGTCAAGGACGTCGTCTTCGACCGCGGTCAGTACATCTATCACGGACGGGTGAAGGCGCTGGCGGAAGCCGCGCGTGAAGCCGGCCTGAACTTCTAAGGGACGAGATACATGGCTCGTGAACCCCAACGCGGACAGGGCGGTCAGAACCGCGACCGTAACCGCAACGCCCCGGACGCCGGCGCGGAATCGGAACTGGTTGAAAAGCTGGTCCACATCAACCGCGTCGCCGCCACCGTGAAGGGCGGCCGTCGTTTCTCGTTCGCTGCCCTGATGGTTGTCGGTGACGGCAAGGGCCGCGTCGGCTTCGGTCATGGCAAGGCGCGCGAAGTGCCGGAAGCCATCCGCAAGGCGACCGAAGAAGCCAAGAAGACGATGATCCGCGTTCCGCTGCGCGAGAACCGCACCCTGCACCACGACGGCAACGGCCGTTGGGGCGCCGGCAAGATCATGATGCGCGCGGCCCCTCCGGGCACGGGCGTCATCGCGGGCGGTCCGATGCGTGCGGTCCTCGAAACTCTCGGCGTCCAGGACGTCGTGGGCAAGTCGACCGGCTCGTCGAACCCCTACAACATGATCCGTGCGACCTTCGAAGCTCTGAAGGTCCAGTCGTCGCCGCGTCAGGTGGCCTCGAAGCGTGGCAAGAAGGTCGCCGACCTGATGGGCCGTCGCAACGATGGCGCCTCGTCGCCTGAAGCCATCGAGGGCTGATCGACATGGCCAAGAAAGAACAAGCCACCGTCACCATCCGTCAGACGGGCAGCCCGATCCGCCGCAAGGCCGATCAGCGCGCCACCCTGGCGGGCCTGGGTCTCAACCGCGTGGGCCGCGAGTCCACGCTGGAAGACACCCCTTCGGTTCGCGGGATGATCGCCAAGGTCGCCCACATGATCGAAGTGGTCGAAAAGTAAGTCGTTTCGCCCTCCCTCGGTAACGGGGGAGGGCGTTTCGTATCTTGATCTGCGTGAGCGGGCCGCCTAGAAGCGGCCCTTCATTTTTTCAACGCCGAGTCCGGACCTGCGTCCGGGCGCTAGAACCCGAAAGGATCAGGCCCATGAAACTGAACGAAATCCGCGAGAACGAAGGCGCCCACAAGAAACGCATGCGCGTCGGCCGTGGCCCGGGCTCGGGCAAGGGCAAGACCGCCGGCCGTGGCGTCAAGGGTCAGAAGTCGCGTTCGGGCGTCGCCATCGGCGGCTTCGAAGGCGGCCAGATGCCGCTGTACATGCGTATGCCCAAGCGCGGCTTCAACAATCCGAACGCGCTGAAGCTGGCCGAAGTGAACCTGTGGCGCCTGCAGGACGCCATCGACGCCAAGAAGCTGGACATCAAGGGCGAGATCAAGGGCGAAGCCCTGGTGGCCGCCGGCGTGATCCGTCGCGTCAAGGACGGCGTCCGTCTGCTGGGCACCGGCGAGGTCAAGTCCAAGCTGAACCTGGTCGTCTGGTCGGCCTCGGCCGGCGCCGTGAAGGCGATCGAAGCCGCCGGCGGCACCGTGGTGCAGGAGCGTATCGCCGCCGAAGCCAAGGCCGCCGCCCGCGTCGAGAAGCGCAACGCCGCCAAGGGCAAGGCTCCGGCCCCCAAGGCTCCGCGAGGCGACGAGAACAAGATCTCAGCCCGCACGAAGCGCACCGCCGCCAAGGCCTGATACCCACAGCCGTCATCCCGGACGGTCCCGGCCCAGGGCTTTGTCCGGCCGAGATGACGAATATACGAAGAGCGGCCCTCGCAAGAGCGCCGCTTTTCACCTATCTGACGACGACTCGTCGATTAAGCGTCTCTCGGGGGACCGCGTATGGCTTCGGCCGCAGAACAACTTGCCGCCAATATGAACATGGGCTCGTTCGCCAAGGCGACCGAGCTGCACAAGCGCCTGCTCTTCACGCTGGGCGCGCTGCTGGTCTACCGGATCGGCACCTATGTTCCGATCCCGGGGATCAACTCCGAGGCCTTCCTTCAATTCTTCCAGAACCCGGACGGCCAGCGCGGCATCCTGGACATGTTCAACATGTTCTCGGGCGGCGCGGTCGAGCGGATGGCCGTCTTTGCGCTGAACGTGATGCCGTACATCTCGGCCTCGATCATCGTGCAGCTGATGGGCGCAGTGTATCCGCCCTGGGAGAAGCTGAAGAAGGAAGGCGGCGAAAGCGGCCGCAAGCAGCTGAACCAGTACACCCGTTATCTGACGGTGTTCCTGGCGCTGGCCCAGTCCTTCGGCATCGCGGCCGGGCTGAACGCCCAGCCGGGCCTGATCGATCAGCCAGGCCTGTTCTTCATCATCTCGACGGTCACCACCCTGACCGGCGGCACCATGTTCCTGATGTGGCTGGGTGAGCAGGTGACGGCGCGCGGCGTCGGCAACGGTATCTCGCTGATCATCTTCGCCGGTATCGTGGCGGTCCTGCCGTCCACCGTGGCCCGCCTGCTGGGCCTGGCCCAGCAGGGCCAGATGTCGGCCTTCACCCTGCTGTTCATCGCCGTCATGGCCGTGGCCGTGGTGATGTTCATCGTCTTCATGGAGCGCGCCCAGCGCCGCCTTCTGATCCAGTATCCGAAGCGCCAGGAAGGCAATCGCATGGCCGGGGGCGAGCGTTCGTTCCTGCCGCTGAAGGTCAACACCGCCGGCGTCATCCCGGCGATCTTCGCCTCGTCGCTGCTGATGCTGCCGACGACCGTGGCCACCTTCACCGCCACCGCCAACCTGCCCCAATGGCTGAGCTGGCTGCCGCTGGTGACGGCGCAGCTGACGCATGGCCAGCCGCTGTTCATGGTGCTGTACGCGGCGCTGATCATCTTCTTCTGTTTCTTCTACACCTCGATCACCTTCAATCCCGAGGACACGGCCGAGAACCTGCGCAAATACGGCGGCTTCCTGCCGGGCATCCGTCCGGGCAAGCGCACGGCCGAATATCTGGACTATGTCCTGACCCGTCTGACGGTGATCGGCGCGGCCTACATCACCGCCGTCTGCCTGCTTCCCGAGTTCCTGGTCAGCCAGCTGGGCAACAGCCTGTATTTCGGCGGCACCTCGCTGCTGATCGTGGTTTCGGTGACGATGGACACGGTGGCGCAGATCCAGTCGCAACTGCTGGCGCACCAGTATGAAGGCCTGATCAAGAAGGCCAAGCTGCGTGGTCGCGGCCGGGGCGCTGCGGCGCCCGCGCGCCGCTGATTTCGACGACCTAGGGGAGCGTGACGTGAACCTGATCCTGTTCGGGCCGCCTGCGGCCGGCAAGGGCACACAGGCCAAGCGGCTGGTCGAGGAGCGGGGCATGGTCCAGCTTTCGACCGGCGACATGCTGAGGGCGGCCATCGCGTCGGGCTCGGACATGGGGCTCAAGGTCAAGGACGTGCTCGCGCGCGGCGATCTGGTCACCGACGAGATCGTCATCGGCCTGATCGAGGAACGCCTGCCCGAGGCCGAGGCCGCGGGCGGCGCCATCTTTGACGGCTTTCCCCGCAATGTGGCCCAGGCCGAGGCGCTGGACGCCATGCTGGCCAAGCGCGGGGCGAAGATCGACCGGGTCGTGCGGCTCAAGGTCGACGACCAGGCGCTGACCGACCGGATCGCCAGGCGGTTCGCCGAACAGGGCCGTCCGGACGACAATCCCGACACGTTCAAGGACCGCCTGGCCGTCTATAACCGCCAGACGGCGCCGCTGCTGCCGTACTATGAGGCGCAGGGCAAGCTGACCGAGATCGACGGCATGGGCGACATCGCCGCCGTCGCCGCGGCCATTGACGGCGCCCTGGCGTAGTCTTCGGCTGAACCGGGGCTGACCAAACCCGGGCTTCTGCGTTCAACACCCATGTGGTCAGGTCCATGGGTGTCTTTTTCCGCTTCCAGTCGGGCCCGCAGGCTCCGTGACGCCGGTGTCGTGGCCGGGATCGCCCTGGCGCATGTCGGGGTCATCGTCGCCCTCAGCCGGCTGTCGCCCGAGCTGCCCGTGACGCCGCAGCCGCCCCCGATGGAGGTGGTGCTGGTGGCGCCCCCGGTTCCGCCGCCACCCCCGCCGCCGCCCGTGCCCGTCCAGACGGGGGGAGGGGGCGCGCCGGCCGCGCCGTCCCGCGTGCATCTGCCTCCGCCGCCCGTGCGGCCGCGTCCGCCAGAGATTACGGCGCCGCCTCAACCTGCGCCCGAGCCGCCCCTGGTGATCGGGGTCGCCCCTGACGCCACGCCGGCGCCCGGACAGGGCCAGGGCGGGCAGGGGACGGGAACGGGCGACGGCCAGGGCGCCGGCGCCGGTTCCGGGCAGGGGGGCACGCCGCCGCGCCTGGTGCGAGGGCCGTCGTCAGCCGACCTGCGCCGCGAACACCCGCCTGCGGCCTTTCGCGCGCGCCAGGGCGGGCGAGGCGAGGTGTCGTGCGTCATTCGGGCGGATACGACGCTGGAGGCCTGTCGTCTGGTGCGCGAGACGCCGCCGGGCTATGGGTTCGGCGAGGCGGCGTTGCGCGCGGCGCGCTATTTCCGCCTTCAGCCGCCCACGCGGGACGGCGTGACCCTGGCCGGAGAACGGGTCACATTCGGCGTCGAATTCGGCCCGCCGCCGAGATCCGGAGCGCGTTAACGGTTTCGGGGCGTTGACGGAAATGGAATCGCATGTATAACGGCGCGCTTCCGCGAAGGGCGCACACGCTCCTGGTCTGTTGACCGGAGCGGTTTCTGCGTCTGAAAACGCGTACCTGGAGAATTTCGTGGCCCGTATCGCTGGCGTCAACATCCCGACCAACAAGCGCGTCGAAATCGCGCTTCAGTACATCCATGGCATCGGCGCGCACGCCGCCAAGGACATCACCGCGAAGGTCGGCATCGAGCCGTCGCGTCGCGTGAACCAACTGACGGACGCCGAAGTCCTGCAGATCCGCGAAACCATCGACCGCGACCACACGGTCGAGGGCGACCTGCGTCGCGAGACCTCGATGAACATCAAGCGTCTGATGGACCTGGCCTGCTATCGCGGCCTGCGTCACCGCAAGGGCCTGCCGGTCCGCGGTCAGCGCACGCACACGAACGCTCGCACCCGCAAGGGTCCGGCCAAGCCGATCGCCGGCAAGAAGAAGTAAGAGAAAGAGCTGATCGATGGCCAAGGAACCGGGTCGCGTAAAGAAGCGCGAGCGCAAGAACATCACTTCGGGCGTCGCCCACGTGAATGCGTCGTTCAACAACACCATGATCACGATCACGGACGCTCAGGGGAACGCTATCTCCTGGTCGTCGGCCGGTCACATGGGCTTCAAGGGTTCGCGCAAGTCGACGCCGTACGCCGCCCAGATGGCTGCCGAAGACGCCGGCAAGAAGGCCGCCGAGCACGGCGTCAAGACGCTGGAAGTCAACGTCTCGGGTCCGGGTTCCGGCCGTGAGTCGGCTCTGCGCGCCCTGCAGGCCGTCGGCATGACCATCACGACCATCCGTGACGTGACGCCGATGCCGCACAACGGTTGCCGTCCGCCCAAGCGCCGCCGCGTCTAAGCGAACCGCCGACCCCTTTTCCCGCCGGCTCCGGCGCGCCTGATCTGTTCGAGACCAGGGCGCGGGGCCGGCGAAACCCGTTCGAGGGACACCAATGATCGAAAGAAACTGGCAAGAGCTGATCCGTCCCGAGAAGCCGCAGGTCGAAGTCGGTTCGGACCCGCTGCGCAAGGCGCGGCTGGTGGCCGAACCGCTGGAACGCGGCTTCGGCGTGACGCTCGGCAACGCCCTGCGCCGCGTGCTTCTGTCGTCGCTGCAAGGTGCGGCCGTCACGGCCATCCAGATCGACGGCGTGGTCCATGAATTCTCGTCGCTGGAAGGCGTGCGGGAAGACGTCGTGGACATCGTCCTGAACATCAAGCAACTGGCGCTGCGCATGCACGC
>Ga0160449_1000598_pt1 | contig 20986 bp, 25 predicted proteins | sample HID1975I_E1MG_FD_108216 | JGI IMG/M metagenome (GOLD analysis project Ga0160449, IMG submission 108216) | Enriched soil microbial communities from UW Madison campus, WI, USA - HID1975I_E1 MG | ecosystem: Environmental > Terrestrial > Soil > Unclassified | place: USA: Madison, Wisconsin...
AGAGTTGCATCGCGAAGCACACGTTGTGCGCCGAGGAAGAACATGATGAACCACATCACCTATCCCGGACCACGCTTCAGGCGCGGCCTCCTCGTACTCCTGACCGCAGCGGCACTCGCTGTCTCCGGCATGGCGGTCGCGCCCGCGACTGCCACGCCTTCTCTCAGTCCCGACGCGCTCGGCGTCGGCTGCCCCGCGGAAGACCCCGGCGCGCCCGAGGCGCCCTGCGAACCGGAGGTGCCGGTCGAGCTCGCCGCCTCCACGACGAAGCTCGTGCTCGAGCCCCCGATCGTCCCGTACGGCACCCAGGTGACCGCGCACGTGACAGTGTCCGCCAAGTCCGGGCAACCCACGGGCAGGGTCACGATCAGGTCGGGCGACGAGATCGTGGGCGCGGACACGCTGTGGGTTCGGGACACGAGTGGCAAGGTGAGCATCGACTTGCCACGTGACATGCCTGTCGGCAAGGGGTACCTCAGAGTCACCTACGAGGGCAACGACCAGGTCAAGGCATCCTCCGCCAAGGCGAGGCTGCAGATCTACTTGAGCGTGCCGAAGATCAAGGTCAAGACCTCGAGCTGGAAGATCAAGAAGGGCACGCGACCCAAGGTCACGGTGACGGTCTCGGGTGTCACCGGCGCTCCGAAGCCGATCGGCACGGCCGTCATCAGGTTCGGGGGGACGTGGGTGAAGGCTCGGCTCAGCGAGGGGAAGGCGACCCTCCGCATGCCCAAGATCACCAAGAGGACGAGGATCAAGGTGATCTACTACCCGCGGGCCACGGGCTACGTGAGGGACTGGAAGTTCCACACCTTCACGATCAAGAAGTAGGCAAGCACACGGCTGCGCAAGCGGGCCGGGGTTCCTCGTTCGAGGCCCCGGCCCGTTCGCTTGCCTCCGGGGCCGTGCGGCGCGCGGGCCTTGCCCGAAACCTTCCCCAGGACGAACCGCCCCAAGGCGGCTAAGTTCACATTCGGGACGACACCGACCAGTAACACCAGTAGCACTGACCGGCGCCTGCCCCCGGCCCCCGCCCAGCGGGAGTGCGTGACCACACTCCTCACGCAGAAGGAAGAACATGACGATCCGTAGCTCCGGTCCCGGCCCGCGCTTCAGGCGTGGCCTCCTCGCATCCCTGTCCGCGGCGGCACTCGCCGTCTCCGGCATGGTGGTCGCGCCCGCGTCAGCGGCGCCTTCTCCCAGTCCCAAGAAGTTCGACGTCGCCTTCGACCGCGCCACGGCCACGTTCGACCGCTCCAAGGTCTCCACGTCGCTGCGCGAGGCGAACGGTCAGGTGACCGCGTTCGTGCAGCTCCGGGCAGACTCGGCGGTCGACCTCGCCCAGGACGGCAAGTCGAGGTCCGCCGTCCGCGCGCAGGAGCAGAAGATCACCGCCCTCGCGGACGAGCTCGTCCCGCAGGCCGCCACGGAGCGGAACGCGCGCTCTGCCGAGCCGCGCCAGCTCGCGGTCACGTCCAACCTCGTGGCCGGCGTCATGGTGCTCGGCGACGCCGAGAGGGTGCGCGAGCTCGCCGCCGACGACGACGTGGTCGCCGTCTACCGGATCGTCCCCAAGCAGCCCTCCAACAAGGGCACCGACAGCTTCACGCGCGCGGTCGACACGTGGGCGGCCGCCGGCGGCGCCACGGGCGCGGGCGTGAAGGTCGGCATCATCGACACGGGCATCGACTACACGCACGCGAGCTTCGGCGGTGAAGGCACGATCGAGGCGTACGAAGAGGCCTACGGCACGGACGGCACCGGCCCGATCCCCGAGGGCAGCTACGACCCGGCCAAGTTCAAGGGCGGCTACGACTTCGCCGGACCGCTCTACAACGCGAGCTCCGAGCCCGTCCCCACGCCCGACGAGAACCCGATCGACAACGTGTCGACCTCGAGCAACTCCGGTCACGGCACGCATGTCGCGGGCACGACGGCGGGCTACGGCGTCACGTCCACCGGCGAGACGTTCTCCGGCGACTACGCGACGATCACCGACCTGGAGGACTTCGAGGTCGGACCCGGCTCCGCACCCGAGGCCGAGCTCTACGGCCTCAAGGTGTTCGGTGACGCGGGCGGCAGCACCGGCCTCGTGATCCAGGCCCTCGAGTGGGCCGCCGACCCCAACGACGACGGCGACTTCAACGACCGACTCGACATCCTCAACCTCTCACTCGGCTCCGACGGCTCGCCGGCGGACGACCCGGAGAACCTCTTCATCGACAAGCTCACGACGATGGGCGTGCTCTCCGTCATCGCCTCGGGCAACGGCGGGGACATCACCGACATCGGCGGCTCGCCCGGCAACTCGAACAGCGCCCTCACGGTCGCCAACTCCGTGGGCGGGTCGCAGACCTTCGACGCCATCGAGATCACCGACGCACCCGACTCCGACCTCGTGGGCACCTACGCGGCGCAGAACTCCGTGTTCTACGCGGGCGATGACGTGGCCGGCGAGGTCGTCGGCGTCTCGCCGACGTTCACCGGTTGCGCCACCTACACGGCGGAGCAGGCGGCCCTCGTGGCGGGCAAGATCGTCTACCTGTACTGGAACGACCAGGATGCCGTGCTCGACTGCGGCTCCGGGGTCCGGTTCAACAACGCGGAAGCGGCGGGGGCCATCGGCGTCCTGCTGAGCAGCCAGACGGCCGTCTTCAGCGCGGGCATCGCCGGCAACGAGACGATCCCGGGGGCCCAGCTCACGGGCGCCTCGACCCAGGCGCTCGAGGACGCGATCTTCGCCGGTGGCCTCGAGGCCGTCGTCGGACCGTCGTTCGCGAACGCGGGCTTCGATGTCAACCCCGAGCTCGGTGACCTCCTCAACCCCGGGTCGTCGCGCGGTGTGCACGGTTCGCTCGGTGTCGTGAAGCCCGACGTCGCAGCGCCCGGCACGAACATCGCCTCGGCCGCCTCCGGTGGCGGCACTGCCGCGTCGACCCTTACTGGCACCTCGATGGCGACCCCGCACGTCGCGGGCATCGCGGCGCTCGTGACCGAGGCGCACCCGGGCTGGACCCCGGAGCAGGTCAAGGCAGCCGTGATGAACACGGCGACCCACGACGTGTTCACCGGACCCGGTCAGACGGGCGACACCTTCGGCCCCGAGCGGGTCGGTTCCGGTCGCGTCGACGCCCTCAGCGCCGTGACGACCACCTCGCTCGCCTTCGCCTCGGAGAACCCCGCCGGGGTCTCGGTGGCGTTCGGTGTGGTCGAGGTGGCCGACGACGTCGTGACCCTGCGCAAGACGGTCACCGTCCGCAACCTCGGCTCGTCGACCCAGTCGTACGAGGCGTCGTTCCGGGACGCGAACGGCAACGCGAACGACGTCATCTCCATCACGCCGAGCTCGCTCTCGGTGCCGGCGGGGCAGACGGGCCTCTTCACGGTCACCGTGACGCTCGACCGTGACGCACTCGCGCGGACGCTCGAGCCCACGCAGGGCTCCGACGTCGACCTCATCGGTGTACCGATGCACCGCGACTTCGTCTCGAACATCTCCGGCTGGCTCGAGCTCAGCCCGTACAGCGGCGAGGCTCTGCGTGTGCCCGTGCACGTGGCACCGAAGCCGGTCACCGAGATCTCCGGGTCGGACGTCGCGCTCGGCGAGGCGGACTCGGCGCCGCTCGCCCTGTCCGGCAGGGACGTGTTCCAGCCCGGGTGGTACGGCTTCACCGCGCCGCTCGAGCTCGTCGCGACGAGCCCGAAGCTCGAGACCAGCAACGCGGTCACGAGCGACTCGGTCATCGCCTCCGGCGACATCCGGTACGCGGGCTTCGCGTCCGACATCCCGGCGGTCCTGGCCGACGGCGGCGGACTGCAGGACGCGCTCATCAGCGTCGGTGTGGCGACGGACGGGAACTGGGCCACCCTCGGCTCGGCGATGATCCCGCTCGTCGCGACGGACATCGACGGTGACGGGACGTGGGACCTCGAGACGGCCGTCCTCAAGGGCGACCCGGACCAGGACTCCTTGTGGGCCCTGACGTTCGAGGTCGTCGGTGAGGACCCCGAGACGGGCGAGCTCTCGTGGGGCGACCTGCTCGACTACTACCCGATCAACTGGGGGCTGCCGTTCGAGTTCTCGGTGTTCGACAACAACCAGTTCGTGGTCCCGATCGGGCCCGCCTGGGTCGGCATCGCCGAGGGTGACACCCCGACCTTCCGCGTGCAGACGTACTCCCCGTACGCCGATGCGGAGAACGGGATCATCGACGAGGTCTCCTTCACGGCCGACCCGTTCGAGCCGAACTACGTGTTCTCCGGCGACTTCGCGGTCCCGACGCACGTGTTCAGCGAGGCCGGTGCGGACATCACGGTGCACCGCACGGAGAGCACGCCGGAGAGCGGCAAGCTGCTCCTGCTGCACACGCTCAACGCCACGGGCGCCCGCGCCCAGGTGGTGGACGTGACCGCGACCCTGCCCCAGGAGCCCGAGCCCGAGCCGGAGCCTGAGCCGGAGCCGGAGCCGGAGCCCGGGGTGCCCGCGGTCTCGACGACGAAGCTCGTGCTCAAGCCCACCAAGGCTGCCTTCGGCACCAGGGTGACCGCCGACGTGACGGTCACCGCGAAGTCCGGCCGCCCCTCGGGCAAGGTCACGATCAAGTCGGGCACGAAGACCTTGGCCACGAAGACACTGTGGACCCAGGGCTCGAAGGGCAAGGCGACGATCGTCCTGCCGCGCAACCTGCCGGTCGGCAAGCAGCGTCTCACCGTGACCTACGCAGGCAACGCCGAGGTCAAGCCGTCCACCGCCAAGGCGACGCTCACCATCACGAGGAGCAAGCCGAAGATCAAGGCCAAGGCCTCGAGCTGGACGGTCAAGAAGGGCACGCGACCCAAGCTCACCGTGACCGTCTCCGGCCCTGCCGGTGGTCCCAAGCCGACCGGGACGGTCCTCGTCAGGGTCGGGTCCTGGCACGTGAAGGCCCCGCTCAAGAACGGCAAGGTGACGCTCCGCCTCAAGAAGATCACCAAGAAGACGAAGATCAGGGCGATCTACTACCCGAAGGGCGCGGGCTACGTGAAGGTGTGGAAGGACTACACCTTCAAGGTCAAGCGCTAGGGCGAGTCAGCACGACGGCCAGCGGGCCGGGTTCCTCGTCGTCGGGGCCCGGCCCGCTGGCCGTCGTGCGTGCGGCACCCGCCTCGAAGGCTCCGGTGCAGCGGGTCACCCGGACCATCCCCCGGACGGACCTGTACCACATGTCCGAATCGTCCTAGTGTTCGCGAGGTGAAGAGGCTGATCAGCACGGGCGGGCGGGCACGGCTGTCGTTCGCGTTCGCGCTCTCGCTCGTGCTTGCGCCGCTCGGCGTCGTACCAGCGGTCGCGGCCGCCGAGACTCCCGTCGACGTCGAGGTCTCGGGCCGGCTCCTCGACGCGAACGGCTCGCCGCTGGCGGGGGTAGCCATCACCGTGTGGCAGTGGGACGAGGACTCGAGCTGGCAGGCACTCCTACCCTCCGGCGACCCGCTCGTCTCGGCCGGCGACGGCCGCTTCGCGATGCACCTCAACCGGTCGGCCACCTACACGCTGCAGTTCATGTCCCCCGGGGCGAGCTTTCCCGTCCAGTACCTCGGAGGCACCACCAGAGCACCGCTGCTGCCACCCGGCGCAGGCGGCGGCGCCACGACCTTCACCCCGGAGGCGGACCACCCGCTCGGTGCGATCACGCTGTTCTCGGTGCACACGGCCACCGGTTCCGTCGTCGGCGACGAGGACGGTGCCAGCCTGTCCGGAAGCGTCATCCTCTACGACGTCACCAGAGGTGAGCCCCCACACGCGGACGGCACCGTCGACTCGGGCTCGATCGCACCCGACGGCTCGTACCGGCTCGAGGGCCTGCGCTCCGACCGTCGGTACACCGTCCAGGCACTGGTGCCCAGCTACCTGGAGACGTACGTGGGGAGCACGACCCAGCCCGAGCTCGCGCACGTGGTCACCGTCGGCCCGCAGCGCCAGAGCCTCCCCGAGTTCGCCCTGCGTCGTGGGGCGAGCGTCTCGGGAACGGTCACGGCCGACGGAGCACCACTGGGCGGCGTCTTCGTCACCGCACTGCGTTGGGATGCCCTCGACCTGCGATGGCTCGCACCGCAGCACTGGGACGGCCTCGAGACGGCGACGGAACCCGACGGCACCTGGGGCCTCGCCCTCGAGCCCGGTGCCCGCTACACGCTCCGCTTCGAGACGGCCTTCACGGGCTCCGCCCACCCGGACCAGTACCTGGGCGGCGGGACCACGCCACCGGGCCCGGACGACGACGAGGCCACCTTCGTGCTCGATCCCTCGGGGGCCACGATCGACCACGCGCTGCTCGAACCACCCGTGGTCGAACCACCCGTCACGGGACCGCCCGTCACGGGACCGCCCATCGGTGCGCCACCCGTCGTCGGGCCTCCTGTGGTCGAGCCACCGACAGGACCACCCGCCACACCTCCCGCGACGTCGAGGGCGGCCTCGACGACGGTCCTCACGCTGTCGACGTCGTCGGCGAGGTTCGGTGCGAAGGTGACGGCGACCGTCGCGGTGCGGGCCGCGGCCGGGACGCCGAACGGCACGGTGCGGCTCACGCTCGACGGCAGGACGCTCGCGACGAAGCGTCCCCAGACGAGCGGCACGAGGGCCATCGTGAAGTTCGTGCTGCCACGCACGCTCACGACCGGGACGCACCGGCTCGTCGCCAGCGCCGCGCAGACCACGACCGTCAGCGCCTCGACGTCGGCCACCCGCACGCTGAAGGTCACGAAGGCGAAGGTCACGCTCAAGGTCAAGGGGCCGAAGAAGTGGACCGTCGCGAGGGGAGAACGCCCGAGCCTCACCGTCACGGTCAAGGGCACCGCGGGTGGGCCGCGCCCCGCGGGCAAGGTCACGGTGAAGATCGGCACGAAGACGTACACGAAGGCCGTGACGGCGGGCAGGGCGACCGTCCGAGGCGCGAAGCTCAAGGCCCGCGGCAAGGTCAAGGTGACGATCACCTACGTGCCGAAGGCCAAGACGTACACCAAGCCGAAGGCCGTCAAGAAGACCGTGCGGGTCAGGTAGGCACTCAGGGACGACTCAGGGATCGTTCAGGGGAAATCCGGGTCGCGGTGGACCTGCCCGGCGCACGAAGATGGCCACATGACGGTCACCGCCACTGAGTCCATCGCCTACGCTCGCGCCCTCGTCAAGGTCTACGGGAAGGGGGAGGCGGCGGTCCGCGCCCTCGACGGCGTCGACGTCGACCTGCGCCGCGGTGAGTTCACCGCGATCATGGGGCCGTCGGGCTCGGGCAAGTCCACCCTCATGCACTGCCTCGCCGGCCTCGACTCGCCGACGTCGGGCACCGTGGTCGTGGGCGGCACGGAGATCTCCGCGCTGCCCGAGCGGCGGCTCACCAAGCTGCGGCGCACCGAGATCGGCTTCGTGTTCCAGGCGTTCAACCTCGTGCCGACGCTCACGGCGCTCGAGAACATCACGCTCCCCCTCGACATCGCACGCCGCAAGGTGGACCGCGCCTACCTCGACGAGGTGGTCGAGGCCGTGGGTCTCGGCGACCGGCTGACGCACCGCCCCTCGGAGCTCTCCGGCGGCCAGCAGCAACGCGTCGCGTGCGCGAGGGCGCTCGTGTCCCGCCCGTCCGTCGTGTTCGCTGACGAGCCCACCGGCAACCTCGACTCGAACTCTTCGGCCGAGGTGCTCGGCTTCCTGCGCCGCAGCGTCGACGAGCTCGGCCAGTCCGTCGTCATGGTCACGCACGAGCCGACGGCGGCCGCCTACGCCCACCGAGTCCTGTTCCTCGCGGACGGTCGGCTCGTCGGCGAGCTCGAGCGCCCCACCGCCGAGACCGTGCTCGACGCGCTGCGCGAGCTCGCGCCCCGGCGACCCGGCACGCACGCAGGCCCGCTCGCCGACGACGGCGCCCGGCACGCGGGAGAGGTCTCCCCCGGGGCCCACGCGGCGGGCACACCCGAAGCCCTCGGCGGCGAGGCAGCTCCCGGGTCCGGCCGCTGATGCGCCGTGTCGCCCTGCGCGCCGTGCGCGCCCACCTCGTGAAGTTCGCCCTCTCCGTGCTCGCCGTCACGCTCGGCGTGTCCTTCGTCTCGGGCACGTTCGCCCTGCGCGCGATGCTCTCCACGACGTTCGACGACCTCGTCACGGGCTCGATGGTCGCGGATGCCTACATCCGCGGCGCGGAGGAGCGGAGCACCAACCTGCTCGACCCCGCCGCCGCGGCCCGGGACCGCATCCCGATCGAGCTCGTCGAGGAGGTCGCGGCCGTCGACGGCGTCGACCTCGCCCTGCCCGAGCTGACCGGCTCGGTCATCCTCGTCGGCGCCGACGGGACCGCCGTCTCGACCGGCGGCGCCCCGAGCTTCGGCTTCGCGTTCTACCCCGAGGAGCCCGCTCAGGAGATCGTCTCGGGAGCCGCGCCGACGGGGCCGGACGAGGTCGCGCTGGAATCGGTGACGCTCAGCAACTCCGGGCTGGCGATCGGTGACGAGACGCGGGTCGTCGTCGCGGGGGAGGTCGCGGACGTGATGGTCGTCGGCGAGATCTCCGGCTTCGGGCCCGTCGCCGGAGCCACGATCACCCTGTTCGACGTCGACACCGCCCGGGCGTGGTTCGCCCCCGACGGGCTCGTGCCCTCGATCGCGGCGTACGGGGACGGCTCCGTCGACGAGGCGGAGCTGACGGCACGGATCGCCGCGGCGCTGCCGGACGGCACCGAGGCCGTGACCGGGGAGTCGATGCGGACCGAGACCTCGGCCCAGATCGAGGAGTCGCTCGGCTTCATCACGACCTTCCTGCTCGTCTTCGCCCTCATCGCCCTCTTCGTCGGTGCGTTCATCATCGCCAACACGTTCACGATGGACATCCGCCAGCGCCAGCGCGAGCTCGCGATGCTGCGGGCCGTCGGAGCGTCACCCGGCCAGGTGTTCGGGTCCGTGCTGGTCCAGGCCTTCGTGGTCGGCCTGCTCGGCTCCGGGTTGGGTCTGCTCGGTGGCTTCGGGCTCGTCACGGCGCTCAAGGTCGTCTTCGAGCAGTTCGGCATGGAGCTCGCTGGTCGCATCCCGGTCGAGGGGAGCACGGTGCTCGTGAGCCTCGCGGTGGGGACCCTCGTCGCCGTCGGCGCCGCCGTGCTGCCCGCCCGGCGTGCCGCGCTGACCCGGCCCGTCGAGGCCATGCGTGAGGACACCGCGGAGACGGAGCGTTCCCTCCGGCTGCGGGGCTGGCTCGGGCTCGCCCTGACGGCGGCCGGTGCCGCGGCGGCGCTCGTCGCCGCACTCTCGGGAGCCACGGACGGCTGGGTCGCGGATAACCGCGGCGGCCTGCTCGGCGCGGGTGCGGGGTGCGTCGTCGTCGGCGTCCTCATGCTCGCCCCCGTCATCGCCCGGGCGACGCTGCGCGTGCTCGCCGTACCGTTCGTCGCCGCGGTCCGGCCCGTGGGGCGCATCGCGCAAGGGAACGTGCTGCGCAACCCGCGGCGCACCGCCTCGACCGCGAGCGCGCTCATGGTCGGCATGGCGCTCGTCGGGGCGGCCGCCGTCCTCGCCGCCTCGACGCAAGCCTCCACCCGGGCGGTCGTGGAGACGGACTTCACGGCGGACTTCATCGTCACCACGCCCGCGCAGGTCGTCCCGTCCGGGGCGCTCGAGACGCTGCGCGGGGTGGACGGCGTCGACGTGGTCGACCCGGTGTGGGTCTCGTTCCTCTCGGTCGACACAGCGGGCGATCCTGCGCCGCTGCCCGTCGTCGGCATCGACCCGGACACGTTCGGGCGCAGCCTGCAGGTCGAGGCGATCGAGGGCTCGATGAGCTCGATGGCCGACGGCGAGGCGGCGGTGCGCGAGTCGTACGCGAAGACCCACGGGTGGCACGTGGGCGACGAGCTCACGCTCCGAAGCGACACCGGGGCCGTCACGGTCCGCATCGGGGCGATCCAGTCGACCCAGACGATGGACGCGGCGGTGCTGCTGCCCCTCGACGTGTTCGACTCGATCGCGCCGCTGCCCTCGACGTTCCTCGCCGTGCTCATGGTCAACGCCGAGCCGGGCGCCGCGCCGGACGACGTGCAGGCCGGGCTCGTGACCGCCGTCGAACCGTTCGCCGTGCTCTCCGTGCTCGACGGCGAGGAGTTCGCCTCGAGCCTCGCAGCCCAGATCGAGCAGGTCCTCGTGATCCTGTACGCACTCCTGGGACTGTCGATCGTCATCGCCGTGCTCGGCATCGTCAACACGCTCGCGCTGTCGATCATCGAGCGCACGCGGGAGATCGGGCTGTTGCGCGCCGTCGGGCTCGGTCGGTTGCAGCTCGCGGGGACCGTCACGATCGAGTCGGTGCTCACGGCCGTGTTCGGGACCGTCGTCGGCGTCGGTGTCGGTGTCGGGCTGGCTGCCGCGATGCCCCGCGTCTTCGCCGACGAAGGGCTGTCGGTGCTCGCCGTGCCGGTCGCATCGCTCGGGGCCATGGTCGGGCTCGCGGCGGCGGTCGGGGTGCTGGCCGCCCTGTGGCCCGCCGTCCGCGCCGCCCGCCTCCCCGTGCTCGACGCCGTCTCGTACGAGTAGCCCGGCAGCGCCGGGGCTGCACCCGGGCGCGGGCGGGTCGGGCAACGTGCGGCTCGAGACAGCGTGCGGGTGGAGACAGAGTGCGGGGCCGGCGCGCAGACCCTCCCTGCGCGCCGACCCCGAGCTTGGTGCCCCCTGCTGGTCTCAGTTCGAGGTGAAGTCCAGGTGCGAGTCGGCGACGGCGATGACCGACCACGTGCGGCCGTCGTCGGCGGCGAGCTCGTACGTCGGCACGAGCACCACGGACCTGTCGCTCAGGTAGTGCTGGGCGAGCCCGAGCCGCTCGGAGATGATCGTCACGTTCGCGACGGGCCAGTCGAACGAGCTGCCGGGTGACGCGGCGGGCGGCACCGAGAAGTCGTCCGAGACCACGCCTTCACGCGCCACCGCCGGGCCGATCCAGCCCGGCGGGTAGGCCGAGCCCGAGACTCCGAAGCGCGGGTCGCTGAGGCGCTCGACGGCCTCGGCGGGGCTGACCACCGAGTACTCGCCGAGGTCCACGAGAGAAGCGAGGGAGCCCCACGCGGACTGGATGCCCGCGCCGGTGAAGCTCACACCCCACGCGTCGCCCGTGCGCTGGCCGTCGACCACGCGGAAGGCGGTGACCGTGGCGTAGTCGGTCGAGCCGTAGTCCGCGACGTCGGACGCCGCGAACTCGTACGACGCCGGGTCCAGGCCGAGCGTGACCAGGAACTCGCGCGCCTCATCGATCGCCTCGTCATCCTGCGGCGCATTGCCGAGGTCGCGCTCCTCGCACGCACCGTCGTTGAGCTTGCCGCAGAACCAGACGTCCTTGGACGGGTCGTTGTAGTTGAAGGACGCCGTGCCGTCGGCGTGGAGCGAGACGGTGGGGTTCTCGTTGTCGTAGCTCCCGATCACGAGCGTGCCGTACTCCTCGCGCACGTCGCCCTCGACGCCGAGCGCGTCCGCGAGCTGCCGGAGGGTCGCCTCGTTGTGGATGCTCGCGGCGTCGTAGCCGTACGCCGTCGCACTACCCCCGCTCGTGGACAGTCCGGACTGGCGGAACACCGTGCGGCCCGGGGGGTAGCCGGGCAGGTAGGCCATGTCGCTCATCCCGCCCGTGGCCTCACCCCCGCGGCCGATCTCGACACCGCCCATCGGTGCCGGACCCACGCCGCCGCCGGTCGCGTCCGCGTTGGAGGGACCGGTCTCCGCACCCTCCTGGGCGCTGCGTGCGCCGGACTCCAGCGTGATCGGGGGTAGCGCGCCGCCGGTCGAGTCCTCGGCACCGCCCGCGACCACCGAGGCGGCGAAGCCACCGCCGAGGGCGAAGCCGCCCGCACCGATCGCCAGCGCGCCGGCGCTCGCGGCCGCGACCTGCAGGGCACGCATCGGACGACGACGGCGCACCGCCAGCTCGTCGACCACGGTCGCGCGCTCGGCCACCGCCTGGCGCAGTGCGGCGTGATCGGGCTCGAGCCCCGCCGCGGGGTCCGCGGCACGCAGGCGGTCGAACGCCTCGCCGCTACGGTCCTTCGTGCTCATGATGTCCTCCAGGATGGTTGGCCCGCCGTCATGGGCCTCTGCTCGGGTTTATGTCGCCGCGTCACGTCGCCTTGCAGCGGACGACGGCGCGTCACGGGTGAAGACTCAGCGCTCGGGTCGTGCCGGTCGCACGGCCGCAGCGGCGCCCGTCGTCGTCGGCCCTCCTATGCGGAGACGCGCGCTTCCCACGCCTCGCGCAACCGCGAGCGCGCGCGGGACAGCGCGGCATCGGCACCGCCCCGTGAGATGCCGAGCACCTCGGCGAGCTCGTCGCCGTCGATGCCCTCCCACGCGACGAGCAGCAGGATGCGCCTGTCCCGTGGGGTGAGCGCTTCGAGCACGGTGCGCACCTCGTCGTCGGTGATCGCGAGGGCGGCGGGGTCGACGTCGTCGTCGGGCTCGTCCGGGACCTCCGCGACCGGCACCGGGCGACCCTTGCGCTGATGGTTGGCGAGCACGAAGCCGGCCGTGCGGTAGAGCCACGGGAGCTCGGCGCCCTCGGGCACGTCGGCCCGGCGGCGCCATGCCGTCGCGAAGACGTCGGCCGCGAGGTCCTCGGCCTCCTGCGCGCCGGCGCGGCGGGCGAAGTAGCGGAACACGGCGGTCGAGTGATCGCGGAAGAGCGCCTCGAACCACGCGTCGCCCCGGGGCGTGTCCACGGCGTCGGCCACCGACGTGCTCCCTTGCTCGGGCGCCCGGAGGCGCGCAGGACCAGAGAGGGCGGCATGCCCCCTGCCCGGAGTCTGTCCCGGTGCCTCCGATTCTTGCAGGCGGTTCCGGGCTCGTGATCGTGCGGTGTTCCCTGCAACTCGCGCAGGGAACCACCCACGCTAACCGAGGTCGGCGGCCGGGGCTGCCATGCGCAGGGCCACGGTGACGAGCTCTACGAGGTGGATCCGGTCGAGCTCGGCCGGGTCGAGCCACGCGGCCTCGTCCGTCGAACCGCCGATCTCGTGGCGCAGCTCGCCTCCCGTGACGTGCGCGCGGTAGACGATGCGGATCCCCTGGATGTCCGGCAGTCCCGGTGCACGGTCCGCCGCGGGGACGACGATCGAGTCGATGCCCGCCAGCTCGTCGAGCTCGACGTGCAGGCCGGTCTCCTCGAAGACCTCGCGCACAGCGGCGTCACGTGGATCCTCGCCCGGGTCGAGGCCACCGCCCGGAAGGGTCCAGCGGTCGTCGCCGGGGTCGGAGAGGTGGGTCAGGAGGAGCCGGTCGGCCTCGTCGACGACGACGGCGTACGCCGCGACCCGGATGTCCACGCCGTCAAGCGTACGGCGGCTCCGGGAAGACGAAAGGCCCCGCCCCAGCACGTGCTGGAGTCGGGGCCTTTCGAGTGGAGCCGCCTAAGGGAATCGAACCCTTGACCTTCTCATTACGAGTGAGACCAACAGCGTACAATGGGAGCAGAGGCAGGCCCTCTGACCTGCACAAACGCTCCGCGGGCAGTAGCATGCAACTGCTAACAATGGCTCCCTAGTTGGCTCCCAGGAGGTCCGAGCATGGCGAGACGCCCCCACGGCACCGGGTCCGTGCACTACGACAAGGACCGCGGCAGCTGGGTCGGCGTCTACGAAGCCGGCTGGACACCCCGGGGCACCCGGCGCCGCCGCAAGGTCACTGGGCGCACCGAACGCGAGGCCCGCCGACGCCTCCTCGAAGCCCAACGTCAACCCGAGACTCCGACCACCACGCACCGGCCCACCGTGCGCACCTGGGCCGAGCAGTGGCTCACCATCACCCAGTCCCTGGTACGCCCCACCACCTGGACGAACAACTCCTCCGCCGTGCGCCGCTGGATCATCCCCACGATCGGGCATCGCCGCCTGGACCTCCTCACCCCCGCCGACGTCCGCGCCGTCACCCGCGCCATACTCGACGCCGGTCGCGTCCCATCGACGGCGCAGCGCGCCCAAGTCGTCCTCGAAAAGATGCTGCGCGACGCCATCGTCGAAGGCCACCAGGTCCCCCAACGCGTCCTCATGGTCGAGGGCCCGGCAGGAGCCGACAGCGACCGCGACGCGATCGAGCTCCCAGACGCGCTCGCGATCCTCGCCGTCGCCTCGCAGCGCCCGGACGCCTCCCGGTGGGTCGCCGCATTCCTGCAGGCGATACGCCCTGCCGAGGCCCTCGGCCTGACCTGGCCGATGGTCGACTTCGACAACCACCGCATCGAGATCGCCTGGCAGCTCAAGGCACTGCCCTACAAGATCGCCCGCGACCGCAGCAGCGGGTTCCGCATCCCCACGGGGTACACCGTCCGCCAGCTCGACGGCGCCCTCCACCTGGTGCCGCTCAAGACCGCGTCGGGTCGCCGGGTCATCCCGATGGTGCCGTGGATGGAGTCCGCCCTCCTCGCCTGGCGAAAGGTCTGCCCCCCGTCCCCGCACCAGCTCGTCTGGCCTCGGCCTGACGGGCGCCCCGGCCTCGACTCCCTCGACCGAGCCGCGTGGGTGCAGATTGTCGACGAGGCCCGGGTCGCGCGCGTCGACGACGACGGCGCCGGCCGGCGCTACGACCTGTACGAGGCGCGCCACACCACCGCGACACTACTGAGCGAGGCCGGCGTCGACGACGAGACGATCATCGAGATCATGGGCCACTCCTCGATCCTGTCCACGAAGGCCTACCTGCACACCACCTCGACCCGGACCCGCGAGGCCCTCAACGCCGTCGCCAAACGCCTCGGGCTCAGCAGCCCCGCTCCACCTCTTGCCACAGCACCATCAGGGCCGCCCGCTCCGCATCCGTGAGGCCGTCCAGGCGGGCCAGGAGGGTCGGCTCGTCGACCCACAGCTCGTCCGCGACCGTCGGTAGGTCGTCGGCCCACCGCAGCGCGTCGAGGAGCTGCTCGAGCGTGATCAGCCACCGCGCCGCCAGTTGCGACGTCGCACGCTCGTCGTGAGCGTCCACAGGCCCGGTGTGGCCGAGCTCGACGTGCGCGAGCTCGTGCGCGAGCGTGCAGCGCCGCTGCGCCTGCGACTGGTCAGGGTGCATCACGATCCGACACACCCCGTCCGTGGCCCCGAGCACCCCGTCCATGCGCGCCCACGTCAGGTCCACGTTGCGTAGCGCCCGGAGCCGCCGCCAGGGGTGGAACCTCATGCCAGGACCGTAGCCGCGACCAAGGACACCGTGTTCGTTGCACGGGTCTGCCTAGGGCAATCTATAGCGGCGTGTCACCGTGTCGTGACACACTTGCAGTACGCAAGAGAGCTTCGGCTTGAGCGTCCCGCCTTCGGCCTCCCACCACCGGTGGGGGGCCGTCGTGCTACTTGGGGATCCATACCTTGTCCACCCGCACCAGATGACTGATCCGGTCCCAGAGCGCCCGGTTCGCCTTGATTGCTGCGGGCACCGTGTCGGCTCGGCTACTGATCCGGTTCTTGAGATACGCGACCATGTCGATCGCTTGGATTGCCCGGTGCTCGGCGGAGTTGGCGAACACCAGGCTCTGAATCTGGGCGAGCACTCGGGGCCGGTACCCCCAGGTGCCCACCGTCGTGTACTGCTCGAGCCACCGTCGAGCGGGACGAGCGAAGCGGCACTCGTCGGCGAGCACGATGACCTTCTGCCCATGGAAGTGTGCGTAAACGTCGACGTCCTCGAGGACAAACGTCAGAGCAGCCTCGTGCTCACTGAACCGGCCACGGTATCTGGCAAGATGCCTGGGTCGGTCCACCCCGCGGATAAAGATCCACTCGGCGTGGAGTGCGACAGCCTCCAACGCCCAGCCGTAGACGGCGATTCGCTGACGCGGGTGCAGAGCTTCCCAGCCGTCCTGGCCGTGAAAGACCCTGTGTCCGTGCAACTCGAGTGATGGGTCGACACCGAACTCATGTGCGGCCCTAAGCATGACGGCGTCGAGTTCGTCAATGAGTGAGCGAGCGCGATAGACGCGAGTGATGAGCGCTGCGACTCGGTAAGTCTGATGACTCGCCGTCTCGTCGATGAACGCTGCGAGCGTCTCATCCCGGCCTACTCTCTCTGGCCCCCCAGGTGCGCTCAAACGGGTTCATCCCGCCCGCCATCCTGTGACTCCTCGCCCGACGTCGCGTCTGGGGCATTCGCCGGCACACCCTCACGGGCAGCCCACCGCGCTGTCGATGAGTCACCTGGGATCAGCGAGATCAGATCTGGCGGGACGATGGCGACCTGCGACGAGAGGAAGTCCGGAGCCCACTGAACATCGGGCATCCGGGCGAGTACGCGATGGACTGACCGTTCGCCAGGCGGCAGTGTCTTCGCTACCTCGAAGCTCCTGCCCAGCAACTCCAGCCGTGTATCGCCGTCAGCATGGGGCATGAGCGCAACGATCGCCTTCTTGAGATCTCGGAGCAGATCACCCGAGACGTCGTCTTCGATCGAAGAAGAGCTCGCGCTACCTTCCACCGGATGGGCCTCTCCGGGCACACCTCCTTCTCGAAGGTAGGAGTAGAGCTCCTCGCGAGCGGCGTGCATGGAGATGTCCCGTCGCCGGGCATACTCGCGACCCGCCTTCCCTGCTTCGAAGTCGAGGAAGGCCCAGTGCTCGACGAGCTCATCGGTGCTGAGTTGACGCACATCGACGTCGGAACCACCCCACAGGTTCCACTTGCCGGCGAGGCCAGACAACTCAGCATCGAGCGGTGGCCAGTCCGAAAACTCGTGAGGTTCGCCACCGCGCGCAACTCGCTCGGCGCTCCCTGAAGTCAGGCCGTACCCGCGATCGATCTTCTCCCAGGTGCGAGCTCGCATCCTCGCGGAGTACACACCGGTCTCGAGTTGCGACTGGACTGTCGTCGACGGCCCTCCGAGTTTGGCGATCGTCTCTTGAGGGACGTCACCACGCCGTTGCGCGAGATAGCGGCCCAGCCGCTTGAGGTCCACTTCGGATGACATGGCATCAACTTTGCCCGGAAACTTCGGCAAACTCCACCGAGGCGCGGCAAACGACAAGCGCGCAGTTCAGCCGCGTTGCGAGTTACAGCTCTGTCGTTCCGCAGGTCCGTAAAGTTTGCCATGGTCTTGCTGGCCGCAACGGCAAGTTTGCCGTAGCGTCTGAGGCATGCCCAACTACGACGATCAGCGGCCCAAGACGGTTCCTCCGCACGTCAGCCTGTCGACGTTGCGCGCCGCAGTCGGCCTCACCATCGACGAACTCATCAGCAAGATTGCCGAGGACCTGCCGCCGGAGGTGAAGCCGCCGACAAGAGGTGCCATCTCCGCGATCGAGAACGGTCACCGCGGGGCCTCCGCGCAGATGCTCGACCTCATCGCATGCGCATACGGACTCCCCGCGGGCTCGATCACCACCGCCTACCAGCCGCGCGCGCGAGCCGACCAGGCGGTCGCCTGATGTCGACCTCGACCCAGACCCCCGGCGCACTCTCCTACGCCCTCGAAGGCGCAGCCACGGCGGTCGGGGTGTCGAAGGACGTCATCCAGCGGGCGATCCGCGCCGGGGACCTCGAGGCCCACTACCCGACGATCGGCGGCCGCCCAATCGCCAAGCCCGTCCTGCTCGCCAGCGAGCTCGAAGCCTGGGTGCGCCGCGGCCCCACCGAACGCCAGCCCTAACCCGACCGTGCATGCCGGAGGCCGGCCCCGCGAGCAACGAGAACCGGCCTCCACCAACAACGAGAGGAAGCCTACCCATGGCCCCCAGGACCAGCAGCGAGCTGATGACCCCCGCCGAGGTCGCCGCCGTGTTCCACGTCAACCCGAAGACCGTCACCCGGTGGGCCATCGACGGACGCCTGCCCTCGATCCGCACCCTCGGCGGGCACCGCCGCTTCCGCCGCGCCGACGTCGAAGCCGCCAAGACCGAACGCGACACCCCGGCTGCGGTCGTGTCGTCGACCGCGGGCCTCGCGTCCCTGCGCGCCGGAGCCTCCATCGCTGGCGGTGCCCTGTGAGCGCCCCCTCGGCGGTCGTGGTGTCCGCGCACTCCGACACCGTCACCCCCGGGGACCTCGCGGTGCGCTACGAGCGTCGCCGGGCCGAGCTCGCCGCCAAGTACGGGCAGACCTCCCCCCAGGTGCACGACCTGACGGGCCGGTACGCACGGATGCTCGAGCACACCGCACGCACCGCCATCGCGACCGCACCGGTCGCCGTCGAGGTCGTCGAGGTCGAGGACCCTGAGCTGCTGGACGCGGACTTGACGGCGATCCTCGTCGCCCTGGACGGCGGTGCGCGATGAGGCGCCCCACCAGTCCTGTCGGTGACCACCTCGACGTCCTGGTCGAGCAGGACGCGGCCCGCATGGCCGACCCGCGCACCGACCGCCCGGGCCCTGTCGCCACCGTCGTCGCCGTCCTGTCGGTGGCAGCGGTGAGCGCGATGGTCGCCTTCACGCTCGTCGCCACCGCCTGGGGGCTGTCGTGAGCGCCCACGGCCCCCGTCAGATCGCCGCCGACCTGCTGCGCGACAAGTTCGCACGGCGCCACACGACAACCACCCCGGACGACGCCCTGTGGGACGCCTCGAACCTCGCCGCCTCGGTCACCGCAGACGTCCTCCTCAGCAGCGGCCCCGAACGGGCCCGCCCCTACGCCGAGGCCTTCCAGCTGCTGCGCAACCGCTGGCAGCGACTCGCAGACGCCATGCGAGTCCCGACCACACCCAAGGAGTCCTGATGTTCCCCAACCACCGCACCCTCGCCCGCCGACTCGCACCAGCCCTGCTGGTGTCCCTGCTCCTGTGGGCAGTCATCGTCGCTGGCGCGTCCCGTGCCCTGGCCCACCACGGCGACCTCACCTCGAGCCCCGTGTGCACCGCCGACGCCTGGACCGTGACCTGGTCGCAGGGCTGGGAGAACGTCCCCCGCGGCGTCACCGGCGTCGTCCGCTCGCGTACCGGGACCGGCCCGTGGGTCGAGCGCGGCACCACCACCGGTACCAGCGGCCGCATCGCATGGGACGTCACCTACCCCGGCGACACCGTGATCGGGCCCTGGGAGTACGTGGAGATCAGGTTCGGCAACGGCCACCGCATCGACTCGCAGCGCCGCGTGGAAGGACTCACCCCGTGCGTGAAGCCCGAACCCACCCCCGAGCCCACGCCAACACCGGAGCCCGAGCCTTCACCGACGCCTACACCGGAGCCTTCCCCCGAGCCCTCGCCCTCGCCTACGCCTTCGCCGTCCCCGGAGCCCACCCCGGACCCGACCCCGACGTCGACGCCTACGCCTGGGCCCACGCCGTCGCCCGAACCCACGCCGAGCGACAAGCCCACGCCGTCGCCCGAGCCGTCATCCGACCCGACACCGCCCGCTCCCGAGGACCCGCCCAGCGCGGACCCCGAGCCGTCACCGGACCCGACACCGGGCCCTGACGACGACCCCGCCGTCCCCGAGCTGCCCGAGACCGGGTCCAACCTCGCCCTCGCGGTCCTGACCGTCCTGGGGCTCCTCGGAGTCGGTGCCGCGATGGTCACCGCAGCGCGCCGCAAGAACGCCGGTGAGCGGTGATGGCCACGGACACGCACACCCTGCCGGACAACCTCGACCAGCTCGCCCAGGACGTCGCCGACGCCGCCGTGGAGGTCGCCGCCCGCAAGACAGACCTGTCCGTCGCAGACAGAGCGTTCCGCGACGCCCGGCAGGACCTCGTGCACGCGGAGACGACCCTGGCGAACGCACGTCAGGCCCTCGACAACGCCCTGACGCCCGTCACGCCGGGAGGGGCGTTGTGAGCCGCGGCTACTACCCGGACGGTGCGCTCGACGACACCCGCAACCCCGACCTCGACGACGTCGACCCCGACGAACTCGAGGCCCGCCGCTGGGACGCCCTCATCGACGAAGCCGACGCCCGACGCAAGGAGCTGCCGTGACCACCCCCGTCGCGCCGGCCGCCCCGGGCACCTACCCCGTCGTGGAGCACCCACGAGTGCCGATCGCGCGGAAGAACTCCACCACGTACATCGCCCGCTGCCACCACTGCGACTGGGACCGCGACAGCGGCATCCGCGCCGAGCTCGCAGAGCAGACCGCCTACCACCGCCACCTGCACCGCACCGGACAGATCCCCACCACCTAGCAGCACACGCAGGACCCCAACCCCGAAAGGAAACGTCATGAGCACCAAGACCCCCGAGACCGCCAGCGACGACGTCACCGACGTCGACCGCCAGATCCGCCTCGAGCAGCTCGCCACCGAGCTCGCCAAGCGGCAGGCCGCCATCGAGGCCGACAAGGAACGCGTCGAGGAGATCAAGCAGATCCTCGCGGCCGAGCTCCCCGTCGGCACCCACCCCGCCGGCTCCCACAAGATCCAGGTCCGCGCCGGCGCCCGCCGCCTCAACAACACGCGCCTCGCCGAGGCCTACCCGTACACGGTCCGCCCCGAGCTGTACAAGGCGACCCTCGACACGACCGCGGTGAAGCACCACCTCGCCCCCGCCGAGCTCGAGTCCTTCAAGGACGCCTCGGCGCCGACGGTGGTGGTGATCTGATGCGCACCATCAAGGTCACGACCCAGGCCGAGCTCGACGACGCGATCGCCACACACGGCGCTGACCACAACGTCAAGATCCTCGTCGACTCCGATCCTGGCATCCGGCTCGACATCATGACCGCCACGACCGGAGCGGAGCTGGTGGTCGGCTCCGCCAGCGTCGTCCGGGTGGGCGGCTCCGCCAGCGTCGACTGGGTGGGCGGCTCCGCCCGCGTCGGCTCGGTGGGCGACTCCGCCAGCGTCGTCCGGGTGGGCGGCTCCGCCAGCGTCGGCTCGGTGGGCGGCTCCGCCAGCGTCGGCTCGGTGGGCGGCTCCGCCAGCGTCGACTGGGTGGTCGGCTCCGCCAGCGTCGGCTCGGTGGTCGGCTCCGCCAGCGTCGTCCGGGTGGGCGGCTCCGCCCGCGTCGGCTCGGTGGGCGACTCCGCCCGCGTCGGCTCGGTGGGCGACTCCGCCCGCGTCGGCTCGGTGGGCGACTCCGCCCGCGTCGGCTCGGTG
>Ga0160449_1000602_pt1 | contig 20878 bp, 17 predicted proteins | sample HID1975I_E1MG_FD_108216 | JGI IMG/M metagenome (GOLD analysis project Ga0160449, IMG submission 108216) | Enriched soil microbial communities from UW Madison campus, WI, USA - HID1975I_E1 MG | ecosystem: Environmental > Terrestrial > Soil > Unclassified | place: USA: Madison, Wisconsin...
GATTTCATGATGCGAGTTTTTGATCTGGAGGAGGGCCTTCGCCCAACCGAAATCAGCGGGATCCCCGGCCATTGGTTGTACAGCGCTGGCCTACCCCTGGTTCACATCATTCAGGCTCGCGGCCAAGGACTGTTACGAGCAACCGAGTTCATTGATCATGTTGGTTTCCGCATGGGGGACTACGACACGTTCAAAGCAAAGCTTGAGCACCTTGGGATTGCCTACAGAGCGACTGAGATCCCAAGCCTGAACGAGCGGCGTATTTTTTTACGCACACCAGACGGGCATTTGTTGGAAACCGTTTTCCCTGGCGCTGCGTTGAAACACAATTGACCTACGACAATCACGCAATTCTGGAGCCATCCCTCGTGAACACCACAAGCAACTGACTCAGGAACGCTGGCTTGTGCAATTAACATGATGAAGTCCTCTGGTCTTATTTTTGTGAGGAGTCGCATATGAGATGCGGCCTAGCTTCCAAGCTACTCCAGACTGAGCACTTCAATAAGCGCTGGTGTCTATCTGTTATGCTGAAATTCTATAGCTGGTCGCGAGTGGGCTCTTTAGACTGCCTACCAGCTTCCCACCTCTCATTATGGTCAGCCTATGGACGTCGTTCAGCTCAAAACACTCATTCATGTCGCTGAGCTCGGCAGCCTCAGCAAAGCTTCTGATCGCCTGCATATCGCCCAGCCGGCATTGAGCCGCCAGATACGTCAGTTGGAAAAGGAACTTGGCGTATATCTGTTTGAACGTCATGGCCGGGGCATGATCATCACGGAAGCAGGCAGTGGGGTTTTGCAACATGCTACCAGGATCATGGATGAGCTGGAGGCGATTCGCAGTTCTGTCTCCGGTGCTCAAGGCTCATTCCGCGGGGCCGTCGCGATAGGTACCACGCCCACCATTGCCGAGATCATGACCGTTCGCCTGGTCAAACGCATTCGTGAAGAAAATCCGGATTTATCAATCCGCTTCTCATCTGCGTTCAGCGGCTATCTCCTCGACTGGATTCAGCGCGGTGAACTGGAGCTGGCGGTCTCTTACGATCTAGAGCCTTTGCATACCCTGCGGATCGTGCCTGTCATGATGGAGAATCTTGTCCTCGTCGGGCCGCCCAGTGCAAACCTTAAAATGGATCAAGCGGTCAATTTTTCAGACTTGGCCCATGAGCCTATGGTGTTGCCTAGCCAACGGCACGGTTTACGCAAGATCATGGACCGTTGCGCTGCCGACGTTGGTTTCAAGCTTGCAACCAACGTCGAGGCAGACTCCTTTGGTGCAATGATAGACCTGGTCCGCAATGACTTCGGCCTGACCGCCCTGCCACTGGCGTCGATATACGGTCATCTGCAGAGCGGTACGCTTTGCGCTGCGCCTCTGGTGGAGCCAACGCCAATGCGCAAGGTGGTCATGGTGTCGCCTGCCGACAGGAAGGTCAGCCAAGCGACGCGCTATGTGGGTGAAACCTTTGTGGATCTGGCTTCGGAGTTGGTAGAGCAGGGCATTTGGGCCGGCCATATGCTGTGAGCGAGGTATCCGTCCGGCCAACACATCTTCCTGGCCTGGCACGCGCCACGGTTCACAAATGGAGCTGAGCGCCGAACAGCTACACGCCTTGATACTGGGCTTGCCTTGGCAAAAAGTTGGCCCCGGAAACGCCATTTCCATCCTCTAAACCGAGCCATGCCCCATCCGGCAGTGCAATTGTCCGATCAGCCTGTCGTCCTGGTACAAGATCGAGGGGGAAATCAAGGATCTGGAGCCGGACATACGTCGCCGAATACGGCAAGAGAAAGCGGTACCGGTGATGGATGCGTTGCATGCCTGGGTGGTTGCCCAGCGCGATATCGTGCACAACGGTTCAGCCCATTGGCAAAGCCTTGGATTACAGCTTGAAACGCTGGACGGCATTGTCGCGCTACCTCGATGACGGGGCTGTAGCCATTGATACTAATTGGTGTGAAAACCAGAAACGACCTTGGGCGCTGGGGCGCAAGAACTGGCTCTTTGCTGGGTCACTACGCAGCGGTAAACGCGCCGCTGCGATCATGAGTTTGATCCAGTCGGCCCGGAACAATGGGCACGATCCGTATGCCTATCTGGCTTTTGGGCAATGACGTCAAAGCGATGCCAATGCTTCGTGCCCCGCATACTGGGCCCATCATATTCAAGGATTTCGAAAGCCTTCAAGCTAAGCCCCTGGAATAGCGCACGGGCCTCTAACTCAGAGTGAAAGGTTCTCGCCGTGTCGGATGCCCAATCATCTTTGTCGCCGAAGAGTTGGCCCACGAAAATGCCTCCCGGCAGAAGCGCAGATACCACAACTGACCAGAATTTTTCAAAGTGGTCTGAATGACAGAATGGTAAGGCCATTCCTGCATGGATCAATGACGAGGGTGGCAAAGACTCGAGGCTTTCAAACAGTTGGGTAGCTGTTTCTAGCTTTGCAGCAGGGTGAGCCAGACCGATAGCATGCACCATTTCGATTGCGGCCGGCTCTCGGTCAATAGCTAGAACATCCCAGCCAGCTTGAAGTAAAGCGCGAGTCTCGTTGCCAGAGCCACAACCCAGATCCACAGCGTTTCTAGAGTTCGTCTGAGTGCTAGCAAGTTCAAGTGCTGTGTGAAGAAGCGATGATGCTGGACGGTCTCTGTGGTGCTCGTAATACGTTTTCCACTTGGACGTCCCACACGGATCGTTGAGTTGCATTCCTTTATCCTTCCCTGTGATCGCTCGTATGCTGGCATGGATTCGATGCGGAGTCTCTTTAAAAGGCAGCCAGGCCATAGGATCTCGATTTGCAGCGGGGTGCATCTCCTAGGGCGGTGCTCTGATGGATCCCATTACGCAAGGTGACTTGGGCATACGCTTACTGAGCAAGAATAGGCGGACACTCTGCTCCGTAAGGGCAGGGGGCAAGCGCTGGCTGGCGTGGGCGAGTCTGAAAGCAGGAGTGTGGTCGTAGGCCCAGGGTGAGAGGTGAGGATGCTATTTGGCATCTCAGCAGGCTACGCCGGCGATGCCCGAGCCAATCCTCGAGCATCGCCGGTGGTTTCAGAGAATATCGCCTTCTATGATGATTACCTCACGCTTGGCAGCGCGGAGGGCGAATTCTTTGGCCGCTTGGTACGCAGGATCCTCATAGCACGCTTTTGCCTGGGCGTAGCTTGCGAACTCAACAGTCAGTACTCGGCTACTGGCGTGCGATTCCACGAGTGCGCTCGGGTCCAGGACCTTGATCTTTGCGTCATATTTTTCCGCGATTGGCCCCCAGAGTCGGCCATATTCTTGCTGCGCTTCTGCGTCGGTTGGCGCGGAGCCTAAAATGATCCAGTACCCTTTCATGCTCATTCCTTCTGAATTGGTTAGTGGGGGAGGCTGCAATCCAGGTCACCGGTCTTTGAACTGTGACGCTGCTGCCTCAAAGGATTGGTTTGCTTGCGGATTCCACTGCACGCCCGAGCGGGCGACTACACCTGGCTTAAGCTGCTGGTTCTCGTCGTAATCGGTTTTAGGATGGAAGAACAGCGGTTCAAGGTCGTCCAGTTGCAACAAGCGGTCGGCGTATTGATCCAGGTAGGACTGGCGCTGTTCACTTGAGACCTGAGCCGGCATCCAGGCGGCGAAAGGCGGAAGTACTGTAAAGCCGGTGTATGCCAGAATTCCATTATGGATAGGCCATAGAATGTGATGAAGGTCCCCATCGATGCCATTCGGAGCGTACAGCGTGTCGGCTGTGCCAGTGGTGAGACTCAGCATGGCACGCTTGCCCTTGAGAAGACCCGTATCATATTTGCGGCCGGACGCATAAGCGAAGCCGCGGCTGAACACGCGATCAACCCATCCCTTGAGGATGGCCGGCATTGAAAACCACCAAAGAGGAAATTGAAAAATCACCAAGTCCGCAGCGCGAACCTTGTCCTGCTCCAGGGCAACTGCCCGGCAAGTCGACTGGTTGGCAGCGGCATCCTCTTGCTCTTTCGCAGGATTGAAAAACAAGCCCGGTGTATGACCTGGAAATTCACCAGGTGCTAATACTGGACTCCAGCCAGCGGCGTAGAGGTCACTTACCACCACTGTGTGGCCCTGTTCACTGAGCGTGCGTAGAGCCGTGTCGGTCAGCGCACCGTTGAACGAGCGCGGTTCGGGGTGAGCGTGAACGATGAGTACATTCATGGTGCTGGCTTCTCCATAACTCCATTGACCCGAACGATTGTCTCGGCGTCAGCATCAGGTTACAAATCATCTGTCCTGAGGCTATGGAAGAGAAAAACTGAATCATGCGAGCCGACACACCGTACAAGGCGATTGCCTGTTTCGATGCCGTCATGCGCACTGGTAGCGCCACGCTGGCTGCTCAGCGGCTGTTCGTCACAACGGGGGCGGTTACGCAGCAGTTGAGAAAACTGGAGGAGTGGCTTGGTGTACGCCTGTTCGTACGCACCGTCCGCAAACTGCAGCCCACGGAGCAAGCGCTACGCTACTGGGCCCAAGTAAGACCTGCCTTGGAGCAGATCGCACAAGCCAGCGCTGATCTTTCTGCTAATGGTGATCAGCACGTTTCGCTAAGTCTGCCACCAGCCTTTGCCAATACCTGGTTCGCTCGTCGAATGGGCGAGCTAGCCAGACGATTGCCAAACTTGAAACTTCATCTCAACGCAGATGCTGGCATTGTTGATTTCGATAAAGGCACGTTTGACTTGGCCGTTCGACATTTTGATGGCAGGGATGATCGGCTTCGAGCACATCGACTGCTGACCGACGAGGTGAGGGTATATTGCAGTCCAGAGTATCAGCGCTTCATCGGGCTATCTGGACTGGAGGATATCGGCCGGGCGACGTTGCTCTACACCACTTCCCACGCCAATTGGTCTAGATGGCTGGCAAATGCCGGGGTAACGTCCAGCATCCTGCCAGCAGGCATTCGGTTCGATCAGTCTGAGCTAGCAATCACAGCCGCCAGAGCCGGCCAAGGGCTTGTGCTGACCAGCCCTTGGCTGGTGGAGGAAGACATTGAATATGGCAGACTGATCCAACTGTTCCCTCACAGTTTGCGGACGGGAAAGGGTTACTACTTGGTCCAAGGCATGGACACCGTACTCAGCACCGGCGCTCAGGACCTTTACGACTGGATGATAAGCTGCGCAGCAGCGGGCGACAAAGATGTGTCCAATCGGTGATCACGTACCAAACCCTATGGTCGTATGCCACATCATCTCGGAAGGCGTCGCAGTCATCCTTCCAGCTTCCTGATCAGTCCGCCGAACTGCTGTGCCGGTTCCACATAGCGCAACGCAGACTTCATATCACTCCAGCCAACGTACTCCATCAGCGTCTTTATGTCCCATCCAGAGCTCGCTGCCCACGACGCGAACCCGCGCCGCATAGAGTGGGCACTGTAGATCTTGGATGGCAAGCCACACCTATCCAGGGTATCGCGTAGCAGGGGAATAAGGCTATGTGCCGCAATCGGGCGATCGCTGATGTTGCCCCAGCGGTCAATGCCCCTGAACACGCCACCTTGCGTCAGGCCGGCAGCTTCGATCCAGTTCAGGTATGCCTCCACTGGGCAGAGCTTGCTCAGCGATGGTGTCTTGTACTCACGACCAATGTTCTGTCGGTCCCCTTTGCTCGATCCCAGGTAAAACTTGATCCCGATGTACCGCTCCACATGGGTGTTCTCGATCGTGAGCCTAGCTAGCTCATCTCCGCGGAATCCCCTCCAAAAGCCAATCGTCAGCAGGGCGATGTCGCGGGTCGCCTTGAGAAGGGCTGCCATGTTGCCGGCGGCCCGTGCCTGAGCAGCCTCATCTTCGAGGTGCGCTACTGCCTTTTCGAGATGCAGCAATGCTAGAGGGGCTGCCTGTTTTTGCTGCACGGGGTGGAGCGCCCGGATGCCCTTCAGCAATTGCCTCACTTTCGGTGCCTTGGTGGGATCAGGGAACCCATTGCTTTGATGCCAGTTGGCGAGTGCAGCCAGGCGCTGTTTGAGCGTGCTAAGCGCCAACTGGTCAGCGTACTCGGCGATATACCGCACAACTGACTCGGTCGTTGTGGGCAGAAAGCCGCCCCAGGTCACTTCGAAGTGGGCGAGGGCGGCCGCATAGCTCTTCGACGTGTTCTGCCGAACGCTCGCCTCCAGGTACCTATCTGCCTTACTGACCACTTCTTTCACCTGATTTCCCCCGCCCGAGCCTTTGGTGGCCCGCGTTCGCCATTTGTACCGCCATCGGGCCATTTTACCCCCGCTTAAAGGGCTGACAAGCCATAAACCTCGATTATGTCTTGCCAATAATTAAAGATTTATTTGCGACTCATCGTGTTAAGATGGCACGTAATTACATGAAACGTAAAACAGTACGAAATAGTAGGGACAAGCATGGCTAGAGGTGGCATTAACCTGGTACTGGTGCGCAAGGCTCGCGAGGCGCTGCTGTCGAGAGGGCAGAACCCGAGCATCGACGCGATACGCATCGAACTTGGAAATACCGGCTCAAAGACAACCATTCAGCGCTATTTGAAGGAGATCGATTCGCACGACCCCCGACCTTCGGCGTCGCCCTCGCGGCTAAGTGATGAGCTCACGGAGCTCGTGGGCAAGATGCTCGAGCGCTTGCTGGAGGAGGGGAGCGAAGCGCTGGCACACGAGCGAGCTGCATTCGAGGTTGAGCGCGAAGCGATGAATGCGCAGACCAGTACACTTCAAGGTCACTTGGAACAGACGCATCGGGAGATCACAAAGCTGCAGTCAGCACTGCAGACCCAGGATGAAGAACTGAAGACCGTTCAATCCAGCCTTCAAACCGAGATTACCCGTAACGCCCGCATCAGCCAGAGCTGCAGTGACCTTGAGGTTCGTGTCCAAGAGAAGGACGCCCAGATCGAATCTCTGGAAGAGAAACATGCGCATGCCCGAGAAGCGCTCGAGCACTACCGGGTAGCAGTAAAGGAACAGCGCGACCAGGACCTGAATCGCCACGAGAGTCAGATCTACCAGATGCAGCAAGAGGTGACCCTGCTCCAGCAGACGCTGATGGTCAAGCAGGAGGAAGCCACCCGCATGATCCGCGACAACGAACGCTTGATCGCCGAAAACCGCCAGCACGCCAAGGAGGCTAACCAGCATCGCGATGCTGTCGAACATCTGAGGGGCGACTTGGGCATCGCTAATGCTGCGACTGCTCGCGCGGAAGGAGCTAAAGAGCTGCTGGCGCAGCAGCTCGAAACCAAGACCAAAGAGGCTGGCGAAGCTCGTTCCGATGCCGCTGCAGCACAGCAGAGGGAAGGCGAATTGATTCAAAAACTCGCGTGCGCAGAAGCTGAAATCAAGGAATTGCGAACCTCAAACGATGCGGAAAACTCGAAGGAGTAGGTCAGAAAACTGCAATGGATGAGGTATCGGACACAGGAGTACAGATGTACTCCAGTGTACTCCCTGGCCAATGCTCTTTCGAAAAGCCACCGATCGTTGTGACGACATAATCTTCCGCGCAGCACTTGACCATGACCGCATTCTACTCGGCGGGAGCGCGTTGCTCAGCCCCACCCCTTGGCACACCTTGAAGTGCACCGATTCGGTGAGAAAAGACAGTTTCAGATCCAAGCGAAAGCAGCTCTGTCATCTAGCGGAATTTTCTGCCAATGTTCGCTGCGGCGCCGGTCTGAGCGTCGAATCATGTCGAGACGTTGCATGACAAAATCAGAGGCTGGCAGCACTCACGGTGGGTACCGACGGATCATCCCGTCTATGACCGCGCTTCTAGAATTTGAAGCGGTTGCCCGTAACAGCAGCATTACCGTGGCCGCTCGGGAGCTAGGGGTAACCCAAGCTGCAGTGAGCAAACAGATTCGAATCCTAGAGGAGAACATCGGCGTACAGCTATTCCAGCGTCATCACCGAGGCGTTCGCCTGACGAGTGAAGGACAGACGTTGTTTGCCGTGATGTCGGAATCGCTACAGAAGGTTGCTGCGGTGTTTGATCGCCTCTCCGAGGGTAGCGGTGAGCAGCAATTGGTACTCAGCACCACCGCGACTTTCTCGCACCTGCGAGTTATGCCTCGTTTAAACAGCCTCCAGGCAGCTATGCCCCACATACGCTTGCGGCTCGCCACCCAGATGTTCACCGGTGATCTGCGCAACCATGATGTTGACTTGATGGTGCGTTATGGCAACGGAAAATGGTCGGACGGCAGCGCTCTGCATCTGTTTGACGAAGAAGTCTTTCCGGTGTGCTCTCCGGCGTGGCTTGCTCGAAATTCAGTGCCTTCGTCACTGGAGGAGCTCTACAGTGCAGATCTGCTCGACTCGGAGTCCACTTCGGAGGGCTGGATGACATGGCCCTCTTGGTTCCGCGCGCTGGGCGCAAACCCACCCAAGCTCAATTATCGCCTGCACTGCCAGCTCTATACAGACACGATCCAGGCAGCTCTTCACGGGCATGGGGTTGCACTGGGCTGGGGGCGGATGCTCGATCATTTGCTCGCATCTGGCGAGCTGGTGCGTTTGACCGATCTTGTGATCAGGCCCAGGGAAGCTTACTACCTCGTTGTGCCCCAGGGGCGCGATACCACGAACACGATTACGGGCCTTGCAGAATGGTTGCGAAGCTAGAGCTGGCTGCCTGCTGAGGATCTGCTTTGCTGCCCGGTAAGCGTGGTTATCTTGATCCCATTTTGGGCGGAGAAGGCTCTGCGATAGACGTCGCAGAGCCTTGACAAAGCGCCAGGCTAGTCCCGCAGGAAGCTGTTGTCGAAAGGATAATGAGTCAGCAGTTCGTAGCCAGTTTCAGTGACCAATAGCTGGTTCTCCAACTTTATGCCATCACGTCCGCCGACCTCGCCAACATAGGCCTCGACGCATAGCGCCATCCCTGGCTCAAGCACCCCTTCGTAGCCATAGGACTCCAGATCCTCGGGATATCGAATGCACGGATATTCGTCACAGAGTCCGACGCCGTGGAACATGACGCCGTAACGCTGCTCTCGGCAAGACTCAGGGAGTCGGTGGCCGTTGGCGGTGAGCTCGGTGAATCTGACGCCGGGCTTGATCATCTCGATGTTCTGAGTGATGTGTTCATGGGCGATCCGATACAAGCGTTTTTGCTCAGCGGTAGGTGCCAGGCCGCCGCAGATCCAACTGCGTGACATGTCGACACACATGCCGTACACACCGATCAGGTCGGTGTCGAAAGACAGTAGGTCACCATCGCTCAACACACGTGGCCCCGACTCTTGGAACCAAGGGTTGGTACGCGGCCCAGAGCTGAGAATGCGAGTTTCGATCCATTCACCGCCGCGACGGATATTGCCTGTGTGGAGTACCGACCAGACATCGTTCTCTGTCATCCCTGCGCGCATTGCCTGATGCATTTCTGCGACTGCAGCTTCGCAAGAGGCTACCGCGCAGCGCATAGCTTTGATTTCATCGGGGCCCTTGATCACCCGCGCGAACTCTGTGACTTCCTGGCCGCTGAACAGTTGTATCCCCAGCGTGTCCAAAGCTCGGACGCCAGATACTTCGATCCGGTCTACTGCGAGGCGGCGGTTCGATCCGGCATGCTGACGCAAGACATCATCGAGCTGCATGGCAAAACGTCGGGCATGCTCATCAGTGCGATCACCTGTCTCAAAGTAGAAGAAAGAAGCCCCGCTACGAAGCTCGCTTACGAGCGGCAAATGGGCGCTGAGATGATCACAGCCATGGAAGTCCCAGAGCACAACGTGGCCACTTGCGGAGATGAAGCATGCGCGGGCTGGGTTGTGAGTCGTCCATAACTGCATGTTGGTCGTGTCGGTGGCATAACGGATATTGAGAGGGTCGAACAGCAGGATGCCCCCCAGGTCACGCGCGACCAGCTGTTCCCTAATGCGTTCAAGGCGGTACTTGCGCATCGTTGGCAGATGCGGCGATTCCAGGTCGAGAGCGCGCCATTCAGCGAAGGCCAGCGGAGTCGGGCCGATTTCAGTCCGGTCGTTATCGTCGACCGAGCCGTCTGCCTTCAGTGCAGCGGCACGCTGTCGAGCAGGGTCAATGCGTCGTTTGTCAGGCGTAATCGAAAAGGGTGCCGACATCACGTTCTCCAAGCAATGCACGTAGATTGCACGTTAACGGTCAAGAATGGTTTGGAGTAAAAGAATGAAGGCAGCCAAGCTGCCTTCTAAAGCTTGCCTTAATTGCTCGCTTGTGCCGCAGAAGCTCGGGCAACTTGAAGCCATTCGTCAAACTGCTGTCTATGTGCGGCAATCCATTCATCGGCATGTCGTTTGATATCGGCAGCGTTTTTTTCGCCCTGCTGCATTTTCAGGTTTTGCGCGCTCTCGTCGGCGGTGGTGATTTGCATCTCGGTCAAGAACTTCAAGGCTGCAGGGTTTTCTTCAGCGAAGTCCTTGTTCAAGACTGCTTGAACTTTGTCTACTGCGAAGCCTAGGTTTTTGCCATTGTACGTAGTATTGATGTCATTCTTGCCATCAGGAAGGTCGGTCTTAGGAACCTCTAGCCACACGACGTCCCTGTCTTCTACCAGCACGTTGGAAATCCATTGTGGCACCCAGGTGAAATAAAGGATTGGCTTTCCTTCCTTGTAGCGAGTGATGGTGTCAGCCATCAAGGCGAAATAAGACCCTTGATTAACGTGAACGGTTTTTTGAAGGTCATACGCCTCCATGTGGTGTTCAATGATGAGTTCGCATCCCCAGCCAGGGTTGCAGCCAGTTAAGTCCGCTTTGCCATCACCGTCAGAATCGAACAGCTTTGCTATTTCAGGCTTCTTCAAATCGGTGATGTACTTGATGTTATTGGCTTCAGCGGTCTTCTTGTCGATGAGATAACCCTGGAGAACACCGGGCATGATCTCACCCGCTTTCACCATGACATCATCACCGCCAGCTTGCTGATAAAATTTCTCGTGCAGTTTGTCCCAAAAATGGACAGTGAAGTCGGCATCGCCATTAGCCAAGGCCATCATCATGACGCCGTAATCTGTTTCCTTTGGCTCTTGCACTTTATAGCCGAGCTCTCGCAGGCCCTGAAGAGCGATTTCGCCACGGAAGCGCTCTTCAGCGATCGGCGGGAATATAGGCGTAATCTTTACGCCTTCACCGGGGGTCGCAGACACGGCATTTGCATTCAATGCTGCAAATGACAGACAAAAGGCAGCCATGCCTTGGAGGATGCGACGGGGTACAGTCATCATATACATTGCGATTCCTTAACTCTGTAAGTTGAAAACTGAAGCGAGTGACGTCCTTACGCGGTTTTCCCATGGGCCGGCTTGCGGGCACCAAAAATGCGCGTCAGGAAGCCTACAGGCCCGGTTTGGAACCATTTCCGGCTAGGGTCAGCATTGCTCCGGGCACCCATGGCCTGGGTGAGGCGGTCGAGGAAGATCGCCAACAAGACCAGCCCGATCCCGCCCACGGTTGCAAGTCCCATATCGAGTCGACCAATACCTCTGAGCACCATCTGTCCCAGCCCCCCGACCGAGATCATGGAGGCGATAACCACCATTGAGAGGGAAAGCATGAGCGTCTGGTTAAGCCCTGCCATGATCGTAGATGTAGCTAACGGAAGCTGTACTCGAACCAGCATTTGACGAGGAGTGCAACCGAATGCCCGAGCTGCTTCAATTTTATCTTCGGGAACTTGGCGAATGCCCAGGTTGGTCAGGCGTACCAGTGGCGGAAGCGCAAAGACGATGGTTACCAGAACACCGGGCACGTTACCAATACCAAACAGCATCACCACGGGGACGAGATAAACGAAAGCTGGCAAAGTCTGCATGGCATCCAGAAGCGGTCTGACGACGCGCTCCAGACGATCGCTACGCGCGCACAATATGCCAAGCGGAATACCAAAGAGGGCGCAGAAAAACACCGAGGTCAAGACGAGAGCCAGAGTAGTCATTGACTCCGACCAGACACCGATGAGCCCTAGTAACGTCAGCGTGATGAAGCAGAGCAGCGCCATCCGCTTGCCTGCGAGTTGCCAGCCCAGCAGGCTCGATAGGATTATTCCGATCGATGGCGGGATACTTTGCAGCATCCACTCAATACCATTCAAAACCTGGTCGATGGGCCACCGAATGGCCCTGAAAAAATCTCGAAAGTTGTGTACGAGAAAGTTAAGGGTGCTGGTTACCCAGTCGCCAAGAGGGATCACTGTTGTTTGGAACGGATCCAGGAAGCTGAAGTCGGACATTTTTTCTATCCTCATAACTCAATGCGGGACATGGAGCCCTTAGGCTTAGAACTGAGATTAATGACTCAGTGGCTGCCTAAGGTCTGCAACAGCTGGTTTTTAGAGAGTGTCCCTTTCAAAAAACCATTGCGATCCAATACCGGCACGGGGTAGGGCAGTGTCGCTGCGATGCTTAATACCTCATGCAAGGGGGTGTCGAGGTATACCGGGTGTTGCTCATGCTGAGAGTAGTGGGTACTTGCACTGTCCGCGTCAACCACGCTCACTAACTGACCTTGGTCATTCAACAAGTAGGCGAAGTCGATTCCTGGCTTAAAGGCCTTGGTGCCTTCAATATGGCGAGTGAACTCTGGATCAAGTTGGGCAAGATCACCTGCTTTCAAGATTTTAGAACTATCAAATCCTTTGAAGAATGTCCTGACATAATCATTGGCGGGTTGGCTGATCAGTTCTTGCGGTGTTCCGATCTGTACGACCTTTCCGCCTTCCATGATTGCGATGCGATGGCCAATACGGATGGCCTCTTCGATATCGTGAGAAATGAAAATGATGGTGCGTTTCTGCTCTGCTTGTAGCCTGATCAGTTCACCTTGCATTTCGCTTCGGATGAGTGGATCCAGTGCAGAGAAGGCTTCGTCCATCAAAAGGATGGTTGGATCATTAGCCAGCGCCCTAGCGAGGCCCACACGCTGCTGCATGCCGCCCGAAAGCTGGTGAGGATAGCTGTGCTCGTGACTTGCAAGCCCCACTTGACGAAGCGCCTCGCGAGCGCGCTTTTTGCGCTCCGTTTCATTGATGCCAGCGATTTCCAGCCCGAATGCCGTGTTGTCCAGGACACTCATGTGAGGCATCAAAGCAAACGACTGGAAGACCATGCCCATTTCTTTGCGACGAACATCTAGAAGTTCTTTGTCAGACAGGCCGGTAATTTCGCGGCCATTGAGATAAATGCTTCCCGCAGTGGGCTCAATCAAGCGATTGAATAACCGTACCATGGTAGATTTGCCAGATCCTGACAAACCCATGATCACGAAGATTTCGCCACGCTTTACCGAAAAGGTCGCGTCGAACACACCAATGACTTGACCTGTTTTCTCGAAAATTTCGTTTTTGCTATGTCCGGCGTTGACCATTTTCATGGCGACATCCGGCTGGGATCCAAAGACCTTGTAGATGTTGTTAATCGATAGGATTTCATCTGGAAGGGTCATGGCTTGCCTCCTATTTAGGATTTACGCGATACGGCTCTTCGCTAGCTGAAGGGCGTATGGAATTTGGGAGGCAGTACCAAAGGGGTGGCTTGTGCATGGCGGCTTCCTGGGCTTTTTATTGTTTTGCCCCAGATGGGCTTTCCTTGAATCTATGCGTATCCGGCGTCCACGACCATCAACATTTATCGCTCACTATGCATAACGTGGGGTTATCCCATGCACGGTGACCGGGTTTGATGGGCGCTCTGCATGCCCTGCGATGCTGAGCAGTGACGCTGTAGAGTTACCCACCAAGCGACAGCTTCAATCTTTTGGATCAGGAACGATGTGGCTTGAAATGTGGCGAATGTGCCTTCGCGGCTTTCGCGCTTGGTGCCGAGGTTTCACTTAGCAGTTTGCCTTTGGTTTCCGGGGCGAGGCGGTAAGTGACGATCAAACCGAAGAAGCTCACGCCTCCAGCGATCAGCACCGTGGTCGTAATGCCATAGGCCTCCATGCTGAGCGGCAGCAGGAAGGTGCCGGCCGCCGCGCCAACACGTGAAGCAGCCGTAGCGAAGCCCACACCGACACCGCGAATTTCCGTTGGGAAAACTTCGCCTGGATAGACGCCGGTAAGGGTTGTCGAAACCGCGTTCGCGAGAGAGAAGGTCAGGAAGCAGACAACCGTCACCACTGGCGACATGTTCCAGAAGAACGCGACAATGAACAGGGCGGCAGTCGCGATGGCGAAGGGTGGGATTGCCAGTTTGCGACGTCCCACTTTTTCGATCAAAGCCACCGCAATCAGGGTGCCAGCCACAGCGATCGCGTTGATAGCGAGACCTCCGGTGAGACCGTCTTCGAGGCCCAGATGCTCCAGCACGGTGGGCACGAAGGTACCGATGGCGAAGTAGGGCGTCACGAGGCAGATCCAGAATACCGAGACGAATATCGTTGCCTTGGCGTATTCAGGAGAAAACAGGCTGGCAAATCCAAGCTTCTTGCCCTCGTACTTCGTTCCCAGGTCAGCTCGCTCATCGGGAGACATGTATTCCTCGGCAAGGGCGAGGGCCTCTTCTGTGCGCCCTTTGCTCATCAGCCAACGCGGAGACTCTGGCGTACCCAGACGAGCAAGCAGAACGATCACGGTCGGGATGGTGCTTAGCCCCAGGATAATGTTCCAGTTCGCAGTATCCGAGATCGTAAGGGCCCAGCCGATGGCATACGAAGCGAGATAGCCCACGTACCAGCCGACCTCTTGAACGCAGAGGAGCTTGCCACGCAGACGAGCGGGTGCGAACTCGGCCAGCAGTGGCCAGCCGATGGCATAATCAGCGCCGATGGCGACCCCCATCAGCAGGCGCACGGCGAAAAGCTGCCAAGCCTCGGTGACAAAAAATTGTAAGACCGACCCCACCAGAAAGATCGCGAGATCAATTGTGAACATGGGCTTGCGGCCTATCTTGTCAGCCAGGTAGCCGCCAAGAGGTCCACCCAGGAAGATACCAATGAGGGCGGAGGCCCCGATCAAGCCTTGCCAGGCAAGCGAGAGCTCCAGGTCATTGGTGATCGCCGGCATGACGATGCCGATGGCGCCGAGGATAAAGCCATCAATCAGCATGCCGCCTGATATCAGGGTGGTAAGCTTGATGATGAACTTACGCTGTTTATCGGACATAGCCTTCGCAGGCTCTGTTACGTGCTTGGACACAAATACATCTCCACATTGTTCTTATCGTTGGATGATTTGAGCGCGGGCTGCTTCAGCCGGCATGTGAGATTTTCTCAACCGCTTGGGGACATTCGACTCAGCGGTCGAACTGCGTTGCCTTATTCACCTGAGGGGTCGCAGGCAAGGACTCAAGCAAACAGTAGGGGAAGGGTCACTGCCCACATGAGGCAATGACCCTTGGGGTGCCGAACTCCGTCAGAACAGCACCGGTACTGCTCTGTTACGAAGCGTTGATCCAGATGGTCTTGAGCTCCGTGTACTGGTCATGGGCCCAGATGGATTTGTCGCGTCCACCGAAACCAGACTCTTTGTAGCCACCGAACGGCGTAGTCACGTCACCTTCGCCGAAGCAGTTGACCGTGACCACACCCGCGCGGATTTCACGCGACAGGCGCAGCGCATTGCGCAAGCTGCCGGTGTACGCTGAAGCCGCCAGGCCGTAGATGGTGTCGTTGGCCAGTTCGATGGCTTCGTCGATGGTCTCGAAGCTGGTCACGCTCAGCACCGGGCCAAAGATTTCTTCCACGAACAGCTTGTTGTCACGGCCTACGTTGTCGACGATGGTCGGCTGCACGTAAACGCCTTCTTCGGTCTCGCCACCCTGGACGATACTGAGCTTCTGCTCGGCGGCGTACTCCAGGTAAGACTTGACCTTCTCGAAGTGCGACTTGCTGACCATGGCACCCAGGCGGTTGTCCGGGTCAAGCGGGTCGCCCAGTTTCCAGTCTTTCAGGTGCTTGGCGATCAGGCTCAGCAGTTCGTCCTTGACGTCCTTGTGGACGATCAGGCGCGACGATGCCGAGCAGTTCTCACCCATGTTCCAGAACGCACCGGCAGTGACGAACTGGGCCACTTCATCGAGGTCTTCGCAGTCGTTCATGACCACGGCCGGGTTCTTGCCACCCAGCTCCAGCACGATGCGCTTGAGGTTGGACTCGGCAGCGTATTTCAGGAACAGGCGGCCGGTGTCGGTGGAACCGGTGAAGCTGACCATTGGGATGTCCATGTGGCGGCCGATGGCCTCGCCCACTTCACGGCCACCGCCTGGTACCAGGTTGAACACGCCGGCAGGAATACCCGCTTCGTGGGCCAGTTCTGCCACGCGCAGGGCGCTGAGTGTGGTTTCCTTGGCCGGCTTGACCACGATCGAGCAACCGGCAGCCAGTGACGGGGCGATCTTCCAGGCGAGCATCAGCAGCGGGAAGTTCCACGGCAACACCAGGCCGACCACGCCGATGGCTTCACGCACTACCATGGTCACGGCGGCATTGCCGGTCGGGGCGGTGGCGTCGTAGATCTTGTCGATGAGCTCGGCGTGCCAGCGGATGGTGTGGATGGTTTCCGGCACGTCGACGGTCTGGCATTCGCTGACTGGCTTGCCGCTGTCCAGCGCTTCGAGTACCGCCAGCTCGTGGGCGTTGTCTTCCAGCAACTGAGCGAACTTCTGCAGCACATGCTTACGGTCGTTGGGCTGCATCTTCGACCAGATGCCTTCTTCGAACACACGCTTCGCAGCGGCCACGGCGACGTTGACGTCGTTGACGTCGCAGGCGGCGACCTCGGCCAGCTGCTTGCCGGTGGCCGGGTTGGTGGTGACGAAGGTGCGGCCAGAGATGGCATCGCGGAATTCACCGTCGATGAACGCCTGGGTGCGCAGTTGCAGGTCGGCGGCGATGGCCGCGTATTGTTCCTTGCTCAGCAATTCAGCCATTTTCCGGTCTCCTTATTTGATCTGGGCGATGGTGGCTTTCAGCTCGGTGACCACGCGCTGCAGCTCTTGCTTCTCTGCAGCGTCCAGGTCGTAGAGCGGCTTGCGCACGCCACCGGTGCTCAGACCGTTGAGGGCGACTCCGTACTTGATCGACTGGACGAACTTGCCGCCTTCGAGGAAGTCCATGAGCGGCATCATGGCGGCCATGATCTTGCGGCCTTTGTCGAAGTCCTTCTCGATCACACAGGCCTCGTACAGGGCTACGTGCTCACGCGGGATGAAGTTGGAGCCGGCGCAGACCCAGCTCTTGGCGCCCCAGGCGAAGAACTCCAGGGCCTGGTCGTCCCAGCCGCACGACAGCTGGATGTTCGGACGATGGATGGCCAGGCGGTGCAGCTGGGCCATGTCGCCGGAGCTTTCCTTGATGGCAACGATGTTCTTCACATCGGCTACGGCATCGAAGAACTCCTCGCCCATGCTGACGCTCATGCGGCCCGGGTAGTTGTAGAGCATGATCGGCAGACCGGCGGCAGCGTCGACGGCTTTGACGTGCAGGGCGATTTCCTGCTGGGTAGGCAGTGCGTAAGGTGGGGTGCCAACCAGCAGGGCGTCGGCCTTGATTTCCTTGGCGTGTTTGGCGAAGGCCACGGCGTCTTCGGTGCGGATGCCACCGGTGCCGACGATCAGCGGCAGGCGGCCGTTGAGCACGTCCTTGGCCTGGGCGGCCAGTTCGATGCGCTCTTGGGTGGTGTGGGCGTAGTACTCACCAGTGGAACCGCCAATGATGATGCCGTGAACCTTCGAATCGACCAGGTATTCGAGTACTTCAGCGAACGCCGCCTTATCGATCGAGCCGTCTGCAGCGAGTGGGGTCACTGCAGGTGTGTAGATGCCTTCGAATTTCATGATGTTGCTCCGATTATGATCACCACAAAACACTCAATGCCTGGCTTCACCGCCAGGCATTGATTCCATTAGCCAAGCGATGCCGCCTGCTGGAGGTTCAGCGAGCGTGTTTCTGGGGCCAGCATCCAAGACAGGAGAAGGCCGAAAAAGGTAATGCCTGCGGCTACGTACATCGTCTGAGCGATGCCAAGCGAGGCCAGGGACATGGGTACCAGGTAGGTGCCGACGGCTGCGCCAATACGGGAGATCGAGGTGCCTGCGCCCACCGCAAATGCGCGGATTTCCGTGGGGAAGATCTCGTTCGGATACACAAGGGTTAGAACCTGCGCACCACCGATGAACAGCGCATAGATGGCGAAGAAGGCCAAGATCCAGATCCCGGCATCTTCATCGGACGCTCCCAGGCCCAGCAAGGCGAGGCCCGATACTGCGAAGCTACCAAGCAGCAGATTGCGGCGCCCCACCACGTTGATGAGCCTGGTAGACACCAGGCACCCTACGACGAAGAAGAGGGTGATCAGGATTGAACCGATCGAGACGTTGTCGCCTTTGACGTTCATCGCTGCCAGCACTTTGGGAGCAAAGGCGTAGACGGCAAAGAGGGGCACGATGCAGCACGTCCAGAAGACAATGATGAACAGCATGCGCTTGGCATAGCCCGAGTAGATCAGGCTCCACACGTTGATCTTGTAGTTGGGGCTTTCTTCCGGAAGGTTCTTCAGGGAGAAATCGTTGCCATAAACACTTTTTACGACCCGCTCGGCCTCTTGATCGCGCCCCTTGCTCAGCAGCCACCGTGGAGACTCAGGTGTGCCTAAGCGGACTATGAACAGGGCCAGGCCGATGATTGCTGAGCTGGCCAATACCCAACGCCAGGCTTCCTCGCCACCTGTGCGCAACATCAGCTCACCCACGATGTAGGCAGCAGCCGCGCCGGCAAACCATAGGATCGTCAGCATCGCGAGGCGTGGGCCGCGATACTTCTTTGGCATGAATTCCACCAGTAGCGATGTGGCGACCGGGTACTCGATACCTACTGCAATGCCAATGACAAGTCGCAGAATAAAAATCGCTTCAGCTGAATCAGCCCAGAACTGAGCGACGGAGGCGAGAATAAAAAGGGTGGGCCCTACGAAAAACAGGCGTTTGCGGCCCAGGTGATCAGTCAACCAGCCGCCGAGAAACCCACCGAAAAAAATGCCAATCAACGCAGACGCGGCGATGAGACCTTCCCAAAAGCTGTTCAGGGAAAGCGATAGGGTGATGTGCGCAAGTGCCACACCGATGATGCTCAGGACGTAACCGTCGACGAAAGAGCCTCCGCCCGAGCGTAACGTGAGTAGCTTGTGGCAGCTGTTAAGCGGTACATCTTCTACTGAGATATTAGGACTTGTCATTTTCTCTCCTGATACAAGACTTTTGAATTTTGGCAGCGCGACTCCGCGAAAATGGGGTCGGGAACCATCTCAAAAATTCAGTGAGCGATGGTTTAATTATTTTTGTTTTACAGCTAGGCCTGTCCTTGGAATCTCCGCTTAAGCTTCAACACCTGCTTTGTATTGCCCCCACATTAGGTTCAGGTTCACACCCATCGATACCAGAGGCTCCGGTGGGTTTGCGCATGGGCCCGGCGATTTCAGCAGAAACTCGATGAGCTCGTTCTCTTCACCAGCAAGCCAGTCAGCCATCAGTTTTCCAGTAGCGGTTCCACGTGTTACGCCTAGCCCGTTGCAGCACAAGACTCCATACACGTTCGGGGCTAACTGACCAAAGTAACCCTCATGGTTGCGCGACAATGCCAGTGCGCCGCCCCAGGTATATTCGAGGTTGACGTTGGGAAGCATTGGGAACCGACGTGCGAACGACTCGCGGTGCTTTTTCACGAATCGTGCGGCGTACTTGCTGTTGCTCCGGCCATCTGAGTTGAAGCTGAAGCTGTTGCGAACCAGGATGCGATTGTCAGGTGTGCGTCTGACCGTGGTGCCGAACGGGTCGGCGGGGATCACGCCCCAGAATGGTTTGCCCCCCAGCGCAACCTGCTCTTCATCGGACAAGGGACGGGTGAGGCTGCCGTACGTGAATACTGGGAGCATGCGGCCTTTCAAGAAGCCGAAGTGCATACCAAACGCGTTGTTGCTGAGGATCAGTTTGTTCGCTGTGATGGAACCGTTCTGATGGCGAAGGACAACCTTTTCCCCGTATTCGACATCGGTGATCGGGGTGTTTTCATACAAAACGACATTGGACGGCAGTGAGTCCGCCAAACCTTTCACAAGCGCCGAAGGCTGAACAAGGGAGGTTCCAGGCGTGAACAGCGCTTTGCGGTAGAAGCGGGTGCCAATGTGCTCGGGCAGCTCCTCCGCTTCGATCATCTTGTAGGGCTGTCCGAGTTTATCCAGGCCGCTGCGGTATGCGTCCAGGACTGCAATGCCTCGGGACTCCACGGCGGCCTGGTATTTGCCACAGTGCTTCATCTGACAGTCGATGTTGAACTGGCTGACCAGTTCCTTCAGCGAGTCCTGGCCGAACTGGTTGAGTTTCATGGTGGTCTTGGCGATACCGATGTCGCCAATGTAATCATCTGCCCCGATATCGTGCGGCAGGTCGATGGCAAAACCTGCGTTTCGACCCGAAGAACCCAACCCGACTTCTTGGGCCTCGATCAGCGCTATTTGATCGTCTGGGAAGTTCAGTGCGAGTTGTCGTGCCACTGCAACACCGGTAAAGCCCGCACCAACGATGGCCCAGCGCACACTGGTGATACCCTGATGGGCTGCCTGGACGCGACGCCCCTTGCTCAGGTGGTACCATCCGCAGGTATTGTCATCGGCTGGCAATGAAGTAATTTTTGTCATTATGGTGATCCTGAAATGGGCCTGAGCAAAACGCTGAAAAGGGTGATTGCGTGAACTCAACGAGATCCTTGAGTTAGCGGCCTCCCGACTAATGGTTTCCGGTATCCCCGCTCGCTCATCTGACATGCCTTGCATGTCTGCCTCAATCGACAGTCAGCTGGAATTCCCGATCAGGAAAGCTGATCGCTACATTTCATACCGGATCTCTCTGGAAGGTGGGTGTCCGAAAAAGGCGCTGTATGACCTGCTGAAATGGGTGCATGAAACGAAGCCGCATGCAATCGA
>Ga0160449_1000603_pt1 | contig 20830 bp, 14 predicted proteins | sample HID1975I_E1MG_FD_108216 | JGI IMG/M metagenome (GOLD analysis project Ga0160449, IMG submission 108216) | Enriched soil microbial communities from UW Madison campus, WI, USA - HID1975I_E1 MG | ecosystem: Environmental > Terrestrial > Soil > Unclassified | place: USA: Madison, Wisconsin...
AACTGACGCGCCTGCCCAGCTGACGCGCCTGCCCAGCTGAGGCCCCGCTCCACCCCCACCGGCCGATCCACCCGTCGGGCGACTCCGCGAGTCAGTGACTCCGGAGTCACCCATCCGCGCCTCCTGTCCATCGGCCCGCCCGTTCCTCCGCGCACTCCTTGGTACGCAGGTGACATAACTCGCGCGACTCACCGGGCGACACGCCGAGCAACCGCGCGCCCTGGTCACTCTGGCCACAAGGAGTGCGCGGACGGATGGGCTTGGCCCTGCGGACGGATGGGCTTGGCCCCGCGGACGGATGGGCTTGGCCCTGCGGACGGATGGGCTCGGACCTGCGTACGGATGGGCTCGGCCCCAACGGCGGACGGGATCGGCCCGGGCGGACGGGTGGGCGGCTGGTGCGCGGGCAGGGTCCCGGTGGGAAAGTTCGTATAGACGAACTATGGTGTTGGGTATGTCTGATGGGCGGCGACGGCGGGGCTTGGCGGGTGCGCTCGTCGTGGTAGGTGTGGTGCTCGCTGCTGGTTGTGGGTTGCCGTCAGACAGCACCTCACCGGGGCTCGACGGGCCGCGCGCGAGCGGCTCTGGCCCGGACGACCCGCGGCCCGTCGTGCTCGCGACCTTCACCGTCTTGGCGGACATCGCCCGCAATGTCGCGGGGGAGCGGCTGCGCGTCGAGTCGATCACGAAGGTCGGCGCCGAGATCCATGGCTACGAGCCCACCCCGGGCGACCTGCGCCGGGCGGCGGACGCGGACCTGATCCTCGACAACGGGCTCGGGCTCGAGGCGTGGTTCGAGCAGTTCGTCGCGGAGCTCGACGTGCCGCACGCGGTGGTCAGCGAGGGTCTCGAGCCGATCGCGATCCGGACCGGCGGCACGGCCAACGCCACCGGCCCGCACGCCCCTGATCCCGATGCCACCAGTGAGGGCACCGCAAGTTCGGAGTTCGACCCGAGTCCCACCGACGCGGGCACCATGGGCGCGCCGAACCCGCACGCGTGGATGTCACCGGCGGGCGGGGCGCACTACGCGCACGCCATGGCGGAGGCCTTCGCGGACCTCGACCCGGCCGGCGCGCAGGAGTTCCGGGCCAACGCCGAGGAGTACGCCACGAAGCTCGAGGCCCTCCACGGTGAGCTCCTCGCCGCCGTCGCGACGGTGCCGCCTGAGAGCCGCGTGCTCGTCACGTGCGAGGGCGCGTTCTCCTACCTCGCCCGCGACGCCGGACTCGAGGAAGCCTTCATCTGGCCCGTCAACGCCGAGCAGCAAGCCACGCCGCGCCGCGTCGCGCGCGTCATCGACCTCGTGCGCGAGCGCGACGTGCCCGCCGTGTTCTGCGAGTCGACCGTGTCGGCCCAGCCCATGGAACGCGTCGCGGAGTCCTCGGGCGCGCGCCTCGGCGGGACGCTCTACGTCGACTCGCTCTCCGAGCCGGACGGTCCCGTGCCCACCTACCTCGACCTGCTCGCCCACGATATCGACGTCATCGTCGCCGGCCTGACGGGAGCCAACTCATGATCGAGCCCTCGACCCCGCCCGCCGCCTCGACCCCACCTGCCCGCTCGACCGCGCCTGCCGGCTCGCCCCCAACCGCCAGTTCCACCCGGCCTGCCGCCTCGACCCCGCCCGCCCGCCTCGCGGCCCCGACGGTCACCGACCCGCCCCCGGACCTGGCCGTCAACATCACCGGCCTGACCGTGCGCTACGGCGACGTGCTCGCCCTCGACGCCACGGACCTCGCCGTCGCCCGGGGCCGGGTGTGCGGGCTCGTGGGCGTGAACGGAGCGGGCAAGACGACGCTCCTGAAGTCCGTGCTGGGACTCGTGCGCCCGGTGGCCGGCGTCGTCCACGTCGACGGCGCCCCACCCGCCGCCGCCCGCCGCGCGGGTCGGCTCGCCTACGTGCCCCAGGCCGAGGACGTCGACTGGGACTTCCCGCTCTCCGTGCACGACGTGGTCTCGACGGGCCGCTACGCCCACCAGGGACCGTTGCGCCGCCCGCGCACCGGGGATCGTGAGGCCGTGACGCGCGCGCTTCACCGGGTGGGTCTCGCGGAGCTCGCCGACCGGCAGATCGGCGCACTCTCGGGCGGCCAGCGCAAGCGCGCCTTCGTGGCCCGCGCGATCGCCCAGGACGCCCGCCTTCTCCTGCTCGATGAACCGTTCGCCGGTGTCGACACCGCGACCCAGACCGAGCTCACGTCCCTCCTGCGTGAGCTCGCCGCGGCAGGGGCGACGGTGCTCGTCTCGACGCACGACCTCGAGTCAGTGCGGGCGCTGTGCGACGAGGTCGCGCTCGTCGCGGGCACCGTCGTGGACCACGGGGCCCCAGCGCGCATGCTGCGACCCGAGTCGCTCGCCCGTGTGTTCGGCGTGAGGGTCGCCTGATGGACTGGCTGCTCGAACCCCTGACATACGACTTCCTCGTGCGCGCGCTCGCGGTCACGACCGTCGCGGCCGTCGTGTGCGCCGTGCTGTCGTGCTGGCTCGTGCTCATCGGCTGGGCCCTCATGGGCGACGCCGTCTCGCACGCCGTCCTGCCCGGCGTCGTGCTCGCGTACGTCTTCGGTGCGCCCTTCGCCCTCGGCGCGCTCGTGTTCGCCCTCCTCGCGGTCGCGCTCATCGGCGGGCTGCGCGACTCGAGCCGGCTCAAGGAGGACACGGCCATCGGGGTTGTGTTCACGACCCTCTTCGCGCTCGGTCTCGTGCTCATCTCCGTGACACCGAGCCAGACGGACCTCACCCACATCCTGTTCGGCAACCTGCTCGGCGTGGCGACGGCGGACCTCGTCCAGGTGCTCGTGCTCGCGGCGGCCGCCGTCGGCGTCCTCGTGGCCAAGCGCCGCGACCTGACCCTCTTCGCGTTCGACCCGACGCACGCGTTCGCGATCGGGCTGTCGCCGCGGCGGCTCAGCGCGCTCCTGCTCGGGCTGCTCGCCGTCACGACCGTGATGGCGCTGCAGGCCGTGGGCGTGATCCTCGTGGTCGCGCTGCTCATCATCCCGGGCGCGACGGCGTACCTGCTGACCGACCGCTTCTCGCGCATGCTCCTCATCGCCCCGGTCGTCGCGGGGGTGTGCGCCGTCGTCGGCATCTACGCGAGCTTCTACCTCGACGCGTCCCCGGGCGGCGTGGTGGTGCTCACGATGGGTAGCGTGTTCGCGCTGGTGTACCTGTTCAGCCCGCGCCACGGGGTGCTCCTCCGCCGCCGGAAGCGCGCCGTCGACGCCGCCCGCAAGCCCGCTGCCCGCAAGCCCGCTGCCCGCAAGCCCGCCGCCACCAGCCCGGAAGGGACCCGCGCATGACCACGCTCACCCCCGCCACGCAGGACTACCTCAAGGTCGTGTGGGCCGCACGTGAGTGGGACGACGACGGCCCCTCGACGACCGCGCTCGCGACGCGACTCGGGCTCTCGGTGTCCTCGGTGTCCGACGGCGTGAAGCGGCTGACCGCGCAAGGTCTGCTCGAGCACGCGCCCTACGGCTCGATCGCGCTCACGGAGGCCGGTCGCGCCGCGGCGGTCGCGATGGTGCGCAAGCACCGGCTCATCGAGACGTTCCTCGTGGAGTACCTCGGCTACGGCTGGGACGAGGTGCACGACGAGGCCGAGGTGCTCGAGCACGCCGTCTCCGAGGAGTTCATCGAGCGGCTCGCGGCGCGGCTCGGCCACCCGGAGCGCGACCCGCACGGCGACCCCATCCCCGCACGCGACGGCACCGTGCCCGCGCTGCCAGCGGTGCGGCTCTCCGCCCTCGAGGAAGGCGCCACCGGGGTGATCGCGCGCGTGTCCGACGCCGAACCAGCGCTGCTGCGCTACTTCGCCGAGGTGGGTCTCGTGCTCGATGCTCCCGTGCGCGTGGTCGCGCGCCGTGAGGTGGTCGGGACGCTCGACGTCGAGGTCGCCGGGTCGGTGGTCTCGCTCGGTCTGGCCGCCGCGGACGCCGCGTGGCTCGTGCCCGCCTGATCGGTAGGCTCGGCGGCGTGAGGATCCTCGTCATCGGTACCGGTGCCCGCGAGCACGCCATCATCCGCGCACTCGACCTCGACGACGCCGACGGCGGCCACGAGCTGCACGCCGCCCCCGGCAACCCGGGCATCGGCGAGCTCGCCACCCTGCACGCCGTCGACCCGCTCGACGGGGGCGCCGTGGCGGGGCTCGCGAACGAGCTGGTCGCGGATCTCGTCGTCGTCGGCCCCGAGGCCCCCCTCGTCGCGGGGGTCGCGGACGCCGTGCGTGAGGTGGGCATTCCCGTGTTCGGGCCCTCCGCCGAAGCGGCCCGGCTCGAGGGCTCGAAGTCCTTCGCCAAGGAGGTCATGGCCGCCGCGGGCGTGCCGACAGCGATGGCGCACGTGTGCACGAACCTCGACGAGGTCGCCGCAGCGCTCGACGCCTTCGGCGCCCCCCACGTCGTCAAGGACGACGGGCTCGCCGCGGGCAAAGGCGTCGTCGTGACGTCCGACCGCGAGGCCGCGCTCGCCCATGCCGCACAGTGCCTCGACAAGCCGGGCGGCCGCCTCGTCGTCGAGGAGTTCCTCGACGGACCCGAGGTCTCGCTCTTCTGCATCGCGGACGGCACCGACGTCGTCGCGCTCGCCCCGGCCCAGGACTTCAAGCGTGTCGGGGACGACGACGCCGGCCCCAACACCGGTGGCATGGGCGCCTACAGCCCGCTGCCCTGGGCGCCGGAGGGACTTGTAGACGAGGTGCTCGAGCGCATCGCACGCCCCACGGTCGCGGAGATGGCCCGGCGCGGCACCCCCTTCGCCGGCGTGCTCTACGTGGGTCTCGCCCTGACGAGCCGCGGTACTCGCGTCGTGGAGTTCAACGCGCGCTTCGGCGACCCGGAGACGCAGGTCGTGCTGCCGCGCCTCCGGTCGTCGCTCGGCGTCCTGCTGCACGCCGCGGCGACGGGCGCGCTCGCCGAGGTGCCCCCGCTGCAGTGGCACGAGGAGTCCGCCGTGACCGTGGTCGTCGCCTCCGAGGGCTACCCGGGCGCCGTGCGCCAGGGCGACCACATCGGTGGTATCGAGGACGCCGAGGCGCTCGACGGGGTCCATGTGGTCCACGCCGGGACGGCGCTAGTGCCGCGACCGGCTGGGGATGACGACGACGCTCCCGCGAGGGCACAACTCGTCTCGCACGGGGGGCGGGTGCTGTCCGTCGTCGGCGTCGGCCCCGATCTTGGTGCCGCGCGCGAGGCCGCCTACGCGGGTGTGGCGCAGATCGAGCTCGACGGGAGCCACCACCGCAGCGACATCGCGCTCGCCGCCGTCGAGGGGCGCGTCTCTGCAGGTGCGCAGTGAGCGGGGACCGCGTGAACAGGGATGCGGCGAGCGGCGGCGCAGTGGGTGGAGGATCGGCGGCGGGCGCACCTTCATCCCCTGCCCCGGCGCTCGACGGCTGGCGCCACGTCTACTCCGGCAAGGTCCGTGACCTGTACGAGCCGGAGGGCGAGCACCCGGAGGGCGACGTCGTCCTCGTCGTCGCGAGCGACCGGATCAGCGCCTACGACTTCGTGCTCGAGACGCCCATCCCCGACAAGGGAGTCGTGCTCACGCAGCTCAGCCTGTGGTGGTTCGACCAGCTCGCCGACGTCGTCGCGAACCACGTCGTCTCGCTCGACGTGCCGTCCGCCGTCGCGGGCCGGGCGATGCTGTGCCGGCGCCTCGACATGTTCGGCGTCGAGTGCGTCGCGCGCGGCTACCTCACGGGGTCCGGGCTCACGGAGTACCGGGCCGACGGCGCGGTCTGCGGCGTCGCGTTGCCGCCGGGGCTCGTCGACGGCTCGCGACTGCCCGAGCCGATCTTCACCCCCGCGACGAAGGCCGAGCTCGGGGATCACGACGAGAACGTCGACTTCGCGACGGTCGTGGGCATGATCGGGGCCGACGACGGCGAACGCCTGCGCGCCCTGACCCTCGAGGTCTACGGGCGCGCGGAGGGGCTCGCGCGCGAACGGGGCGTCATCCTCGCCGACACCAAGTTCGAGTTCGGCCGCGACCCGAGCACGGGTGCGATCGTGCTCGGCGACGAAGTGCTGACACCGGATTCCTCGCGCTTCTGGCCCGCGGACACGTGGGCGCCCGGCGGCCCCCAGCCCAGCTTCGACAAGCAGTTCGTGCGCGACTGGCTCACGTCGCCCGCGTCCGGCTGGGACCGCGCGAGCGACACTCCGCCACCGCCATTGCCGGACGACGTGGTCGCCCGCACCCGCGCCCGCTACCTCGAGGCGTTCGAGCGCCTCACGGGCTCCCCGCTCCACCTCGGTTAGCCCGTCCTCTCGCCGCGTCCGGGCTCGCCGCGCCCGCCGGACCTGCCGTGCGCGCAGTGCTGGCCGGGTTCACCGAGCTCGTCGAGCAGGGTTCCCGAGTCTCTCGGTTCGTGCTCGTCGCACTCATCGCGCAGGTCGCGCCCGCCTAACTCGTCGCGCCCGCCTAGCTCGTCGCGCCCGCCGATGTGCTCGCGCTCGCTCTGCGAGCCCTGGGCACCTACCTGAGCGCTCTGGGACTGCTCGTCACTCTGGACGCGGCGGCGTGCTTTGCGTGCGGCGGAGTCGGCGTGGACGTCGGCAAGCAGGCGTGCTCGTGTGGCTTCTTCGCGTTGGGCGCGGTTCTGTGATCGGGGGACGAGCTTGTAGGTGGGTGGTTCGTAGCCGGGGTCGCCGGGCAGGGGTGTGCCGTGGCGGGTGGTGCGCGGTGGATCGTCCCCGGGTCCGTGATCGGCGCGGGGTCGGTCGGCGGTGGGGTCGCCGCTGCTGTTCGGCACTCGGATGAGGTCGAGGTTGTGGCGGTGGAGTTCGTGGTGGTGGAAGACGCAGAGGAGGGCGCCGCGGTTGGTGTTGGTGTGGCCGTGGTCGTCGTCGAACCAGTCGAGGTGGTGGACTTCGCAGAACCGGGCGGGCATGGTGCATCCCTCCCAAGCGCAGGTCTGGTCGCGGGCGATGACGGCGCGTCGTTGGGCGGGGGTGAACAGGCGCATGCTGCGTCCCAGGTCCAGGGGTTCGGAGTCGGCGCCGATGATCAGGCGGGCGATCTGGGAGTCGCACAACGTGCGGGCGATCTCGGACAGTGGCAGCAGGGGTCCGTCCTGGTAGCGGACCACGGGTGCTGGTCCCAGGTCGCGGCCCGGCGCGTCGACGCTGCCGGCGTGACCGGTGCCGGTTTCGCGCGTGTCCGCGCCACCGGGCCCGCCCGCGCTGCCGGGCCCGACTGCGCCGTCGGGCTCGACTGCGCCGTCGGGCTCGCTGGTGTCGGTGTGGGTGGCGGCGTGCAGGTGTTGGCGGGCGGTGGTGAAGGTGTCGGCGGTCATGGTGATGAGTAGGTGGGGTCGGGCGTTGCCGGGTCCTTTGGCTTCGGCGAGCATGGTGGCGGCCAGGGTGTGCAGGGCGTCGGCCTGGCGTTGTCCCCGGGTGCGGTTGTCGTCGGCGGCGGGGCGTGGGCTCGCGGCGTCGAGGGCGACCTGCAGGGTGTGTCCGACGACCTGGTCGACGAGTCCGCTGATGCGGGTCATGCCCTCAGCGGTGGGGGACAGTTCCAGGTGGCGGCGGGCACGGGCGGCTTGGTGGGCGTCCTCGACCTCGGCGGCGGACAGCGCGGCGGCCAGGTCCTCGACCTTGCTGGCGAACTTCGCCGCGTCGTGGCGTTCGGCTAGGTCCTTGATCTTCGCCGCGCCCTCACCGGTGAGCAGGGCCGTCTTCTGGGCGGCGGGCAGCTTGCCGGCGATGGTGCCCAACCGTTCGGCGTGCATCGGGGTCAGCGTGCCCGCGGCGAGCGCCTCGAGGCCACCGTCGAGCTCACGCACCGTACGTGCGGCGTTGACCTCTCGGCGTGCGGCGCCCTTGCCCACGCGTGTGGCCTTGGCCCGGAAGTCCTCGAAGTTGCGTACCCCTGGCGCCCGCCACGCGCCAGCGGCTTCCTGCGCCGCCAACACCGGCGCCTTCGCCACCCCGGCCAGACGCGTGACCTCATCGAGCACGCCGACGATCTCGGTCTGCACGGGCTGCGGCCACGACGCGGCGTCGCGAGCCGCCGAAGCCAGCTCCCGGACCGCGACACCCAACACGCGCGCCCACACCGCCGCGTCCACGGCGGCGTCCGGGGCAGCCGGGAAGCGCGCGGCCTCGCGCAGCGACTCGGGCACCCGCACACCCGCGCCAGGAGTGCCCGCCGCCACGGCGAGCGTCGTCGGCGAACTCTCCATGCGGGACACCTCCTTTTCACAGGCTAGAACGTATGTATGAGTATGACATATGGCCACGAACTACGCAACCCGGACGAACGATCTGGATGAACACACCCTCTCATCCGCCACTGACAACCACCGCCGCTGGGCCCATGCCCAGGCGCGAAGACCTACCCGCCGTGCCGCGCGAGCCGCTGCTCGAGGCGGCTCCGCACACTCGGCCACTCACTAGCGAGGATCGAGAACATCACGGTGTCGCGCGCCGACCCGTCGCGGCGAGCCTGGTGATGGCGCAGCACGCCGTCACGCTGCGCGCCGAGGGCCGCGATCGCCCGCTGCGAGGCGTGGTTGAACGCATCGGTCCGAAGCCCCACGACCCCGCACCCGAGCTCATCGAACGCGTGCGAGAGCAGCAGCAGCTTGCACGTCGTGTTGAGGTGCGTGCGCTGAAAGGACCTGGCGTACCACGTGTAGCCGATCTCGACGCGGCCGATCGGCGCGACGACGTCGTGGTACCGCGTGGAGCCGACGACGGCCCCCGAGCCGAGGTCGCGCACCGCCCACGCGAGCTGATGGCCGGCCGCCTGGGCGGCGAGCGCGGCGTCGAGCCACGCGGGGACCTCCTCGGGGCGCGGCACGCCCGTGAACCACAGTCGCCACAGCTCGCCGTCGGACACGGCCTTGGCGATCCCTTCCACGTGCTCCGGACCGAGCGGCTCGAGGCGCACGGCGCCTCGCTCGAGGGTCACGGGGGTGAGGGTGATGGGCGAGGGCGCAGGGGCCGCGGGCAGAGCGGGCACGGGTTGCATGGGCACGGCCCCATCGTGTCCGACGACGGCCAGCCCGGGCGAGGTCATTCTGCAGGCAGCTCGCCCCGCCAGGTGTTGGCCCCACCTGCCACACGACCCGACCCGAGCACCCCGCCGAACGCGAGCCCTTGCCCCCAGGACCCCGGCACTGGTGTCGGTGAAGCGCAGGCCTGGCTACGGTGGAGGCATGCTGCTCGCCGAGGACATCCTGCTGCTCCTGACAGACGACGCGACGGGGAAGGCGATCGTCGACTCCACCATGCTCGACCTCGCGCTCGCCGGGGCCGTGCTGCTCGAGCTCGCCTCCCAGGGGCGGGTCGACGTCGCCGGACCGGGCGAACCTGTCAAGGAAGGGCGGGTCGTGATCCGCGACCCGCGCCCCACGGGCGACCCGTTGCTCGACGCCGCGCTCGGCCGCATCGCCGCGAGCTCGCCCCGCAAGCCCGACTCGATGCTCGGCCAGCTCAGCAAGGGCCTGGCGAACGAGCTCCGCCACCGCCTCGCGGGACGCGGGATCCTGCGGTTCGAGGAAGGCCGCGTGCTCGGGATCTTCCCGACGAACCGCTGGCCCGCCAACGACTCGAGCCACGAGAACATGGTCCGCCGCGCGCTGTACGACGTGCTCGTGACCGGGCGCACCGCGACGCCCACCGAGGCGGGCATCGTCGCGCTGCTGCACGCCGTCGACAAGGTGGCCGCCGTCGTCGGCGAGACGGGGGTGCCCCGCCGCGAGATGCGCGCCCGTGCGAAGGCCGTGGCGGAGGGCGGCTTCGCGGGCGAAGCGGTCCGCAAAGCGATCGAGGCCGTCAACGCGGCCGTCATGGCGTCGATCGTGGCGACCACCGCCGCCGGCGCTGCCGCAGCCTCCTCCTGAACCCCTACTCCCTCACTGCGTGACCGGGGTCACGGGACGTAGGCCTGTCCTAGTTAGGTAAGGCTATGCTGTACTAGGTGGCGACAGCGATCTGACCACGGGTCGGATCCGCGCCACTCCAGCCCCGCGAAGGATCAGCATGCCGCCCAGCGTCGCCGAGGCTCCGGCCCGCGTCGAGCCCGCCTCTCGGGGCTTCGCCGTCCGCGTCGCGCGCACCGAGCGCCTCTCCGAGAGCTTCCTGCGGCTCACCTTCACGGGTGACGACCTCGACGAGATCGGCACCACCACGCTCGACCAGCGCATCAAGCTCGTGCTCCCCGCCGAGTGCGGCACCCCCGTGGACGCCGATCTCTTCTCCGACCAGGACTGGTACGCCGCCTGGCGCACGATGGCCGACGACGAACGCCCCACGCTGCGCACCTACACGGTCCGTGCCGTGCGACCGAAGGCCAAGGAGATCGACGTCGACGTCGTGCTCCACGGGGTGACTCCCGGTGCCGCCCCGGCTCCGGGCTGCCCGCTGCGTGGCCTGCACGCGTGCGTGTGCGCGGACGCCGTCGGCCCCGCGGTGCGCTGGTGCGCGACGGCCCGCGAGGGTGACGGCCTCGTCATCATCGGCCCCAACGGCCGCTATGACGGCGCGCAGGTCGGCATCGAGTGGCACCCGCCCACCACGGCACACTCCTTCCTGGTCGCGGGCGACGAGACGGCGGTCCCCGCGATCAGCTCGATCGTCGCGGCGCTTCCCGCCGACGCCCGGGGTCACGTGCTCTGCGAGGTCCCGACGTCGGACGACTTCCTGCCGCTCGACGCCCCGCCGGGGGTCGAGGTCACCTGGATCGCCCGCGGCGCTGAGGGCGTCGAGGCCCAGCACGGTGAGCTCCTCGACCTCGCCGTGCGCGCGTCCGCGCCCCGCCTCCTCCACCAGGGCGCGGGCAGCGAGGAGTTCGAGGACGTCGACCTCGACGCGGGCATCCTCTGGGACGTCCCCGTGCAGCCGAGCGCCCCCGACGGCGTGTACGCCTGGATCGCGGGGGAGGCCACGGCGATCAAGGAGCTGCGCCGCTTCCTCGTGCGCGACCTGGGGATGGACCGCAAGGCGGTGGCCTTCATGGGTTACTGGCGAGCCGGCCGGTCCGAAGGCTCATAGACCCACCCCGTTCATGGACCCACCTCGCGGGCACGAGACCGCATCAGGGTCGGACGCCGTCCGGCCCGTCACCGACGACACCACGGAGTAGTCATGTCTGCACGAATCCGCCGCGGCTGGGCGACCCTCGCGGCCGGCCTCGCGGCCGCCACGCTCCTCGCCTCGTGCGCCGCCGGGGGCGACCCCGCCGCGCCGAGCGACGACGCGAGCGACCCGCAGCCCACCGAGTCCGAGACGACGACGGAACCCGCGTCGGCGTTCCCCGTCACCGTGACCACGACGCTCGGGGACGCCGTGATCGAGGCCAAGCCGGAGCGCGTCGTGACGCTCGGCTGGGGCGCGGACGACATCGCCATCTCCCTCGGCACGGTGCCCGTGGGAGTCGAGGCCGACACGTGGGCCGGTGACGAGGACGGTCTGCGCCCGTGGTTCCGCGACGCCGTCGAGGCCGAGGGCGCCGAGCTGCCCGCCGCGATCGCGATGTACCCGGAGCTCGACGTCGACGCGATCGTCGCGCTCGACCCGGACCTCGTGCTCGCCCCGCAGTCCGGGCTCGACCAGGCCGTCTTCGACCAGCTCTCCGCCTTCGTGCCCGTCGTCGCGTACCCCGGCGCCCCGTGGGCGACCTCGGTCGAGGACCAGGTGCGCGTCGCGGCGCAGGCGCTCGGTGTCCCGGAGCGTGGCGAGGAGATCCTCGTCGAGCGCCAGGCCGCCCTCGACGCGGTCAAGGCCGACCACCCGGAGTTCGCGGACGTGACGTTCGCCTACGTCTACCTCGGTGGGGACGCTGGCACGCTCGCCGTCTACATGCCCGGGGACACCCGCGTCTCGCTCCTGACGTCCTTCGGCCTGCAGCTCGACCCGGCCGTCGCGGACCTCGAGCCCGACCCGGGCACGTTCGTCGCGAACCTCGGCCTCGAGAACGCGGACCTCCTCGACGACGTCGACGTGCTGTTCACGTGGTTCAACGACACCGACGAGCAGGCCGCCGTCGAGTCGCAGGAGCTCTTCTCCCGCATCCCGGCGTTCCAGGCGGGCGCGTACGCCCCGATGCTCGACCGCGCGCTCGGCATGGCCGTCTCCGTCGCGACCCCGCTGAGCATCCCGTGGGCCATCGACGAGTACCTGCCCGTCATCACCGAGGCCGTGGCCAAGGTCTCTTAGCCGCCACGCCCCACCGACGGTGACGAACGCGACCATCGCGACGCGAGCCCCGCAGCCCACCCGGCCGCGGGGCTCGCGCTCGCGCACGGCGGCGCTCGCCCTGGGACTGCTCGCCGCCGTCGGTCTGCTCGTCCTCATGGCGGCGCTCGGGGTCGCCGTCGGCTCCAAGCCCGTCCCGCTCGGCGACGTCTGGCACGGTCTCGTCAGTCCTGACGACTCCTACAACTCCGCCGTCATCGCCTCGCGCATCCCGCGCACCCAGCTCGGCCTCCTCGTCGGGGCCGCGCTCGCGGTGGCGGGCGCCGTGATCCAGGGGCTGACGCGCAACCCGCTCGGCGACCCGGGGCTGCTCGGCGTCAACGCGGGCGCCTCGATGTCCGTCGTGCTCGTCACGGCCTTCGTCGGCGTGGGTGTAGGCCGCACGGTGTGGGCGGCGATCCCAGGTGCGGTGCTCGCGGCCGTGGTCGTCTACGTCGTGGGCACGGGTCGGGCGGGCTCGACGCCGGTGCGACTCATCCTCGCGGGGGCCGCCGTCTCCGCCGTGCTCGTCGCCGTCGTGCAGGCCGTATCGCTCGCGAAGCCCGACGTGTTCGACTCCTACCGCTTCTGGGCGATCGGCTCGCTTGCGGGGCGCACGGCCGAGACGGTGGGACAGGTGGCGTGGTTCGTCGTCGTCGGCCTCATCCTGTGCTTCGCGATGGCCCGCGCGCTCAACGCCGTCGAGCTCGGCGACCAGGCGGCGACGTCCCTCGGTCTCGCACCCGGGCGCACGAAGGTGCTCGCCGCGATCGGTGCGACGGTGCTGTGCGCGGCGGCGGTCGCGGCGGCCGGCCCCATCGGCTTCGTGGGCCTCGCCGTGCCCCACATCGTGCGCGCCTTCACGGGTGCGGACCACCGCTGGCTCCTGCCCTACTGTGCCGTGCTCGGGCCCGTGCTGCTCATCGGTTCGGACGTGCTCGGCCGCGTGATCGCCCGGCCCGGCGAGCTCATGGTCGGGGCGATCACGGCCTTCGTGGGAGCGCCGTTCCTCATCGCTGCGGTGCGGCGCGGGAGGGTCGGGTTGTGAGGGGGCCGACGGCGGGCGCGACGACGGGGCCGACGACGGACGGGCCGACGACGGCGTCCGGCACGGTGACCGCGCGCGCGGGGACTCAGCGGGTCGTGCAGCTCGGTGGCGGGCGCGCGCGGGGGCCGTGGCTCGCAGTCGTCGTGCACCCGCGGCCCGTCCTCGTGTGCCTCGTGTTCCTCGCGCTCGCCGCCGTCGCGGCCCTCGTGACCCTCGCCGTGGGCGAGCTCGGCATCCCGCTCTCCGAGCTGCCGGGCGTGTTCGCCGGGCACGGCACGCGCGCCCAGGAGTGGGCGCTCTTCACGAGCCGCCTGCCCCGGCTCGGCGTCGCGGTGCTCGCGGGCGCGGCGTTCGCGGTCGCGGGCGCGATCTTCCAGTCGGTGACGCGCAACCCGCTCGGCAGCCCGGACGTCATCGGGCTCGGGGCCGGGGCGGCGGCCGGTGCCGCGGCGGCCGCGCTCGTGTGGCCCGGGTTCGTCTCGACGCCTGTCGGCGCGCTCCTCGGCGCGTTCCTCGCGATCACCGTGGTGTACCTCGGGACGGGGCGGGGCTTCGCGGCACCGCACCGGATGGTGGTCGTGGGCATCGCCGTCGGCGCGATGTCGCTCGCCTTCGTGCAGCTCGCGCTCGTGCGGGCCTCGCGGGAGTCCGCGCAGGAGGTCGCGCTGTGGCTCACGGGCTCGCTCGCGGCTCGGGCCACGGGGCACGTCCTCGTCATCGCGGTGGCTCTCGCTGTGCTGCTGCCCGCCGCGCTCGCCCTGACCCGCACGATGCAGCTCGCGGAGATGGGCGACGACCTCGCGACGGGGGTCGGCGTGCCGGTGCGGGCCAGCCGGACGCTCGCCGTCGTCGTCGCCGTGCTGCTCACCGGGGCCGCCGTGTCCGTGTGCGGACCCGTCGCGTTCGTCGCGCTCACCGCCCCGCAGATCGCGCGCCGCCTGACGCGCTCGAGCGGGCCCGGGATGGTCGCGGCGGCGTGCTGCGGCGCGGTGCTGCTCGTGGTGGCGGACCTGGTGGCGCAGTACGCGCTGTCGGGGATCATCTTCCCCGTTGGCGTCGTCACGGCCGGGCTCGGCGGCATCTACCTGGCATTCTTGTTGGTCCGCGAATGGAAGCGGGTGGCGGTATGAGTGTGGCCGAGATGGCTGGTTCCGGGGACGTCGCGGTGGTCGCCGCGCCGTTGGCGGTCGAGGGCCTCGTGATGGCCTACGACGGCGCCCCCGTGATCGACGGCCTCGACCTCGCGGTGCCCGCGGGCTCGTTCACCGTGGTCGTGGGCCCCAACGGGTGCGGCAAGTCGACGCTGCTGCGGGCCCTCGCACGCACCATGCGCCCGCGGGCCGGGCGCGTCCTGCTCGACGGCGAACCCATCACGGCGCTGCGCGGCAAGGAGGTCGCACGCCGCATCGCCCTGCTGCCGCAGTCCCCGATCGCGCCGGAGGCGATCACGGTCGGTGATCTCGTGGCGCGCGGGCGCTACCCGCACCAGGGGTTGCTGCGGCAGTGGTCGGCGCAGGACGCGCGGGCCGTCGAGACGGCGCTCGCGGCGACCGAGACGGGGGAGCTGCGCGATCGGCTCGTGAGCTCGCTGTCCGGGGGGCAGCGCCAGCGGGTGTGGCTCGCGATGGCGCTCGCGCAGGACACCGAGCTGCTGCTGCTCGACGAGCCCACCACGTTCCTCGACATCGCCCACCAGTACGAGATGCTCGGCCTGTGCTCGCGGCTGCACACGCAGGGGCGCACCCTCGTGGCCGTGCTGCACGACCTCAACCAGGCCGCACGGTTCGCGACGCACCTCGTGGTGATGGCCGAGGGCGCGGTCGTGGCGCAGGGGCCGCCGTCGGACGTCATCACGGCCGAGCTCGTCGAGACCGTGTTCGGGCTGCCGGCGCGGATCATCCCGGATCCGGTGACGGGTACGCCGTTGGTGGTTGCTGCCGCGGAGTGATGCCCTTGCCGGAGTTGTCGCCTCCGACTCGAGCTGGCCGGAAGTGCAAACCGGACAGAACACCATGATTCGCAGGGGCTCGGAGAAGTCGTGTCGGAAGTCCTAGGTGGAAACACCCTGGGTGGATGCATGATCTCGGTCAAGTGGTTCTTCTTCTCGATTGGCAGGGGGCGCATCGTGGCGCATTCGGGTTCGTGTGGGTTGTGGCAGCGGGTGGGCGCGGGGTCGCGGTCGCTGGCTGGTGTGGTGGTTCTCACTCTCGTGGCGGCGATGGGGCCGGTGGTACCGGCGTCCGCGCGTGAAGAGAGTGTCCCAAAGGCGGGCGCGGAGTCTGCGGCTGCTGGGTTGGCGCGCACGGACGAGAGTGTGGAGCCCGGTGGAGAGGTGCTCCAGCGCCCGGATGGGTTCTCTGCGATGGCGCAGGCACGGATCTCGGGCGAGCCGGTCGAGGACGTGTCGCAGCGCACGGCGTCGTCGCGGACGTTCGCGAACCCGGAGGGGTCGTGGACCAGCGAGGAGCTGGGCGTGACGGCATGGGTAGAGCGCGACGGGCAGTGGCTCGACGTCGACCTGGAGCTCGAGGCACGTGGGGACGGGTCGTGGGCGCCGAGGGTCGGGCCGCTGGATGTGGTCGTGGGGCAGGGCGACGAGGCTGCGCGGGTGACGTTCGAGGACGGCACGTGGGTCGCGGTGACGTGGCCGGATGGGGATCTTCCTGCGCCGGTGGTCGATAGCGGGGTCGCGGTGTTCGAGGTGTCGGACGGCCTCGATGTGATGGTGGTGATGTCCGGGGCGGGGGCGAAGGTGTGGTTGCGGGTCAACGAGCCGCTCGCCGAGGGTCAGGAGTTGCCCGCCTTGGGGTTGCGCTCGCAGGGCGTCGAGGTGATCGAGCATGAGGGTGGTCTGGAGTTCCGCGACGAGGACGGCGAGCAGGTGGGGTCGGTGGCGCGCCTGGTGGCGTGGGACTCGACGGTGGATGCGGCCGGGGACCCGGCGCGTGTGGTCGACGTCGAGGCGGATTTGGGGGAGGTGTCGCAGCGGCGTGGTGTGAGCGACCAGAGCCTGGGGTTGAGCCTGGTGGAGGATCTGCTGGCGGACCCCGGCACGGTGTTCCCGGTGTTTGTGGATCCGGACATCTCGGCGGCGGGGGCGCGGGACACGTGGGTGCGTGAGGGGACGACTTCGACGAAGGGCAGAGAGATTCGCCTGGTGGTGGGGCGTACGGGCACGGACTCGACGAAGCCGGCGCACTCTTACATCCAGTGGAGCTCGGCGCAGTTCAAGGGTAAGACGATCATCGATGCGCAGGTGCGGTTGTATCAGTACTACGCGGAGTCGTGCGTGGCCCGTCAGACGAACTTCCACGCGTTGGGCTCAGCGTTCACCGAGACGGGGACGACGTGGGCGAACCGTCCGAGTCTGGTGACGGGTTCGGCGGCGTCGGGGTCGTTCACGCAGAACCGTGGTGGTGACGGTTGCTCGGGGGTGACCGATGGGCCAGTGGTGTTCAACGTCAAGCCGATGGTGTCGTTGTGGGCCTCGGAGTCGTTGACGAACTACGGGATGGCGCTCAACCCGCCTTCCGAGCACGCGACGAACCTACTGTTCGGCAAGAGGTTCTGTGCGTTCGAGTACGACAATCCTGACGCGTCGTGCAACATCGCGTCTCGTGTCCCGGCGTTGCTGGTGACCTACAACGCCGAACCGGGCAAGCCGGGCACGCCCACGTTCACCCCCAAGGGCCCGGTGTCGGGGTGGACCGGTGCGGCCAGGCCGCAGATCTCCGCGGTGGTCACCGACGGGGAGGGTGGTCCGTTGCGGCTCGAGGTCGAGGCGCACTCGTCGACCACGGTGACGGCCTCGACGTTGAAGAGCGCGTGCGCGCTCAATGGTGCTGCCTCTGGGGCGAGCGCGAGCTGCACGTTGGCGACGGCACTGGCCAGCGGGACCTACTACGTGCGTGCCCGCGCCCGTGACCAGTTCGGGCTGTACTCGGTGTGGTCGAGCTGGGTGACGATGGGGGTGGACACCACGGCGCCGGTGCAGCCGACGATCTCGGCGAACAGCTACACGCATGGGCAGTGGCGTGAGGTGGTGCCGACGTCGAACACGTTCACGTTCGCCACGACCAGCACAGATGTGCTCAGGTTCGAGTACAAGCTGGACAACGGGGCGTGGCAGTCCACCGCCGACTCGTTGGGGACGCTGTCGCGCACGGTGGCATGGAACCCGCCGGCGGGCACCCATTCGTTCACGGTGCGCGCGGTCGACCGTGTAGGCAACATTTCGGCCGAGCGTGTGTTCACCTTCGGGTGGGGCAAGTCGAGCCTGCAGGCCCCGGGTCCGGTCGGTGCGAAGGTCACCGACAAGATCCAGGTGCGCGCCTCGGCGCCGGCGCCCCTGACCGGGTCGGTGAGCGCCAAGGCACAGTTCCGGGTACGCGGAGGTGCGTGGAAGGACGGCGGTGCCTTGCCGGTGACCACCACTGGCAGTGCGGCGGTAGTCAACCGGGCAGCGGACGTCACCGACTTCGTCAAGGGCGAGGGCCGTGAACGCAAGTACACGGTGGTGGAGGTGCAGGTGTGCTTCACCTACACCACCCCGGCGACAACTCGTTGCACGTGGGCCGACGGTGGTGCTCCCAGCCACGGGCAGCTGGTGTATGTGCCGCACGCGTTCGGGTCGGGGTTCCCTGTGGCTGACGCGGGCCCGGGTCAGGTGGCGTTGTGGACGGGGGAGTTCCAGACCTCCGCCACGGACGTGTCAGTACCAGGCTATGTGGGTGACCTGTCCATCTCGCGCCACTACAAGACCTACACCGACGGCACTGTCAAGGGCCCGTTCGGGTACGGGTGGCAGGCATCGTTCGACGGCACCGACATCGGGGTGGCCGGTTTCGAGGTTGTCGACGACACCGCCTGGGACGGCACAGTCATGCTCGTCGACGAGGAAGGCTCTGCCCTGGCCTACGCCCAACCCGGCTACGGCGTCTCCCCGCAGGGGGCAGGGGTGTATGAACCGCTGGACGAGGAGACCGACAACTTCGGTGCACGCCTGGAGATCAAGACGGCCGCGGGTGTCAAGAAGCTCGTGCTCACCGAGGACGACGCTACCGTCACGACCTGGGCGTATGAGAACAAGAGCGGGTGGGCGTGGCGTGCCGAGTCGGTCACCGAACCCGGGTCGTCACTGGCGACCACGTTCACCTACGACTCCCAAGGTCGGGTGACCCGCATCCTCGCCCCCGTCCCACCCGCGGGCGACGGTACCCCGGTTACCTGCCCGGTAGGGGCCGAGCAACCCGGATGCCGGGCACTGAGTGTGACCTACGGGACGTCGAACACCGCGACCAGCTCCACGCCCGGTGACCGGCTCGGCCTGGTCAAGGCCATCTCCTACACCGCGTTCGACCCCGAAAAGCCCGGCGGGCCGGGAGTGCGCACGGTGCCGGTCGCGACCTACGCCTACGACACCGCCGACCGGCTCGTGACCGTCACGGATCCCCGCCTCGGACTGACCACCCGGTACGCGTGGACTGCACCGCTGGTGAGCGGGAACGTGCCGTTGCTGACCGGCGTCACACCACCGGGCTTGGCGGCGTTCACGTTGACCTACGACTCGGTGACGCCGAAGTTCGAGTCGGCGCTGCGGTCGGTCTCGCGCGCCCCGGCGACCACGGGTGGCAGCACCGCGGTGCTCTCGACGTATCGGTATGCGCTGGCGGTGACGACCCCGGGCCTGCCGAACCTGTCCGAGGCGGCGGTCACGAGCTGGGGGCAGACCACCGTTCCGACCCTTGCGTTCGCAGCCTTTGGTCAGGACAAGGCCGCCACGGTGGGTGCGACCCCGTCGGCCGCGGACCTGTTGCACGCGGACCTGTCATTCACCGACGACGAGGGTCACACCCTCAACACCGCCGCCCATGGCGCCGGTGACTGGCAGGTCACGTCCACCACGTACGACAGTGGTGGGCGTGTGGTGCGGTCCCTGGACGAGTGGGCGATCGCCCAGATCCGCGAGAAGGTCGCAGCGAGTGAACCGGTGGACCCGGACTCCTACGCCACGATCACCCGCTACAACACCGACGTCACCGCTCCGGTCGCGATCACTCACGACGGCGGCACGATCACCGCCGGTGAGGTGCTCACCCCGGCCGGCACGCTGATCACCGACGTGTGGGAACCGGCCTTCGAGGTGACCCGCCCGGGCGGGTTGAGGGAGCTGGTGCGCAAGCACACCCGCACCGACTACGACCAGGGCGCACCCAACCATGGGGTGAACCCCCGTACCGGGTTGGCGTTCCGCCTGCCCACCACGGTCACGGTCACCGAGGCCGACCCCGCGAGCGGGTCACCGGACCCCACCGTGCCGGTGGTCGGCGGGGGAACGGTGGTCTCGACCCAGACCTCCGCCTATACGCCGATCGGTACCGCGGGGGACCTGGACCCGACCTCGGGGTGGCTGCTGGGATCGGCGACCGTGGCCACGACCGTGGTCCCGGGCGGCGCCGACATCGTGACCCGCACGCGTTTCGACGAGCTGGGACGCGTCGTGGAGTCCCGCCAGCCCGCCTCGAACGGCCTAGATGCGGGTACGACGTTGACCGACTACTACACCGTCGGTTCCCAGACCGGTGCAGCCGCGGTCTGCGGGGGCAAGCCTGCGTGGGCCGGGCTGACCTGCCAGACCCGCACCGCAGAGGCCACACCCACCGTGCCGGTCGAGCGCACCACCGGGTACTCGCTGTATGTGGCACCCACGGTGGTGACCGAGACGCTGGGCGGTGTGACGCGCACGACGACGACGACCTACGACGGCGCAGGCCGGGTGCTCACCTCCGCCACGAGCGTCACCGGGTTGTCGTCCTCGCAGCCGGTGCCGACCACCCGGACCGAGTACGACGAGCACACCGGTCTGGAGACGGCCACCGTCTCGCTGGACGCCTCCAACGCGGAGACGGGGCGGATCAGCACGGCCTCTGACCTGTGGGGGCGTCAGGTGTCCTACACCGACGCTGCCGCGCAGACCACCACCACGACCTACGACACCGCGGGGCGCGTGGCCACGATCACCGACCCGACGGGCACGACATCGTTGACCTATGACGGTGTGGGGGAGCACCGTGGCCTGGTGACGTCGCAGACCACGACCGGGTTGGGCACCATGACCGCCACATATGGTTCGGGTGGGCAGATGCTGACTCAGGAGTTGCCCGGTGACCTGACTCAGCAGGTGACGGTGGACCGAGCGGGTAATGAGGTCGCAGTGACCTACGACCTGCCGACCGGGCCATTGGCTGCCTGGTACACCGGGGTCGATGTACTCGGTCGCACTGTGTCCACCACGGGCATGTCCACCACTGGTGGACCGCGCTATCAGGGGTACACCTACGACGGCGCGGCGCGGCTCGTGGGCGTCAACGACAAGATCGATGGCGTGTGCACGCAGCGGGCGTACACCTTCGATGTCAACGGCAATCGCACCGAGTTGGTCACCACCACCCAAGCCGCAGACTGTGACTCACAGGTCGAGACCACCACGAGCAAGGCCTGGGCCTACGACACCGCCGATCGGGTCCTGCAGGACGGTCTGGGCGACGCGGGCTACGTGTATGACGCCCTGGGGCGCCAGACGTTG
>Ga0160449_1000612_pt1 | contig 20640 bp, 17 predicted proteins | sample HID1975I_E1MG_FD_108216 | JGI IMG/M metagenome (GOLD analysis project Ga0160449, IMG submission 108216) | Enriched soil microbial communities from UW Madison campus, WI, USA - HID1975I_E1 MG | ecosystem: Environmental > Terrestrial > Soil > Unclassified | place: USA: Madison, Wisconsin...
CAGCGTGCTACAAACTGGTTAAGCAATGATCTAGCTGCTTGATAACGAAGGGAAAAATATGACGAAGTCGGAGCTGATCGAACGTATTGTCACCCATCAGGGGCTACTCTCGTCCAAGGATGTTGAGCTGGCCATCAAGACCATGCTTGAGCAGATGTCACAATGCCTCGCCACTGGCGATCGCATCGAGATCCGCGGTTTTGGCAGCTTCTCGCTGCATTATCGCGCCCCGCGCGTGGGCCGTAACCCGAAGACCGGCCAGTCGGTCAGCCTCGAGGGCAAGTTTGTGCCGCACTTCAAACCTGGCAAAGAGCTGCGAGACCGGGTCAACGAAGAAGACGAGGCTGAAGCCTGATCAATCAAGGAGCATTCTGATGCGTAACCTCAAGCGCGCCCTGGCGGCGGTGTTCGTGCTGCTGTTGGCGGCTGTGGTGCTGTTCTTCGTGCTGGAGAACCAGCAAGCCGTGTCGTTGGTCCTGTTCGGTTGGGCTGCGCCGGAAATGCCGGTTGCTGTGCTGGTATTGGCCGCCCTGGTTATTGGCCTGGCAGTCGGGCCGTTGCTGGGTGCCTACGGCGTGCAACGCAGCAAGCGCAAGATCAGAGAGTCTGCCCGTCAGGCGGCACTCAGCAGCAACTAAGGAAACTTCCTACGCCTGCTGAGGAAAGTATCACCTATGCACGCATCGGCCTTCATGGAGTAATAGCCCACTTCATTTTCGGCCCCGGCGAGTGTGCGCAGCATGGAATATCCCAGCCTTTCCCATCACGGTGCTACCCGCGGCGTCACCGGGTCTTGTCATCAGTTGCACCTTGGTCCGTCCGCCAGTGTGCTGATCGATTGCGGGCTTGAGCAGGGGAGCGAAGCTGCGCCGGGTGCGCAAAGCGCTGCGCTCGGCTTCGATATCCAGGGCATCCAGGCCCTGGTTATTACCCATGTTCATCTCGACCACGTTGGTCGCATTCCTGCACTGCTGGCTGCTGGCTATCGCGGCCCCATCCTGTGCAGTGAGCCCTCTGCGCGGCTGCTGCCCCTTGTGCTGGAAGATGCCTACAAGCTGAGCATCAGCAGCGAGCCTGCGCAGGTGGCGCGGTACATCGATTTCATCCGTGACCTGATCGTGCCGCTGCCTTTCGAGCAGTGGCACGCGGTGCTTGAGCGCCCTGGCCTGGTTTGTCGTATTCGCCTGCAGCGCGCCGGGCATCTGCTGGGTTCGGCTTACGTCGAGTGCGACATGCAGCACGGGCAGGTCAATAGCCGCTATGTGTTTTCCGGCGACCTGGGTGCGTGTGGCAACCCATTGCTGCGCCCGGTGCAGCCGCCGGAGCGTGCTGATGTGCTCGTGCTGGAGAGTACCTATGGCGACCGCCTGCATGCGCAGGCCGGCGACCGCAGGCAGCGGCTGGAAGCCGCCATCGATCGCGCGTTGGCTGACAAAGGTACCATCCTCATCCCGGCTTTTAGCCTGGGCCGCACCCAGGAACTGCTGTACGAGCTGGAAGACATCCTTCATCGCAAGGCGTTGTTGGGCAGCGCTGGCCCCGGGCCTGTTGGCGACCCGCTCGACTGGTCGCAATTGCCTATCATCCTCGACTCGCCCTTGGCTCAGCGCATCACCAGCGTGTACCGGGAGCTGCACGACTACTGGAATGCCGAAGCAAGGGCGCGGCTTGCCGAAGGGCGGGATCCGCTGGATTTCAGTCAGTTGATTAGCGTGGATACCCATGCCCGGCATCAGCAGGTGGTCAATTACCTCAAAAGCACCGGGCGACCGGCGATCGTGATAGCTGGCAATGGCATGTGCTCGGGTGGGCGCATCGTCAATTACCTCAAGGCCATGCTCGGGGATGCGCGGCATGAGGTGATGTTCGTCGGCTATCAGGCCAAGGGTACGCCGGGGGCGGTGATACAGGCCAGTGAAGGGGCAGAAGGGTTTGTGCAGATTGATCTGGATGGGCAGATGTACGAAATCCGGGCGAAGGTACAGACGTTGGCCGGGTACTCTGGGCATGCCGACCAAACAGGGTTGGTAGCGTTTGCCGCAGGAGTAACAAGCGCGCCAGCAACTGTGGTGCTGGTGCACGGCGAGTCACACGCGAAAACCGCATTGGCGGCTGCGTTGATGCGTCAAATCCAGGCGCGGGGCTGGTCTACCCAGGTGCAAATTGCAAGATAAATTCCCTGTGTAGGGAACGATAGGCATGCGCGGTGTCTGATAGCCATCAGCGCGGGCACTGTCTGTCAGTCACGCCCGTGACCGCTGCGAATTCGACTGTGCAAGCCGCTCGTCGAGCTTTGAGCGGGCAAGCTACAAATAGGATTCTCTGGTATTCTAATTGTTCAAGCTTGCGTCTTTAGCCTATGGATAGCCAGGGATTACACACGCTGGGCGCGTAATTTAGCGTCGCCGCGCACTTTGCGGCGGCGGTCAGAAATAAGACACATGCCGGCAGCTTGAAGCCAGGTATTCAAGTAGCCGTTTAAGGATCCGAATATGGAATTGATCCCGGTAATTCTATCCGGTGGCGTTGGTAGCCGTTTGTGGCCAGTATCCCGTGAGGCTCATCCCAAGCCGTTCATGATGTTGCCCGATGGGCAAAACCTCATTCAAAAGACGTTCCTGCGCGCAGCGCGGCTTGACGGTGTGGTCGAGGTACTTACAGTTACCAACCGCGAGTTGCTGTTCAAGACCGAAGACGAATACCGCACCATCAATACCAAAGGCCATCCTCAGGGTTACATCCTCGAGCCGTTTGGCCGCAATACCGCAGCTGCTGTCGCCGCTGCAGCGCTGCAACTTCATGAAACCCATGGCCCCCAGGCCCATATGCTGGTGCTGGCTGCAGACCATCTGATCCAGAACGATGGCGCGTTTGCCGAGGCGGTAACAAGCGCAGTGCGGCTTGCCGAGCAAGGCTGGCTGGTAACCTTCGGCATCAAACCACAGTATCCTGAAACCGGTTTTGGCTACATCGAGGCCGCTGCCAGCGGCGTGCTGGATGGCGGTTTGAAGGTTGAGCGCTTTGTTGAAAAGCCCGATGCCAAAACTGCAGAAGCTTATGTAGCTGCTGGCAATTACTTCTGGAACGCCGGGATGTTCTGCTTCCAGGTTGGCACCGTGCTCGAAGAGTTCAAGGCCCACGCACCTGACGTGCTGGAAGCGGTCAAGCTGACCCTCGACGCTTCGCGCCGTTCAACCTCAAAGGGTTACAGCTGCCTTTCCCTGGACGCCGAAACCTTCGCCAATGTGCCCGATATTTCCATCGACTACGCCTTGATGGAGCGCTCGCGGAAGGTCGCGACCATCCCTTGCGACATCGGCTGGAGCGATATCGGCTCGTGGAACGCCGTCAGCGAGCTGACGCCTCCAGATGAGCATGGCAACCGCTTCGAAGGTGAGGTCATGGCCTACGAGGCGAGCAACAATTACGTCAGTACTGAAGATCGCCTGGCTGCGCTGGTCGGCGTTCAGGACTTGCTGGTGGTGGACACGCCTGACGCGCTGTTGATTGCGCACAAGGACCATGCCCAGGACGTCAAGCATATTGTCAAACGTCTGAAGAGCGACGGGCACGCGGCGCATTTGCTGCACCAGACCGTTCACCGTCCGTGGGGTACCTACACCACGCTGGAAGATGGCGAACGCTTCAAGATCAAACGTATCGTGGTCAAGCCCAAGGCGTCCCTGTCACTGCAAATGCATCACCATCGCAGTGAACACTGGATCGTAGTCAGCGGCATGGCCGTTGTGGTCAACGACGACCAGGAGCTGATGCTCAACACCAATGAATCCACATTCATTCGTGCTGGCCACAAGCACCGCCTGCAAAACCCAGGTGTAATTGACCTGGTACTCATCGAAGTACAAAGCGGCGACTACCTCGGCGAAGACGACATCGTTCGCTTCGAAGACAACTACGGTCGTTGCGACGCCTGACTCCAGGCTCCCCCGTCGGCCCGTCGTTGCCTTCCCAGGCACCGGGCCGGTCTTCGGTCGCCCCAATGCCGGCTACCCCTGTTCAGATCGTTGATGCCCAGGCATCAACGCACCGAGTGAGACCCATGTACCCACCTATTCAGACCCGTTGTTTCAAAGCCTACGACATTCGCGGCCAAGTGCCTGCCGACCTCAATGACGACGTGGCGTACCGCATCGGCCGCGCCTTGGTGGCGCAGCTTGGCGGCCGTACTTATGTGGTGGGCCGCGACATGCGCCTGGAGAGCCCGGGTTTGTCCCTGGCCTTGATCAAGGGCCTGACCGAAGGTGGCGCCGATGTGATTGACATCGGGCTGTGCGGCACCGAAGAAGTGTACTTCGCCACCAGCCATCACCAGGCCGATGGCGGCGTGATGATCACGGCCAGTCATAACCCCAAGGGTTATAACGGCATGAAGCTGGTCCGCGAGCAGTCTCGCCCGATCAGCGGCGATACCGGTCTGAACGATATTCGCCAGCGTGTTGAAGCAGGTGAACTGGGTGAGGCTGCGGCAACCGTTGGCAGTGTGCGCGAAGCGTTCGACAAGACGGCCTACATCGATCACTTGCTGACCTATGTGGACGTGGCATCGCTCAAGCCGCTGAAAGTGCTGGCTGACCCAGGCAACGGCGCGGTAGGGCCAGTAATCGAATTGCTCAAAGCACGCCTGCCGCTGGACATCACCATCATCAATGGCGAGCCTGACGGGAATTTCCCCAACGGCATCCCCAACCCGTTGCTGCCTGAGAACCGCGACCTTACCCGCCAGGCAGTGCTCGACACCCAAGCCGCCATGGGCATCGCTTTTGACGGTGACTTTGATCGTTGCTTCTTCTTCGACGACAAAGGCCGTTTCATCGAGGGATATTACGTGGTTGGCCTGCTGGCCGAAATGCTTCTGGCCAAGCACCCAGGCAGCAAGATCATTCATGACCCTCGCCTGACTTGGAACACAATCGAACAAGTCAGCGCCGCCGGTGGCCAAGCCATCCAGAGCAAGACTGGCCACGCCTTCATCAAGGAGCGCATGCGCGCCGAAGACGCCGTGTATGGCGGTGAAATGAGCGCCCACCATTACTTCCGCGATTTTGCCTATTGCGACAGCGGCAACATCCCGTGGTTGCTGGTAGCGGAGCTGATGAGCGTCACCGGCAAGACCTTGGCCCAGTTGGTGGACGAGCGTATCGCCAAGTTCCCGTGCAGCGGCGAGATCAACTACGAAGTGGCAGATGTAAAAGGCACCATCGAGAAGATCCTGGCCTACTACCTGCCGCAAAATCCCGATGTTGATCGCACCGACGGCATCAGTGTCGAATTCGCCGACTGGCGCTTCAGCCTGCGCGGCTCCAATACCGAGCCTCTGCTGCGCTTGAACGTCGAGAGCCGCGGGGATGAAGCACTGGTAGCGCAACGCGTTGCTGAAATCGCCGGTCTGATCCAAGGATAATTATGTTTGGCATGCTTCGGGGCGTCTGGGATTACAGAGGCTTCATCCTTACTTCCATCAAGAACGAGTTCATTTCACGGTTCGCGCGTAGCAAGCTGGGTGGCCTGTGGATGATCATCCATCCTCTGGCGCAAGTGGCTATCTATGCGTTGATCCTGTCGAATGTACTGGGCGCGCGGCTGCCAGGGATCGATAACAAGTACGCTTATGCGTTGTACTTGATCGCAGGCATACTGGCCTGGAACCTCTTTGCCGAAATCGTGGGGCGTTGCCTGACCGTGTTCATCGATCAAGGCAACCTCATGAAAAAGATGCGCTTTCCGCGCATCGCCCTGCCAGTGATCGTGGTCGGCTCGTGCCTCCTGAACAACTTGCTGTTGTTTGTGGCCGTGATGGTCATTTTTGCGGTCCTTGGGCATGCACCCAACGTACAGATGTTCTGGTTGTTGCCGCTGACCCTGGTAGTGGTGGCACTTGCGGTGGGGCTGGGGTTGGTACTAGGGGTGATGAATGTGTTCCTGCGGGATATTGGCCAAGTGGTACCAATCATTTTGCAGGTATGGTTCTGGTTCACGCCGATTGTGTACTCGGTAAGTATTGTTCCCGATTACCTGAAGGGGACGTTGGACATCAATCCTATGTATGCGATCGTCACCTCCTATCACAATGTGATGGTGTACAAGCTTGCGCCTAATATTGCCGAGCTGGGTGTTACCGTCGGCATCGCCCTCGGCCTGATGGTGTTGGGGCTATTCCTGTTCCGTCGGGCGTCGAGTGAAATGGTGGATTCTCTATGACACTTTTGTCCGTCAACAATGTCGGGAAAGCCTATCGCGGTTATCGCTCGGAATGGCAACGCATTGCCCGCTGGTTTTACCTGCCGGTCAAGGCCAGCAGTGAGCACTGGGTACTCAAGCACATCAGCTTCAACATCGAGGCGGGCGAAGCTATTGGCCTGGTCGGGCAGAACGGTGCGGGTAAATCGACCTTGCTGAAGATGATTACCGGCACGCTGCAGCCTACCGAAGGGCGTGTGCAGGTAAACGGGCGCATCGCCGCCATCCTTGAGTTGGGCATGGGCTTCAACGCCGAACTGACCGGCCGCCAGAATGCCTACCATGCCGCTGGGTTGATGGGCTTCACCACGGAACAGATCGACAGCGTCATAGCGGACATCGAAGCCTTTGCGGAAATCGGCGAGTACTTCGATCAGGCCGTGCGTACCTATTCGAGCGGCATGCAGATGCGCGTAGCCTTCGCGGTGGCAACGGCGTTCCGCCCGGAGATTCTGATCATCGACGAGGCCTTGTCGGTAGGTGACAGCTATTTCCAGCACAAAAGTTTTGGCCGCATCAGGGCGTTTCAGGAAGCCGGTACCACGCTGCTGATCGTGTCCCACGATCGGGGCGCCATTCAGGCATTGTGCAACCGTGCGATCCTGCTCGACGGCGGCACGGTGATCAAGGACGGGCCGCCGGAAGAAGTGATGGATTATTACAATGCCATCATCGCGCAGAAAGAAAATGCCACCGTCGAAGTGCAGACGCTGCAGGACGGTACCGTGCAGACGCGTTCAGGTAGCGGCAAGGCCAGTATTGCCAGTGTGGCGCTGTATAACGCCGAAGGCGCGCCGGTCGAGTACATTGCTGTAGGAGAGGCCGTCTGCCTGAGTATCGGTGTCCAGGTGCATGCTCCGCTGCCAGAATTGGTAGTGGGTTATGTGATCAAGGACCGCCTTGGCCAGGACGTCTTCGGCACCAACACTCACCACCTGCAGTGCGTGCGAACCGATCTGGCGAAGGATACAGCGCTGACCTATGCCTTCCGCTTCCCAGCCAGCCTGGGCGTGGGCTCGTATTCGGTGGCCGTTGCCTTGCACGCTACCGACAGCCATATCGCCGAAAATTATGAGTGGCGTGACCTCGCGTTGGTCTTCAACGTTGTGAACATGTCCGAACCGAACTTCGTAGGCCTTGCGTGGATACCGCCTACAGTGGAGTGCAATTAATGAGTGCAGGTTTTTACCGGGCTTTCGAGGACCGTTATCGCGGTTCGCGGGAGACGATCACCCAGCGGCTGCAGGCCTATCTGCCGTTCCTCGAACCGCTCAAGGCTTTGTACGCTGATTACCCGGTACTCGATCTTGGCTGTGGCCGTGGTGAGTGGCTGGAACTGATGGTACGCGAGGGGTTTGCCCCCGTTGGTGTCGACCTGGACGACGGCATGTTGGAAGCCTGCGAGGCGCTCAGGCTGCCCGCGCATAAAGACGATGTGCTAAGCGCGCTGCGCAAGCTGCCTGACAACAGCCAAGTGGTGGTCAGCGGTTTTCATATCGCAGAACATCTACCGTTTGAATTGTTACAGGAACTGGTGGCCGAAGCGCTACGCGTGCTGCGTCCGGCTGGGTTGTTGATTCTGGAAACACCCAACGCGGAAAACGTGACCGTTGGCACCAATAATTTCTATCTTGACCCAACCCACGAACAACCTCTACCCAACCTGCTGATGTCGTTTTTGGCGGAGTACAGTGGGTTTGCCCGGGCCAAGATCGTACGTTTGCAGGAACCGCCGGAAGTCCATGACGAACAAGCGGCGCTTGGCGTGCTGAATGTGTTGTTTAGCGTGAGCCCGGACTACGCAGTAGTTGCGCAGAAAGCCGCCGCCCCTGATCAGTTGCAGCCATTCGACGGCATGTTCGATGCGGCCTATGGCATTTCGCTCGACCAGCTGGCGCACCGCTACGATCGCGTGATCGACCGCCGGTTTGCGGAACTGCACAACACCGTGGAAGCGGTACGAGCGACCTTCTTCGAACCTGCTGAATTCCAGCGAACCATGGCTGAAGTCCAGGCCCAACAAACGCATCAGTTGCTGGTTATCCAAGACCGCTACCAGACGGCACTGAGTGACCTGCAGCAGCAATTAGGGGCTCTGCAGGTGGAGCGCAACGTGGCGCTTGAAAATTGCCATCATCAGTTCCTGCGCGCCCAGGCCGTCGAGCAACAACTGCAGGCAATGCACGCCAGCACCTCGTGGCGTGTTACCGCACCGCTACGCCTGATAGGCCGGGTGCTGTACTTCCCTTCCCGGCACGGCAAGGCTTCGCTGCGCCGCGCGGCGCCCCATGCGCGGCTGTGGGTGGAGCGGCGCCCGGGGGTGAAGCGCCTGGTGCTGGCGGTATTGCATCGTAGCCCTTGGCTGGCGCGACAGATTCGCCGGCTGCTGGCAACCGAACCAGTGGTAATGGCCAGCGACCCACAACACGGCGTGATCGACCACGCACCCTTGACACCGCGCGGCCGCTTGATTGAGAGCGCCCTTCGCGAAGCCATGAACAAGAGCAAGAATTGATGCGTATTGTAATTGACATGCAGGGCGCGCAAACCGAGAGTCGCTTTCGAGGTATCGGGCGCTACACCCTGTCCCTGGCCCAGGGTATTGTGCGTAATAGTGAAGGCCATGAAGTGTACCTGGTGCTCAACGGTATGCTCGCGGACAGCATCGACAGCATCCGCACGGCGTTCATCGGCCTGTTGCCGCAAAGCCATATTCGCGTATGGTACGCCGAAGGCCCGGTGTCCTCGCGGGACCCTGCCAACCGTGCCCGCCGAGAAGTCGCCGAGCGAATTCGCCAAGCGTGCATCGATGACCTCCATCCCGATGTAGTGCATGTGTGTAGCCCAGTCGAAGGCTACATCGATGATGCCGTGATCGGCAGCCCGCAACTGGACCAGCGAGCGCTAGTCAGTGCGACGCTGTATGACCTCATTCCACTGGTCAGCCCCAAGCAGTACCTGGACAACAGCCCTGGCTACAAGGCCCATTACCTCGACAAGGTCGAGGCGTACAAGCACTACAGCCTGCTGCTATCGATTTCCGAGTTTGCCCGGCAGGAGGCGCTGTCCTTGCTGCCCCTGGATGCCGACAGGGTCGTCAACGTGTCGACTGCGGCCGACGAGGTATTCCGGCCCGTCGCGCTGGACGCGGAACAGCGCAAAGCGCTGGTCGCGCGCTTCGGCTTGCGCGAACCCTTCGTGCTTTACTCGGGCGGTGCTGATGAACGCAAGAATCTGGTACGGCTGATCGAGGCGTTCGCCAAGGTCCGCCGTGAACAGGGTAATGTCCAGCTGGTGTTCGCGGGCAAGATGCCGCAGTTTCACATCGACCAATACCGCGCTGCTGCGCGCAGCAGCGGCCTGGGCGAAACCGACTTGGCGTTTACCGGCTACATTACCGATGAGGAACTGGTTGCGCTCTACAATGCTTGCCAGCTCTACGTGTTTCCTTCGTGGCACGAAGGCTTTGGCTTGCCACCGCTGGAAGCCATGAAGTGCGGAGCCCCGGTGATCGGTGCCAACACCTCCAGCGTGCCCGAGGTTATCGGCCTGGAGGAAGCGACCTTCGACCCGCGCGATACCGAAGCACTGGCTGCAAAGCTGTGCCAGGCACTGAGCGACGAGGCCTTCCGCCAGAGTCTGGCGGCCCATGGCTTGCAGCGCGCGCAGATGTTTTCCTGGGACCATACCGGCAAGGCCGCCGTGCAGGCCTTTGAGCAAGCACTGGCCCAGGCCGAAAAACCGGCCCCGGTCGAGCAGGTCACTGACGGTGTGCAGTCGCTGGTCGATGACCTGGCTGGCCTAAGCCTGCTGCAGCCTGGCGCGGTGGATTTGCCGCGGCTGGCAAAAGCCATTGATTATTCGCTGCAGGGCCTTGCCGGCAAGCCACAGCTGTTCGTGGATATTTCCGAGCTGAGCAAGCATGACGGCAAGAGTGGCATTCAACGTGTGGTGCGTAGCATCTTGCTGGAGTGGCTGAAAAACCCACCTCAGGCGTATGACGTTCGCCCGGTCTATACCCTCGCCGGCGAGCCTTTTTACCGCTACGCCTCGCGCTTTACCGCCAAGTTCCTGGGCCAGGCGTTTGAGCACATCGAGGATGAGGCCATCAGCTACCGGGCAGGGGATGTCTACCTGTGCCTCGATCTGCTCATGGACGTGTTGCCGCACAAGCGCAGTTACCTCGATACCCTGCGCAGCCATGGCGTGAACATTTTCTTCGTGGTGTACGACCTGTTGATCTTGCAACTGCCTCATTGCTTCGTCGACAGCCTGCAGGACCACTACCGAAAATGGATTCATGCCGTTGCCGAATACGATGGTGCGCTTTGCATCTCCCGCGCGGTCGCGGACGAGCTACGCGACTGGTTGGCCGAAAACAACCTGGCAGGCCAGCGGCCTTTCCGTATCGGTGCGTTCCACCTGGGTGCAGACATCGATCAGTCCATGCCTTCTACGGGCGTGCCCGAGGACCCAGCCAAGCGGCTGGAAGCATTGGCCGACAACCCGAACTTCCTCATGGTCGGCACCCTTGAACCGCGCAAAGGCCACGCGCAAACGCTTGAAGCGTTTGAGTGCCTGTGGGCGGCCGGCGTGCAGGCCAACCTGGTGATTGTAGGCAAGCACGGGTGGCTGGTCGATGAGTTGGCGGCCAAACTGCTCAACCACCCGGAGGCCGGCAAACGGCTGCTTTGGCTGGAAGGCGCTAGCGACGAGTACCTCGAATATCTGTATAACAACTGCGATTGCCTGATAGCGGCATCCTACGGTGAGGGTTTTGGTCTGCCGTTGATCGAAGCTGCGCAATACCAACTGCCGATCATCGCACGTGACATCCCAGTATTCCGCGAAGTGGCGGGTGAACACGCGTGGTTCTTCACCGGTGCCGATGCGCAGGCAGCTGCCGACAGTATTAATGAATGGCTGAAACTGCATGCCGAGGGGCGGCACCCGCAGTCCAGTCAGATGCCATGGCTGACCTGGAAGGCCAGCGCACAGCAACTCATTGGCGAAATCGACAGATACAAGTTCTGATAAGCCAGCCACGACACAGCAAAAAAATTGGGATTTAGGGAAATGCGTTTGAAGTTAGACTCAACGGGGAGAGCCGGCTTTGCGGTCGCGCTAGCAATTGGCGTGTTTTTTGTCCTGCGCTATTTTCCCGCGGGCTTCATCACGGGCACCTCATCGTACTGGTTGACCGAGGTCGATGATGTGACCCAGTACTTCGCTGGGTTCAACGCCTTCTTCAATGCGCCATTCAGCTACCCGTTGCTGGCTTTCGACAGCATCAACTATCCGCAAGGTACCCGTGCCACCTTTGTCGACGCGATCCCGTTGTACGCGTTGCTGCTAAAGGTGTTTGTACCCTCCAGCTTTGCGCCCTTCAACCCGTTCGGAGTGTGGGTCGCCCTCTGTTTCATCGGTCAGGCTGTATGCGGCTGGTGGATCCTGCGTGAACTGCAGGTACGTTCGTGGTGGGCTTTGGTGGCGTTGGTAGTATGCCTGCTGACCTTCCCGGCGCTGACTACCCGCTTGGGGCACATCTCGCTGATGTCGCACTGGATCATCCTTTGCGCGCTGGCCTTGTATGTCCGCAGCCGTCGCACGATAACGCCAGAGCGTCTGGGCTGGACGTTGCTGCTGGTGTCGTCGTTCTACGTCAATATCTACCTCTGTGTAATGGCCAGCGCCATCTACGTGGCCGGGTTGTTTCACCAGCCGTCGTGGCGCGCCCCGCGTGAACTGGCCCGTGCTGCCATTCCCTTCGTATTGATCGGTGCCAGCCTGTTCCTGACCATCTTCCCCATGGAACGGGTAGAAGTAGCACGGGAGACAGGTTTCGGCACCTACTCGATGAACTTGCTGTCGCCGTTCCATGGCGGCAAGTACATGAAGTTCCCCGACCCTGAAATGCCTGGGCAATATGAAGGCTTCAACTATCTGGGCCTTGGTGTGTTGCTGGCGTTCGCGCTGGCATGGGTACTAAACCGCAACGCGTCTCAGGGCAGCTTCGCCAGGCATCGTGCGCTGACTTGGCTGATGTTCCTTTTCACTGCTTACGCGCTGTCAGACACCATCTATCTGGGCGTGCATGAAATTGTATCGCTTCATTACCCCTCCTTCATGGACGGCATCACCTCGCAGTTCCGTGCATCGGGTCGGTTTTTCTGGCCCGTGGGGTATTGCGTAGTAATCTTCGCCATTACCAGCCTTTACAAGCACTTGGGTAGCAAAGTGTTCGCTGCCAGCATGGTGGTGCTGATCGGCCTGCAAGTGGCCGACCTGTCCAACTTGCGCCACCGCTTGGTCGACACGGCCAAGCGTCCTGCCGCCCCCGTACTGTCCCAGTCGGCCTGGGATCAGCAACTCACCGCCAATACCGAGTATCTGTATTTTTTCCCCAAGTTCCGTTGCGGCCGTGCAGACCAGATACTGAACACGCTTATGCCGACCATGCGCTATGCCTCTGTGCATAACCTGAAGATCAACACTGGCTATGTATCTCGAGCGGCCTCCAACTGCGCTGTCGAAAGCACCCAGGCAGAAATTGCCGGCTCGCAAATGGCCAATTCTCTGTATGTGTTCAACCGCGGCGACTTCCCTCAAGTGGCACAGGTAAAAGCGTTGTTCCCGGCAGACCGTCAACCTGCATGCACAGAAATAGATTTCGCCCATGTCTGCAGCCTCCAGCCAACAGGGAGTGAAGCTCAATGACCACTTTGCCCAAGCGTAAAGTTTCGCTGGTCTCGCCGTTCTATAACGAAGAAAAAGGCGTGCAAGCGTTCTTTGCCCGGATCAACGAAGTGTTCGCACCGCTCGCCGACCGCTACGAACTGGAAGTGGTCGGCATCAATGACGGCAGCCGTGATGGTACCTACGACGAGCTGATCAAAGCTAAAACAGCCAACCAGTACCTCACCGTTGTCGACCTGTCGCGCAACTTCGGCAAGGAAGCGGCCATTTCCGCTGGCCTTGATTTTGCCACCGGTGATGCAGTAATCCCCATTGATTCTGACCTGCAGCACCCGCCAGAAGTCATCCTAGAGCTTATTGAGAAGTGGGAGGAGGGCGCCGAGGTGGTGTTGGCCAAGCGGGTTGACCGTGACACCGACCATGCCGTGCAAAAGCTCACGGCAAACTGGTTCTACCGTGTGCACAACAGGATTTCCGATATCGACATCCCTGCTGATGTCGGCGATTTCCGGTTGATGGACCGCAAGGTCGTCGAAGCCTTGAAAACCCTGCCTGAAACCCGCCGCTTCATGAAAGGCCTGTTTGCCTGGGTGGGCTTCCGTACCTCAACGGTGGAGTACAAAGTAGCGCCGCGTGAGCACGGTACCTCCAGCTTCAATACCTGGAAACTGTGGAACTTCGCCATTGAGGGCATTACCAGCTTCAGCAGTGCCCCGCTTCGCATCTGGACGTACCTCGGGTGTGCAGTATCGGCGTTGTCGTTCTTGTATGCCGCCTACTTGCTGATTAAAACCATCTTCTTCGGTGCAGACACGCCAGGTTACGCTTCGATCATGATCACTATCTTGTTCGCCAGTGGCGTACAGTTGATCGGGATTGGTGTGCTGGGAGAATACGTTGGGCGGATTTTTGCCGAGTCGAAAAAGCGGCCGGTGTACATCGTGCGTGATGTTATCAAGTGATCAACCTAGTCCCCCAGCGTTACCACGAGTTCATCCGCTTCGGTTTGGTGGGCGTGACCAATACTGCAGTGCATGCCGGTATTGTGGTCGCGCTCATGGAGCTGTTGGCCCCGCCGGCCTTCGTTGCCAATGGCGTGGCTTTCGTGTTTGCCAACGTGATGTCATACATCCTGAACAGCCGTTTCACCTTCAGAACGCCCGCCAGCTTTCTCGGCTACCGGCGTTTTCTGCTGGTTTCCCTGGTGTCGTTGGGCCTTACCCTGGCCATTACCTCGTTGGTGGAATACCTGGGATGGCATTACGCATTTGGGTTGCTGATGGTGATTTTTGTGGTGCCAGTGCTCAACTATATGGTGATGAAGCTCTGGGCATTTACCCCGCACGCTAGCTAGCAGGGGCGGGGCTGCAGAACGGCCCCGCTTTGTTAAGGCTTAGCCCGCAAACCGGGTTTTCAACCAGCGCAGCGGCCCGCTGATGCGCCAACTGGTGGAGTTATGCACGGCTTCAAGTGCGAGCTGGTGCGGGCACTTCTCGTGCTGAACGGGCTTTGTGTCGGCAGCGGGCAGGGCAGGGCTGCCGAAGCGGGTGTTAAGCCAAACCTGCGTGCCATCCAGATAAGTCAGGGCGGTCAGTTCTGTATCGCTGCCCGGGGTGAACTTGCAGGGCTTCTCATACAACAGCTTCCATCCATTGTCGTGCAGCAGGTCGATTATGCCGCCCTCCAGCGCCCGGCTATGGGTAGCCACCAAAAGAACCCGCACTTTGCGTTGCAAGGCATCCAGTGACGAGCGGATAGACCTGAGCTCGAACCCCTGAATATCCATATGCATGAAGTCGACTTCAGGCAGGTCGGCAATAACCGCCTCAATGGAAAAGGCATCAATTTCCTCTGCCTTTACCGTAATGCCCCGGTAATCTTCCGTTCCGCCGTCCGTGATAGGTGCGGCGCCCCAATCCAGCAAACTTTGCGAGCCGAACGACACTTTGCCGGGCACATCCGAAATGGCGCCATGAATGCAACGGACATGCACATCACTGTGCGTGCTCGCGGGTTGAGGCAACCCGTTGTCGGCAAGGTTGGTATGGAATAGCTGATGGCGTTGCAGGTCAGCTTCAACTGCAAGCAGTGTGACCCGCTTGATACCTTTGCGTTGTGCTGCTTTGGCGCCCCACACCAGCCACGGGCCATAACCAGCGCCCAGTTCGACGACTGTGAAACTGTCCTTGGCTTGCTCCAGAGCAACGATTGCGGCCAAATATTCGATGGTTTCTGCGTGCAAGGCGTCATCGGGGAACGGGATTTTACCCACCTGCAGCTCGCTGGGGTGGCTCTGGATGCCGAAGAACGAAAGCCGGGTCTTGACCCCCGCGAAATCTGTGTAAAAGCCCTGAGTAGGGCGCGCATCGGGGGATGCATACTTTTCGAATAGTTGCAGGTCGTTCAACTCTATGCCCAGATAAACCTGGTTGTCTGTGAGTGCCTCGCGGAGTGCCATATCCATGTCGATTCTGCCTTTGATGAATTCATCTCATCCACTCGCTCTTGGCGAGACTGCTGGGTTTTTTATTGTTTAGCAGTGGTGCAAAAATCCATGACTGAACAGCGGCAGCATTGGTTACAACGCCTGCCGTTTTTACATCGTTGCGTTCTAAAGGTGTAGCGTGGCCGATCACTCAGCATTACCCGTCGCAGATCATGACAAAAATGAAGTGCGACGGGAAGGGCATGAGATGCAAGGCACCGTCACAGCCAGGTGGTGCTCAAGTAAGTGTTTGCTTTAACTCGGAATGATTGCTCTGAGTAACGGTGTCTTTTGAATTGCAAAAGTGAGTGCGCCGCAGATCATGAACACCACTACCATCAACAGCGGAATGGCCAGCCATGGGTTGACGAAGTTCCAGCCAAAGCCGTGGTTTTGCAGCTCCCAGATAATCATCGGGTGCATAAGGTAGATGCCGAATGTGAGGCTGGCCAGAAACACCATGGCCCGTTCGGCCCTTGGGCACTGCCGCGCCAGCCAGCTGCCCATTTGGCGCATGGCGCAGAACACGCAAAGCGCCGCCACCACGACCAGTGGCGCATAGTACTCGTAATACAGCTCGGTGTTGACAGCAGCGCCTTTCGAGTAGTACCAGGTGAAAAATGCCGTACCAGCGCAACACGCAAGATACAGCCCCAGGCATATCAGCGCCCGAGTCGATGTCATGCGCACATGGTGGTACAGCAGCGCCCCCGCGAGCATGTAGGCGGGGTAGATGTAAAAAAAGCGCATATCCAGGTAGAGGTTAGCCGCGTTGAGGTAACGTTCGGTAAACGGCACCACGCTGGCAGCAAAAAACCACATCATCAAAACCATACACTGCAGGTTCAGCGCAGTAGTACGAAAAAAGCCTGCAATCACTGGGATGAAGAAGTACGCGGCAATCAAGGTGTACAGGTACCAGAAGTGCGCGACCACCGGCCAGCGCACGATGGCGACAAGCCAGTGCTTAAGCTCGGACAGGTCCGGCAGCAACATGCCGATGGCCTTGTACTTGTTGTACACCAAAAAGATGATCGACCAAGCCAGCAACGCAGTAGCCATCCGCCATGCACGACGGATCGTGCTTCTGACTGTATGAGTACGTGGCAAAAGCAGGGCGCCCGTGATCATGAAGAAGATCGGTACGCTGGCCCTGGAAATACTTTCATAGGCGTTTACGGCCCACCAGTGCGGTACCAACTGAGCAAAGCCTGCTGCTGAGATGTGAATCAATATCACCATCAATGTAGCAACCAGCCGAAGCGCATCCAAAGAAGTGTCATGCGGCGGGATGGGACTTGGTACAGGTGTAACGGTTTCGGCGTCTGGTGCTTTTGTTTTTATATTCACGATATGTCGTCAGCACAGAGGTTGGCGGGTTCCGGCATCATATGCCAAGCGCCATAAAGTTGTAACGGGGTGTGTGGGGTGAGTGCGCTGGTGGTGGAAAGTGCAGAGAGGTACACAGCGTAACGATGGGGACAGGGGCTGGGAGACGCCGGCACAACGCTCGCCGCGCGTAGCGCGTACCCCTTGGTCTGGATCAAGGTGCCTGCTGGGAATGAACGAGATGGCTGGATCAACGACTATGTTCAGCGGCCTTACGCGCCAAATGGTCGCTGACTTGGCGGCAGGGGGCGAGACTTCACGATTGGCGTGGGCAACGGAAAACAGGCGTAAGGGGATCTTTGGGAATGCCTGCAAGGAAGGAGAAATTCTGATTCTTTGCCAGGCTACGCAGCGGTTACTTCTTGGAGCGGCATAAAAAATCCACTACCTACAAATAGGTGTTAGCGCATGCGTTCAGAGACAAGGCTGCGCTACCGCAGCCCCGCTCCGCGAGAAGTGTCAGTCGAACACTTCAGCGTCAGCCAACGCGACCCCAAGCTGGTCCTTGCCAGACAGACTTGGTACGAAGTCGATAGGCCATTCGATGCCGACTGCCGGGTCATCCCAGGCAATGCAGCGCTCGCACTGCGGCGAGTAGAAGTCGGTGGTCTTGTAGAGGAACTCTGCGGTTTCACTCAACGTGACGAACCCGTGTGCGAACCCTGGCGGGATCCACAGTTGGTTCTTGTTCTCGGCCGACAACACCGCACCTACCCATTTACCGAAGGTAGGGGACGAGCGACGGATATCCACCGCAACATCGAAGACTTCGCCTTGCACCACACGCACCAGCTTGCCCTGGGCGTGAGGTGCCAGCTGATAGTGCAGGCCACGCAGCACGCCTTTTACCGAGCGCGAGTGGTTGTCTTGTACGAAGTCGGGCTGCAGGCCGGTAACTTCGCTGAAGACACGGGCGTTGAAGCTCTCGTAGAAGAAACCACGTTCGTCGCCAAATACCTTGGGGGTAAACAGCACGACTTCGGGGATATCCAGCGGAATGGCTTGCATCAGAACACCTTCTCTTTCAGCAAGTTCTGCAGATACTTGCCATAACCGTTTTTCAGCAGTGGTTGAGCCAGGCACTCGAGTTGCTCAGCGTTGATCCAGCCAGCGCGGTAGCAAATTTCCTCAGGGCAGGCGACTTTCAAGCCCTGACGGCGCTCCATGGTTGCGATGTACTGGCTTGCCTCTAGCAGACTGTCGTGCGTGCCGGTGTCCAGCCATGCATAACCCCGGCCCATGATTTCAACCTGCAACTGTTGTTGCTGCAGATAAAGATTGTTGAGGTCGGTGATTTCCAGCTCGCCGCGCGCAGATGGCTTCAAATCGCGGGCCAGGTCGACTACTTGGTTGTCATAGAAATACAGGCCGGTAACGGCATAGCTCGACTTGGGAACAGCCGGCTTTTCTTCCAGCGACAGTACGCGGCCGCTATCGTCAAACTCCGCTACGCCATAGCGTTCTGGGTCATGCACGTGATAAGCGAACACCGAAGCCCCGGCTTCACGCTTGTCTGCATTCAATAGCAGAGCCTGGAAGTCATGGCCGTAGAAAATATTGTCACCCAGTACCAGCGCAGATGGGTCGTTACCGATAAAGTCTGCGCCGATGGTGAATGCCTGGGCCAAGCCATCCGGGCTTGGTTGTACTGCGTAGGACAGGTTCAGGCCCCACTGGCTGCCATCGCCCAGCAGCTGTTCGAAGCGCGGGGTGTCTTGCGGGGTGGAGATGATCAGGATGTCCCGAATCCCTGCGAGCAGCAGGGTGCTCAGCGGGTAGTAGATCATCGGTTTGTCATACACCGGCAGCAGCTGCTTCGAAACCGAAAGTGTGGCCGGATGCAGTCGTGTACCCGAACCGCCAGCCAGAATAATTCCTTTACGAGCCATGAGAGTCCCTATTACTGGATTTCGTCCAGCATACGTTGCACGCCTTGCTCCCAAAGCGGCATTTTGAAATTGAACGTGTGTTCCAGCTTGCCCAGTGCCAAGCGCGAGTTGCGCGGACGTGGTGCAGGTACTGGATAAGCTTCGGTGCTGATTGCAGCAACCTGATCAGCTGTCACTTTCAGCGCTACGCCAGTGCGTTGAGCGTGCGCCAGCACGTACTGAGCAAAACCATGCCAAGTGGTTTCACCGGACGCAGCCAAGTGGTAAATCCCAGCCAGGTGACGGTTGTCTTGCCCATTGAAGATTTGCCGCAGGATGTGTGCGGTAACGTCGGCGATCAGGTCAGCGCCCGTTGGTGCGCCAAATTGGTCTGCTACCACGCTCAACGTTTCACGCTCCGCCGCCAGGCGCAGCATAGTCTTGGCAAAATTGTGCCCGCGCGCAGCATACACCCAGCTGGTGCGCAGCACCACGGCCTTGGCGCCGGTGGCGAGAATGCCATGCTCGCCTTCCAGCTTGGTGCGGCCGTATACCGAAAGGGGGCCGGTAGGCGCAGTTTCCTCCCAGCGCTGACTGCCGCTGCCGTCAAATACATAATCGGTAGAATAATGAATCAGCCAAGCGCCCAATGCTGCTGCTTCACGTGCTAATACAGCAGGAGCCTCGGCATTGATTGTGGCGGCCAATGCCTGATCGCTCTCAGCCTTATCCACTGCAGTGTAGGCAGCAGCGTTGACGATCACGTCCGGCGTCAGTTGCCGAACCGTGGCGGCCAAGCCGTCCAGGTTGGACAAGTCGCCACATAAGCCCTTGGCCCCTTGACGATCCAGCGCGATGACCTCACCCAGCGGCGCCAAGGCGCGCTGTAGCTCCCAGCCTACTTGCCCGTTTTTCCCCAACAGCAGGATTTTCACGCTTTATTTGCCCCATATTGCTGTGCCACCCAATCACGGTAGCTGCCGTCCATGACACCTTTTACCCATTCCTGATTGGCCAGGTACCAAGCCACTGTCTTGCGAATGCCCGTCTCGAAGGTTTCGGCAGGTTTCCAGCCGAGCTCCCGCTCGATCTTTCGTGCATCGATGGCATAACGGCGGTCATGGCCTGGGCGGTCGGTTACGTAGGCGATGAGTTCTGCATATTGTTCGACAGGCTCGCCGGTCTTCTGGTTGATTACCTGGCGCGATGCCGCAGGTGCCATCTCGTCGAGAAGGCTGCAGAGTGTCCGCACAATGTCAATGTTGGCTTTTTCATTCCAGCCGCCAATATTGTACGTCTCGCCGAACGCACCGGCTTCCAGTACGCGACGGATGCCCGAGCAGTGATCTTCGACATAGAGCCAGTCGCGGATTTGCTGGCCGTCGCCATAGACAGGCAGCGCCTTGCCGGCGAGTGCGTTGACGATCATCAGCGGGATCAATTTTTCCGGGAAGTGGAACGGCCCATAGTTGTTGGAGCAGTTGGTAGTGAGTACCTGCATGCCGTAGGTATGGAAATACGAGCGTACCAGATGGTCACTGGCTGCCTTGCTGGCGGAGTATGGGCTGTTCGGCGCGTACGGCGTGGTTTCGGTGAACGCCGGGTCGTTTGGTCCCAGTGTGCCGTAGACTTCGTCGGTAGAGACATGGAGGAAACGGAAGGCCTCCTTCTCTGCACCTTCCAAACTATTCCAATGCGCCCGGGCGGCTTCAAGCAAGCGGAACGTGCCCATCACGTTGGTTTCGACAAACGCTTCGGGGCCGGTGATCGAGCGGTCTACATGGGATTCGGCCGCGAAGTGAACAACGGCGCGCGGGCGATGCTCTGCGAACAGCTTGGTCAGAAGCGCAGCATCGCAAATATTGCCTTGCACAAAGCGATGCTGAGGGTTGCCTTCCAGCGACTGCAGGTTGGCCAGGTTGCCTGCGTAGGTCAGGGCGTCGA
>Ga0160449_1000618_pt1 | contig 20439 bp, 14 predicted proteins | sample HID1975I_E1MG_FD_108216 | JGI IMG/M metagenome (GOLD analysis project Ga0160449, IMG submission 108216) | Enriched soil microbial communities from UW Madison campus, WI, USA - HID1975I_E1 MG | ecosystem: Environmental > Terrestrial > Soil > Unclassified | place: USA: Madison, Wisconsin...
ATGTACTCCATCAACGATGCTGATTCTGAGCTGGACAGGCAGTTACAAAAGCTGCTGGGTGATTCGTTGCATATTGCTTGGCGGATCTCAAGCTCACTGAGCGTACTCGCCATGGCCGGGGCTGGACTTGGGATCGCCCTGGTTCCCGCGCCGTTAGCGCAGGTAGCCATTCCGGGCGTGGTCTATCGGGTTCTTGATTCTAAGGCGCTGACAGCCAATTTGATGCTGGTCAGCCGTAAAGACGAACCCAGCGCCGCCGTGCAGGCCTATCTTACCCACACCCGTTCGAGCATATCGTCCTGATCCAGGGAGCGCTGGGATTTCTTCGTCGTGGGGGCTTTACGCCTGCGTGAAGGACCGTCTCCGGATGGCACTGATTGTGACCGGTTATTATCCCGTTCGGCCTGTACCAGTTGCGCCATTTCCAGTGCCCGGCCCAGGCGCTTATTGTCTACAATGGCCCCCTGATCGATTTCAGAAAGCTTGTCATAGGTGGAGTAGGGAAGTGATACGCCATTAAGCCGGAGCTCTTTATGCCCGCCAGGGTAATGCCAGACATCGATGTATTTACCAATCGCCCGACGACTGAATTCGCTGTCTTCAATCAGGTAAAGGACTTTGTCGTACTGCACAGTGAGTGATTTCGACACTTTGCGAGCTTCACGCCAGTTAAACACCATATCAAGGTCATCATCGACATCCAGTTCCCGATGAACATCAAACGCCTGGCGAGGCGCTTTTGCGAAACGACGGTTGTAATCGTTCATGAATTCTTCGGCAAATGCGTTCGCAGCTTCCATGGAACTGATGCCCTGGAGCCTGAGTTCCTTGACCAGGCGGTCCTGAAGCGTCAGGTGCGCCCGTTCAACGCGGCCTTTGGCAGCACTGGTTTCTGCACAAATAGTCTGAATGTTCAGTTCATGCATCGCACGGCCAAACTGGGTATCGCCGTCGCCGCCGGTTGCGTTTTTATTGTTGATCCTGAATACACTGGCTTTGTCGCTGTAAAGCGCCAGCGGCTTGCCCAGTGCCGTACAGGTTTTCAAACCAGTGGTGGTCGCAGCCGTCGATTTGTATGAGTTCACCGGCACAGGCTCGGCGGTAGCGCGGTTGCTGAATTTTTGGCGCACGTTGCTTACGTGGCACCCAAAGACTGGCCTGAGTCATCAGTTTACGGACAGTTTCTTTAGAAAGATGAACGCCGTGAACCTCAGACAGTTTTTCACATGCCAGCGTCGGCCCGAAATCGTTATAGCGCTCGCGAATAATATTCAGCGCGTATGCGGCCAGTCCCTGAGGCAACTGGTTGTTACTGGATTTACCACGACGGCGGCTGGTCATGCCAAGCGGACCATCTTCACGATAACGCGCAAGCAGACGGCGGCACTGACGGTCGGAGATACCAAGCCGGTGAGCTGCCATCTGTGTTGTCAGACGCCGGTCGATGACGTCCTGAATGATCTTGAGTCGGTTAACTTCATCCAATGTGAAAAACTCCGCTGCGAGAGCCGTCATGGTAATCCTTACTTGATTATACACGCCGGACATCTTAACTTAGCCCAACTTAGCCCAGAGCGGACATTACAACTTTGCTACTACAATCTTGGTGCGCATAATGTATATTATGTTAAATCAAATATCAGGATACAAACCAAATACCATCTCAGAACTCACCAGGCTAACTCACCTCACCCTTTGCCAGATTCCCATGCCATCACCCTTGGTTAACAAACGGAACTGACATAGCTGACTGGCAGCCGCCCACAGTTCCGTATTGCGTACTAAAAACTTATGATGAGTAATCGGATTTTACATCGCTTTCTATATAACTATTATCAATCAAGCTGCCAGTAAAGCGGCGTGCCGTAAACTTCCACAAAGTAATCAATGACCGCCCGTACGTTTAATGGCGGTCGTCTCGTGTTGGGATAAATGGCGGCGATATGCTGCGGCTCTGGATTAATCGCGGCTTCGAATCCCTCCATGACTCTGACAAGATCACTATTTTTAAGACTGTCGCCAATGAGCCAGTCCGGGAAAAGAACCAATCCCATACCACCCAGCGCGCTGGTCAGTAAAGATTCCGCATTATTGGATGTCAGTAACCCGGTAACAGGATAATGAGTCCAACTGCCGCCTTGCTCCCTGAATAGCCAACGATTTGGCCCTACTGATCCTTTATAAAACAGACATTTATGATGAATGAGATCGGCTGGGAGTTCCGGCTCTCCATACTTTTCTATATAGCCTGGGGAAGCTGCCAGATGATAATGCTGGGTTCCAAATATGCGGGCATGGAAAGAGGAATCCGTCAGTGTGCCAATTCTGAAAATCACGTCTGCCGCGTCCCTGTGTGGATCGATATAGTTATCAGTCTGCGTCAGTTCAATCAGCAACCTCGGATAGCGGGCTGAAAGTTCAGTAAGCCATGGAGCAATATGTCGCTGGCCAAAAAATACCGGTGCATTGATTCGTATCAGCCCCGCGGGCTCGAGGGAGCGGTCCAGCATCGCCTTACGCGCTTCACTCAACTGGTCAGTCATAGTGCGGGCATAGTCAATAAATAACCGACCCGCTTCAGTGGGGATCACTGCTCGGGTATTACGATAAAAAAGCTGCTGCCCAAGCGTGTCCTCAAGTTGCAGGATCACCCGCGAAATCATTGACGCTGAGACCCCTTCTCGCCTTGCGACAGCTGAAAAACTCTGTTCGTCAAACACACCGATGAAAAACATCAGCGTGCGGAAATTAATGGCGCTCGGATCGTACATTATCGCGATTCCTGCAAAGGTGTTTCCTGAATTATACCGTTTTTCATTATTCACCGCTGCTATAGGATCCTGCACCTAAGCCACTGGAGAGTGTTATATGCAGCTTTTATTTATATTTCTCGTCGTTGCCGGCGGGATGGGGTTATCCGTTGAAGCGGGTTTATTAGGGCCGCTGGGCGGCGAGGTCGGCGACTTATGGGCCACTTTCAGTATTTTCGGAGTCGGCGCGGCGCTGACATTCTTGCTGATGTTGTTCTTTAGCCCACGAAACAGCCCTTCATTCTTTACTCAACCTTCATGGACTTTGTTGGGTGGAATTTTGGGCCCGGTATATGTCGTCATCCTGACCGTTGCGGTTCCCATTATCGGGATTGCAATGACGATGATTGGCATTCTGGCAGGACAAGTCTTCAAGAGCCTGGTCATTGACCACTACGGCTTTTTCGGCGCGGCGCATCGCAAAATTGACAGTAAACGAATTATTGCGCTGATTTTTATTATTGCTGCGTTGTTTCTTGTGGCAAAAGGCTGAGGTCAATCTGTGAATATATTAATGATTTTTCTGGCAGTTATCGGGGGGGCGGTCCTTAGCATGCAGGCTGCCATTAATGGAAAGTTAGGCAGCAACGTTGGCGTGTTCCGCAGTGCGTTTTTGACTTTCTCCGTTGGGGCACTGGTCACCGCCCTGCTTATTTTCTTCTTCGAACCGAAGCACGCCCTCACCTTGTTGGATGTGCCGAAATGGCAGTTGCTTGGCGCACTTTGTGGTGTTCCTTATATCGTCATTATGGTGCTGGCTGTTCAGCGTATTGGAGCGGCTGTTGCAACGGTTGCGGTTATCTTAGGTCAACTGACAATGAGTATGCTTATTGACAATTTTGGCTGGTTAGGTAATGAGGTCATTCACTTTTCAGCGACACGCCTTGGCGCTGTGGTTTGCCTGGGAATTGCACTTTGCTTCATCTATTCCAGTAATAAAGCTAATGTCGCGACGATAGAAAAAAATACCGACCGGGTGTCAGAGCAAGGCTAAACGCAGATTAGATACACGCGCATTCTGCCAGTAATAATGACCGGGTTCGATTCAGGCATCTTTCGCCCGTCAGAACCCGGAGCACTTACTTACTGCTTCACCCAGACCAGCTGTTCAACTTTGAAGCCCAGATTGCGCGCAGTGTTCAGGTAATCCTGCTTCACCACATCTGGAATGGTTGGCGTTCGAGACAAAATCCACAAATAGTCACGGTTCGGACCGCTAACCAGCGCGTACTGGTAATCATCATCCAGCTTGATCACGTTATACCCGCCATAAAACGGCCCGAAGAATGACACCTTCAGCGCGGCAGTCGTTGGTGCGCCAGTGAACGAAGCTTTCCCTTCACTCTCATTCCATTTGTTTTTAATCGGATCATACCCACGATTGAGCACGCTAATAGCGCCATCGCTGCGCTTGCCATAAGTAGCAGTGACCTGCTCAAGGCCACGTTCGAAACGGTTTTCAAGGCGAGCGATTTCATACCATTTGCCAAGATAACGGCTGGCATCAAACCCAGTAATAGGCTCAACTCCTTTCGGCGGCGTGGGAGATTTACAAGCAACCAGGGTCAGTGCGATAGCGACTCCGGTCACAACAGGCCATAGCTTCATTGGAACTCCTTTCATCTACGCGGTTGGAAATAAAGTGTAGTGCAAACATCCTGCGCTACATTCAGCCGGGTAATATTCGTAGTATATTGAGAATATTCTCTGTTATCAGGTGAGACTTATGCCCTACTCCATCGGTGAATTTGCCCGTCTTTGCGGGATAAACGCCACCACACTCCGCGCCTGGCAGCGTCGTTACGGCCTGATCAAGCCGATGCGCACCGATGGCGGACACCGTCTTTATAGTGATGATGATGTCGAGCAGGCGTTAAAAATTCTCGACTGGGTAAAAAAAGGCGTTCCGGTCAGCCAGGTTAAACCCTTGCTGGCAAGGCCTGAAACACGTCAGACAAACAACTGGCTCAGTCTTCAGGAGAGCATGTTGCAGCGGCTGAAAGAGGGAAAAATCGAGTCTCTGCGTCAACAGATTTACGACTCGGGCCGCGAATATCCGCGCCCGGAGTTGGTCACGGAAGTCCTGCGTCCATTGCGAAGTAAAGTCTCCGCCAACATTCCCGCGATAATGACTCTGCGCGAAATCCTCGACGGCATCATCATCTCCTATACCTCATTTTGCCTCGAAGGTGATAAAAAAGCGCCGGGCGATAATTACTTAATCACCGGCTGGCACCTTACCGACCCTTGCGAAATCTGGCTTGAAGCGTTAAAGCGCACAGGGCAAGGACAGAGGATCGACGTGCTTCCCGTGCCGCCTGCCATGCTTGCCCCAGAGATCTTCCCGGATCGAAAATGGCTGCTGGTCACTAGCGGCAAACTAACCGCCACCCGCAAAAATCAGATTGAACTCTGGCAGCAGCAAGTCGCTTCGCTCGAGGTCATTGCGCTCTAAAATCCTTCCCCTAAACTTGTACAAACACTATTATTTGTCTAAGTTTAATAATGTGATTACCACATTGTTCACAGGCAAGGTGAAATTCATGAGCACTAAACCAGTCATTGGGATCAGCGGATGCTTAACCGGCTCCACAGTCAGGTTTGACGGCGGTCATAAACGGATGGGCTTTGTGATGGACGGACTCGCGCAGTGGGTGAATTTCAAACCCATCTGCCCGGAGATGGCCATCGGCCTGCCCGTTCCGCGTCCGGCGCTACGTCTGGTACAGACCGGCGAAGGGGAATTGCGAATGCGCTTTAGCCATGCACCTCACGATGATGTTACGGACAAAATGACCGCTTTCGCAGACTCGTACCTTTCTTCTCAAGGCGGTTTGTCTGGCTTTATCGTCTGCGCTAAGTCACCAAGTTGCGGTATGGAGCGCGTGCGGTTGTATGACGAAAAAGGCAATCGCGGGCGCAAGGAGGGAGTTGGCATCTTTACGCAAGCGCTACTGGAGAAATACCCGTGGCTGCCCGTTGAAGAGGATGGCCGTCTGCACGACCCGGTGCTGCGGGAAAATTTTGTCGAGCGCGTCTTCGCCTTGCATGAACTAAACACCCTGCGGGAAAATGGCCTCACTCGCCGCGCGCTGCTGGACTTCCACAGTCGCTACAAACTTCAGTTGCTGGCGCATCATCAGCTAGGTTACCGGGAAATTGGGCCTTTCGTCGCCTCTTTGCACGAGTGGGAAAACCTTGAGAGTTTCTTCGTGGAATATCGCGCAAAACTAATGGCGATACTGAAAACGCCCGCGTCGCGCAAAAATCACACTAACGTTCTGATGCACATTCAGGGCTACTTCCGTAATCAGTTAACCAGCCGCCAGCGCGGCGAATTAAGGGATGTGATTCTACATTACCGTGATGGACTGTTGCCACTCCTCGCGCCGCTGACCCTGTTGAAGCATTATCTGAGTGATTACCCGGATCGTTACCTGGAGACGCAAAACTACTTTTCACCCTATCCCGATAATTTATGCCTGCGTTTGATGGTTAACTGAACGTTAACCTTTTTGTTGCTATCGCCTAAATTGCTGAAATCCGAAAACGGTAATTTAGGCTTAAAGTTAAATAGTAACGTAAAGAAATGAAAATAAGCCCTCTTCTCTATAGCTAATGAGAACCCTTCTTATTTGTGAGTTTTATGCATTTGGCGCATTAAACTCACCCTGTCCCCCAATAGAACAATCCATATTTATCAGTCAGATGGATCACAACAAATAATCCGCAGAGCTATTTTATTTATCATTTACTCACTTTATATCGGCCTGGTACCTGATAAAAGTCCCCTTTTATGTATAAAGCATGACAAATTAGTTACAGATTTATTTTATTGGTAATAAAAAAGCATGAGAGAAGTAACACAAAGAAAAACCATAGTTAGAAACATAACCAGAGTGTCATGTGAGATAAAAACCTCAGACAAATAAATAGCACGCTTATATTTAAAGCCCCTTGCCTTGAATGCATCTACACATTCAATGGGCTAAGGTCGCCTGTAAATGACCAACAATTATCTTTATGAGTGAAATTAAACTTATTCCGCTAAGGGTTTACGCAAGGAGAACAACTCTAAAAAGGTAGTGCATAATTTAAATTAAATAAAAATGGACCCAGGTTGCTTCATTGCAACTCGATAATTTCTTTCAATACACACGGTTCATTCTCCTGCCTTTTTGAAAACGACAGGAACGAGTGATGATAGCTAGTTCAAAGTAAAGATAGGGGTAATTATTTATGGCCTCACAATATGACTTTACTGTCACGCTGCACGATCTTGCTTTTATTCTCAAGCAGATAAAAATATCTGAAGCAGCGACAAACCCGGACGGCAGTATTAATGGCGATGCCCTTCGCGATTTAGTTTCCAGCCCGTTGCTTCCTTACGGGATACGTACCGTCGATGGCTCGTGGAATAACCTTCTGCCGGGCCAGGAACTCTACGGTGCCGCCGATCAAAATATGCCAAGATTAACCGCATTAAACTGGCAAGATGCGGATGCAATGACCAGTTATACCCAACTCGGTGGGATGGTTGTTGATGCAGACCCGCGAATTATCAGTAACTTAATATCGGATCAAACCGCATCTAACCCGGCAGCGGTCGACGCGCATAACGGCCTGCAAGATGCCCCAGGAGGAGGAACGACATCGGCAAATGGCAGCTTGTCGATTCCTAACCTGTCGCCAGATGTGGGACTCTCCCCTGCTTTTAACGGCTGGATGACGTTATTCGGGCAATTCTTTGACCATGGTCTGGATTTAATACCTAAGGAGGGAAACGGCATTGTATTTATTCCGTTGCTACCCGATGACCCCTTATATGTGGAAGGGTCAACGACCAACTTCATGGTATTAACCCGGGCAAAAGTTGATGCCAACCATGAAACGGTAAACCTCACCACCCCATTCATCGATCAAAACCAAACATATACTTCCCACCCTTCACATCAAATATTCATTCGCGAATACGTCATGATCGATGGCAAGCCTGAACCCACCGGCAATTTATTAGGCGGTGCGAATGGCGGACTGGCGACCTGGGCCGATGTCAAAAACCAGGCTGAAACTCTGCTCGGTATCAAACTCACCGATCAGGATGTGTTTAATGTTCCGCTGTTGGCCACCGACCGTTACGGCAATTTAATCTTAAGTGACAACGGCAAAGTGCAGATTGTGACCACTGCTGGGCTGGTTGAAGCTAACGGTGATTTTTTACCTGCCGGAACGCTGCGCACCGGTCACGCTTTCCTCGACGACATTGCCCATACCGCCGCACCAAAAGCCGGCCTGGTTGCCGATGACGATGATGTGATAGGTGGCGCTCAACCCGCTGGAACTTACGATGACGAATTACTCGACCGCCACTTCATCACCGGCGACGGACGCGGTAACGAAAACATCGGACTAACCGCGGTACACGCCGTCTTCCACAGCGAACACAACCGCCTGGTGGAAGAGTACAAAACGACTCTGCTGGAAACCGGTGATATCAGCCTAATCAATCAATGGCTGATGCCTTCGCACCAGATAACCGAACTGCCAGCCGATACCAGTACCCTGGTGTGGAACGGCGAATACTTATTCCAGGCAGGTCGCTTTACTACCGAAATGCAGTATCAACACCTGGTCTTCGAAGAGTTCGCCCGCACTGTGCAACCCGCAGTCGACCCGTTTGTCTTCTCCAACAGCGCGGATATTAACCCGCTGATCTTCGCTGAGTTCGCGCATGTGGTTTACCGTTTTGGCCACTCGATGCTGACAGAAACCGTCGCCCGTACCGATATTGATATGGAAAACGGCGATATTGGCCTGATTGAAGCGTTCCTCAATCCGGTCGCTTTTAATGAAATCAATGGCGCCAACGTCACGGATGAGCAGGCAATCGGCGCGATTGTGCGAGGTATGACGCGTCAAGTCGGTAACGAAATAGATGAATTTATTACCGATGCCCTGCGTAATAACCTGATTGGACTGCCGCTGGATTTAGGTGCGCTGAACATTGCCCGTGGCCGTGATACGGCAATGCCGACGCTGAACCAGGCTCGCGAGCAGTTCTTTGAATTAAGCGGAAACAGTGAACTGCGGCCTTATACCAGTTGGTCTGATTTTACGACTTACCTTAAAAACCCGGCTTCCATCATTAACTTTATGGCCGCCTATGGCCAACACGAGCTGATTCTGGCCGCCTCCACGATTGAAGGGAAACGCGATGCGGTGAATTTCCTGCTGTTCGGCGATGGGGTTAACGCGCCTCCTGCCGACGCGCTTGATTTCTTCAACAGCACCGGCGCCTGGGCGACAAAAGAGAGCGGCCTGAATATGGTCGATTTCTGGATTGGCGGCCTTGCGGAGCGCAAAAACGAGTTTGGCGGCATGCTCGGTTCGACCTTCAACTTCGTCTTTGAAACGCAAATGGAAATGCTGCAAGACGGCGACCGTTTCTACTATCTGAGCCGTGTTCAAGGGATGAATATGCTCAATGAACTGGAAGCGAATTCGTTCTCCGCTCTGGTGATGCGCAACAGTGACCTGGGCGAAAACGGTTCCTCGCACCTGCCTGCTAACCTGTTCCAGACCCCGGATCACATTTTCGAAGTAAACCAGGCGCTGCAAACAGAAGTCGACCCGAAATGGGGAAATCCGCTCAAGGATTTGCTCACTCCGTTGATGACGCGGCGTGCGGCCACTCAGGATGTGGACGGTGATGGCGCGGCTGACGGCGCATATCTTAAATACACCGGAGATGGTCATGTGGTGCTCGGCGGTTCCGCCGGGAACGATACGCTAATTGGCGGTAAAGGTATCGACAGCCTTTGGGGCGACGGTGGCGACGACCGCCTTGATGGTGGCGACGAGGCTGATGTGGTCCACGGCGGTGACGGCGATGACATTATTACCGACACCGGAACACCGGTTGGTGATGCCGATTTCCTGCATGGTGATGCGGGTAATGACGTGATCTTCTCCGGGAACGGTAACGACCTGGTCTTCGGCGGCACCGGCAGTGATTTTGTGGTTGTCGGCGAAGATGCCCAGGAAGTGTTTGCTGGCCGGGACAATGACTTTGTGCTGGGCGGATCGGGCGCTGACGCCCTGCTTGGCAACGAAGGTGACGACTGGCTGGAAGGTGGTGACGGGTTTGACTCGTTAACGGGCGAAAACTCCGAACTGTTCTTCAACAGCACCATTGTCGGCCACGACGTGCTCAACGGCCAGGGTAACGATACGGACTACGATGGCGAAGCGGGCGACGACATCATGGTTCAGGGGGCGGGTATTCAGCGCAACAATGGCATGGCCGGTTTCGACTGGGCCATCCACAAAGGCGACCCGCACGGCGCGAACTCTGACCTCGGCATTCCGATTTTCGTCAACCAACAGGAGTTCATCCTGCGCGACCGTTTCGACCTGGTCGAAGGGTTATCGGGATGGAAATATAACGATGTGTTAGTTGGCACCGAACAACCTCTCGGGACCGCACCGGTTCTGGGAACTCCCCTCTCTAATAATCTCACCCAGGAAGGTGCTGACAGGATCACCGGGCTTCAGGACATCCTCGGCGTTGCGCATTCCGCAGACTCTAACGCGGTGTTGTTAAACCCGGATGATGGCAGCGATATTTTACTGGGCGGCGGCGGCAGCGACCGCATAACCGGTAAAGCAGGCAATGACATCATTGATGGTGACGCATGGCTGAACGTGCGCATCGCAGTCACGGGATTGCCGGGTATCACCAGTGTCGACAGCATGAACGAGCTGAAATCTTACATGCTGGCTGGCACTTTAAAACCCGACCAACTCGCGATCGTGCGTGAAATCTTGCATGAAGGTGATGGCACAGAAACTGACGTCGCGGTTTATCGCGATATCAGCAGCAACTATGTCTTTACCCGTATGCAGGACGGCAGCCTCAGAGTTGACCACGCCACACCGGATGCCGCATTGAATCTGGATGATGGTATCGACCGCCTGCTGAACATCGAAAAACTGGAGTTTGGCAACGGTGAACAGCTCTGGGTCACGGCGCAACAGGCCACGGGCAATCTCTCCGTCAGTAGCGCAACGCCTCAGGTGGGCGATCTTCTGCGCGTCAACATTGCCGATTTGCATGATGGTAACGGGCTGGCCGCAGACGTCGCTATCACGCTGACCTGGCAGGCACTGATTGGCGGTGAATGGCGGGATCAGTTCGTTGGCGAAGAGTTCAGAGTACCGGGCACGATTCAGGGTGCGCCAGTACGCGTTGTCGCCACGTTCAACGACCGTATGGGTGATGCCGAAAGATTAGTTTCGGGCCAAACTCAGGCGGTAGTCCCACGCAATATGCCGACCACCGGCGCTCCGGTGATCAGCGACGCGACGCCAACCGAAAGCCTGGTGCTGACTGCGGTAGTCTCCGGTATCGCGGATGCTGATGGCTTGAGCGGCGGTAACTTTAGCTACCAATGGAGAATGAGCAGCGGAACTGGTTTCACCAACATTGTCGGCGCTACCGCGGCAACTTACACCCCGACGCAGGCCATGGTGGGCAGAACCATACAGGTCGTTGTCACCGTCATTGATGATGAAGGCAACCCGCCTGTCGTTCTGACTTCGACGACAACTCAACCTGTTGGCGACCTCATCACGGGCACAAATACCGGTAACGTCCTCACCGGAACGGCGTGGAGCGACATTCTGCGCGGTGAAGGTGGCAACGACACCATTAATGGCGGCGCGGGTGACGACCTGTTAGTCGGCGGAACCGGGAGTGACACCCTTTCCGGCGGCACAGGAAACGACACTCTGCAAGGTGATGCAGGCGACGACGACCTCGATGGCGGCCAGGGTGCCGACACCATGGCAGGCGGTGACGGCAATGACACCTACATCGTTGATAACGCGGGTGATATCGTCCTCGAGGCACTTAATGGCGGGACGGAAATCGTCGAAACCAGCCTCAATAGTTACACCATGACCGAAAACGTGGAACAACTGGTCTTCACCGGCCAGGGCAATTTCGTCGGCATCGGGAATGCGACGGCCAACCTTATGACCGGTGGCAACGGTAACGACACGCTGTCTGGCATGGGAGGAAACGACCAACTGGTGGGGGGATCAGGAAATGACACCCTCGATGGCGGCGATGGTGTTGATAATCTGCAAGGCGGGATTGGCGATGACGTTCTCTTCGGCGGCGCGGGTGTGGATACCCTTTCCGGCGGCACAGGCAACGACAGACTCAATGGTCAGGCAGGCAATGACATCATGGACGGCGGCACCGGAAATGACATCTTCGCCTTTAGCGCAAGCTTCGGGCAAGACCGCATTAGCGGGTTCGATAGCAATGCGACAGGCGGACAGGATTACCTCGATTTGAGTCTGCTGGGCATTACGTCGAGTACATTTGCCAGCAACGTCGCGATTGGCGGCGGCGGTGGTAACACCACCGTTACCATCGGCGCGGATACCATTACTTTAGTCGGCGTTAACTCTACCACCGTCAATATTGGTGATTTTGTACTGGAAATACCGACACCGTTTGCCGCTAACAACGGCAATAACTCACTCATCGCGTAAGGGGAATACCATGTCGCGCCAGCATACGCCAACAGAACTGAAGGATGCATTAAAGGGAACGAAACCCACCTTTATTATGCTGCTGTTTTTTAGTTGTGTGATTAATATGCTTATGCTGGCGCCGGCAATCTATATGTTGCAGGTCTATGACCGTGTTCTGGTTAGCAAAAATACCACCACTTTACTGATGTTAACGTTATTGATTGTCGGCATTTACATCGTGATTGCGATGATTGAATCCGCGCGTTCCAGCGTCATGATAAGACTCGGTAATCGTCTGGATGTTAAATTAAGCCAGCTAGTCTTTAATGCCGCCTTTAAACGCAAGGTCGCCACTGGCGAAAATAACCCTGCGCAGTCATTGGCAGAACTGGATCAAATTCGCCAGTTTCTTTCCGGCAGCAGTTTATTTGCATTACTGGATATCCCCTGGACGCCAATCTATTTATTCATGGCCTTTCTTGTCCACCCGCTATTGGGATACCTCTCTCTGGCCGGGATATTAATACTCTTTATTCTGACGCTGGTTTCTGAATTCTCAACCAAACGCCCTATTCAGCAAGCCCACGCGTTAACCATCAATAACGCCACAAAACTCAATAAACAACTGCAAAATTCCGACACGATTGAAGCCATGGGCATGCTTTCCACCCTGAAACTTAACTGGCAGGAACAGCACAGCAAAGTATTGATTCTACAAACCCAGATTGCCGACAAAACCGCGAATTTAAGCAGTTTGAGCCGCTTTGTGCGGGTATTACTGCAATCCGTTGCACTCGGGGCTGGGGCATTACTGGTGATCGGGGGGCAAATTACTCCGGGGTTAATGATTGCCGCCTCCATTATTCTTGGACGAGTGTTAAATCCGGTAGAGCAAATCATTGGTAGCTGGAAACAGTTCGTGCAGTTTCGTAGCGCGTGGCACCAGATATCCACACTGCTGAAAGAATATCCGGCAGCGAAAGAAGTCCTTACGCTGCCGCGCCCAAAGGGCAATATCAGCGTTGAAAGTGTCTTTGCCGCAGCGCCCGGCCAGCATGCTCCGCTGCTGCGTAATATTTCATTCCAACTCGAAAAAGGCGAAGTGTTGGGCATCATTGGCCCATCGGCTTCCGGCAAAACTTCGCTCGCCAAACTTCTGGTTGGGGTCTGGAAACCGTTATCCGGAAAAGTTCGCCTGGACGGAGCGGACATTTGCCAGTGGGATAAAGAACTGCTTGGCCCATCTATGGGCTATCTGCCGCAAGATGTTGAATTATTTGATGGCAGCATCGCGCAAAACATCTCCCGCTTTTCCAACAATGACAGCACGCTCATCGTCGAAGCCGCGGTACTGGCAGGCGTACACGACATGATTTTACGCCTCCCACAAGGTTACGACACGCCACTGGGCGCGGGCGGGCATCAACTCTCCGGCGGGCAGCGCCAGCGAATTGGGCTTGCGCGTGCGGTTTACAACAACCCGGCATTTATCGTCCTCGATGAACCCAACGCCAACCTCGACGATGCCGGTGAGTTTGCCCTCGTGAAGGCCATTAATACGCTGCGCACGCAAGGGCAAACCACCGTCATTATCTCTCACCGCCCAACACTGCTTGGCGTGGTCAACAAAGTCTTACTTCTCAACGAGGGGGCCGTGCAGGAGTTCGGCACCCGCGATCAGGTCTTCGCGAATTTGCGACAAGCCAACATATTAAAACCGGTAGCCACTCCTGCTTCAGCGGTGAATGTTCAGCAACGTGAGGCCTGACAGAAAATGAAAAAGAACAAAAATAACCCTGAAACAGACGGTTCCGGCAGCGTGGATACTCTAATTTGGCCCCCGATTCTGCGCGGGATTATTGTGATAGTCATAGGCGTTGGAGGGTTCTTATTGTGGGCAGTACAGGCACCGCTGGACGCTGGTGTCGTTGCTGACGGCACCGTCACCGTTTCAAGCAACCGCAAAACAATTCAACACCTGAGCGGTGGTCGAGTGACCGACATCTTTATTAAAGAGGGAGATGCGGTCCAAAAAAATCAGATATTAGTGCGCCTGGACAAAATGCAACTCGACATGCGTTTCAGTGCGTTAAACGCGCAATATATCTCAGCCAAAAGCAATGAAGACCGTTTGCTGGCGGAAAGAGATGGTCTGGAAACTATCGCTTTCGATGCGAGCCTGACAAAACAGTTCGCCAATAATAAACGCCTGGCAGATGCAAGAAATCTCCAGGAAAAGCTATTCGATACGCGCCGGAAAACCATCCAGGACGAATTATCAATGATTCAGGAAACACTCGATGGCCTGGTGGGGCAAACCGAAAACCTGAATAAAATAAAAGGATTCCGCGATCACCAATTCACACTGATCAGCCGCGAACTGGGTGCCATCAGAGCGCTCAGTGAAAAAAACTATTACCCAAAAGCACAATTACTGGTGCTTGAACGTGAAGCAGCTGAAATATCCAGTAGTGTTTCCGAAGATATTCTGAATATTGCCAAACTAAAATCCCAGCAAAACGAGCTAAAGATCAAAGCCTATCAAGTACGTCATCAATACCTGCGCGAAGTGGAGTCCGAGTTATCGGATAAACAAAAAGAAGTCGCGATGTTGGAAGATGAATTGGTATCGACACGGCATGAACTGGATAACACTGAGATCCGCTCGCCGATTAATGGCATTGTTCTGGATGTTAAAGTCAGTACCGTCGGCGGGATTATCCAGCCGGGTGAACATTTAATGGATATTGTCGCCGCCGGGCAACCTCTGCAAATAGATGCCAAAATCCCGGTACATGCGATTGATAAAATGGCGCCAGGGCTAATAGTGGATGTGTTATTCCCTGCCCTCAATCATGCTTTATTGCCGTCGGTTCCGGCTCGCGTCCTGACTATTTCGGCTGACCGTTTAATGGATGAAGTCACACAACAACCCTACTACCTCGCAGAAGTCCAGGTTTCACGAGAAGGCGTACAATTGCTTGGCGATTACAAAATTAAAGCCGGTATGCCCGCAAGCGTAACGATAAAAACCGGGGAACGAACATTCTTGAGTTACTTGTTCAAGCCACTGATCGCCCGCCTGGAGCTGGCGTTTAAGGAATACTGACACCCTCTATATTTACTGATAATCTTGCAGGCCATGCATTATTAACGCCTTAAAAGAGCCTGGATACGATGAAGTTAACGGTTAAACGAACAGGAACGCTCGTTGCGTTTGCTCTTTTACTTGCAGGTTGTTCATCGAAACCGCCGCAGTCTTTGGTTACGCCTTTTCCCCCGGTAGCAAAACAGCCATTACCGGGGAAATCTCAGCTTAATAAAGAACCGATGCGTGGCGTCTGGCTGGCAACCGTTTCACGTCTTGACTGGCCGCCTGTCGCCTCCGTGAATGCCAGTCCTGCAAACCGAATCAGCCAGCAACAAAAAGCGTTAACCGACAAGCTCGATAAGCTTAAAACCCTCGGGGTCAACACGGTATTTTTCCAGGTGAAACCGGATGGCACCGCGCTGTGGCCATCACAGATTTTGCCGTGGTCAGATACATTAACCGGCAAAATTGGCGAAGATCCCGGCTACGATCCGTTGCAATTTATGCTTGATGAAGCGCACAAGCGCGGCATGAAAGTCCATGCGTGGTTTAACCCTTATCGTGTTTCGACGAACACCAAAGCCTTAACCGTCGCGGAACTCAACAACACTTTATCAAACCAGCCGCCAAGCGTATTTGTGCTGCATCGCGACTGGATTCGCACGGCAAGCGATCGCTATGTCGTGGACCCTGGCATCCCTGAAGCCAGGGACTGGATAACCAGTGTCGTTGCTGAAGTTGTTAAGCGCTATCCTGTTGATGGTGTTCAGTTTGATGACTATTTCTATACTGAATCGCCAGGGGCGACGCTCAATGACAGCCAGACTTTCCAGAAATATGGTCAGGGTTTCGCGTCTAAAGCTGACTGGCGCAGGCACAATACGCAGCTGTTAATTGAACAAGTTTCCCGGACTATCAAACAGTTAAATCCCAACGTTGAATTTGGGGTAAGTCCCGCAGGCGTCTGGCGCAACCGCTCACACGATCCGGCCGGTTCCGAAACTTCTGGTGCCGCGGCTTATGATGAAGCCTATGCCGATACGCGTCTTTGGGTGCAAAAAGGGCTGCTGGATTACATCGCCCCGCAGGTCTACTGGCCCTTCTCACGTAAAGCCGCGCGTTATGATGTGCTGGCAAAATGGTGGGCTGATGTGGTGAAACCGACCAACACTCGTCTTTATATTGGCGTGGCGTTTTATAAAGTCGGTGAGTCATCAAAAAATGAACCAGACTGGACGGTCAATGGCGGTGTGCCTGAACTGAAAAAACAACTCGATTTAAATGAGTCTCTTCCCAACATCAACGGCACAATTTTGTTCCGCGAGAATTATCTCAACCAACCACAAACGCAGGAAGCGGTCAGTTACATTAAACATCGCTGGAATAACGGTTAACGCAATACCATTAATATAGAGGAATATATTGATGGTATTGCCCAGGATAATAATTGAGCAATATTGAGGAAAATGTGAAGGCCGGAAATTTGAGTTTATTCTGGTTGTTCCGGATTTATATAGACCGATAATCAAATGCAATATTCACAGTGAAAAGCGGTATGAACACATGAAGAAATTTGCATTGATTATCAGCAGCATAGTAATTGTTATGAGTCTTTCAGGATGTATATATCACGATGGTGGTCGTCACCACGGTTGGCATCACCACCACTACCATTAAGATTACGTCTGGTATAAATTCACCCCGGAAGGACCCGGGGTGATTAATTAATAGCGTATGCAAAGACCCGCACCAGATTGACCTCCGGGCCAAACACCTCTTCATGATTAAGACGTAGTTCCGCCGCCGGGTTCACCACAAGCGTTGGCGTCACGTAATATCCCTCACCGGTTGGCCCACTATTGCCGCTAATCAGCTCCGCATGATTTCGTTGCGCACCATCCAGATAACTGGCGACGTTTTGCTAGTAAAACGCTCACCAAAGCCCAGTAGTTGTTACTGATTCGCAGCCTGGCGCAAATCGCTCACGCAAATCGCCGGCAGCGCTTCTTTGGTCAACGTGTTAAACAGTAATTCGCCTTGCTCGCCATCTTCCAGCGTTGTGCCGCTGATGGGAAGCTAACGCTGTCTCAGTTATGGCTGAGACAGCGTTTTATAAGGTATCGACTTAGTTATCGCAATGGCCTTGTTGAGCCATCTTCACTTCTGGTTTGGAAACTACGCGCTTACCTTCGGTTTCTGAAGATTCGCTCAAACCCGCACCACCGACAAATGCCCCCATCTTTATATATTGTCTGATGAAGTAGTTTTTACCTGCTTGCATGAATAACGACAGATCATTTGGCGAGAATTCGGACTCAGTAGAAATCTTGTGAGTCTGATTACCTGTTACTTGTGTATAGAAGAACGTTCTGTCCGCAGTTTCACCCACGCATTTACCATCGACATACACATCTTTTTTAAGTGATTTACCCGCAAAGCTATCGCGATAAATATATAGTCCAGCTTTATTTTGCTCTGGCGCGGGGAATGTTTTGGCATTAATTGATTCTTGCTCTGGAGCCAAAGGGACGCTAGCACATCCACTGAGCAGTAACGCGGCTAAAACAGAGGCAGAGAGAAATAAGTTTTTAGTTTTCATTCGCGCAAATCCTTTTATATCAACTGTGTGTTTTTTATTTTGTGAGCGCAAAAAAGACGCAAGCATCTGAAAGATACTTGCTCACACTCAATAATTTAAGACGGAGTAATGTCTCTAATGATGAATAAAACGTCAAGCAATCAATAGGATAAGTACTAATAATGGTAGGGATGTCTATTTCATTCGTTCCTTAACTTAAATTGCCCCGAGAATCTTCCAGGTACAATAAACAACGAGTAAGATCGTAAATATAAAATTACACACTCTGTAACCCTCATTTGACGACCTCACCACAATCCCTTACCCTGCGCGGCATAATCTCGTTATTACAAGCGTAAATTCAGAGGGAAGCGTGAAGAATCGCACTCTTGGCAGTATCTTTATCGTCGCCGGAACCACCATTGGCGCAGGAATGTTGGCAATGCCGCTGGCTTCTGCGGGCGTAGGTTTTGGCGTCACATTGCTTTTACTGGTCGGCCTGTGGGGGCTGATGTGTTACACCGCGCTGCTGTTGGTGGAGGTTTATCAGCATGTATCCGCCGACACCGGGCTTGGCACCCTTGCCCGCCGCTACCTGGGGAAACCTGGGCAATGGCTGACCGGCTTTAGCATGTTGTTCCTGATGTATGCCCTGACGGCGGCATATATCAGCGGCGCGGGGGAGCTATTATCGGCAAGCCTTAGCCAGTGGTTTTCTACCGATATTTCAGTGACGAGCGGGGTTTTGCTGTTCACGATTGTTGCCGGAGGGATTGTCTGTATCGGCACGCACATGGTGGATATGTTTAACCGCGTGTTGTTCAGCGCAAAAATAGTCATGTTAGTGGTGATGCTGGCGCTGATGATGCCGCACATCCACCATACTAATTTGCTGACGTTGCCGCTCGAGAAAGGCCTCGCGCTTTCGGCGATTCCGGTGATTTTCACTTCGTTTGGTTTCCACGGCAGCGTGCCGAGTATTGTCAGTTATCTTGATGGCAACCTGCGCAAACTGCGCTGGGTGTTTATCATCGGCAGCGCCATTCCGTTAGTCGCCTATATCTTCTGGCAAATCGCCACGCTGGGCGCGATTGACTCGGGTGTATTCAGCGGGCTGTTAGCCAGCCATTCCGGGTTGAATGGTTTGTTGCAGGCGGTGCGTGAAGTGGTGGCCTCGCCGCACGTCGAACTGGCGGTGCATCTGTTCGCCGATCTGGCACTGGCGACGTCGTTCCTTGGGGTTTCGCTGGGGCTGTTTGATTACCTGGGCGACCTGTTTAACCGCAACCGCAAGGCGTCCGGGCGCATGCAAACCGGGCTGATGACCTTTGTGCCACCGCTGGTATTCGCGCTGTTCTATCCGCAAGGGTTTGTGATGGCGCTGGGTTATGCCGGTGTGGCACTGGCGATTCTGGCGTTGATTATCCCATCTTTGCTGGTCTGGAAAAGCCGCCAGGTGCAAACGGAAACGGTTTACCGTGTGGCTGGCGGAAAACCGTTGCTGATTCTGGTGTTCGCCTGCGGTATCGCTGTGATTGTGATTCAGGCGCTGATCGCCAGCGGCGCATTGCCGGAAGTCGGTTAATTACACCAGTCCGGTATTCACCCGTTTGCCTATCTCTTTAAGCTGGGAATACTTTTCCAGCAGAGATGGGCCGTCATCAAGACTCATGGCGAACATCCACATGTACGTCATGACGGAATAAATATGCCCGGCGTTCCCGACGCCTTTCGCGGTCATCAGAAAGATGGTCGTGGCAAACAGGAACGCTGCGGCAATACCTATTGATAAATAACCGAATGCTTCACGGTCAGACAGGCGAATACGCACACGGGCTAAAAAGTCGTAATGCTTGTTTAGCGTATTTTCACTGGCTGTGCCCACGAACCCGACCTCTTTCTCCAGTCTGTCATTGAGCTTTTCATACAGCATTTCGTTTTTGCGTGTATAGCTCGGCAGGAACAGCGAGAAGAAAATCAGCACCGCCAGACACGCCACCCCGGCCCAGAACTCTATCGTCAGCAGCATCACCACGGCACCGATTATTGATGCCACGGAAGTAATCAGCAGCGGCAGGTGTGTCTCGAAGAAATTGACGAATTCACGTGACAACGTCACACGTGCGGCGATAGTCGAATGGCTATGCGCATCTTTACGCTGCGCCACAATCACCGGCACGGCCAGTTCCGCATAAATTCTGGCAAAGGTGCGGGTGTCCATGCTGCGGCGTGCCGCGCCAATCGCCCACATCACAAAGACCACCAGCGCATACAGCAATGCATGAAGCGGCTGGCCTTTGATAATGGCGTTAATAGCAAAACCGGCCATCAGCGGGTAAAGCAGGTAAATGATGTTTTCGGCGACCACCAGCATCAGAGTAATGACTAATTTTTTACTGTGGAGTTTTGCAAGC
>Ga0160449_1000619_pt1 | contig 20378 bp, 16 predicted proteins | sample HID1975I_E1MG_FD_108216 | JGI IMG/M metagenome (GOLD analysis project Ga0160449, IMG submission 108216) | Enriched soil microbial communities from UW Madison campus, WI, USA - HID1975I_E1 MG | ecosystem: Environmental > Terrestrial > Soil > Unclassified | place: USA: Madison, Wisconsin...
CCCGACCTTCGCGCCGCCGCCGACATTCTGAGGGGCCGCAAGGTCCGGCCGGGCGTGCGGATGCTGGTCGTCCCCGGCTCGGAAGCCGTGCGCCGCGACGCCGAGGCCGAGGGGCTGCACCACGTCTTCACCGCTGCAGGGGCCGAATGGCGCATCCCCGGCTGCTCCATGTGCATCGCCATGAACGGCGACTTCGTCGGGCCGGGCCAACTGGCCGTCTCGACCTCGAACCGCAATTTCGAGGGCCGTCAGGGCAAGGGCGCCCGCACCATCCTGGCCAGTCCCGCCACCGCCGCCGCCAGCGCCGTGGCCGGCGTCCTGACCGACCCGCGCGTCTATCTGGAGGCCGCACATGCCTGAGCCCTTCAAGACCCTGACCTCACGCACCCTGACGCTCAGTCAGGCTAACATCGACACCGATCAGATCATCCCCGCGCGCTTCCTGACCACCACCACGCGCGAGGGCCTGGGCGCCCACGCCTTCCACGACTGGCGCTATGAGACGGACGGCTCCCCCAAGCCGGAATCGGCGCTGAACCGCATCGATCCCAGCGAGCGGCGCATCCTTCTGGCTGGCCCCAATTTCGCCTGCGGCTCGTCGCGCGAACACGCGCCCTGGGCGCTGCTGGACTATGGCTTCCGGGCGGTGATCTCGATCGAGATCGCTGACATCTTCACGTCCAACGCGCTGAAGAACGGCTTCCTGCCCATCGTCGTCGATCAGGCCACCTGGGACGATCTGGCCGCCCATCCCGACCAGCCCGTGACCATCAATCTGGAAGCCGCCGAGATCCGGCGCGGGAACGCCCTCGCCGTTCCCTTCACCGTCGAGGCCTTCGCCCGCCAGTGCCTGCTGGACGGCGTCGACACCCTGGGCTGGCTGCAATCGAAACTGCCCGACATCGAATCCTATGAGCGCGCCCACGCGCCGGAGACCGCCCAATGACCCCTGCCCGCACCTTCAACATCGTCGTCCTGCCCGGTGACGGCGTCGGCCCCGAGGTCGCTCTGGCGGCCCAGCGCGTCCTCACCTGCATTGGCGATATCTACGGCCACCGCTTTGAGTTTTCGGAACATCTGATCGGCGGCGCGGCCATCGACGCGACCGGTGATCCCCTGCCGGAGCAGACCCGCGCCGCCTGCCTGGCCTCCGACGCCGTGCTGCTGGGCGCGGTCGGCGGCCCCCAATGGGATGGCGGCAAGCGTCGCCCCGAAGAGGGCCTGCTGGCCATCCGCAAGACCATGGGCCTGTACGCCAACCTGCGCCCGCTGCAGGTCTCGCCCGTCCTGGCCCACCGCTCGCCACTGAAGAAGGAGATCGTCGAGGGCGTCGATCTGATCGTCTTCCGCGAACTGACCGGCGGCGTCTATTTCGGCGAACGCACCCGCACCGCCACCAGCGCCTCGGACCTGTGCTCCTATACGGTCGAAGAGATCGAACGCGTCGCCCGCGCCGCCTTCCAGGCCGCCGCCCAGCGTCGCGGCAAGGTCACCTCGGTCGATAAGGCCAATGTGATGGAGACCAGCCGTCTGTGGCGCGAGGTCGTGATCCGCGTTCACGCCCAGGAATATCCCCAGATCACGCTGGAGCACGCCCTGGTCGACTCCATGGCCATGCACCTGATCCGCAAGCCGCGCGACTATGACGTCATCCTGACTGAGAACATGTTCGGTGACATCCTGTCGGACGAGATCTCGGTGCTGGGCGGTTCCATCGGCCTCTTGCCGTCCGCCTCGCTGGGCGCCGACGGTCCCGGCCTGTTCGAACCGATCCACGGCTCTGCGCCCGACATCGCCGGTCAGGACCTGGCCAATCCGGTCGGCATGGTGCTGTCGGCGGCGATGATGCTGCGCCACAGCTTCGATCTGGAGGACGAGGCCGGCTCGATCGAGGCCGCCGTCGCCGCCGTGCTGGCGTCCGGCGCGGTCACCGCCGACCTGGGCGGTGAACTGGGCACGGTCGCCGCGACCCGCGCCATCGTCGACGCCATCCGCGCGATCCACTGGGCGGCGGCGCGGCATGTGCCGATGCACTGGGCGTAAACAACCGCTCTCCTCCCCCGTTCACGGGGGAGGGGGACCACGAAGTGGTGGAGGGGGCGGACCGAGGACGCGGCGCTTGAAGCTCGCCCCCACCACCCCGTCGCCTTCGGCGCCGCGGTCCCCCTCCCCGCTACGCTGGGGAGGATCGGCTAAAGCGTCTCCGGAACCCGCTCCAGGTCCGCCAGCCAGATATCCGCCGCCGCATCCGACGGCATGCGCCAGTCGCCGCGCGGCGACAGGGCGCCCGCCGACGAAATCTTGGGTCCGTTCGGGACGCACGACCGCTTGAACTGGTTCTGGAAGAACCGCTTCAGGAACACGCCCATCCAGCGTTTGATCGTCGCCATGTCGTGGCCGACGAAGGCGTCCTGCGGCGTGTTCTCGGGCCAGCGCCCGCGCTCCACGTCGGCCCAGGCGTTCCACGCCAGATAGGCGATCTTGGATGGCCGGAAGCCCCAGCGGATCATGTAGTGCAGGGTGAAGTCCTGCAGGCTGTAGGGGCCGACGAAATCCTCGGTCCGCTGCACCGCGCCGTCGCCCTGGGGAACCAGTTCGGGCGAGATTTCGGTGTCCAGCACCGCGAACAGCACGCGCGCCGTTTCGGCGTCCACCTCGGCCGAGTTGGCGACATAGCGGATCAGGTGCTGGATCAGCGTCTTGGGCACCGCCGCATTGACGTTGTAGTGGGACATGTGGTCCCCGACGCCATAGGTGCTCCACCCCAGCGCCGCTTCCGACAGGTCGCCGGTCCCGACCACCAGCCCGCCGTGATGGTTGGCCAGACGGAACAGATAGTCGGTCCGCAGCCCCGCCTGCACGTTCTCGAACGTCACGTCATACGCGGCCTGTCCCTCCGAATAGGGATGGCCGATATCCTTCAGCATCTGTTCGGCGGCCGGGCGGATATCCAGTTCCGCCGCCGTCACCCCCAGCGCCGTCATCAGCGCCCAGGCGTTCGACTTGGTCCCCTCCGTCGTGCCGAACCCCGGCAGGGTGAAGCCCAGCACATTCTCCCGCGGCAGGCCCAGCGCATCCATCGCCCGCGCCGCCACGATCAGCGCCTGGGTCGAATCCAGCCCGCCCGAGACGCCGATCACCGCCTTCTTCACGCCCGACGATTTCAGCCGCTGGACCAGGCCCTGCATCTGGATCTGATAGGCCTCGGCGCAGTCCTCGGCCAACTGGGCCGGGTTGGAGGGGACAAAGGGGAAGCGCTCGATCTCCCGCTCCAGCGCCAGTTCGTCCGTCGGCGCCGCCATGTCGAAGGTCACGGTGCGGAAATGAGCGGTGCGTTCGACGGCCAGGTTCGCCGCGTCGGCCACGGTGCCGACCCGCGCCCGCTCCTGCCGGATGCGGCCGACGTCGATGTCGCTGACGGACATCACGGCCTCGCGGGCGAAGCGCGGCGCCTCGGCCGCCAGTTCGCCCAGTTCAAAGATCGCGGCATGGCCGTCCCACGCCAGATCGGTGGTCGATTCCCCCGGCCCCGTGTTGGAATAGGCATAGGCCGCCACGCAGCGCGCCGACTGGGCCGCGCACAGCAGGCGGCGCGCCGCCGCCTTGCCGATGGCGATATTGCTGGCCGACAGGTTCAGCAGGATTTCCGCCCCCGCCAGCGCCGCCAGCGTCGACGGCGGCTCGGGCGCCCACACGTCCTCGCAGATCTCGACATGGAAGGCGAAGTCGACGCCGCCCATCGAACGGAAGATCAGGTCCGCCCCGAACGGCGCCTCTTGCCCCGCCAGGCGGATCGTGCGTCCCCGCACCCGCGCCCCACTGGCGAAATGCCTCTTCTCGTAGAACTCGCGATAGTTGGGCAGGAAGCTCTTGGGCGTGACGCCCAGGATCGCCCCATCGCGAATGACGATGGCCGTATTGTACAACCGCCCGTCGACCCTTATCGGCGCGCCGATGACAAAGGCCGGGAACAGCCCCCGGCTGCCCTCCACGATCCCCCTGATCTGATCCTCGACCGCCTCCAGCAACGCGTCCTGCAACAGCAGGTCGTCCAGCGAATAGGCCGAGACGCCCAGTTCCGGAAACACCATCAGCGCCACGCGCCGCCGATCCCCCTCGGCCACCAGTTCCAGCGTCCGTTCGGCGTTGAACGCCGGATCCGCCAGCCGGATCTCCGGCACGCAGGCGGCGATCCGCACGAAGTCGTGCGCATAGGGCGAGTTGAACGGGGCCTGGGTCGTCAGTGTCGTCGCTCCCGCGAGGATGGGTCACGACAGATAGCGATTGGGCGAAGGGCAGGCAAACGGCCGCAGGGATTCTCCCTCCCCGTCCCGGGGAGGGTGGTTGAGGCCGTCAGGCCGAAACCGGGTGGGGGCGGCTAGGCAAATCAGGAGTGCGCTCGTTATCGCCACGCCCTCCCCACCCGGTCGCTTCGCGACCACCCTCCCCGGGACGGGGAGGGAGAGTTGGTTTTACTTCACCAGCCGGAACGTCCCGTGCGACCCCGTCTGCGCCGACGGCGCCAGCCACAGGTCGAACAGGCCCGGCTCGACCGTCGGCTTCATGTCGCGGCCGATGAACTCCAGTTGCTCGCGGCGCAGGGTGAACGACACCCGCTGCGTCTCGCCCGGCGCCAGCGTCACCTTGCGGAAATCCTTCAGCAGTCGGCCCGGCTGGGTCAGGCTGGCGACCCGGTCGTGGATATACAGCTGCACCGTCTCTTCGGCCGCGCGGGCGCCGGTGTTGGTCACCTCGACCGACACCTCGATTCGGCCGTCCCAGGCCAGCGTCTCGCCCGACAGGCTGACCGCCCTATAGGCGATGTCGCCATAGGTCAGGCCGTGCCCGAACGGATACAGCGCCGTGTTGGTCGTCTCGCGATAGCGGGCGGTGTATTCCTCGACCGCCTTGTTCACATCGGCCGGACGGCCCGTGACCTTGTGGTCGTACGAATAGGGCTGCTGGCCCGAACGATGGGGGAAGCTGATCGGCAGGCGGCCGGTCGGGCCGTGATCGCCGAACACCACATCGGCGACGCTATTGCCCATCTCGCTGCCCAGGAACCAGGTCACGGCGATGGCGGCGGCGTCCTTGACCGCGCCCGACAGCTCCAGCGCCCGGCCGTTGCGCAGCAGGATCACCACCGGCTTGCCCGTTGCGGCCACGGCCTCGGCCAGCGCGCGTTGCGGCTCCGGCAGGTCGATCTGGGTGCGGGCCTGGGCCTCGCCCGACATGCGGGTGTCCTCGCCCAGCGCCAGCACGACCACGTCCGCCGCCTCGGCCGCCTTGACCGCCGCCGCGACGCCGCCGTCCAGCGCCGCCTCGACGTCCGAACCGCGCGTGACCGACAGGTCCTGCGGGTTGGTCATGGCGGCGCGGAACCCGGCCTCCAGCGACACGCGATGTTTCGGATCGCCCCAGATGGTCCAGGGGCCAAAGACGTTGTCCACGTCGTCCGCGAATGGCCCGATCAGGGCGATCTTCCTGCCCGATTTCGGCAGGGGCAGCAGGCCGCCCTCGTTCTTCAGCAGCACGATCGACTTGCGGCCCGCCTCGCGCGCCAGGGCATAGTGTTCGGCGGACCCGACCACCTGCGCCTCGCGCACCGGATCGCAGCCGCGGTACGGGTCGTCGAACAGGCCCAGCGCCGCCTTGGTCCGCAGCACCCGGCGCACGGCCTGGTCCACGCGCGCCATCGGAACCTCGCCCATGGCCACCAGATCGGGAAGATGGGCCAGATAGATGCCGGACATCATGCTGATGTCCACGCCCGCCAGCAGGGCGATGCGCGCCGCGTCCCGCTCGTCCTCGGCGAAGCCGTGGGCCACCAGCTCACGCTCCGACGTGTAGTCGGAAACGACAAAGCCTTCGAAGCCCCACTCGTCGCGCAGCACCCCGGTCAGCAGCCATTCGTTGCCCGACGCCGGCACGCCGTTCAGGTCGTTGAACGCGCTCATCACCGACAGGGCGCCGGCCTTCAGCGCCGCCTCGAACGGCGGGAAATAGACGCCGCGCAGCGTCTGCTCGGACATGTCGGTGGTGTTGTATTCCATGCCGCCCAGCGCCGCCGAATAGGCCGCGAAATGCTTGGGCGTGGCCAGCAGGGCGTCGGGATGCGCCAGGCCGTGCGCGCCCTGGAACCCCTTCACCCGCGCCTCGGCCAGGACGTTGTTCAGGTGCACGTCCTCGCCCGCGCCCTCGACCACCCGACCCCAGCGCTGGTCCCGCGCCACATCGACCATGGGGGCATAGGTCTGGTGAATGCCCGACGCCGCGCCCTCCAGACCCGCCGCCCGCGCCGTGCGCTCGGCCAGATCCGCATCGAACGCCGCCGCCTCGGCCAGCGGCACGGGGAAGACGGTCATCAGGCCGTGGATGATGTCCGCCGCGAACAGCAGCGGAATCTTCAGCCGGCTTTCCTCCACCGCGATACGCTGGATCTCGCGGCCCGACTCGGCGCCCACGCCGTTGAACAGGCTGCCGATCTTGCCCTCGCGGATCATCTGGGCGATGCGCGTCGGATCGCCGTCCCCGTCGGTCGGGTTCACCTGCTGAGGCTGGAACCGGAACGGGTCGTTGATGAGGTTCAGTTGGCCCGCCTTCTCCTCGATCGTCATGCGGCCGATCAGGTCTTCGATCAGGGCGGAGTGATCTTTTGCCACGGAAGCGGACACCTTTGACGCGGAGAACAGCAGGGGAGCCGTGACGCCCAGCGCCAGACCCATGCCGAGCAACTGGCGACGGGACGGCGCCCGGCGACAGACGGGGGACTCGGAATTCATGTAACCGGTTTCACAGACTTAGGCGCGAGAAATCAAGACCCCTCGGATTACATTAAGGTCAGTCACGCTCTCCAAGCAGCCGTCACCGACTGAATCGCCACTTCATCGTCAGCACCCCGGCCGCCATGATCAGGGCGCAGGCATTGGCCACCGTCACCGGCCACGCGTGGGTCATCGCCCCGTATATCGTCCACAGGATGAAACAGCTGACCGTCAGCGAATAGGTCTTCAGGCTGATGGCCGAGGCGTCGCGTTCCTTCCAGATCTTGATCATCTGCGGCGCGAAACTGGTGATGGAGCACAGCGCCGCCGCCGTGCCCACGACGTTGGCGATCACGTCGCTCATCCGGCGGCCTTTGCGCGCTTTGCGGCGGCGGCGGCGCGGCGGGCGGCGCGGCGCTCGGCCCTCGCCTCTTCCTCGGCGCGGGTCTCGACCACGGGCGGGCCCCCGCCGCGCAGGCGGTGCGCCCGGTCCTCGACCTCGGTCAGGATGGCCTTCAGCTCATGATCCGTCAGTCGTTCGATGCCGATGAACCGCTCGTCCGCCGCGCGCACGGCGTGGATCAGTTCGTCCATCTTGGCGTGCATGGCCGCCGCGTCGCGGTTCTGGGTGTTCTGGATCAGGAACACCATCAGGAAGGTGACGATCGTCGTGCCGGTGTTGATCACCAGCTGCCAGTCCTCGCTGAACCGGAACAGCGGCCCGGTCACCGCCCAAGCCGCCACCAGCAGCACACACAGGATGAAGGTCGGCGGCCGCCCGGTCGCCTGGGCGGTCAGATTGGCGAAGTGGTTGAACAGTTTTTCCATCGGCCCTCCGCGCCCTGAACGGCGGCGTCAGGTCAGGGTTCCTGCCTCACCGGCGCCAGCACGGTTACCAGCCCTTCGCGCCCCTCGATCGACCGGGCGAAGCCGGGCTCGCCCCACGCCCGGGTCAGCAGTTCAAAGGCATGGCCCAGCGACAGGATGCGCGCGTCGTCCCATTTGGCGCCGATGAAGCTCATCCCCACCGGCAGGCCCTGCACCTGCCCCATCGGCACGGTCAGGTGCGGATAGCCCGCCACCGCCGCCAGTTGGCTGGCCGCGCCCAGATAGTGGTCGCCGTTGACCACATCGATGCTCCACGCCGGCCCCGTCGTCGGCGCGATCAGGGCGACCACGCCATGCTCGCGCAGCAGCCGGTCGATCCCCTCCACCCCCGCCAGCCGCAGCGAGGTCTCGCGCGCCGCGACATAGGCGGGATCGTCCAGCCCACGCGTCGCCTCGGCCTTTTCGAACAGGTCCTGGCCGAACAGGGCCAGTTCGCGCGGCTCGGCCCGGTTGAAGGCGATGACATCGGCCAAGGTCCGCGTCCTCACCTGCGCCGGATCGGTCGAGGCCAGATAGGCGTTCAGATCCGCCTTCAGCTCGGTCATCAGCACGACCATCTCGCCCGCGCTGATGGCCGCCATGTCCGGGCCGTCCGTGATCTCGACCAGTTCGGCGCCCGCCGCGCGCAGCGTCGCCAGCCGCGCCTCGAACACCGCGTCCGTGCCGGGCGAATACCCCATCAGGAACCGCGCCACCCCGATCCGCGCGCCCTTCAGCGCCCCGGCGTCCAGCGCGGCGCGATAATCGACCTTCCTCGCATCCGCCTCGATCGTGGCCGCATCCAGCGGATCCGATCCGGCGATGACCGACAGCACCATCGCCGCATCCTCGACCGTGCGGGTCATCGGCCCGGCCGTGTCCTGCGAATGGCTGATCGGCACGATGTGGGTGCGCGACACCAGCCCGACCGTGGGCTTGAAGCCGACGATGCCGTTGATCGCCGCCGGGCAGACGATAGAGCCGTCCGTCTCCGTCCCGATGGCCGCCGGCGCCAGCCCCGCCGCCACCGCCGCGCCCGATCCCGAGGACGAGCCGCAGGCGTTCCGGTCCAGCGCATGCGGATTGCGCGTCAGCCCGCCCACCGCGCTCCACCCGCTGACAGAGCTGGACGAGCGGATATTGGCCCATTCCGACAGATTGGTCTTGCCCAGGATGACCGCGCCCGCATCGCGCAGCCGCGCCACCAGCGGCGCGTCCCGCCCCGGCGCGCTCGCGACCAACGCCAGCGACCCCGCCGTCGTCGGCATGTCGCGCGTCTCGATATTGTCCTTCAGCAGGATGGGGACGCCGCCCAGCGCGCCCTCGGCGTTCCAGCGCGCGCGGTCGTCCAGGCCGGGCGCCACGGTCAGCAGGGCGTTCACTCCCGCATCCCGCCGCCGCGCCTCGCCCGCCCAGCCGGGGCCGTAGTGGGCCTGATCGTCGACCACGTCGGCCACGCTGGACAGCGCCGCCGACCGGACAGGAGCCCGCTCCGGCGCCGTCGCGCAGGCCGCCAGGGCCACCGCGGCAAGAACGCCCACAAAAGCCCTCCCCCTCGAGGGGGGAGGGTTGGGTGGGGGTGGAGGTAGGCCGCCTGACGTCTGGCAGGGAGACGTCGCCTCCCGCGCCCGCCTGTCAGACCGGCGCGCCCTCACCCCATCCCCCGGCCCCTTCCCCCTCGAGGGGAAGGGGGGCGGCGTCAGTCTACCGCCCGCGTCCCGATCGTCCGGTCCAGGAAGTCCAGATAGGTCCGCCATTGGTGCAGCTGCCTTTCGTTGCCCCGGACACCGTGACGCTGGCCCGGATAGAGCATGGTCTCGAACGGGATGCTCTTGAACTGCAGCGCGTCCAGCACCCGCGTGGTGTTCTCGAAGATGACGTTGTCGTCGGCCATGCCGTGCAGCAGCAGCAGTCGCCCCGTCAGATTATCCAGGCGCGGCAGCACGTCCGAGGCGGCGTAACCGTCCACATTGCCTTCCGGCGTCGACATGAAGCGCTCGGTATAGTGGGTGTCGTACAGCCCCCACTCGGTCGGCGGCGCGCCCGAGATCGCCGCCGCCAGGCCCATCTTGGGCTCGGTCAGCGCCATCAGGCTCATGAACCCGCCGTACGACCAGCCCATCATGGCGATCCGGCTGTCGTCGACATAGGGCAGCGACCGCAGATAGTCGGCCGCCAGCACCTGATCGGCGATCTCGGGCTGGCCCATCTTCAGATACAGCGCCTGTTTGAAGGCCGCCGACCGAGCGCCTTCGCCGCGGTTGTCCATGTTGAAGACGATATAGCCCGCCTCGGTCAGCAGTTGGGTCGTCGCCGGTTGCCAGGCGCGTCGCACCCCGCCGCCGCCCGGTCCCCCGTAAACCTGCATCACGACCGGATAGGTCTTGGTCGGATCAAAGTCCGGCGGCGTGGTCATCTTCCACACCAGCGTCTCGCCATGGCTCTGCAGCGTCCCGAATTCGGGCGTCCGCATCCGCGCGACATAGGGGGCGTAGGGGTGGCCGGCGTCCAGGCGGTTCTCCTCGATCCACCGCACCCGCGTCCCGTCCGCCTGATACAGGGCCGACTGCTGCGGCGTCGCCGGATCGGAATAGTTGCCGACATAGGCCGTGCCCGTGCCGTTGACCGACGCGCTCCACCAGCCCCCGCGCGGCGTCACCTCGACCGGGGTCGCGGTGCGCTTCAGGCTGGCGCGGAACAGCTGCTGCTCGATCGGATATTCCTTCTCGTCGCGCATCGAGGCGGTGAAGAAGACCTCGCCCGTCTCCTGGTTCACGCCGTCCAGGCTCTTGACCGGCCAGTCGCCGCGCGTGATCGCGCGGATGCGGCGGCCGTCGCGGTTATAGAGATACAGATGGTTCCAGCCGCTCTCTTCCGAGGCCCAGATGAAGCTCCCGTCCTTCAGCGCCTTGAAGCTGTGGTTCAGCGGCACCCAGGCGTTGCTGCGCTGGGTCACGATCACGCGCGACGCGCCGGTCGCCGGATCGACGCTCAGCAGATCGACCGTCTTCTGATCGCGCGACTGGCGCTGCACATACAGGGTGCGGCCGTCCGCCGACCAGTTCACCCGCGCCAGATAGACATCGGCGTTGGTCCCCAGATCGACCTTGACCCGCTGGCCGCTGGTCACGTCGTGGACATACAGGTCCACCAAGGCGTTGGGCCGGCCCGCGCGCGGATAGCGCTGCTCGATCACCGCCGCGCCGCCGCCCGTGATGTCCAGGCGGGGGATCACGTCGACCGGCGTCTCGTCCGTGCGTTGCAGGGCGATGTAGCGGTCGTTCGGGCTCCACCAATAGCCGGTGTCGCGGTCCATCTCTTCCTGGGCGATGAACTCGGCCGTGGCCCAGGTGATCAGGCCATCGCCGTCGGTGGTGATCGCCGTCTCCTTGCCGTCCGCCAGGTTCAGGATCACCAGGTCCTGGTCGCGCACGAACGAGACATAGGCGCCCTCGGGGCTGACCTTGGCGTCGATCTCGTCGGCGGCCGTCTCGGTCAGGCGACGCACCGAGCTGTCCTCACCCGCCCTGGGCCGGTTCGCCAGGAAGACATCGCCTTCCAGCGGGACCAGGATGTAACGGCCCTTGTCGTCCCAGGCGTAGTCGACCACGCCCCGCGCGCTGATTCGCATCCGTTCGCGACGGGCCTTCTCGGCCTCGGACAGTTCGCCCGCGTCGGGAACCAGTGCCCGCGCGTCGACCAGCTTGAACGGCTCGCCGCCGCTCGTGGCGACCGCCCACAGGTCCTGAACGCTGACGTCGTCTTCCCGCGACCGCAGGAAGGCCAGCAACTCGCCGTCCGGCGACAGGCTGACACCCTTGGCGACCGGGCCCGACAGGCTGGGATTGGCGAAGACCCGCTCGGGCGTCAGCACACCGGCGGTGGCCGGGGCGGCGGCGGCGGGCGTCTGGACCGGGGATTGCGGGGACTGGGCGAAAGCCGGAGCGGCGATGGCCATCAGCATGGTGGAGGCGAGAAGAAGTGTGCGCATGAAGGCCAAGCTAGAGGCGGAATTTCGTTCCGTCACCCCGCTTTCCATCAGAATCGCAAGCATGCGGCCAAATGCGCGCCCAGGGCCGTCGGCCATCATATCGCGGCGCCCTAAGGTCTTGTTTTACAAGTCGCGAAACAGGAAAGCAGCGTCCCCAGCTCGCCCTGGTCGCCACCTGCCTTATCGTGCGTGCGCCTCGCCTTTCGCGGACCTAACAACGATGGAATGGGACAGGCCGAACCGAAACACCCCGCTGAAAAGTGCACTATGTCCACTATGTGCACTCACTTTTTTCTGTCGCCGTGCAATCGCGACCCGCGACCTTCGCGGCCTTTCGCATCGCCGCGCGACCGCCTAGTTAGGCGCCATGACCGACGCCGCCCTTACGCCCCCTCCCGTGAAGGCCAGCCCCTTCCACGAACTGGAGGTGCTTTCCGTCCATCACTGGACCGAGCAACTGTTCAGCTTCCGCATCCGCCGGCCCGAGGATTTCCGCTTCCGCTCGGGCGAGTTCGTGATGATCGGTCTGCCGGGACTGGACGGCGCAAAGCCCGTCCTGCGCGCCTATTCCATCGCCAGCCCCAACTGGGACGAAGAGCTTGAGTTCTTCTCGATCAAGGTCGCCGACGGCCCCCTGACCTCGCGCCTGCAAAAGATTCAGCCCGGCGACACGGTCCTGATGGGCAAGAAGCCGACCGGCACCCTGGTCCTCGACGCCCTGACCGGCGGCGAGCGTCTGTGGCTGATCGGCACGGGCACCGGTCTGGCGCCCTGGCTGTCGGTGGCGCGCGATCCCGACACCTATTCCCGCTTCGGCCAGGTCATCGTCTGCCACACGGTGCGCAACGTGGCCGACCTGGCCTATCGCGACTTCTTCACCCACGGCATTCACGACGATCCCCTGATCGGCGACGAGGCCAGGGCCCAGCTGACCTATTATCCCACCGTGACGCGCGAGCGGTTTGAAACCCCCGGCCGCATCACCGACCGCATCAAGTCGGGCGACCTGTTCGCCGACCTGCAACTGCCCATCGGCTTCTCGCCCAACAGCGACCGCGTCATGCTGTGCGGCTCGATGGCCATGATCAAGGAGACCGGCGAGCTGCTGGAATCCTATGGGATGAAAGAGGGCTCGAACGCCGAGCCCGGCGACTATGTTCTGGAGCGCGCCTTTGTCGGCTGATCTGAAGACCGCCCCCACGACCGTCGCTGTCGATGACCGCACGTCGCCGCAGGACTGCGTGACCATGGCCGATGTCCGTCAGGGCGTGGATGCTCTCGACCGCGCCCTGGTGACCCTACTGGCCGAGCGTCAGCGCTACATGGACGCCGCCGCCCGCATCAAGCCGGACCGCAACGCCGTCTTCGACCAGGCCCGCATCGACGACGTGGTGCAGAAGGTGCTGGCCGCCGCCGGCCCCGCCGGCCTGTCCGCAGATATCGCCGAACCCGTCTGGCGCCTGCTCATCGACCGCTGCATCGCCCACGAATTCGCGACCTGGGACAAGACCAGAAACTAGTTCCTTCTCCCCTTGAGGAGAGGGAGACTCAGCCCCGCAGCCCGCGCAACATGATCTCGTGCCGGTAGGCGGCCACATCGGCCAGGGCGGCGTCCAGCGCCGTCCGGACCCGCTCCAGCCCGGCATGAGCCAGGGGCTGGTCGGCCATCTCGACCTCGGCGCAGACCACCGCCAGCGCCTCGGCCCCGACCCCCAGAGCCGTGCCCCGGATGGTGTGGACCGCGTCACGCCAGCCGTCCTCGCGGGGGTCCAGCATGGTTGACCACAGGGCGGCCTGTTCGACGAACAGGCCCAGCACCTCTTCGGTGACCCCGTCGTCCCCGCCCGCCATCCGCTCCAGGACGGTGAAGTCCACCGCCCCGGAGAGATCGTGACGCGCCATCAGGCGGTCTTGGCCAGCACCGCGTTGCGGCGCGACCACAGCAGATAGATCACCAGCCCGCCCAGGTTCCAGTACAGGAAGTACAGCTGGGTCGAGGCTTTCAGGCTGAAGAAGAAGACGATGCAGCCGATGATGGTGATCGCCCCCACCAGCCACCACACCGGAGCCTTGAACTTCCGCTCACGGCCCGGATCGCGCAGGCGCAGCACGATCAGGCTGAGGCCCACGGCCATGAAGGCCGCCAGCGTCCCGGCGTTGGCCAGCGAGGCCAGCTCGTCCAGCCGCATCACGCCCGCCAGCGCCGCCACTACGATGGCGGTGAACACCGTCACCACCGCCGGCACGCCGCGGCTCGAGATTCTGGCCAGGCGACGCGGCAACAGGCCGTCCCGCGCCATGCCCAGGAAGATCCGGCTCTGGCCGAACAGGAAGGCCAGCAGCACCGTCGGCAGGGCGATGACCGCCGAGGCGGCGATCCACTGGGCCGCCGTCCCCTGCCCCAGCTGACGCAGGATCAGAGCCAGCGGCTCGGGACTGTCGGCGAAGGCTGCGACCGGCCGCGCGCCGATCGCCGTCGCCGCCACCACCACATACAACGCCGTGCAGATCAGCATGGAACCGATGATGCCGATGGCCAGGTCGCGCTCGGGCTTCTTGGTCTCCTCGGCCGCTGTCGAGATGGCGTCGAAGCCATAGAAGGCGAAGAAGATGATCGCCGCCGCCGCCATAACCCCCGTCTGGACGAAGGGCGCGCCAAAGCCGTGCGGCATGAAGGGCGTGAAGTTGGCCGAGTCGAAGCGCGGCAGGGCGATGGCGACGAAGGCGATCAGGGCGACCACCTTGACCACCACCAGCACGGCGTTCAGCGTCGCGCTCTCCCGCGTGCCCAGCAGCAGCAGGCCCGTCACCACCGCGATGATGAAGACCGCCGGCAGGTTGACGATCCCGCCCGCGACGTGCGGCCCGACCGTCAGCGCCGTCGGCAGGTCGACGCCCAGTCCGCTCAGGAAGCCGATGGCGTATCCCGACCAGCCCACGGCCACGGCCGAAACCACCAGCGAATACTCCAGGATCAGACTCCACCCCACGATCCAGGCGATCAGTTCGCCCAGCACCGCATAGGAATAGGTGTAGGCGCTGCCCGCCGCCGGCATCATCGTCGACAGCTCGGCATAGGCCAGCGCCGCGCAGGCGCACACCAGACCGGCCAGGCCAAAGCTGATCAGCACCGCCGGCCCCGCCAGCCCCGCCCCGACGCCGATCAGCGTCAGGATGCCCGTCCCCACAATGGCCCCCACGCCCAGCGCCAGCAGGTGCGGCCAGCTCAACGTCGCCTTCAGTTTGTGCCCATCATGCGGCGCGTGCATCGCATCGATCGACCGCCGCCGGTTCCAGAACGCCATTAATCTCACTCCCCCTTCGGCCGCTTACCCGCGACCGATTCTTGCAGCGACCCTAACGCGACTGTCGCTTTCTCTGAAATGCGCTCTTGCGTCCCACCCCAGTCCGATCTATTTGCAGCGCCCTCCGGCGAGGTTCTCCGCGTCGGCGACGATCGGTACGGGTGATTAGCTCAGTTGGTAGAGCAGCTGACTCTTAATCAGCGGGTCGTAGGTTCGAACCCTACATCACCCACCATCGTCTCTTTAGGACTCCTTCGAAATCGACGCGCTGGCGGGATCACTTCCCCGTCGTATCGACACGCGCCACGACCGACAGGCCCGGCCGTAGCCGGTCCAGACCGTCCTGCCCGGGATCAAGCGCGATCCTGACCGGCACGCGCTGGGCGACCTTGGTGAAATTGCCGGTGGCGTTGTCGGGGCGGATGACGCTGAATTCGGAGCCCGTCGCCGGCGCGATCTGCTCGACCTTGCCGGTCAGCGTCCGGCCGCCGAGGGCGTCGACGGCCAGTTCAGCGGGCTGGCCGACCCGGATGTCGCGCAGCTGGTTCTCCTTGTAGTTGGCGATCACCCAGATGCGATCCGGGACCAGCGCCATCAGTTGCGTCCCCAACGCGACCTGCTGGCCCTGCCGCGCGCTGATCTCGCCCAGCCGCCCGTCGCGCGGGGCGACGATACGGGTGTTGGTCAGGTCAATCTCGGCCAAATGCACCTGGGCCCGTGCGTTCTCGACCGCCGCCTCCAGCGAACCGCGACTGACGACGGCCGAGGTCACACCGGTTTCCGCAATACCTGCAGACGCGCGGGCCGCAGCCAGTTGGGCCTGCGCGGCCTGCAGCGCCGTGCGCGTGACATCGACCTGAGCCTGGGCGACCCAGCCGCCAGCGAACAGTGTGCGGGCACGTTCATGGTCGGCCTGAGCCTTGGCCACTGCTGCGCGCGCGCCCGCGATGCTGGCCTGGGATTGCGCCACCGATCCACGCGCCGAGGTCTGGGTCTGCGCAGAGTTGGCAAGTGCGGCCTCTGCTGCATGCAGGCTGGCCCGGGCCTGCTCCAGTTTCTGGCGATAGATGCGGTCGTCAATGGTCGCCAGCAGTTGACCCGCCTTCACCGTCTGGAAATCCTGAACCTCGACGGACGTGACATATCCCGTCACCTGTGGCGCGATCACCGTCACCTGGCCGCGCACATAGGCGTTATCGGTGTGCTGAACGCCGGACGTGAAAGGCGGCAGACGCCAGGCCCACAGCACCAGCAGCACGCCAATGACTGCAGTCAGTCCCAGCAGCACGGATATCAGTACGCGCTTCCCAGGTGGCGACGCCGGGGGCGCCGGAGCGGGAGCCGGTGGGGTCGGTGACGCCGGCGGAGCAGCGGGGGCATGGGTGTCGGTCATGGTGTTTCTTCAATCAATGGCGGACGCGGCGGCGGCCATATCGGCCGCCTCGGCGTGACGGGCCGCGCGGCGGGCTGCAATGCGGGGACGGAAATGGTTCAGGGTCACCCAGGCGCAGCCGATGGCCGCGGCGACCCCGATCAACAGGAAGATGTCGTTGTAGGCCAGCACATGAGCCTGCTGGGTGATCTGCTGTTGCAACAACTGCTGGCCCTGCGCCGCCCGCAGCGCCGGGTCTCCGACGACGTGGGCATAGGCGCCCGACAATTGCTGCAGGCGCAGCACCACATCGGGATCGCCCAGGGTGACGCCTTCTGACAACTGGCTGGAATGGAATTTCTCGCGCCAGGTCTGAAGCGTGCCGATCAGCGCCGAACCCAACAGGCCGCCCACGTTCTGACCGATGCCGAAAACGACGATGAAGCTGACCAGATTCTGGGTCCCCTTCTGCATCACCTGAACGATGCCCGTCATCATCGCCGGCCCGATGAAGAAGGCGGCGGCGAAAGCGATCAGAGCCTGGCTGAAATACAGCTGCGCCGGTCGCGTCAGAGCGGTCGAATGGGAATCCATGAACGCCCCGATGGCGATCAGGCCCAGGGCGATGGCGATCGGCTTGTACAGCTTGGCCGGGTTCATGGTGAAGGCGCTGGTCAGCGAACCCGCCGCCGTCGCGATCAGGATCAGCCAGAACAGGCCGTGCATCGGATCGGGCCCCAGTCCCAACTGGGTCATCAACCCTACGGCGCCCAGCGTCTGTTCCGACAACACGATACGGATGCCGACTATGATCAGGGCCAGTCGGACGATGTCCGGCCCCGCCATCCACTTCAGATTTATCAGCGGCGTGGCGCGATTGTACTCGATGATCAGGGCGGCGGTCAGCAGGATGATCGATCCGATCAGCGCCCAGCCGATCCATGGCGCCTCGGTCCACCAGACGATCCGCCCCAGACCAAGGACGGCGCACAACAGGGCGACGCCCGGCGCGAACAGGGCGAAGGTCAGGAAGTCCAGCTTCTCGAACACCCTGAGCCGCTGCGACGGCGGCATGCGCAGGGCCAGCACGGCGGCCAGCGATAGCAGCGACAAGCCAAGCTCGAAGACGTGGAAACCTCTCCACTCCGACAGCTCCACCAACTGACTGGAGAATATCCGCACCGCCGGTATCGCCAGGCTGGACGCGCCGATACCCAGCACCAGACCCTTCAACCGGTGCGCGGCCGGAAAGGCCTGAATGATGTAGAGGATGCCCACCGACGACAGCGCCGCCGACGCCATCCCCGCGAACGCGCGCACGATCAGCGTCGACTGATAGTCCTCGAAGAACAGGTTCCCCAGACCGATCAGCACATAGGCGGTCAGGAATATCTGGGCGAACAGCCGAAGGCCGTACTGCATGCGAAATTTGATCAGCAGCAGGTTCATGCAGGCGTTGGTCATCACGAACACCACCGGCAGCCACGCCGCCTCGGTGATCGACACCCCCAGCGCCCCAGCCAGTTGCTGGGTGTTGACCGTCACCATGGCCGAGCCGATGCTGCCTGTTGCGGTCACCAGTATGCCAACGGCCGCATAGGCCAGTCGGTAGGACACGGTGTGGTCAGGTGTCGCCGGCGAGCCGGGCATCATCGGCCGTTCGTGCGGCTTCAGGGTCTCGACATAGTCGGCCCAGGGCAGATGAAAGTTCCGACGACTCACAGGCCAGGCCTTATCGCATCCAGCACAAGCTCCAGCGTGCGTTGGGCGATGGCGTTCCGTTCCGCGGGCGCGGCATTGTGCAGGCCGGCCCCCAGCATGGCGGCCAGCACTCGAATGTCCGAGTTGTCCAGATCCGATCGAACGGTCCCTGCGGCCTGGGAAACCCGCAACGCCGGCATCGCCGCCCTGACCATCGCCGCGCGCAACGGAGTCAGGATATCCGGCGACGGAGCCGCGCGAACCACACCGCCCAGCGCGGTGTTGCGAACCAGACGTTCGGATAGGCTGACTAGGAAGTGGGGAAAGGCGTCGGGCTCCAACGGCGCGGAGAACCGCTCACCAAGCTCGGCGACATCATCCAGCAGGACCGCCAGAGCGATCTCGGTCCGCCCCGGGAAGTTCCGGTACAAGGTCGCGCGGCCCACGCCGGCCCTTTCCGCGATCCGGTCCAGAGGCGCATCGATTCCCTCGTCGGCGAACACGGCGCGCGCTGCGACCAGAAGCGCGGCCCGGCGATCAGCGGCGTCTTTTCGAAGGGGGCGAGACATTACGGCGATTAAGTGGACACATGTGTCCACTTGTTCAAGAGGTATATCGTACCAACGTCCTCATCTAGCGCTGCCAGTGGTCAAGATTGGCTAGACCCATCATTTGAGGGAACGGCGACAGGGCGGATCGGTTAGCGCCCCCTGAGGGCACCGAACCATGTCGACGACACGCCATGGGCCGGGGGGTTGGCCGACACACATCCGGGGAATGGGACGATGACGCCCCAGGGCGCGCGCTTGCGTGGACGCTCACCCTCGTCGCTGGGCCTGATGACGCTCAAGACGCTGGGCGCGACCCTGAGCCTGAGCGAAGAAGAGCAGGCGTTGATCCGCTTGCTGGGCCTGTATCGCGAAACCATTCCCAGCGGCGCCCTATTCGATCCTGACGGTCGCGAGGCGCGGCCACGGCTGATCCTGCAAGGCTGGGCCTGCCGCCAGCGCATCCTGTCGGATGGCCAGCGGCAGATTTTCGGCTTTCTGTTGCCCGGGGACGGCGTGGGGCTGAGCGCCGAAGCGCGCGCCCTGGATGGCGCTTCGGTGGCCGCCCTGACGCGCGTCGAATATGCGGACGCCAGCATGCTGCGGGAAATCCTGGCCTTGCAGGACGCACGTCACGACCGGCTGCGGCGGGGGCTGGCGCTGGCGCGCCTGTATGAAGACGCCTGCCTGCTGGATCATGTCGTGCGGCTGGGACGGCAAGCGGCGCCGGCGCGGCTGGGCCATCTGTTCCTGGAGCTGCGAGATCGCCTTCATCGCGCGGGCCTGGGCTTTGGCGACCGGCTGCATTTGCCCCTGACACAAGAGACGCTCGCCGACGCGCTGGGCCTGAGCCTGGTCCATGTCGGGCGCACCCTGGGCCAGATGCGGCGCGACCGGCTGATCGCGCTGGAAGGCGGCTGGCTGACCATTCTGGATGAGGCCCGCCTGAGACTGGCCTGCGACTACAACCCCGACCACCCCGCGCTTCACTGAACAGAGGCACCCATGGCCCAGCACCGTTCGTCGCGTCATCCGAACCCGTCGGCGCCGGGATGGCTGGGTTTGTCGCTGGTCGTCGCTCTAGGAGCGCCCGGCTTCGCCCTGGCTCAGACGGCGCCTGCGGACGCGGAAGCATTGTCAGTCAGGATCGCTCGGCTTGAGGCCATCGTCGCGGATCAGCAACGGCGGATCGAGGCCCAGGACGCCCTGCTGGCCCAGGTCCGCCCTATCCAGAACGCCTGGCGGCTGGCGACGCCGGACGGAGCCTTCGCCACGGCGACCCTGCAGGATCTGCGGGCCGGTCAGGTTGCGGAGCAGAGTCCAGCTCGCTCCGATCCGCCGGGCGCCATCCCCGCCCCCTCGGGCGCGCCGCCCACCCAGCCGCCGTCCCTGGACGATCGGCGCGAGCAGTTGGCCGCCATCCCCGAAGGCATAGCGGTGCTGAGCCGGCCCGGCCGCCTGTCGCTGGATCTGTCGGGCGAATACACACGATCCAGTGCGAACCGTCTGGTGTTCCGGGGCATCGAGATCGTGCCGGGCGTCCAGATCGGCGTCATCGAGGCCAACGAGGCTGACCGCGACACCCTGGCGACCACCGCGACCGCCCGCTATGGCGTAACCTCACGGCTGGAGGTCGAGGTCCGCGCGCCCTACGTCTGGCGAAACGACACCATCACCACGGTCCAGCAACGGGACGAAGCGGTCACCCGCACCATCGACCTGAAGGGCGACGGCGTCGGCGACATCGAAGCCTCGGCGCGATATCAGATCAACGGCGGCCGGAACGGATGGCCGATCTTCATCGCCGGACTGAAGGTCAAGAGCGATACC
>Ga0160449_1000621_pt1 | contig 20332 bp, 15 predicted proteins | sample HID1975I_E1MG_FD_108216 | JGI IMG/M metagenome (GOLD analysis project Ga0160449, IMG submission 108216) | Enriched soil microbial communities from UW Madison campus, WI, USA - HID1975I_E1 MG | ecosystem: Environmental > Terrestrial > Soil > Unclassified | place: USA: Madison, Wisconsin...
GACCTGCGCGCCAAGCTCGAGCAGCACGCCGGTCGTGTGGCCGCGATCATGATCACCTACCCCTCGACGCACGGCGTGTACGAGGAGCACGTGCGCGAGGTGTGCGGGCTCGTACACGCAGCGGGGGGCCAGGTGTACATCGATGGGGCGAACCTCAACGCGCTCGTCGGGCTTGCCCGCCCGGGCGAGTTCGGCGGCGACGTCTCGCACCTCAACCTGCACAAGACGTTCTGCATCCCGCACGGTGGTGGGGGTCCCGGCGTCGGTCCCGTCGCGGTGGCCGCGCACCTCGTGCCGTTCCTGCCGACGACGGCGACCCCGGGAAGCGCCGTCGTCGATCCCGATGCGGACGACGACGAGGACGATGACAGCGACGCGACCCTGGAAGGTGACTCCGGGGCGCCGTCGTCGTCCCGCATCTCCGCCGCCCCCTACGGTTCGGCCGGCATCCTGCAGATCCCGTGGGCGTACATCGCGACGATGGGCGCGGACGGGCTGCGCGAGGCGACCGAGGTGGCCGTGCTCTCCGCGAACTACCTCGCGACGCGGCTGCGCGACCACTACCCGGTGCTCTACACGGGCCCGAACGGGCTCGTCGCCCACGAGTGCATCCTCGACCTGCGCCAGATCACGAAGGACACCGGCGTCACGGCCGAGGACGTCGCGAAGCGGCTCATGGACTTCGGCTTCCACGCCCCGACCCTGAGCTTCCCCGTCGCGGGCACGCTCATGGTCGAGCCCACGGAGTCGGAGGACCTCGTCGAGCTCGACCGCTTCGTCGAGGCGATGGTCGCGATCCGCGGTGAGATCGACGCCGTCGCGGCGGGCACGTACACGGTCGCGGACTCGCCGCTGCGCAACGCCCCGCACACCGCGCACACGGTCACCGCGGCCGAGTGGGACCGGCCGTACTCGCGCGAGCAGGCGGCCTTCCCGGCACCGCACGAGAGGGTGGACAAGTACTGGCCACCCGTCGGGCGCATCGACGGGGTCTACGGTGACCGCAACCTCATGTGCGCCTGCCCGCCCGTCGAGGCCTACGCCGAAGGAGCACCCGCATGAGTGCCCCCACCTCCCCGCTGCTCGCCGAGCACGTCGCCCTCGGCGCTACGCTCACCGACTTCGCCGGCTGGCAGATGCCGCTGCGCTACACCTCCGACATCGCGGAGCACCAGGCCGTCCGCCAGGCCGCCGGGTTGTTCGACCTGTCGCACATGGGCGAGATCGCCGTCGTCGGGCCGCAGGCCGCGCGGGCGCTCGACCACGCGCTCGTGGGCAACCTCTCGGCGCTCGCCGTGGGCCGGGCCCGCTATTCGATGCTGTGCCAGCCGGACGGCGCCGTGATCGACGACGTCGTGGTCTACCGGCCCGCCGCCGAGCAGCTCCTCGTGGTCGCCAACGCCTCGAACGCCGCCGTCGTGCTCGCCGAGCTCACCGAGCGCGCCGCGGGCTTCCACGCCCAGGTCATCGACATGTCGCTCGAGACGGCCCTCCTCGCGGTGCAGGGTCCGCGCGCGCTCGAGATCGTGAGCCTGGTCGCGCCCGGTCAGCATCAGGTGCTCGCGGAGATGCCCTACTACGCCTCGGCGACGGTGCGCGTGCTCGGCCAGGACGTGCTCGTCTCGCGCACCGGGTACACGGGTGAGGACGGCTTCGAGCTCTACGTCCCGAACGCGCTCGCCGCCCCGCTGTGGCGCGCGCTGCTCGAGGCCGGCACGCCGCTGGGCCTCGTCCCCGCCGGGCTCGCCGCTCGCGACTCGCTGCGCCTCGAGGCGGGCATGCCGCTCTACGGCAACGAGCTCGACCGCACCACGACGCCGTTCGAGGCGGGGCTCGGCCGCGTGGTCAAGTTCGACAAGACCGACGACGACGGCGCCCCCCTCGACTTCGTGGGCCGTGCGGCGCTCGAGTCGCGCAAGGGTGCCCAGCCCGCTCGCGTGCTCGTCGGCCTGCAGGGTCTTGGTCGCCGGGCGGCACGCTCCGGGTACCCCGTGGTGCGCGGCAGCGGGGCGGACGCCGTCGTCGTCGGAACTGTGACGTCCGGTGCTCCCTCGCCCACCCTCGGCCACCCCGTCGCCCTCGCGTACGTCACGCCGGAAGTCAGCGCCGAGGGCACGGAGCTGGGTGTCGACGTACGGGGTCGCGCCGAACCGTTCCGTGTGGTGCGCTTTCCGTTCTACCGTCGTCCTCAGGATTGACCGACCGCCCGAAGGAGATCCGCATGGCCACGTTCCCCGCGCACCTGCGCTACACCGCCGAGCACGAGTGGGTCGACGACTCGATCCCCACGACGATAGGCATCACCGACACCGCCACCGAGGCGCTCGGCGACATCGTGTACCTCGAGCTGCCGTCCGTGGGCGAGGACATCGTCGCGGGCGCGGTCATCGGCGAGGTGGAGTCCACGAAGTCGGTCTCGGAGCTCTTCTCGCCCGTGACGGGAGTCGTCACGGAGGTCAACCAGGCGGCGATCGACGACCCCTCCGTGGTCAACGCCGACCCGTACGGCGACGGTTGGCTCATGAAGGTGCAGGTCAGCGCCGAGGGCGAGCTGCTCGACGCCGACGCCTACGAGGCACTGGCCCAGGGGTAACCTACGAAGCGCCCACGGCGGGAAAAAACGTGGGTGCAAATCGCGTCATGACTGGACCACTCGGCCCTCTCTCTAGGTGAAGGCACTCGCTGCGGCCCCCCACAACCGGGTCCGCCGCACTACGGGAGGTTGTATGTCCGCTATCGCACTGAGTCCCACAGATCGGGACCACGTCGTCTTTGTGGAGCCGTTGACGCGCCGGGAGAAGGTTGTTCTCTCACGGCTCTCGGAGGACACCACCCTGGAGGAGCTCGCCGCCGAGCTCTTCGTCTCGCGCAACACCGTCAAGTCACAGGTCCGTTCCGTCTACCGCAAGATCGGCGTCTCGACCCGTGCCGAGGCCGTCGCCTGGGCCAAGGAAGCCGGCCTCCGCTAGCTCGTCGCAGCACCCCGTTCCGGGCGTCCACTCACGTGGCAGCGTGTCCACCTGAGAAACTACGCCCATGCTGCATGCCGAGACGCGCACCCTCGTGGTCGCCGGGGCGGTCGTCGACCACCTCGACGCACCGACGATGCTGCTCGCCGCACGCCGCGCCAAGCCCGTCTCGCTCGCGGGACGGTGGGAGTTCCCCGGGGGCAAGGTCGAACCCGGTGAAGAACCCCGCGATGCCTTGCACCGCGAGCTCGCCGAAGAGCTCGGGGTCGCGGTGACCCTGGGCCGCGAGCACGTCGGTCCCGACGACGGGGCCTGGATCCTCTCCGAGAAGTACGTGATGCGGCTGTGGCTCGCGACCGTGGCGTCCGGCGAACCGGCCCCGCTCGTCGAGCACGACGAGCTGCGGTGGCTCGGCCTGGGGCAGTGGCTCTCCGTCCCGTGGCTCGACGCCGACGTGCGCATCGTCGAGGCCCTGGCCGCGTCCTGACGTCCCTCCCTGACGTACCGCTCCGGCGAGCCGCGTGGTCACGCCGAGAAGGTTGGGCCGGTGACGAGTACGCTCCGGATACGCGGACGCTCGCGCCGCACGGAGGGGGATCGACATGACCCAGCAGCTCGAGGACGCACCGGAAGCGGCCGAGCCCGCGGCGCGAAGCACCCTGGTGGTGCTGCTCGATGTCACCCAGCTCTCACCGACGGCCCGTACCCTGCTGCGCGAGCAGGGACACCTCACCCTCACGGAGGCGGCGGAGATCAGCGGACCCGCGAGGCTTCCGCGGGCTTTCTGCGACGCCGAGGCGCGTGCGCTCGTCGCCGCTCTCGAGGAGCTCGGCATCGCGGCGCGCGCCGAGCAGACCGGCCAGGTCTGGCAGCACCCACGCGAGGAACCGCCGCTCGACGTCATCCAGCACGTCGGCGTCCGCGAGCACTACTGACCCCCGTCGATGCCTTAGCACTCTCCAGGGGAGAGTGCTAATCTGGAGCGCGTAGCCACCCGGGAGCGGAAGGCCGCACCCGGGCGCGTCAGGGTCCGGGAAGGCCCCGGCCCTGCTCAGGGAGGTGATGGCCATGGCTACGCGTTTCGACCCGTTCCAGGAGATGGACCGGCTGATGAACCAGGTCTTCGGCGCGGAGCGAGCCTCCGCCACGATGCCGATGGACCTCTACCGCACCGGAGAGCACTACGTGCTCAGGGTGGACCTGCCGGGAGCCGACCCCGGCTCGATCGACGTGGGTGTCGAGGACCGCACCCTCACCGTCCGCGCGGAGCGCTCCGTGCACACGGACGCAGAGGCGCAGTGGCTCGCGCGGGAGCGCCCACAGGGCACCTTCGCGCGGCAGCTCACCGTCGGTCGAGGGCTCGACCTCGACCGCATCGACGCCACGTACGCCGACGGCGTCCTGACCCTCACGATCCCGGTGGCCGAGGAAGCCAAGCCGCGCCGCATCGAGGTGCAGCACGGCTCGACCCCCTCCGCGATCACGGCCGAGGCGTCGAACGGCTGAGCCCACGCATCGGTCGGCATCCCACGCCGACGTAGAGACGGCGGTCGCGAGGTAGAGAGGATGAAGCCTCTCGTTCGCGGCCGCCGTCTCTATCTCGCGGCGTGCGTCTTTCCTTCGGCGGAGGGGGTCAGCGGGGGTTGGCCGCGAGCAACGACGCTCGGGTCTGCTCGGCGGCGGCGACGACGTTGCGGAGCGACGCCTCCACCTCGGCGTAGCCGCGCGTCTTCAGGCCGCAGTCCGGGTTGACCCAGAGCTTGGCCGGGTCCACCGAGCGCACGGCGGACGCCAGCAGAGACGCGACCTCCTCCTGCGAGGGCACGCGCGGCGAGTGGATGTCGTACACCCCGGGCCCGATCCCGCGCTCGTAACCCTGCGCCGCGATGTCCTCGAGGATCTCCATCTTGGAGCGCGCCGCCTCGATCGACGTCACGTCCGCGTCGAGCGCGTCGATCGCCCCGAACACGGCACCGAACTCCGAGTAGCACAGGTGCGTGTGGATCTGCGTGTCGGGCCGCACCCCCGAGGTCGCGAGCCGGAACGAGCGCACTGCCCAGTCGAGGTAGTCGGCCTGCGCCGCGGAGTCCAGCGGCAGCAGCTCGCGCAGCGCCGGCTCGTCGACCTGCACGACGGCGACACCCGCGGCCTCGAGGTCCGCGATCTCGTCGCGCAGCGCGAGCGCGACCTGCGCGGCGGTGTCCCCGAGCGGCTGGTCGTCCCGCACGAAGGACCACGCCAGGATCGTCACGGGACCGGTCAGCATCCCCTTGACGGGCTTGGCCGTGAGCGAGGCCGTGTACGCGGACCACTCGACCGTGAACGGCGCGGGCCGCGACACGTCCCCCCACAGCAACGAGGGCCGCGTGCACCGCGAGCCGTAGGACTGCACCCAGCCGTGCGCCGTCACCGCGAAGCCGTCGAAGTTCTCCGCGAAGTACTGCACCATGTCGTTGCGCTCCGGCTCGCCGTGCACGATGACGTCGAGACCGATCTCCTCCTGCAGCGCGACCACGTGGCGGATCTCGGCGCGCATCGCCTCGGCGTACTCGGCGTCGGACAGCTCGCCGCGCACGTTCGCCGCGCGTGCCTTGCGGATCTCGGCCGTCTGGGGGAAGGACCCGATCGTCGTGGTCGGCAGCGGTGGCAGGCCGAGCCGTGCGCTCTGTGCGGCGGACCGCTCCGCGAAGTCGCCACGTCGGGCATCCGCGTCCGTCAGGCCGGCGACGCGCGCACGGACGGGGTCGACGACGACGCCGGTCGCCTTGGCGCGGGCGGCCAGCGCGGCCCGGGACTCGGCGACAGCGTCGGCGATCGCCTCGGTGCCCTCGGTGAGCCCCCGGCCCAGCGTCACGAGTGCGCCGACCTTCTGGTCCGCGAACGCGAGCCACGAGCGCAGCCCGGCGTCCAGCCCGGTCTCGAGCTCGACGTCGTGCGGCACGTGCTGCAGCGAGCACGACGACGACGCCGCGATCCCCACCCGGGTCAGCGCACCGAGCGCCGCGAGGGCTTCGGCCGCGGCACCGAGGTCTTCGCGCCACACGTTGCGCCCGTTGAGCACCCCGCCCACGAGCACCTTCGACTCGAGGCCCGGCACCGCGCCGGGCACGGCGCCGCGCACCAGGTCGAGCGCGATCCCCTCGACCGGGCTGCCCGCGAGGACAGCGAGGCCAGCGTCGGAGAGCTGCCCGAACGGCGCCGTCACGAGGATCGCGGGCCGCACGGACTGCGCACCGAGGAAGCCGTAGGCGCGCTCGGCCGCGCGCTCGAGCTCCGCACGCGCCGTGCCCGTCGCGTCCGAGACGAGCGCCGGCTCGTCGAGCTGCACCCAGGTCGCCCCGGCGGCGGCGAGCTCACGCAACAGCTCCGCGTAGGCCGCGAGCAGGTTGTCGAGCCGGTCGAGGGGCGCGAAGCCGTCGGGCGAACCGGCCGCAGCCTTGGCGAGGGCGAGGAACGTCACGGGGCCGACGACGACGGGGCGCGTGAGGATGCCCTCCTCGCGACCCTCGACGAACTCGGCCACGACTCGGCGCCCGGCGAGCGAGAAGGCCGTCGTCGGCGAGATCTCGGGGACGAGGTAGTGGTAGTTGGTGTCGAACCACTTCGTCATCTCGAGGGGCAGCTGGTCGCCCGCACCACGGGCCAGCACGGAGTACGCGGCGAGGTCGAGGCCGCCGTCGGACACGAGGCCCGCGAAACGTTCCGGCACCGCGCCGAAGGTGACCGCGGCGTCGAGCACCTGGTCGTAGAAGGAGAAGTCGCTCGGGATGGCGGGGACGTCGGTGGCGAGGCCCAGCTCGACGAGGCGTGCGCGGTTGGCTCGACGCAGCTCGGCCGCGGCGGACTCGAGCTCGGCCTCGGTGGAGCGGCCGGCCCAGAACGACTCGAGGGCGCGCTTGAGCTCGCGGCGGGGTCCGATGCGCGGGTAGCCGAGGATCGTCGCTGTAGGGAACGTGGGGGTGGTGGTCACAGGGTGTCCTTCGTGATGGTGGTGCTGGGCAGGAGGTCGACGGCGTCGAGCAGGTCGAGCGCCGCCTCGTGACGGTTGAAGGTGTACAGGTGGATGCCGGGGGCGCCGCCGTCGAGCACGGCCCGCACGAGCTCCGCCGTGGCGCGCACACCGACCCGGTGGCGTGCGACGCCGTCGTCGGCGGAGGCGAGCAGCTCGAGGAGCTCGAGCGGGACGGGCACCCCGGAGAGCTCCTGGACGCGCAGCAGCCGGGCGGGGTCCGTCGCCGGGATGATGCCCGGGATGATCGGGATGCGCACACCCGCGCGGCGCGCCTCGCCCACGAGCTCGAGGTAGGACTCCGCGTCGTAGAAGAGCTGCGTGATCGCGAAGTCGGCGCCCGCGGACTGCTTGTCGAGCAGCGCCTGGATGTCCTGGGCGCGCGAGGACCCGGCGCCGTGGTTGCCACGCGGGAAGGCGGCGACGGCGATCGACAGCGGGCGGACCGTCGCGCGCACGAACTGCGCGGGGGACTGCGCGCAGCGGCGGGCCTCGATCTGGCGCAGCAGGGTCACGAGCTCCGCCGCAGTGCGCAGCCCGTCAGGATGCGCGTGCCACGAGGCGCCGGGGGCGGGCGGGTCGCCGCGCAGCGCGAGGAAGGAGCGCACCCCGGCGTCGAGGAACTCCTCGACGACCGTGGCGATCTCGGCACGGGACGTCGCCACGCAGGTCAGGTGCGCGATCGGGTTGAGCGACGTCTCCGCGAGGATGCGGGACACGAGTGCGCGCGTGGTCTCACGCGTGGACCCCGAGGCGCCGTACGTGACCGACACGAAGTCGGGGCGCGCCGCCTCGAGCTGCCGGACGGTGTCCCACAGCCGAGGTGCCGCGCCGACGTCGCGGGGCGGGAAGAGCTCGAACGAGACCGTGGGTCTCTCGGTCGCGGGACTCATGCCGCGACCGTCCACGGGCTACACCGGGTACAGCCGTCCATCGGACCTCTCCATCGGTCCTGGCGGAAGCACCCTCACCCTCGCGGGGGGTTGCTGCGACGTCGACGAGCCAGGTCTCTCGGTCGCTCTGGATGGTGGGTCGAGCATATGCCCGCCGAGCGGGGTCGACCAGGAAGGTGCTTACTCTGCGAGACGGAGCAGGGAGTTCAGCCGTCAGCCGGCGGCGGTGCGGGGGCCGGGGTGCCAGTCCTCCGGAGCGGGGACCTTGGCGAGGGCGTGCTCGACGGCGACGAGGATCTCGGCGTCGGGCTCGGTGATCCGGATGCCCGCGAGCGCGGCGTGGAGCTCGTTCGCCTCGTTCTCGCGGGGCATTCCTGCGGTCATGGCAACAGAGAGTAGTGGAACCAGCCCCTCCGACGGGAGTGGGGCACGCCATCGTCACCCGAAGTGATCACACTGTGGAACTGGCGGACAAGGACTGGGTCGGACGGTCTCGCCCTAGCTCCGACCGACGGCACCCAGTGCCTTGCGGATGCGCTGCGGGGAGACGGACCCGGCGGTGCCGAGCTGCTGGGCGAAGAGCGAGACGCGCAGCTCCTCGAGGAGCCACCGCACGTCCTCGAGCGCGTCGATCGTGGCTGCGGGCACGGCGTCCGGTCCCGCCGCGGCCCCGAGCGCCGCGGCACGGACCTGCTCGTACTCGCCCGTGAGCTCGGTGACCTGCCACGCGAGCGAGGCGTCCCGCTCGGGGTTCTCGGCCGCCTTCTCGAGTCGCACGAGGTCCGCCTTGAGGTAGCGAGCGAGGTGACCCAGTCGCGCCGAGCCCGTCCGCGACACGAAGCCGTCCCCCAGCAGGGTGCCCGCGTGCGCCTTGACGTCGGTGCACGTCGCGAGCAGCGCCAACGACGACGACGCCCGCACGGCTGACTCGACCTCTCGCCCCTGCCCGAGCGCGGCTGCGGCGAGGCCGGCGACGGCGAACACCTCGTCCTCGAGCCGCTCCCGCACCTCCGCCCGGATCTCGGTGTACGAGGCGGCCGAGCGGACCTCGGTCGCGGGGTGCCCGGCGAGGAACCGGTCGAGCAGGCCGTCGACGGCGGCGAGCTGGAGGTCCGTCACGAGCGCCTCGGTCGAGGGGTACGGGCTCGCCGCGAGCGTGAGTGCCTGAGACGCCGGCCAGCGGGTCGTGATGCGCTGGGTCGGGAGGCCGACGTCGGCCACGAGCAACCGGCGCAGCCCGCGACGGTGCGTGTTGGCGGCTGAGTGGGGGTCGCCGAGCACGCGGATGCCCACGGGGCCGTCGTCGGGCAGGTCGACGAGCGCCGGGTAGCCGTGGACCACGAGCCCCGTGGGTCCCGTCGCGTCGACCCGTTCGGGGAGTGCGCCGTCGGGCAGGTCCGAGGGCCACGATCGCAGCCCGTCCCGCTCGAGCGCCGCACCCCCGCCCGGTCCCGCACCCCCGCCCGGCCCCCCCACTTCTGCCGGACGTTGTGCGCGCACATCGTTCCGCGCGGAACGTTCTGCATGCACAGCGTTCCGCACGTCGGGGGGTGAGCCGGTGGCGGTGGCGGTAGAGGGTGCGCCGGGGGTGGGGGTGGCGGCAGGGCCAGTGGTGGCAGACCGGACGGCTGAGCGCACCGCGGCGCGGACGGCGTCCTGGGCGCGCTCCGCGAGCCTGCGCTGGAGGACGGCGAGGTCCGGCCCTTCGTCGACGAGCACGGCCCGGCGCCCGCCCTCCTCGACCCGGAACGTCACGCGCAGGTGTGCCGGCAGCCGCTCGGGGTCGAAGTCCTCGGGGGACACGAGCACCCCGCGCAGCTCGCGGGCCGCCCGGGCGAAGGACTCGCGGAACGACGGCGCGGCGTCGGCGGCCCGCACCGTGTCCTCCCACGACGCGACGTTCGCCTCCAGCCACTCGCCGATCTCCCGCGCGACGTCGGGCGCCGGCACGAGCTGCACGCGCACGGGCTTGGGCAGCGCGCGGATCGTCGCGACCAGGAGCTCGGACCGCAGCCCGGGCACGAGCCAGTCGAAGCCGTTCGCGCGCACGCGGGGCAGCACCTCGAGCGGGACGTGCACCGTGACGCCGTCGGCGGCCGTGCCCGGCTCGAACTGGTAGCTCAGCGCGAGCTCGAGCTCATCCTGCGGCCACACCAGGGGGAAGGCCTCGGCGGAGACGGAGCCCTCGTCGGGCAGCACGAGCGAGCGCGGCAGGGTGAGCAGCTCGGGCGTCTCGCGGCGCACCGTCTTCCACCACGTGTCGAAGTGCCGGGCGGAGACGGCCTCGGCGCCCACGCGCTCGTCGTAGAACTCGAGGAGCGCGTCCTCGTCGAGCACGAGGTCGCGCCGCCGCGCCCTGGCTTCGAGCCGCTCGGCCTCCTCGATGAGCGCACGGTTGTCGCGGAAGAACTGGTGGTGCGTGGTCCACTCGCCCTCGACGAGCGCGTGCCGGATGAACAGCTCGCGCGCATGCTCCGGATCCACCTTCGCGAGGAGCACGCGCCGGCGCGTCACGATCGGCAGCCCGTACAGCAGCACCGACTCGAACACCATGGCCGCGCCCTGCTTCGTGGACCAGCTCGGCTCGGAGTAGGTGCGCGTCACGAGGTGCTCGCCCAGCTCCTCGGCCCACTCCGGCTTGATCGCCGCGACGTCGCGCGCCCACAGCCGAGAGGTCTCCACGAGCTCGCCGGCCATGACCCACGCGGGCGGCTTTCGCACGAGCGCCGAGCCCGGCCAGATCTGGAACCTGGCACCGCGCGCGCCCCGGTAGTCCGCCCGCTGCCTGCGGCGGGGTGCCGACGACGACGCCCCCTTGGCGGACTTGCCCACATCGGTGACCTCGAGCTGCCCGAGCTGGGAGAGCAGCCCTGCGAGGAGCGACACGTGGATCCGGTCGGCGTCCCACTCGAGCCGCAGGGTGCCCGCCGTGCCCTGGTCGCGCGGTCCCCGGCGGCCGCCGTCGTCGGCGTCCTTGCTCGTCTCCGGCCCTGTGGCCCCGACACGCGCGCCCGCCGTGTTCACGGTGATGCCCACCGACTTGGCCATAGAGCGCAGCTGGGCGACGAGGTCCTGCCACTCGCGGATGCGCAGGTAGTGCAGGTGCTCGCCGCGCACGGTCCGCCGGAACGCGCTGCCCGAGAGATCACGCTGCGACGTGCGCAGGTACTCCCACAGGTTGAGGTAGCTCAGGAAGTCGGACGTCGGGTCGGCGAAGCGCGCGTGCTGCGCGTCGGCGATCTCGCGCTCCTCGGCGGGGCGCTCGCGGGGGTCCTGGATCGACAGCGCGGCCGCGATGACCATGACCTCGCGGGCCACACCGCGCCGGCCCGCCTCGACGATCATCCGGGCGAGGCGCGGGTCGATCGGCAGCTCGGCGAGTGCCCGGCCGGTCTCGGTGAGCCGCTGGCGGCCGCCGTCGTCCGTCGCGAGGGCCCCGAGCTCGCGCAGCAGCGTCACGCCGTCGCGCACGGCGCGCGTGTCGGGCTTGTCGACGAAGGGGAACTTCGTGACGTCCTCGGGGGTCGCGGCGACGCCGACGGCGATCATCTGCAGGATGACGCTCGCGAGCGAGGTGCGCAGGATCTCCGGTTCGGTGAACTCCGGGCGCGAGCCGAAGTCCTCCTCGGAGTAGAGCCGGATCGCGATGCCGTCCGCGACGCGCCCGCAGCGGCCCGAGCGCTGGTTGGCGGAAGCCTGCGAGATGGGCTCGATGGGCAGGCGCTGCACCTTGGTCGCCTTGGAGTAGCGCGAGATGCGGGCCGTGCCGGTGTCGATGACGTAGCGGATGCCGGGGACGGTGAGCGAGGTCTCGGCGACGTTCGTGGCGAGCACCACGCGACGGGTGCCGTGCGGGGCGAAGATGCGGTGCTGCTCGGCGGCGGACTGGCGCCCGTACAGCGGCAGGATGTCGACGGCGCCGGGCTGACGCGGATCCGTGGCGCGTGGGCCGAGGTGGGTGGTGAGCGCGTCGGCGGCGTCGCGGATCTCGCGCTCGCCGGAGAAGAACGCGAGGATGTCGCCGGGCCCCTCGGTGACGAGCTCGTCGACCGCCTCGCACAGCGCCGTGGGCAGGTCCCGGTCGGCGCCGCCGTCCTCCGTGAGCGGGCGGTAGCGGATCTCCACGGGGTAGGTGCGGCCCGTGACCTCGACGATCGGGGCGGGCGTGCCGTCGGGTGCCGCGAAGTGCTCGGCGAAGCGCGCGGAGTCGATCGTCGCGGACGTGATGATGATCTTCAGGTCCGGGCGGCGCGGCAGCAGGTTCGTGAGGTAGCCGAGCAGGAAGTCGATGTTGAGCGAACGCTCGTGGGCCTCGTCGATGATGATCGTGTCGTAGCCGAGCAGCTCAGGGTCGCGCTGGATCTGCGCGAGCAGGATGCCGTCCGTCATGACCTTGACGAGCGTCCCGGCCGATGACTCGTCCGTGAACCTCACCTGGTACCCGACGATCTCGCCGAGCGCGTCACGCCGCCCCGTGATCTCCTCGCTGATCCGCTCCGCCACCGTGCGCGCGGCGATCCGGCGCGGCTGGGTGTGCCCCACCTGGCCTGTGCGACCGCGGCCGAGGTCGAGCACGATCTTGGGCAGCTGCGTCGTCTTGCCCGAGCCCGTCTCGCCGGAGACGATCACCACCTGGTTCTCGCGGATCGCCGTCGCGATCTCCTCGCGCCGCGCCGAGACGGGGAGGTCCTCGGGGTAGACGATCGCGGGGACGACGACGGCGGCCCGTGCCGCAGCGAGCTTCTCGCTTCGGGCGTGCGCACCCTGGTTGGTGCCCCTCGAGCCGCGGCGGGTGCCGCGCTGATCAGGGGCCGTACCGGGTTCCGCCGTGGCTGCACCTGGTGCCGGGGCCCGGTCGCCCGCCGGCCGCCGTCGGCCACCGCCCTGCCTTCCGTTGCGCCTACCTCCGCGCGCACGGCGCGGCTCACCCCGGTCGGGGCGCGGCTCGGGCTGCTCGGTGGTCACGGGGCACCATTCTCGCCGACGACGGCGCCGGGTGGCTGCCTGATATCCGCCGTGCAAGGATGACCGGCCCGGCGACACAGACGGGTATGGCCAGAGCACCAGGGGGAGCCATGGGGGACCAGCGACACGGGACGCCCGCGTTGCGGGTGCGCGACGTCGTACCCGCGGCGCTGTGCGTGGTCCTCCTGCTCGGCGTCGCCGGGTGCATGGGGGCGATGGGCGGTGGACCGCTCGAGACGGCACCCGTGAGCGGGGCCCCCACTGCCGGGGTGACGCCCGAGCCTTCGCCGTCGATCGTCGTGTCCGCGCCGCCCGGGGCCAGCCCCGAGGCCACGCCCGAGTGGCTGTCCGGCTACGTCGACCAGCTGTCCGAGTCGAAGCGTGCGCGCAAGGCGCCCGAGGCGTTCACGAACCGCAAGCCGCTAATCTCGTGCGGCGAGTTCGTGCTCGGCCACGGCGCCGAGGTGCCCGACGAGGCATGGGACTGCCTCGCCGCCGGCGCTGACGCGGGCGCCGAGCTCGTCGAGGTCTATCCCACCATCGAGGGCGACCCGATCATCAACTACTACCGCGTGGGTCCCGACATCGACGGAGTCGAGTACTTCGTGGACTCGACCTACGACAACTTTGGCTCTGGCGAGTGGCAGCACCTCGTGTGCGAGCTCGGTCCCGGGCCCGGCAGCGCCATCGTCGGCGACTGCCCCTGGGACGACGCCGAGTAGCCTGACCCGGCTGTTCTCCCCCCCGGCTCCCGCCCCCCTCGTGCGGCAGCGTGGACCGTTGGGTCCCTGTGAGGGACCGAGAGGTTCAGGCTGCGTAGGGTGGGCGGCATGGCACGGGACGACGACGGCGGGGCGCGGGCGGCCGCGGCACTCGAGGCGAGCGGCATCGCGCACACCATCACGCGTCATGGGCGGGTCGGCTCTCTCGCGGAGGCCGCTGCGGCGCGCGGGGTCGAGCCCGCCGGCATCGTCAAGACGATCGTGGTGCGCCGCGGCGAGAACGACTTCCTGTTCGTGCTCGTGCCGGGCGATCGCACGATCTCGTGGCCCAAGCTGCGCACCCTGCTCGGCGTGAGCCGCCTTTCCATGCCGGACGCTGCCGTCGCCCTCGAGGTCACGGGCTACGAGCGCGGCACGATCACCCCGTTCGGCTCGCTCCACGCGTGGCCCGTGATCGCGGACGAGCGCATCGCCGGCCGCGAGGTGTCGATCGGCGCGGGCGCGCACGGCGTGGCGGCGACCGTCGTCGGCGACGAGCTCCTCGCCACGCTCGACGCCCGGACCGCGGACGTCACGGACCCCGACCCGACGTTCGCGGGATGAACCCTGTGGACGGGCCGGCCAGGGCTGCTGGGCGCGCTACCGTCGCAGCGTGAGGATCCTGCACACCTCGGACTGGCACCTGGGCCGCACGCTGCACGGGGTCGACCTGCTCGACCACCAGTCCGCGTACCTCGACCATCTCGTCGAGCTCGTGCGCGCCGAGCGGGTGGCCGCCGTGGTCGTCGCCGGGGACGTCTACGACCGCGCGCTGCCGCCCGTGCGCGCCGTCGAGCTGCTCTCCGAGACCCTCGCGCGCCTCGCCGAGCACACGCACATCGTCCTCACGCCCGGCAACCACGACTCCGCGACGCGGCTCGGCTTCGGCGCCGCCGTGATGCGCCCCGAGGTGCACGTGCGGGCACGGGTCGCTGATGTGGGCACGCCCGTCATCATTCCGGCCGACGACGGCGAGGCATGGGTCTATGCACTTCCCTACCTCGATCCCGATGCCGCGCGCCGCGTGCTCAGCCCTGACCCGCACGACCCCGAGCGGGACCTGCCGCGTTCGCACGAGGCCGTCGTCGGCGCTGCCCTCGACCGGGTGCGGGCGGACGTCGCGGCCCGCCGGGCGGCCGGTGGGCGCGGGCACGTCGTGGTCGCGGCGCACGCCTTCGTGGTGGGCGGCCGGCCGAGCGAGTCGGAGCGCGACATCCGCGTGGGCGGGCTCGACACCGTGCCCGCCGGGGTGTTCGCGGGTGCCGACTACGTCGCGCTCGGCCACCTGCACGGGCCGCAGCAGGTCTCCGGCACCGGCGCCGTCGCGCGCTACTCGGGCTCGCCGCTCGCGTACTCGTTCTCCGAGGTGAACCACCGCAAGTCGACGGTGCTCGTCACGTTGGGTGGGAGCGCAGGCGCGACGGCCGACGGCGGAGAGCCGGGCGACCGTGGCCCCGTGCTCGACGACGACCACGCCCGGGTCGAGCTCATCGAGGCGCCGGTCCCGCGCCCGCTCGCCGACCTGGTGGGCACGCTCGACGAGCTGCTCTCCACCCGGTTCGACGAGCACGCCGACTCGTGGGTGCGCGTCACCGCGACCGACCCGGTGCGCCCGGGCAACCTCGTGCCGCGACTCGAGGAGCGCTTCCCCCATCTCCTCGTGTCTCGCCACCACCCGGTGGGAGTGCTGCCCGGCGAGCGCGCCCTGACGGCCGTGACGGCGGCGAGCGACCCGGTGGCCGTCGTCGGCGACTTCGTGCGGCACGTGACGGGGCGGGACGCGACCGACGCCGAGGCGACCGTGCTCCGCGCCGCCGTCGAGGCCGTCGCCGCGGCGGAACGGAGCGCCTGATGCAGCTCCACTCGCTGCGGCTGCAGGCGATCGGGCCGTTCGTGGGCGAGTTCGAGGTGGACTTCGTGGCGCTCGCGGCCGGTGGGATCTTCCTGCTCGAGGGCCCGACGGGCGCGGGAAAGTCGACGCTCATCGACGCGATCGTCTACGCGCTGTACGGGGACGTCGCGTCGGCGTCGGCGAGCAAGGAGCGCATCCGTTCGGGCTTCGCGGCGCCCGGTGTCGAGAGCTACGTCGACCTCGTGTTCGAGACCGGCTCGGGGGTGTTCCGGGTGCGGCGCTCGCCGGAGATGCTGCGGCCCAAGCGGCGCGGCGAGGGGACCACCAAGGTGCAGGCGGCGGCGTCGCTGTGGCGGCTCGGCTCGCCGGACGATCGCGACGGAGGGGAGCACCTGTCCGGCCGGCTCGACGAGGTGGGGGCTGAGATCCAGCGCGCCGTCGGGCTCACGCGCGCGCAGTTCGTGCAGACGATCGTGCTGCCCCAGGGCGAGTTCGCGACCTTCCTCAAGGCGAAGCCCGAGGCGCGGCGCGAGGTGCTGCAGCGCGTGTTCGGGACGCAGGACTACGAGGCCGTGCAGGCGCACCTCGCCGAGCTGCGACGTGAGGTGTCCGCGCGGACGGAGCGGGCGCAGCGCGAGGTCGAGGATGCGGTGACGGCGCTGTGCACGGCGCTCGGACCGTTCGAGGACGACGCCTCCATCCCCAACGAGCTCATGGCGGCGGCTCGACGCGAGTCGCCCGGGGGCACGTCCCTCGCGACGCTGGTGCCCGAGCAGGTCGCGCGCGTCACGGGCGAGGCGGAGGTCGCCGAGGCGCTGGTGGCGGCGGCGGAGCTGGCCGACGCTGAGGCGAAGCTCGCGTTCGACACCGCCCGGGCGCGCCGTCAGGCTGCCGAGCGACGGGTGGTGCTGGTGGCGCGGCTCGCCGCGCTGGACGCCGTCGAGGAGGTCCAGATAGAGCGCAAGGAGCGGCTCGACGCCGCCCGCCGGGCCGCCGTCGTCGCCGGTTCCCTCTCGAGCCTGGCGCAGGCGCAGGAGACAGTCGGGACCGCGAAGGAGCACCTCGACGGGCTTGACGTGCCGAGCGACCTGGCAGCACTCGACGACTCCGGGCTCACCGCCGCGCGGGGTGAGGCGCAGCGGACCCTCGGTGAGCTCGCCGGCGCGCAGGCGCTCGCGGTGGAGCTCGACGAGCGCAGCAAGGAACGCGACGAGGTGCGCGCCTCGCTCGCGCGCACGGAGGAGCTGTCCACCGAGGTGCGCACCGAGCAGGCGGAACGGCCCGCTGCGAGGAAGGCCCTCGAGGACAAGCTCGCGGCAGCGCGGACCGTCGCGGAAGGCCGGGGTCGGGCCGAGGAGCGGCTCGACGGTGCGACCAAGAGGTTCGACGCCGCCCGCCGCGTGGCCGAGCTGACTGACCAGCTCGAGTCGCGGAGCGTCGAGCTTGCGCGTCTGATCGCGGCGGCGAAGGAGCGGGTCGTGACCGAGGCGGCGCTGCGCAGCGCGCGGCTCGCGGGCATCGCCGGAGAGCTCGCCGCCGAGCTGGCGGACGGCGCGCCGTGCCCCGTGTGCGGCGCCGTCGACCACCCCCGGCCCGCGACCCTCACGGCGGACCATCCGCACGCCGACCAGGTCGCCGAGGCCGAGGACGCCCGGCACGCGGCGGAGAGCGCCGTGATGTCCGCACGGTCGCGGGTCGGTGAGGTCGAGGGGCAGCTCGCCGCCCAGGCCGCGATCGCCGAGGGGCTCAGCGTCGAGGCGGCCGCAGCGGCCAAGGGCGACGCCGCTGCAGCCCTGTCCGAGGCGAAGTCCGCCGAGACGCTGCGGGACTCCCTCGTCGAGAAGCTCGATGCCGCGCAGCGCGAGGACCAGCGGCTCGGCGAGCGCGCCACCCAGCTCGAGGCCGCGCTCGCCGACCTCCGTGCCCGCCTGACCGCCCTCGACAAGCGGATCGCCGCGGACGAAGCCGCCCTCGAGAACGCCCGGAGCGACTTCCCCACTCTCGACGCCCGCGTCGCCGCCCTGCGGTCGCGGGCCGAGGTGGCGGAGCGACTGCTTGGTGCGCGCACCGCGCTCGCCGCCGCGACCGTGCAGTGCGGCTCGTGCGAGACGGCGCTCACCACGGCTCTCACGGAGCACGACTTCCCCGACGCCGCCACCGCCCGGGCCGCGCAGCTCGCACCGCCCGCCCTGCGCGTCCTCGAGGCGGAGATCACCACCCACGCCGAGGAGCGCACGAAGGTCGAGTCGGGTCTGGCCGACCCGGCACTCCTTGCGGCCCTCGACGGGCTCGACATCGCGGCGCTCGACGCCGGGACACTCGACCCCGCCACGCTCCAGGTGGCCGAGTCCAGGGCAGCGCTGGCCGCCGCGGAGCGCGCCCAAGAGCTCCGGGACGCGGCGACGCTCGCCACCGTCCGCCGTCGTCGGGCAACGGACTGCACTGACCGCAGCGCCGCCCTCGACACGCTGCTCGAGGCCAATGCCGCGACCCTGACCGCCGCCGAGCCGGTGCTGCGCATGGCCGACCTCGCGGCGGGCGCGGGACCGGACAACCCGCGGCGGCTCACGCTCGCGACGTATGTGCTGCTCCGCCGGTTCGAGGAGGTCGTCGAGGTCGCGAACGAGCGGCTCGCCGTGATGAGCGACGGGCGCTACGCCCTCGAGCGGTCCGACGAGCGGGAGTCCGGCGGTGGGCTGCGCCAAGGGCTCGCGCTGCGGGTGCGTGACAACACGATCGACGCGCTGCGCGACCCGCACACCCTCTCCGGCGGGGAGACGTTCTATGTGTCGCTGTGCCTCGCGCTCGCGCTCGCGCAGGTCGTCACGGCCGAGGCGGGCGGGGTGGACCTCGGCACGCTGTTCGTCGACGAGGGCTTCGGCACGCTCGATCCGCACGTGCTCGAGGCGGTGCTCTCCGAGCTGGGGAAGCTGCACGCGGAGGGACGCGTGGTCGGGATCATCTCGCACGTCGCCGAGCTCAAGGAGGCGATCGCCGAGCGCATCGAGGTGCGCAAGACGACCCAGGGCCCGAGCACGCTGCGCGTCGTCGCGTAGGTCCGAGCAGGCAGCGCGGCGCCGCTACGACTCAGGCGCTGCGACGAGTCGTTCGGGGAGCACGGTGGTCAGCGCGAGCAGCGTCCAGTCGGCATCCAGCCAGCGGCCGGGCACCTCGAAGTCGCCCCAGCTGTTGATCTCGTCGTAGTAGCCGAGTCGCGCAAGCTCGGTCTCGCCCTCGAAGAAGACGACCTCGAGCCGCGGGTTGACCAGGTCGTAGACCGTCGTGCCGGTGTCGATGAAGCGAGCCTGACTGACATCGGGGATCAGGTCCGACACCTCCGAGGGCTCGAGCCACCCGACGTGCAGGGAGAGCTCGCCGAAGGGGCTGGGCTGCGGGTCCCCGCTCTCCGGAGCTTCCGTGCCCGAGATCAGCACACGCCGGACCTCGACCCGATCGGCCTCGGCCACGGGGACCTCGGCCGGTGGCCCCAGCCCCACTCCGAGCGCGCCGCCCACCGCGGCGCAGCCGACCAGGAGGAGGGCTCCCAGCACGATCGCGCCCAGACCTCGCAGCACGGCCAGCTCCTCGCCTCTCGCGGTGTGACCCCTCACCCGGTGCATGTCGCGAGCATGCCCGGTCGCGGAAGACTTGGCATCGCATTTCGATGCGAAGTCTTCAACCATTCGGTAGGCCCGGGGCCTGGGGCCAGGTGGCCGCTAGCCCGGCGGGCCGGTTGGCAGATGCCGGTGGCCGGTGGGCAAGGGCCAGGTCGCGGGCCGGGCTCACGGCTCGGTGTCGTCGTGGGCGACCACCCGGGAGAGCTCGATCGTCCCGCCGGGCAGCTCCCAGTAGTGCAGCCGCCGGGCCGACGCCGTCTCGCGCTGCAGCGCCGCCCGCCAGCACACCGCGCCGTCCTCACGCGTGCGGAACTGCGCGTTGCCACCCTCGCCCGCGCGGAGCCGGTGCAGGTCCCGCCCGGGCAGATCCTTTGCGAGCCCGGTGAGCACCTCGACCACGACGTCGAGCACCTTCTGCTGCGACACCCCTTCGAGCGAGGCGAGCGAGTCGAGGAAACGCGGCCCCACGAGCCACCGCGCGGGCAGGGGTCGCTCCGCCTTGTCCGACGGCGGGATCCGGTCCACCCACGCGAGATACACCTCGTGGCGCCACTGCTCGACCGGGTCGAGGAACGCCGGGCCGGTGTCCGCCGGCTCGCCCGGACGCGCGCCGCGGGTCGCCCGGCGGTCGGCCGTGCGGGCCTCGCGCTCCTTGTTGAGCTGCTGCACCTGGTTGCGCAGCCGGGTGCGCGTGGTCTGCAGCTCCTCACGCGTGCGCTGCAGCTCCGTGTCGAGCTCGCGTGCGCGTCGCGTGGCCTCGTCGCGCTCCTGCTCGCTCGCGAGGAGCCGCGCACTCTCGGTCCGCAGTCGAGCGCGCAGGGCGTCGACGGTGAGGCTCAGCGTGCGGGCGGCTCCGCGGGGAGGCTTCTCGACCGCCTCGGGTGGCGGCTCGGGCTCGGCGTCCGGCGCGGGGTCCCCGCCATCGAGGGCCACGTCCAGGAGGGCGTCGTCGTCGGCCAGCACCCTGCCCGTCGTGACGCTCGGGACCGGGGGCAGCTCGAGCCACGGTGGGCCCCCGGGCAGCAGGGTGGGCGCGGGGGAGACGGGATCGTCGTCGTCCACGTCGTCGAGGCGCAGCTGGGGCAGGCCGTCCTCGATCCACGCGACGCGCGAGGCGACCACCTCGCCCTCGGAGAAGAGCGAGCGCAGCGAGTCGGCGGGGTTGGACGTGACCCGGTCGCGCGGCACGGTGCGCGGCAGGGCGGGGTGCAGGAGCAGCGTGACCTCGTCGTCGGCGACGTGGGTGACGCGGGCGGGGACGACGTC
>Ga0160449_1000624_pt1 | contig 20286 bp, 22 predicted proteins | sample HID1975I_E1MG_FD_108216 | JGI IMG/M metagenome (GOLD analysis project Ga0160449, IMG submission 108216) | Enriched soil microbial communities from UW Madison campus, WI, USA - HID1975I_E1 MG | ecosystem: Environmental > Terrestrial > Soil > Unclassified | place: USA: Madison, Wisconsin...
GGGTGCGGGCACGATCAAGGACCTGGCCGCCCGCCACGACGCGGCGAAGTTCGCGTCCAAGGTCGAAGACCTCGCCGCCGCACTGTCCGCCCAAGACGTCGAGGACGCCCACCAAGCCGCCCGCGCCCGCCGCCGCCTCGACTTGTCCCCCACCGGCGATGGCATGACCCGCATCACCGGGCTGCTGGACGCCACCGTCGGGCACACCCTGCAGGTCGCCCTCGACGCCGCCAGCCCGCGCCCGGCCGCCGACGACTCCCGCACCCGGGGCCAGCGCCAGGCCGACGCCCTGCACACCCTGGCCGCCACCATGCTCGCCGAAGCCAAGGGACCCGGCAACGCCCGACCCCACCTGCTCATCACCATGACCGCCGACACCTTCACCCAAGCCCGCCACCACCTGCTCGCCGCCACCCACACACAGGGAGGCGACACCAGCGGGCCTGGTGGCGCGGACACCCGTCGGGCCAGCAGCAGCGACACCGGCACGGGTCACGCCGGCAGCGTGGACGGGCCGGGGCCGGCGCCGGTGGTGCGCTTCCAGGACGGACCCTTGCTGCCGCTGTCAGAGATCGCGCGCACGTTGTGCGACTCCCAGATCGTCCGCCTGGTCATCGGCGCCGACTCCGAACCTCTGGACCTGGGGCGCAGCATGCGCCTGTTCACCCCCGCCCAACGACGCGCCGTCATCGCCCGCGACCACGGCTGCGCCTGGCAGGGGTGCACCATGCCCGCCCGGTTCTGCGAAGTCCACCACCTCGACTGGTTCGACGATGACCACGGCCACACCACCACCACCCGCGGCGCCCTGCTGTGCGTCTTCCACCACCACGAACTGCACCGCCGCAACCTCGACCTGATCCGCCAACCGAGAAGTCGCAACGACACGACCGCCGCGGACCGGCCCGGCGCCGATCACGGCACAGCCCTGCCCGGCAACCCCGAACACGGGACCGGCCCCGAGCCTGGCCACGGCGACGACCCACCACGCACCACCCGACGCGGCACACCCCTGCCCGGCGACCCCGACTACGAACCACCGACGTACACGCTCGTCCCCCGATCACAGACCCGCGCCCAACGCGAAGAAGCCACACGAGCACGCCTGCTCGCCGACATCCACGCCGACTCCACCGCACGCAAAGCACGACGCCGCGAACGCGCCGCCAAGAAGAACACCGAGCGCGCGAGCTGACGCGCGCCTCCCGCGTCCCGCGCGCGCCTCCCGCGTGCCACGGCTGCCGGGGGAGTAGCCCTCAGGAGTCCTCGGTAGGCTGGGACCCTTCCAGTCCCGAACGAATCCGCGAGGTTCCCCCGGTGTTTGCCACGCTCTCCGACCGGCTCACGTCGACGTTCCGGCACCTGCGCACGAAGGGTCGGCTGTCCGAGACGGACATCGACGCGACCGTGCGCGAGATCCGTCGTGCGCTCCTCGACGCCGACGTCGCCGTCCCCGTCGTCCGCGAGTTCACGGCCGCGGTGCGCGAGCGGGCCATCTCGGCCGAGGTCTCCGGCGCGCTCAACCCCGCCCAGCAGGTCGTCAAGATCGTCAACGAGGAACTCGTGGCGATCCTCGGCGGCGAGGCGCGCTCGCTCGCGATGGCGAAGAACCCGCCCACCGTCATCCTCCTCGCGGGCCTGCAGGGCGCGGGCAAGACGACGCTCGCGGGCAAGCTCGCCGTCCACCTCAAGGGACTCGGCCACACCCCGGTGCTCGTCGCGGCCGACCTGCAGCGTCCCAACGCCGTCTCTCAGCTCTCCGTCGTCGCCGAGCGCGCCGGCGTGCCCGTCTTCGCCCCGCACCCGGGCATCACGCACGAGGCCGAGGCACCCACGGGAGACCCGGTGGCCGTGGCGCGCGAGGGCCTCGCCTTCGCGAAGGACAAGCTGCACGACGTCGTCATCGTCGACACGGCCGGACGCCTCGGTGTCGACGCCGAGCTCATGGCCCAGGCCGCCGCGATCCGCGACGCCGTCGACCCCGACGAGACGCTCTTCGTCATCGACGCGATGACGGGCCAGGACGCCGTCCAGACCGCCCAGGCCTTCGCCGACGGCGTCGGCTTCACGGGCGTCGTGCTGTCCAAGCTCGACGGCGACGCGCGCGGTGGCGCCGCACTCTCCGTCGCGTCGGTGACCGGTCGGCCGATCCTGTTCGCCTCCACGGGCGAGAAGCTCACCGACTTCGAGCCGTTCTACCCGGACCGCATGGCATCGCGGATCCTCGACATGGGCGACGTGCTCACGCTCATCGAGCAGGCGGAGAAGCACTTCGACGCCGAGCAGACCGAGGCGCTCGCCGGCAAGCTCGCCGCCGGCGAGGACTTCACCCTCGAAGACTTCCTGGCGCAGATGCAGGGCCTGCGAAACATGGGCTCGATGAAGAAGATGCTCGGGATGCTCCCGGGCATGGGACAGATGCGCGACGCGATCGAGAACTTCGACGAGCGCGAGGTGGACCGGATCGAGGCGATCGTGCGCTCGATGACCCCCGCCGAGCGTCGCACGCCCAAGATCATCAATGGCTCGCGCCGCGCCCGCATCGCGAAGGGTTCGGGGACCACGGCGGCGGACGTCAACCAGCTCCTCGACAGGTTCGCCGGGGCGCAGCAGATGATGAAGCAGATGGCCAAGGGCGGCGGCATGCCCGGCATGGGGGCGATGCCCGGCATGGGCAAGAAGTCGCGCGGCCGCCAGGCGCCCCCGCCCAAGACGAAGAAGGGCAAGTCCGGCAACCCCGCCAAGCGCGCCGCCCAGGAGCGGGCAGCCCTCGAACGAGCTTCCGGAGCGGCTCCCGCCGCACCGGCGGGCAGCGCGTTCGGTCTCGGCCAGCCCGCCAAGTCTGCCGACCAGCCCACGCCCGCCGACATCGACCTCGCCGACTTCGAGAAGTTCTTGCGCCGGTGACGACGCTCGAGCTGCGCGGCCGGATCGTCCTCGACGACGAGCACGAGACGGACCGCGCGTGGGTGCTCGGTGACCGTCTCACGTTCGATCGGCCCGCCCAGGTCGACGGCGTGCTCGAGGGCTGGGTGCTCCCCGGGCTCGTCGACGTGCACTGCCACATCGGTCTCGCGGCGGACGGACCCGTGGACCGGCCCACGGCCAGGGCACAGGCGCTCGCGGACCGCGACTCCGGGGTGCTGCTCGTGCGCGACGCCGGCTCGCCGTCGGACACGGCGTGGGTGCACGACGACGGCGACCTGCCGCGACTCGTGCGCGCCGGGTACCACCTCGCCCGCCCCAAGCGCTACCTGCGCCACTACGGCCGTGAGCTCGCCGACCCCGCCGACCTCGCGGCGGCCGTGACCGAGGAGGCTGCGCGCGGCGACGGCTGGATCAAGCTCGTCGCGGACTGGATCGACCGTGACCTCGGGGCCGACGGCGACCTCCGGCCGCTGTGGACGGACGCCCAGCTCGCCGCCGGGATCGCCGCCGCGCATGATGCGGGCGCTCGCGTCACGGCACACGCGTTCTCGACCGAGGCGCTGCCGGGACTGCTCGCCGCCGGGATCGACTGCCTCGAGCACGGTACGGGGCTGACCCCCGAGCTGATCGACGTCGTCGTCGAGCGCGGCATCCCCGTGACACCGACGCTGCTGCAGATCGGCCAGTTCGACCAGATCGCGGCGCAGGGCCAGGCGAAGTATCCGCTGTTCGCCGCCCGGATGCGCGGGCTGTACGAGCGCCGCTACGACCAGGTGCGTGAGCTCCACGAAGCGGGAGTGCAGCTCCTCGTCGGCACGGACGCCGGCGGCACGATCACGCACGGCCAGATCGCGGCCGAGTGCGCCGAGCTCGTCCACGCCGGAGTCCCCGCGCCCGCCGTCGTCGCCGCCGCGAGCTGGCGCACGCGCGACTACCTCGGCTTCGAGTCCATCGCCGAGGGAGCACCGGCCGACGTCGTGGTCTACGACGCCGACCCCCGTGAGGACATCACCATCCTCGCCGCACCGTCGGCCATCGTGCTGCGGGGCCAGGTCACCGGTTGACCTCCGCGGTCACGTGTTGGGTGTGGGCCGCGGATCTGGCAGAATGCTCCGCTGTACCCGGACCCGGTGGACCCTCTAGCCGCCGGACTCCGCGTCAACCGGCCCGGCCGACACCCATCCCCACGGGACCGTCCGGCATGGCCACCCCCATACACCCAGGAGATACCACCACTGTGGCAACCAAGATTCGTCTGAAGCGGCTCGGCAAGATCCACGCACCGTACTACCGCGTCGTCGTCGCCGACTCGCGCACCAAGCGTGACGGTCGCGTGATCGAGGAGATCGGCAAGTACCACCCGACCGAGGACCCCTCGCTCATCGAGATCGTCTCCGAGCGCGCCCAGTACTGGCTCGGTGTCGGCGCGCAGCCGACCGAGCAGGTGCTCGCGCTCCTCAAGGTCACCGGTGACTGGCAGAAGTTCAAGGGCCTGCCGGGCGCCGAGGGCACCCTGCGCACCAAGGGCGACAAGGTCGACGCCGCGGACGCCGTCAAGGCCGCCGCGGACGCCGCCGAGAAGGTCAAGTCCAAGGCCGCCGAGAAGAAGGCCGCCGAGGAGGCGCCCGCTGCTGCGGAGCCCGCCGCCGAGGCCGTCGCCGACGAGGCCGCCGAGGAGACACCCGCGCAGGACGAGCAGGCCTGATGCTCGCCGACGCGCTCGAGCACCTGGTCCGCGGCATCGTGGACCACCCGGACGACGTGCGGGTGGACTCCCGCACGCTGCGCCGCGGCGAGCTGCTCGAGGTCCAGGTGCACCCCGACGACCTCGGCCGCGTCATCGGCCGCAGCGGTCGCACCGCCCGCGCGCTGCGCACGGTCATCTCGGCGCTGTCGCCCCAGGGTTCGGTGCGCGTCGACGTGCTCAACGTCGACGGTCGCTGACCCAGGCACACGCCGCGGGCGAGGCCCGGTCCCTATCCTGGGACCGGGCCTCGCCCCGTCTCACCCCCGACCCCAGACCTGGAGCCACCGTGGAACTCGTCGTCGCCCGCATCGCGCGAGCGCACGGACTGCGTGGGGAGGTCGTGCTCGACGTGCGCACGGACGCCCCGGAGCGGCGGTTCGCCCCCGGTGCCGTGCTGCGCACGAACCCGGCCGACGTCGGCCCCCTCAAGGTGCTCGGCACCCGCGAGCACTCCGGTCAGCTCCTCGTGACGTTCGCCCAGGCGAGCGACCGGACGGCCGCCGAGGCGCTGCGCGGCATCGAGCTCGTCGTCGAGGTCGACGTGAGCGACGAGTCCGACGCGTGGTACCCGCACGAGATCGCGGGGCTCGAGGCGCGCCGCACCGACGGCACGGTGCTCGGTGAGATCGAGGGCGTCGAGCACCTGCCGGCCCAGGACGCGCTCGTGCTGCGCGAGCTCGGCGGGGAGCGCACGCTCGTGCCGTTCATCGAGGCGTTCGTGCCCGAGGTCGACGTCCGGGGCGGTTTCGTGGTCCTCGACCCGCCGGGCGGGCTGCTCGCCGCCGACGTCGAGAACCTCGAGGTCGCCGCGCCCGAGGGGGACTGACGTGCGTATCGACGTCCTGACGATCTTTCCCGAGTACCTCGCGCCGCTCGAGCTCTCGCTCATCGGCAAGTCCCGCCAGTCGGGTCTCGTCGACGTGCACGTGCGTGACTTGCGGGACTGGACCGAGGACCGGCACCGCACGGTCGACGACACCCCCTTCGGCGGCGGCGCCGGGATGGTCATGCGCCCCGACGTGTGGGGCACCGCGCTCGATGCGACACTGACGCCCGGGGCCCACCTGCTCGTCCCGACGCCCGCGGGAGTGCCACTGACCCAAGGCCTCGTCGGCGAGCTCGCGCACGGCGATCACCTCGTCCTCGCGTGCGGGCGCTACGAAGGGATCGACGCCCGCGTCGCGGAGCACTACGCCGAGCGGCCCGACGTCACCGTGACGGAGTTCTCGATCGGTGACTACGTGCTGAACGGGGGAGAGGTCGCGGCCCTCGTGCTCGTCGAGGCCGTGGTCCGGCTCCTGCCCGGCGTGATCGGCAATCCCGAGTCGCTCGCCGAGGAGTCCCACGGCGCGGACGGGCTGCTCGAGTACCCCGTCTACACCAAGCCGCCCTCGTGGGCGGGTCGCGACGTCCCACAGGTGCTGCTGAGCGGGCACCACGCGAAGATCGCCCGGTGGCGCCGGGACGAGGCGCTGCGCCGCACGGCCGGGCGCCGGCCCGACCTGATCGAGCGTCTCGCGGTGCACGCGATCGACGACGACGACGCCGCTGTGCTCGATGCGCTCGGCTGGCGCGTCACCACGGAGGGCCCCCGGCGCGAGCAGTCGTAGCCGGGATTCGGCGTCGGCCCCATGCGTGTGGCAAACTTGTCCGCTGGTGCCCGACCGGTGACGACTCTGCCTCAGGGGAGTCGGCCTCGAGGTCGCGGACATCACGATCCAGACCAGCCAGGGCGCGCCTGCGCCGCTGATCACGTGCCTGACCTGAGGCAGCGCGGGGAAGTGACTGACATGAACACGCTCGACGCCGTCGACGCAGCATCGCTGCGCTCCGACATCCCTGCTTTCCGTCCCGGGGACACCCTCAAGGTCAACGTCAAGGTCGTCGAGGGTACGCGTTCGCGTATCCAGGCGTTCCAGGGCGTCGTGATCGCCCGCAACGGAGCCGGGGTGCGTGAGACCTTCACGATCCGCAAGATCTCGTTCGGCGTGGGTGTCGAGCGGACCTTCCCCGTGCACTCCCCGTCGCTCGACTCGATCGAGGTCGTCACCCGTGGTGACGTCCGCCGCGCGAAGCTGTACTACCTGCGCGCGCTGCGTGGCAAGAAGGCGAAGATCAAGGAGAAGCGCGAGTCGGCTCCCGCGAAGTAGGGCGTGTGCGCTCGCGGGTCCGTGGCGACGCAGTGGCACGTGAGACCGTGGTCGAGTGAACGAGACCACTGAGTCCGACGTCGGTGAGCACCGGACGGCACCTCGCCGTCACGGTGCCCTGACCGCGCTCAAGGAGACCGCCGTCATCGTCGTGACGGCGCTCGTCCTGTCGTTCCTCATCAAGACCTTCCTCGTCCAGCCCTTCTTCATCCCAAGCGAGTCGATGGCCGAGACGTTGCTCGTGGGCGACCGCGTGCTCGTCACGAAGTTCGCCCCCGGGCCGCTCGACGTGCACCGCGGCGACGTCGTCGTGTTCAAGGACCCGGGCGGCTGGCTCGGCCCCTCGTACGAGGAGCCCGCCCACCCCGTCGCGGAGTTCTTCCACAACGTCGGAGTCTTCGTCGGGCTCGTCCCTGCCGACGCCGGCGAGCACCTCATCAAGCGCGTCATCGGCGTCGAGGGCGACGTCGTGGAGTGCTGCGACGACGAGGGACGCGTCCTCGTCAACGGTGCCCCGCTCGACGAGCCGTACCTCGCGGCGAGCGCGATCCCGAGCGAGTTCGACTTCACGGCGACCGTCCCGGCGAACAGCCTGTGGGTCATGGGCGACAACCGGCAGCAGTCCGAGGACTCGCGCTTCCACCAGGGCAAGGCCGGCGGTGGCTCGATCCCCGTGGCGAACGTCGTCGGCGTCTCGTTCGTGAGGATCTGGCCCATCAGTCGGTGGTCGACGATGCGCAACCCCGGTGCGACCTTCGCCGAAGTCCCCGACCCGGAGCGCTGATGGCCGCCGCACGTCCCAGCCTGCGCCTCGAGCGCGTGCTGCTGCGTGACGGGGCGCGGGTGCTCGTCGGCATGGACGAGGTCGGCCGCGGCGCCCTCGCCGGACCGGTCAGCGTCGGGGCGGTCGCGCTCGACCTGCAGACCCGCTCCGGGCCGCGCGGCGTCGCGGACTCCAAGCTCCTCACCGCCCAGGCGCGCAGGTCGCTCCTGCCCGCTCTCAGCCGGTGGGGACTGGCTCGTGCCGTGGGCCACGCGAGCCCGGCGGAGATCGACGAGCTCGGCATCGTCGGCGCGCTGCGGATCGCCGGGACGCGCGCCCTGGCGGCGGTGGCGGAGCGAGTGGGGGAGATCGACGTCGTCGTCCTCGACGGCACGCACGACTGGCTCACCGGACCCGCGCCGGACCTCTTCTCGACACTGTCCGACGACGTGCCCGCCGCGCCGCGCGTCGTGACGAAGGCCCGGGCCGACCGCTCGTGCGCCTCGGTCGCCGCGGCGAGCGTGATCGCCAAGTGCGAGCGGGACGCCCTCATGGTCGCCCTGCACGGTGAGCACCCGCAGTACGCGTGGGAGCACAACAAGGGCTACGGCGCGCCGGAGCACCTCGTCGCGCTCGCCACGCACGGGCCCTCGCCCCACCACCGCACCTCCTGGCGCCTGCCCGGCGTCGCCGTCCCGGCCGGGGCGCGGGATGGAGGATGATGGGGTCATGAGCGCGGAGGACCTGGAGAACTACGAGACGGACATGGAGCTCGCGCTGTACCGCGAGTACCGCGACGTCGTCGGCCTGTTCAGCTACGTGGTGGAGACCGAGCGCCGGTTCTACCTCGCGAACAACGTCGACCTGCAGGTGCGCTCCGCCGCGGGCGAGGTCTACTTCGAGCTGACGCTGACGGATGCCTGGGTGTGGGACGTGTACCGCTCGGCGCGCTTCGTCAAGACGGTGCGCGTCGTGACGTTCAAGGACGTCAACGTCGAGGAGCTCGCCAAGGCGGAGCTCGACCTCGGGGACCAGGCGGGCTTCCGGTCCTGATCGGGCCGCTAAGCAGCGCGGGCGAGCACCGCGACGAGGAACTCCGCTCGCGGGCCGAAGGGGCGCAGGTCCCACGTCGAGAACACGGCGTCGAGCCTTAGGCCCGCGACGTCGACGTCGGCGAAGAACGCCTCGAACGCGTAGCCGCGACCGGCGCCGAAGCCGACGACGACGCGCCCCTCGTCCCGCGTGTGCGCGCCCATGCGGCGCAGCACCTCGACCTCCGTGCCCGGCGCGAGGAACGTCATGACGTTGCCCGCGCACACGACGAGGTCGAACGGTTCGGGTTGTCCGACGGCGGGCAGGTCCAGCTCGGCGAGGTCACCGACGAGCCACGTCGGCCCCGGGTGGTCCTCGTCCGCCGCGGCGATGAGCACGGGGTCGACGTCGACGCCCACGACCTCGTGACCCAGCGTCGCGAGGTGGCTGCCGATCCGTCCCGGCCCGCACCCGGCGTCGAGGATGCGTGCCCCGCGCCCCACCATGGCGTCGGCGAGGCGGGCCTCCCCGGCGAGGTCCTTGCCCGCGGCGGCCATCGTGCGGAACCGCTCGACGTACCAGTGCGAGTGCTGCGGATCGGCCTGGGTCTTGGACTCCCAGCGGGTCGGTTGGCGCATGGTTCGACGCTACCGGGCGCGCGAGGCGCTCAGTGGCACCGGGTGATCCACAGGGCTCAGACCCCTCCCGACGGCTCGGGCGAGTCGCGGGGCAGTGTTTCGGGCGGAGGTGGTCGGGTGCAGGCCAAGGACGCGGTGGGTCGGTACGGCGAGGATCTCGCCGTGCGTCACCTGGAGGACAAGGGCTGGCGGATCGTCGAGCGCAACTGGCGTGGCGAGGCCGGGGAGATCGACGTCGTCGCGATGGACGGGGCCACCCTCGTGGTGGTCGAGGTCAAGACGCGCAGCGGGACCGGGTTCGGGTTTCCGTCCGAGGCCGTGACCGTCCGCAAGCTGACGCGGTTGCGCCGGTTGGCGGGGCAGTGGCTCACGGAGCATGACGCGCGGGTCGCCGCTGTGCGGATCGACGTGGTCGGCATCGTGCTGCCCCGGCGCGGCGCGGCACAGGTGGACCACCTCGTGGGGGTGATCTAGGTGGGGCTCGGGCGCGCACGGTCGGTCGCGCTCGTGGGGCTGTCGGGGTACGTCGTCGAGGTCGAGGCCTACCTCGCCGCCTCGGTGCCCGGCTTCACTCTCGTCGGCCTGCCGGACGCCTCGCTCTCGGAGTCGCGCGACCGGGTGCGCGCCGCCCTCACGTCGAGCGGGCTGAGCCTGCCGCCACGCAAGATCACGGTGAACCTCTCGCCCGCGTCGTTGCCGAAGACCGGGGCGGGATACGACCTCGCGATCGCCGTGGCCCTCCTCGCGGGTGCGGGCAGGCTCGAACGGGACCCGGCCGGCGTGGTGCACCTCGGCGAGCTCGGCCTCGACGGACGCCTGCGGCCCGTGCGTGGCGTGCTTCCCGCGGTCAAGGCCGCCGTCGACGCCGGCTTCGAGCGCATCGTCGTCCCCTCCGCGAACCTCGAGGAGGCGCGGCTCGTACCCGGTGCCCTCGTCCGGGGTGCGGACTCGCTCGCCCAGGTCGCCTACGCCTACGGGGCACAGATGCCCACGCCGCCCGACGTCGAGCCCGTGCCGCTCGTGGTGCGCCGCTACGAGCGGGCGGTGCCCGGGGACCTCTCGGACGTCATCGGCCAGGACGAGGCCCGCGAGGCGCTCGAGGTCGCGGCGGCGGGTGGGCACCACCTGCTGCTCGTCGGACCCCCGGGCGCCGGCAAGACGATGCTCGCCTCCCGGCTGCCCGGCATCCTGCCCGATCTGGACGACCGAGCCGCCGTCGAGGTCACGGCCGTCCACTCGCTCGCGGGGAGCTTCGACCCGAGCGACGGGCTGCTGCGGCGCCCGCCGTTCGAGGACCCCCACCACACGGCGACGGCAGCCGCCGTGGTCGGGGGTGGGTCGGGGATCCCGCGACCCGGGGCCGCCTCACGCGCCCACCGTGGTGTCCTGCTGCTCGACGAGGCGCCGGAGTTCGCCGGAAAGGTGCTCGACACGCTCCGTCAGCCGCTCGAGCACGGGGAGATCGTGCTGCACCGCGCGGCGGGGACGGCTCGCTACCCCGCCCGGTTCCAGCTCGTCCTCGCCGCGAACCCGTGCCCGTGCGGTCTCGGGTTCGGTCAGGGGGACGGGTGCTCCTGCACGCCCTTGCAGCGGCGGCGCTACCTGACGAGGTTGTCCGGACCGCTCGTCGACCGGGTCGACCTCCAGATCGACGTCCAGGCCGTCTCGCGCGCCGATCTGGCCTCGGGTCGCACGCCCGAGACGAGCGCCGTCGTGGCGGCACGGGTGCGTGACGCCCGCGGGGCGGCCGCCGAGCGGCTCGCGGGCACGGGGTGGCGCACCAACGCCGAGGTGCCTGGGCGCTGGCTGCGTGACGCGCTGCGGGGTGGGCGCGGTGTGCTCGCCCCGCTCGACCGGGCCACGAGTCACGGCGTCCTGACGATGCGGGGAGCGGACCGTGTGCTGCGGGTCGCATGGACGCTGGCCGACCTCGACGGGCGACCCGCCCCCGGTGCCGAGGACGTCGGGCGCGCGATGGCGATGCGGACGCGGCGGGCCGCCCGATGAGCATCCCGCCGCAGGTCGTGGCCGACGAGCGGCTCGCACGCGCCGCGTGGTCCCTCCTGACCGAGCCGGGCGACGCGACGGCGGGAGCCATGCGCGGAGCGCTCGGGGCAGGCGCGGCACTCGAGTGGACGCGCCGCGCCCTGGACTCGCCCGCGGACGGGGACGGCGCGCCCGCGACACTGCTCGGAGAGCTCGCGGCGATGGTGGGCGCCTTCGACCACGCGGCGATCCACCGGGCCGTGGGGCGCTGGCGGCGCAGGGCCGACGACGCGGACCCACGACCGGCGCTCGAGCTGCTCGGTGGCCTCGGCGGCCGGCTCGTGTGTCCGGGCGACGCGGGCTGGCCCGCGGGGCTGGACGAGCTCGGTGCCACGGCACCCCCGTGCCTGTGGGTGCGCGGAGAGCTCGACGGCGCAGCGCTCGCGGGCCGATCCGTGGCGCTCGTCGGTGCCCGGGCCGCCACGGCCTACGGGGAGCGGATCGCCGCGGACCTCGGCGCGGAGCTCGCCGACGCGGGGTTCGTCGTCGTGTCCGGGGGAGCGTTCGGCATCGACGCCGCGGCCCACCGTGGCGCGCTCGCGGGGGGAGGACGCACCGTCGTGCTGCTCGCCGGGGGAGTCGACCGGCCCTACCCCACCGCGCACGCGCGGCTCTTCGACGCGGTCCGGGCCGACGGCGGGGCGCTCGTCTCGGAGGTGCCGCTCGGCTGGGCTCCGATGCGCAACAGGTTCCTGCTGCGCAACCGGCTCATCGCGGCCATGGTCCGCGGGGTGGTGGTCGTCGAGGCGGCGCTGCGCTCGGGGGCGCTCAGCACCGCGCGGCACGCGGCAACCCTCCTGCGTCCCGTGGGCGCGGTGCCGGGGCCCGTCACGTCGATGGCCTCCGCGGGGTGTCATCGCCTGCTGCGGGACGGTGTCGCGGTGTGCGTCACGGACGCCGCCGAGGTCGCCGAGCTCGTGGGCGCGGTGGGCGCCGACGCCCTGCCGGACACCCCGACGCCCCTCGTCGCCACGGACGCGCTCGACGAGGTAGCCCGGCGCGTGCTCGACGCGGTCCCGGTGCGATGCGGTGCGTCGAGCGAGTCGGTGCTCCGCACCGCCGGCGTGGGCGACCGCGAGGGGCGTAGCGCACTGGGCCTGCTCGAGCTCGGTGGACTCGTGAGCCGAATGGGCGACCGATGGGTCAGGCGAGGCGGCTAAAACGATCTCCTTGATACGCCGTGCGGGTGAATTTGGACGTGAGGCGCGCCACAGAACTGCGTTTAGAAGGACGAATCGGACATTCCAGCAAGGGGTCCGTGGATGGCAGGCGGAACACCCTTGTGTGAACCTTCCGAACGCGCCACTCTTCCCCCATGGGTCAGTCCGTCGCCGCACCTCAGCGCGTGAGTCTGGAGTCCGCAATCGCGGCCTTCGACTCACATCTGCGCGCGCAGCGACGCCTTTCCGAGCACACCGTTCGCGCTTACCGGGGCGACATCAGCCAGCTATTCGACTTTGCGCGCGAGCACGGTGTCGACGGGCTCGAGAACTTTGACCTAGGCCTGCTCCGCTCGTGGCTCGCGACGATGAGCGACCGGCGGCTGAGCAGGGCCACGATCGCCCGCCGTGGCGCCGCGGTGCGTACGTTCTTCGACTGGGCATGCCGCGCCGGGCACGTTCCCACCGACCCGGCGGCGCGCCTCGTGTCCGCCCGCCCCGACCGCACGCTGCCCACCGTGCTCACGACGGGCGACGCCGCGAACTTCCTCGAGGCCGCCCGGCAGCGCGTCGACGACGGAGACCCCGTCCACCTGCGCGACTGGGCCGCCATGGAGCTCCTCTACGCGACGGGCGTCCGGGTCGGCGAGCTCGTGGGCTCGGACGTCGACGACATCGATCTCGACTCGAACACGATGCGCGTGCTCGGCAAGGGCGGGCGTGAGCGTGTCGTCCCCTTCGGCATCCCCGCGGCTCGCGCCCTGCACGCCTGGCTCGAGCGTGGGCGGCCCGAGCTCGTGGGAGCGCGGTCAGACCGCGCCCTGTTCCTCGGCCGGCGAGGCAGCCGGGTCGACGTGCGCCAGGTCCGCGAGGTGGCGCATCGCATCGCGGCCATGGCCGGCGTCGAGGACCTCTCGCCGCACGCGCTGCGTCACACCGCGGCGACCCATCTGCTCGAAGGCGGTTCGGACCTCCGCACCGTCCAGGAAGTTCTCGGCCACTCGTCGCTCGCGACGACCCAGCGTTACACCCACGTCTCTGCGGAACGCCTCCGCAGTTCGTATCAGCAAGCCCACCCCCGGGCCTGAGGCAGGTAAGAGAAACGTCATGTCACCACAGACACACGGGACCGTCCGCGACAACGATGTCGAGGCGGCTGCCCTCATCCCGAGCCAGGCGACGCACGACGACGTCGACGCGGTGCTCCCTGCCGACGTCGAGGACGCTCTCGCGGAGCTGCTCGAGGAGGACGAGGACCCGCTCGAGCTCGAGCCCCAGGTCGACATCGCCCTCGTGTGGTCGGAGTTCAAGGACACCGGGTCCCGCGCCCTGCGCGAGCAGCTCATCCTGCACTACGCGCCGCTCGTCACCGGGGTCGCGGGACGCGTCGGGATGCGGCTGCCGAGCAGCGTGGAGCAGGCGGACCTCGTCTCGTACGGCATGTTCGGCCTCATCGACGCGATCGAGAAGTACGAGCTCCACCGCGCCGTGAAGTTCGAGACCTACGCGACGGCCCGCATCCGGGGCGCCATCATCGACGAGCTCCGTGCCATCGACTGGATCCCGCGCTCCGTACGCACCAAGGCACGCGCCGTCGACCGCGCGTACGCGGAGCTCGAGGGTGAGCTGCACCGCACGCCGAGCGAGGTCGAGGTCGCTGCGCGGCTCGAGATCGGGCTCAACGAGCTGCGTGCCGTGTTCACCCAGCTCTCGACCGTCAACATCGCGGCCCTCGACGAGCTGCTCGGCTCGGGCAGCGACCGCGGTGATGCCGTCGCCCTGCTCGACACGCTCGAGGACGTGACCGCGGAGGACCCCGCGAGCGCCTTCGAGGCTCAGGAGACGAAGTACCTCCTCGCCCGTGCCATCGAACAGCTCGGCGAGCGCGAGAAGATCGTCCTCGTCCTCTACTACTACGAGGGCATGACGCTCGCGGAGATCGGCCGCGTTCTCGGTGTGACGGAGTCGCGCATCTCGCAGATGCACACCGCCGCGATGATCCGGCTGCGCTCCAAGCTCATCGACGCCGACCGCGACTGAGCTCACGGGCCCGGCAGGAGCACGGTAGGTCCGCCCCGCAGCAGCAGGAGCGGGTCGACGTAGCCGTGCGCGTCGCGCACGCCCCAGTGCAGGCACGACGACGGCGCGCAGTGGCTCGCCCGCGCCTCGATCACGCCGACGAGGTCACCCCCGACGAGGACGGCGCCCACGTCGACCTCAGCCGACACCGGCTCGACCGAGGAGCGCAACCCGTCCGGGTGCACGATCGTCACCACGCCCCGGCCGGCGACGTCGCCGGCGAAGCTCACGGTCCCCGCTGCGGGGGAGCGGACCGCTGCGCCGACACCGGCGAGGAGGTCCACCCCGCGGTGCCCTGCCGCCCAGGGCTGCGGTGGTGGCTCGAAGGTGCGGTGGAGACTGAGGGGGTGGGGCAGGGGCGCGACGTAGGGGGACGCCGTCGTCGTGCCCGAGTGGTTCGCGGCGCCCTCCTCGGATCGTGCAGACTTCTGGACTGCCGCGGCGGTGTCGGGATGCGCGGTGGTGTCGGGATGCGCAGTGGTGCCGGGATGCGCAGTGGTGTCGGGACGCGCGGCGAGCGTCGTCGGCCCCGAGAGGATCGTGGTGAGGACCAGGATCGCGCAGCAGGTCGCAAGGAGTCGCATGGCGACCAGAGTGTCCGGATGCCGCCGGGTGCCGCTGGCACGGGACAGGGCCCTGTGGACCAGGGGGTGCTGGGACCGCGACGGCAGCGCCGAGGGCGCGCGGTGACCGGCGCACCCGCACGCATCCGCTAGACTGATCGCCGCGTCCGGCCCAGGCCGGGCGACTTCGCGCGTCCTTGTGCCCTCACGCCCGCCTCGGCGGGACACGGGCAGTCAGGTCGGCCGCGGTCCGGGCTCAGCCCCGGTGCCGAGCCTGACGGGTCGCCAGGGGAACGGACCAACCGGTCCGGACCGACAACCGGAATGCAGCCACCGCGCGAGCGAGGCTGCCTGCAAGAGCGTGGACCCGATGGGCCACGCCGGAAGGACGTGCCATGGCCGTCGTGACCATGCGCCAGCTGCTCGAGAGCGGTGTCCACTTCGGGCACCAGACCCGTCGCTGGAACCCCAAGATGAAGCGCTTCATCTTCACCGAGCGCAACGGCATCTACATCGTCGACCTGCAGCAGTCGCTGTCGTACATCGACAGCGCGTACGAGTTCATCAAGGAGACGGTCGCCCGTGGCGGCACCGTGCTCTTCGTGGGCACGAAGCGTCAGGCGCAGGAGCCCGTCGCCGAGCAGGCCGCGCGCGTCGGCATGCCCTACGTCAACCACCGTTGGCTCGGCGGCATGCTCACCAACTTCACCACGGTCCACAAGCGCCTGCAGCGCCTCAAGGAGCTCGAGCAGATCGACTTCGACGACGTCGCGGGCAGCGGCCTGACGAAGAAGGAGCTGCTCGTCCTGCGCCGCGAGAAGGACAAGCTCGCCCGCACCCTCGGCGGCGTGCGCGACATGAACAAGGTGCCCTCCGCCGTGTGGATCGTGGACACGAACAAGGAGCACCTCGCCGTCAACGAGGCCCGCAAGCTCGGCATCCCCGTCGTCGCGATCCTCGACACCAACTGCGACCCCGACCTCGTGGACTACAAGATCCCGGGCAACGACGACGCGATCCGCGCCGTCTCCCTCCTCACCCGCGTCGTGGCCGACGCCGTCGCCGAGGGTCTCCTCGAGCGCCACTCCGGCCGCACGCAGGCCGCCGACGGCGCGCAGGCCGAGCCGCTCGCCGAGTGGGAGCGCGAGCTCCTCGAGGGTGCCGAGGCGCAGCTCGCCACGGTCGACTCGTCCGCCGCCGACGCTCCTGCTGCTGAGGTTGCCGAGGAGGTCGCTGTCGAGGCTCCTGCCGCCGAGGAGGCCGCCGCTGAGGCTCCTGCCGGCGAGGAGGTCGTGGCCGACGCCCCGGCCGAGGAGGCCGCTGCCGAGGTCGTCGAGGAGGCCCTGTCCGAGGAGGCTGCCGCTGAGGTCGCTGAGGAGGCTGCTCCCGAGGCTCCGACCGAGGACGCTGCTCCCGTGGAGGTCGCTGCCGAGGTGTCCGAGGATGCTGTCGTCGAGGAGACCGCAGTCGCCGAGGAGCCCGCCGCCGAGAAGGCCCCCAAGGCCCCCGCAAAGAAGGCCAAGAAGGCCGACGACGCCGCGGCCGAGTGACACCGACCGACCACTTCGAGACGAAGGATCACCATGGCGAACTACACCGCCGCTGACATCAAGGCGCTCCGTGAGCGCACCGGCGCAGGCATGCTCGACGTCAAGAAGGCCCTCGACGAGGCCGACGGCGACGCCGAGAAGGCGCTCGAGATCATCCGCGTCAAGGGACTCAAGGGCGTGAGCAAGCGCGAGGGCCGCTCGGCCTCCGACGGTCTCGTCGCCGGCACCGTCGTCGACTCGGACTCCGGCAGGACCGGTGTCCTCATCGAGGTCAACTGCGAGACGGACTTCGTGACGAAGAACGAGAAGTTCCTCGCGCTCGCCGAGTCGGTGCTCGCCGCCGCCGTCGCCTCCGGAGCGCAGGACGCCGAGTCGCTCCTGGCCGCGCCCGCGGGTGACACCACCGTCCAGGCGCTCGTCGACGACGCCGCCGCGACGCTCGGCGAGAAGCTCGTCGTGCGCCGCGTGGCACGTGTGACGGGCGAGTCGGTCGAGCTCTACCTGCACAAGGTGAGCAAGGACCTTCCCGCCCAGGTCGGCGTGCTCGTCGCCGCAGACGCCGCTGGCGCCTCGGTCGCCCGGGACATCGCGACCCACATCGCCGCGTTCTCGCCGACCTACCTGTCGCGCGAGGACGTCTCGGCCGAGACGGTCGCCTCCGAGCGCCACATCGCCGAGGAGACGGCCCGCAACGAGGGCAAGCCCGAGGCCGCGCTCACCAAGATCGTCGAGGGCCGGCTCACCGGCTTCTTCAAGGAGAACGTGCTGCTCGACCAGGCGTTCGCCAAGGACAACAAGAAGTCTGTCGGCCAGGTGCTCACCGAGGCCGGCGGCGCGGTGACGGGCTTCGCCCGCTTCCGCGTGGGAGCCTGACATCGCCGGTGGTCCCGGTCCTGCGGGGCCGGGACCACAGGCATATCTGCACCACCGCGGCAACCTGGGACCGGGAGGGTCTGTGAGCGCGAAGCCGAGCACTCGACGTGTACTGCTGAAGCTGTCCGGTGAGACCTTCGGCGGTGGTGGGGTCGGGTTGGCTCCCGACGTCGTGCAGCGCGTCGCACGGGAGATCGGCGACGCCGTCCGTGCCGGGGTCCAGGTCGCGATCGTCGTCGGCGGCGGGAACTTCTTCCGCGGCGCCGAGCTGTCCCAGATGGGGCTCGACCGGGCGCGTGCCGACTACATGGGCATGCTCGGCACCGTGATGAACTGCCTCGCGCTCCAGGACTTCCTCGAGCAGGCCGGTGTCACGACACGGGTGCAGACGGCCATCACGATGGGTCAGGTCGCCGAGCCCTACATCCCGCTCCGTGCGATCCGGCACCTCGAGAAGGGGCGCGTCGTCATCTTCGGTGCCGGTGCGGGGATGCCCTACTTCTCGACGGACACGGTCGCCGTCCAGCGCGCGCTCGAGACGCACTGCTCGGAGCTGCTCATGGGCAAGAACGGCGTCGACGGCGTCTACACCGCGGACCCGCGCCTCGACCCCGACGCGACCCGGCTCGACACCGTGACGTTCAGCGACGCCCTGCAGCGCGGCCTGCGCGTCGTCGACGCGACAGCGTTCTCGCTCGGCATGGACAACGGTCTGCCGATGCGCGTCTTCGGCATGGACGAGACAGGAAACGTCACCCGGGCACTCCTGGGTGAGAAGATCGGCACACTGGTCACGACGTCGTGACCGGCATTCGGGACCACGCGGCAAGCGGAAGGAGCACGCGGTGATCGCCGAGACTCTCTTCGAGGCAGAGGAGAAGATGGACAAGGCCGTCGAGGTCGCGAAGGAGGACTTCGCGGCGATCAGGACCGGCCGGGCCAACGCGGCGATGTTCGCCAAGGTGTTCGTGGACTACTACGGGGCGCCGACTCCGCTGCAGCAGCTCGCGTCCTTCCAGGTCACCGAGGCCCGCACCGTGCTCGTCTCGCCCTTCGACAAGTCCGCCATGGCGGCGATCGAGAAGGCGCTGCGCGACAGCGACCTCGGCGTCAACCCCTCCAACGACGGCAACGTCATCCGCTGCGTGCTCCCCGCGCTGACGGAGGAGCGGCGTCGCGAGTACGTCAAGCTCGCCAAGCACAAGGCGGAGGACGGCCGCATCTCGATCCGGTCCGTGCGACGCCACGCCAAGGAGACCCTCGAGCGGTTCGCCAAGGACGGCGAGGCGGGCGAGGACGAGGTGGCACGGGCGGAGAAGGAGCTCGAGGCCCTCACCAAGCGGCACGTCGACCTGGTCGACAGCCTGCTTGCGGGCAAGGAGAGCGAGCTCCTCGAGGTCTGATGACAGAACCGACGCCCCCTGCGGTCCCCGAGCTGGCCGCCGCGCCACCCTCGCGGGCCGGCCGCAACCTGCCCGTGGCGACCGCGGTGGGCCTCGGCCTGCTCGCACTCGTCTTCGGCACGCTCGTCTGGCGCAAGGAAGCGTTCCTCATCTTCGCCGTGGTCGCCGTCTGCGCCGCGCTGTGGGAGCTCGCGCAGGCACTCACCCGCCGCGACCTGCACGTTCCTCTCGTGCCGCTGCTCGTGGGTGCGGTGGGCATCCTCGTCTCGGCGTACTACGCGGGGGCCGAGGCCCAGCTCGTCTCCTTCATGCTCACCGTGGGCGGTGTCGTCATCTGGCGCGTCGTCGACGGCAGCGGGCCGGGCGCGCTGCGGGACTGCGTCGCGGGCGCCTTCGCCGCTGCGTACCTGCCCTTCCTCGCGGGCTTCGTCGTGCTGATGCTCGATGCCCCCCAGGGCGGCCGGCGGGTGCTGCTCTTCATCCTCCTCGTCGTGGCGAGCGACGTCGGCGGCTACACCGCGGGCGTCCTCCTCGGACGGCACCCCATGGCGCCGCGGGTCAGTCCGAAGAAGACGTGGGAGGGCTTCGGCGGCGCCGCCGTGGCGGCGTTGATCGCCGGTGTGCTCCTGTCGATGTTCATGCTCGGGCTGCCCTGGTGGACGGGGCTGATCTGCGGCACGGTCATCCTGCTGACCGCCACCGCGGGCGATCTCGGGGAGTCGATGGTCAAACGCGACCTCGGCATCAAGGACATGAGCTCCTGGCTCCCGGGGCACGGGGGAGTCCTCGATCGCCTCGACTCGATCCTCCCCTCGACCATCGGCGCACTGGCGCTCTACTATCTGCTCTCACCCCTGGCGGCATCATGACCATTCGCGACATCGCACCAGACTTCGCCCCGGACGAATCATCATCCGCGGCAGCACCGGTGGCAGCGTTCCCGCAGACTTCCGGTCGCACCAAGGGCTACGAGAAGCGCGCCGTCGACGCGTTCCTGGCCCACGCGCGCACGGCATTCGAGGCAGGGCAGGAGGGGGCGGCGATCGGGGCGGCGGACATCCGCCACGCGGCCTTCCCTCTTGTGCGCCACGGATACGCGATCGCCCCGGTGGATGCGGCGCTGTCGCGCATCGAGGATGCCTTCGCCGCGCGTGAGCGGGCTCGGGTGGTCAGCGCGAACGGCGCCGCCGAGTGGGTGGAACGCACGCGCGAGTCCGCGCAGGTGATCCTCGACCGGCTCGCCCGACCGCATGGCCGGAGGTTCCAGCGCGTCAGCGTGCTGCGGTACGGCTATCGCATCGACGAGGTGGATCTCGTCGCCGACAAGGTGGCAAGGTACCTCGAGACCGGGGAA
>Ga0160449_1000629_pt1 | contig 20157 bp, 17 predicted proteins | sample HID1975I_E1MG_FD_108216 | JGI IMG/M metagenome (GOLD analysis project Ga0160449, IMG submission 108216) | Enriched soil microbial communities from UW Madison campus, WI, USA - HID1975I_E1 MG | ecosystem: Environmental > Terrestrial > Soil > Unclassified | place: USA: Madison, Wisconsin...
AGCCTGCATTGCTCAGTTCAGACACCATCACCAGATCGGGTTCGTGTGGCGTCACCTCGCTGGTGTAGCCAGACATAGTAGTACCAATGATTTCAACACCTTGTTGCTGGCAATTCAGCCCCTCTTCAACCGTTGAGCTATCTGCCATCGCGAGTAAACCGTGGTGGTGAATACGCGCAATGAGTTCGTCGATAGCCACCGGGCGCGGGCGGAAAGTGGCATCAAACGCAATAATATCCGCCCCCGCTTTCGCGAGCGCATCCACATCCTGCAAGAAAGGCGTAATACGCACAGCAGAGTCTTCCAGGTCGCGTTTGATAATGCCGATGATGGGAACAGAAATCAGCGGGCGCACCGCATTGAGATTTTCGATGCCTTCAATGCGAACGGCGACCGCACCTGCATTCACCGCAGCCTGCGCCATTGCAGCCACAATTTCAGGGCGGTCCATCGGACTGCCTGGAACTGGCTGGCAAGAGACAATAAGTCCGCCACATTCACGCACGCTGTTATCTAATTTTGCTAGTAGTGACATTCTGCTCCGCCTTTCACATCAAAATGAAGTTTAACTCCAAAAAAGAATAGCGGATGGAGTATTACTATTTCAAGCGACAATCAGGAAAAATGTGAAGGGAGTCATAACACGGGGGAGAAAGAACTTCAGGCAAAAAAAAGGATCAACGCTTTGCAGCAGTTGATCCTGATTTCCGAGAGCGATGATTAAACTTCAATATCCGCCATATCGCCTTTATCTTGCAGCCAATTGCGACGATCTTCGGAACGCTTTTTCGCCAACAGCATATCCATGATGGCCATGGTTTTATCGTTGTCTTCATCATCAATAGTGAGCTGCACCAGCCGACGGGTGTTTGGATCGAGCGTGGTTTCACGTAATTGCAGCGGGTTCATTTCGCCCAGCCCTTTAAAGCGCTGCACGTTTGGCTTCCCTTTTTTACGTTTAAGTTGCTCGAGCACGCCCGCTTTTTCTTCTTCGTCCAGAGCGTAATAAACTTCTTTGCCCAGATCGATACGGTACAAAGGCGGCATCGCAACATAAACGTGTCCACCGCGAACCAGCGATCGGAAGTGGCGCACGAACAGGGCACACAACAGAGTGGCGATATGCAAACCATCGGAGTCCGCATCCGCAAGGATACAGACTTTGCCGTAGCGCAATTGGCTCAGATCTTCGCTGTCAGGATCGATACCGATCGCCACAGAAATATCGTGTACTTCTTGCGAGGCCAGAACTTCGTCGGAAGAAACTTCCCACGTATTCAGGATCTTACCTTTGAGCGGCATGATCGCCTGATATTCGCGGTCGCGGGCCTGTTTCGCGGAACCGCCTGCGGAATCCCCTTCCACGAGGAACAGTTCAGTACGGCTCAAATCTTGCGCCGAGCAATCGGCCAGTTTGCCAGGCAGTGCCGGGCCGCTGGTCAGTTTTTTACGCACCACTTTTTTGGCGGCACGCATGCGGCGCTGGGCGCTGGAAATCGCCAGTTCTGCGAGTTGTTCCGCAATCTGGATATTCTGGTTCAGCCACAGGCTGAAGGCATCTTTGACAACGCCAGAAACGAACGCAGCACACTGGCGCGATGACAGACGCTCTTTGGTTTGCCCGGCAAACTGCGGATCCTGCATTTTCACGGAGAGCACGTAGGCACAGCGTTCCCAGATATCTTCCGCTGAGAGTTTGACGCCACGTGGCAAAATATTGCGGTATTCGCAAAACTCGCGCATCGCATCAAGCAGGCCCTGGCGCAAACCGTTGACGTGCGTGCCGCCCTGCATAGTTGGGATCAGGTTGACGTAGCTTTCCGTCAACAGCTCGCCACCTTCTGGCAGCCATAACAGCGCCCAGTCTACTTGCTCAACGTCACCAGCAAAGTTGCCGACAAATGGCTTTTCCGGAAGCGTAGGCAGGCCGTTTACCGCTTCGCACAGATAGTCTTGCAGACCATCCTGATAACACCAGCGTTGCTCGGTGTTGTTCACTTTGTCGGTAAAGGTGATTTCCACGCCCGGGCAAAGCACCGCTTTAGCTTTCAATAAATGGCTTAAACGGGAAACCGAGAAACGTGGGCTGTCGAAGAACGAAGCGTCTGGCCAGAAGTGAACACTAGTACCGGTGTTGCGTTTACCACAGGTGCCGATGACCGCCAGTTCTTGTACTTTGTCGCCGTTTTCAAACGCGATGCTGTAAACCTGCGCGTCGCGGCGCACGGTGACTTCAACACGTTTGGACAAGGCGTTAACCACAGAGATGCCGACGCCGTGCAAGCCGCCAGAGAACTGATAGTTTTTGTTGGAGAATTTACCGCCCGCATGCAGGCGACAAAGAATAAGCTCGACCGCCGGAACGCCCTCTTCCGGGTGGATATCAACCGGCATACCGCGCCCGTCATCAATGACTTCTAATGACTGATCGGCATGGAGAATAACATCAACACGCTTCGCATGGCCTGCCAGCGCTTCATCCACGCTGTTATCAATGACTTCCTGGCCCAAATGGTTTGGACGGGTGGTGTCGGTGTACATCCCGGGACGGCGGCGAACAGGCTCAAGCCCGGTGAGTACCTCAATGGCATCGGCGTTATAACTGGATTGCGTCATGGTTTATTCGTTCAGATTGCGAAACAAGAATCCGACATCAGGCCTCAGTGCAGGCCAAGGAAGTCGACTATCTGTGTGAAATAATCTTCGAAGCCTACAAAGGCGTGATTGCCACCGGATTCTACCGTCTGGCGACAGGGGGTGTAGTATGCCACCGCCTGGCGATAATCAAGCACTTCGTCACCCGTTTGTTGCAATAACCAGATGAGATCTGGCGCTTCTAACGGGTCCACTTGCATGACTTTAAGATCGTAAATATGGCGTGACTCTAGCACATATTGCTGCCCGGTGTAGGGGTTCTCGTTGGTGCCGAGATAATCGACCAGCAATTCAAAAGGCCGTACTGCCGGGTTGACCACAACCGCTGGCAGCATGAAACATTGCGACAGCCAGGTGGCGTAATAGCCCCCCAAAGAGGAACCGACAACGCCCAGCGGCTCACCGCCGTGTTCCAGCACTAACGACTCCAGCAGTTCTGCTGCATCGGCAGGATACGGCGGGAGTTCCGGTATCACCATGTTGATATGCGGGTGATGGTGCGCAAGCCACGCTTTAAAGCTGGTGGCTTTGGCTGAACGCGGCGAACTGTTGAAGCCGTGGAGATAAAGTAGCGTAGACATCAATACCCTTCTGAAGCGGTATCAGGGTTAAATACCGCTCCTTTCAGGCGGCAAACCTCAGTAGTCACCTCACCGTTTGGATGAAGTTCAAGCCAGCGCCAACCTGGCTCAATGGTGTCGAGGGTGAAGTTCGCGCAATGCGGCTTAAACTGGACGCATGTAGACGGCGTTGCCAGCATCCGGCGGCCATTCCAGTCGAGATCTAACTCCTGGTGAATGTGACCACACACCAACGTTTTCACTTTCGGGAATTTCTGCAGCACGTTATCCAACTCTGCGGCGTTACGCAGGCTGTGTTGATCCAGCCAGCTACAGCCTGCCGGAACCGGGTGGTGATGCAAAAGTAAAAGGGTATGCCGCTCAGGCGCTCCGGCGAGCTTACGCTCCAGCCAGTCGAGCTGATAATCGCTCAGTTCACCATGCGGAACCCCAAAGACCTGGCTGTCGAGCATGAGAATCTGCCAGCTATCCCCGAGGAAAACCTGTTTCGCAGGTGAAATTCCCGCTTCCAGCAACGAGCTGAACATCGCGGGTTGGAAATCATGATTGCCCGGCAACCAAACACAGGGCGCAGGAATCTCCGCAATGCCTTCAACAAAATGTTGGTAGGCTTCCGCGCTGTGATCCTGGGCTAAATCCCCAGTGGCAACAATAAGATCATAATGACGCTGCTCGGCGAGGATGGCGTCAATTACCGCCTGATAGCTCATCCAGGTATTGATACCAAGCAGCGTTTCGTCCTTTCCAGAGAACAGGTGGGTATCTGTAATTTGCAAGATCCTGATCTGGCCCCCACCGGCCACAGGAAGATTTAACAGGCTTTCCAAATGGTGTCCTTAGGTTTCACCCTCACTAACAAACCGGAACCGCCATCGCTCCATGCGCTAAACAATACCGCAGCCAATCGGCCAGAAACTGGTTAATTTGATGCTTTTCGTCGCGTTGATGCAACTTTTTATTAGGATAATCATAACGTGCTTTGAAACGAAAGATCTGCTGACTTGAACACACTTCCGCGACCATAGCGTCATGATAAAGCCTGACGGACATTGACGGCAGGCTCCAGTAGCTTATCGCCGGGACGGTTTGTTCAATTTGCACAAGCGTTGTGTAACGAGTCGACTCAAGAATGGTGAGCCGATACTGGGCGCTACTGACCTGATAAGTGACCTTTTCTCCCACCTCGTCAAGACGAGGAAGCAGGCGTCGAAGTTGCGCAAAATTGGTTTCGCACAGGCGCATCATTTCAGGGAAGTCAGGTGTGTAGCGCTTCATGTTTATTTCTTCCACTCTTCTCTTAATTTCTTATGATGCAATTGCAGCCAAAGCAGTGCGATGACTGAAGCCGCGTTGTCGATTTTCCCTTCTTCTACTAACTGATAAGCCTGTTCCCGGCTCACGACATGAACCCGAATATCTTCGTTTTCATCTGCCAGACCATGTATGCCCGTAGCGGTTGTCGAATCGACTTCCCCAACGAGAATAGATAAACGTTCGCTGGTGCCGCCCGGGCTTGCCAGGTAGTTAATAACCGGTTTTGTACGACCAACAGACAGCCCGGCTTCTTCTACGGCCTCACGGCGCGCAACGTCTTCGACGCTTTCACCTTCTTCAATCATTCCGGCCACCAGCTCCAGTAACCATGGGCTTTCGCTGGTGTCATACGCTGCAATCCGAATCTGTTGTATCAATACAACTTCGTCTCGCACAGGGTCATAGGGTAGCAGCACTGCGGCATGACCGCGTTCTAAAATTTCACGTCGGACTTCACCACTCATTTCGCCATTAAACAAGCGATGGCGGAATCGATAAAGATCCAACGAAAAAAAACCGCTATAAAGCGTTTCCCGTGCAATAATTTCAACATCGTTTTTCCCTAACGTGACAAGTTGAGGGTTTTGCTCAGTCATAGTAATTTCCTGATTTTTTATGGTCACGAGTGCGTAATTTCAAGCCAGTTTGACTGCCGTTTCATTTGCTATGTGGTAGATTGATGAAAATTAAGGGCAGATGGCACATTACGCCAAGCAGCCCAGCTGGCAGACTCTGCTAGAATCGGCGATCATTTTCGGCTCTTGTCAGCGCTAACAAACAATATTCTGCTTCACAACAAGGAATGCAAATGAAGAAACTGCTCCCAATTCTTATCGGTCTGAGCCTAACGGGTTTCAGTGCCATGAGCCAGGCAGAAAACCTGATGCAGGTTTATCAGCAGGCACGTGTAAGCAACCCGGACCTACGTAAATCCGCTGCTGACCGTGATGCCGCATTCGAAAAAATTAACGAAGCACGCAGCCCATTACTGCCGCAGCTCGGCCTTGGTGCCGATTATGAATACACCAATGGTTTCAATGATTCGAATGGCATCGACTCCAGCCAAACCAGTGGCTCTTTGCAGTTGACGCAAACCATTTTTGATATGTCGAAATGGCGTGCGCTGACCCTACAAGAAAAATCTGCCGGTATTCAAGACGTCACTTATCAGACCGATCAACAAACGCTGATTCTGAATACTGCGACGGCCTATTTTAATGTGCTGAGCGCCATTGATGCACTGTCCTTCACTGAAGCGCAGAAGCAGGCTATTTACCGCCAGTTAGACCAAACGACTCAACGCTTTAACGTTGGCCTGGTTGCTATTACCGACGTGCAGAACGCCCGTGCGCAATACGATAGCGTATTAGCAGACGAAGTGACTGCGCGTAACAACCTGGATAACTCAGTAGAAACGCTGCGCCAGGTGACGGGTAACTACTATCCGTCTCTGGCTTCGCTCAATGTTGATGGCTTCAAAACCAATAAGCCTGATGCGGTGAATAATCTGCTGAAAGAAGCAGAAAAGCGTAACCTGGCCTTGCTGCAAGCTCGTCTGTCTCAAGACTTAGCTCGCGAGCAAATCCGCTACGCAGAAACCGGCCATATGCCAACCGTGGGTTTAACCGCTTCTACAGGCGTATCTGATACCACTTATAGTGGTTCTAAAACCACCACTAGCAGCCAGGCATATAACGACAGCAACATTGGCCAGAATAAAATCGGCCTGAACTTCTCGCTGCCACTGTATAGCGGCGGTTCGGTGACTTCCCAGGTGAAACAAGCGCAATACAACTTTGTTGGTGCGAGTGAGCAACTGGAAAGCGCACACCGTAGCGTGGTGCAAACGGTTCGTTCTTCGTTTAACAACGTGAACGCGTCTATCAGTACTATCAACGCTTACAAACAAGCGGTTGTCTCTGCCCAAAGCTCTTTAGATGCCTCTGAAGCAGGCTATTCCGTGGGTACGCGTACCATCGTTGATGTGTTGGATGCGACCACTACGCTGTATAACGCAAAACAACAGCTCTCCAGCGCTCGTTATAACTACCTGATCAACCAGCTGAACATCAAGGCCGCATTGGGTACGCTTAACGAACAGGACCTTGTTGCGTTGAACGGAACGCTGGGTAAACCAGTGCCAACAACAGCTGAAAGTGTTGCTCCAGAAACACCAGACCAGAATGCGCGCGCTGATGGTTATACTGCTGACACAGCAGCGACCACTGAGACTGCGACGCCTGCAAAAGCGACTCCAGCTTCAGCAACAAGCAAAAAATCAGCTAACCCATTCGCTAACTGATCATAGTTCTCGGGGGCATGACAACATGCCCCCATCACAACTTACGCACTCGAACGTAAGGCAAAGTAAAGATCTCCCTCCAAACGGCCGTCATCGCTTTAATTTCAACCATTCATCCCCTATTCTAAGCACCATAACCACTGGGCTCAGGACAGAATAATGAAACGGACAAAAATCATAAATCACGCATCGTTCCGCAAAAGCTGGAACGCACGCCATTTGACGCCGGTCGCACTGGCAGTTACCGCTGTGTTTATGCTTGCCGGTTGCGAACAAAATGACGAAACAGTCTCCATGTATCAAAATGCGGATGACTGCTCACAAGCCAATCCAGGCAAAAGTGCCGAATGTACAACCGCGTTTAATAACGCAGTGAAAGAAGCAGAACGCACTGCTCCTAAATATGCATCGCGCGAAGAATGTATCGCTGAGTTTGGCGAAGGCCAATGTCAGCAGGCTCCAGCTCAAGCGAGCATGGCGGGTGAGCAAGCTCAGGCACAGCCGCAGCAAAGCGGCAGTTTCTGGATGCCGTTAATGGCAGGTTACATGATGGGTCGCCTGATGGGCGGCGGTGCAGGCTTTGCACAGCAACCTCTGTTCACCTCCAAAAACCCGGCAAGTCCGGCTTACGGCAAATATGCTGATGCCAGCGGCAAGAGCTATGGTGCAGCAACGCCAGGCCGCACCGCGACCGTCCCTAAAACAGCGATGGCACCAAAACCTGCGACCACCAGCACAGTGACTCGTGGCGGTTTCGGTGACTCCGTAGCGAAACAATCGACGATGCAACGCAGCAACAGCGCAACAGGTTCTTCTCGCTCCATGGGTGGCTAAGAAATTATGGAAAGAATTGCGATTACTGAGCGCCCGGACTGGCGCGAGAAAGCCACAGAATACGGTTTCAACTTCCACACCATGTATGGCGAGCCGTACTGGTGTGAAGACGCTTATTACCAGCTGACGCTTCCACAGGTTGAACGCCTGGAAGAAGTGACTGCTGAACTGCATCAAATGTGTCTGAAGGTTGTCGAAAAAGTCGTGAGTAGTGATGAGCTGCTGGCTAAATTCCGCATCCCTAAACACACCTGGGAGTTTGTGCGCCAGTCATGGCGTACCCAGCAGCCATCACTTTACTCGCGTCTTGATATCGCGTGGGATGGCGTGGGCGAACCTAAACTTCTGGAAAATAACGCCGATACGCCAACCTCTTTGTATGAAGCGGCATTCTTCCAGTGGATCTGGCTTGAAGATCAGGTTCAGGCTGGGAATCTCCCGGCGGGAAGCGATCAGTTCAACAGCCTGCAAGAAAAGCTGATCGAGCGTTTTGCTGAGTTAAAACAACAGCACGGCTTTAATCTGGTGCATTTTGCCTGCTGCCAGGACACCGTAGAAGATCGCGGCACCGTCCAGTATTTGCAAGACTGCGCAGCCGAAGCAGAAGTGGCGAGCGAATTCGTCTACATGGAAGACATCGGTTTAGGCGAGAAAGGCCAGTTCACGGATTTGCAGGATCAGGTTATCAGTAACCTGTTCAAGCTCTATCCGTGGGAATTCATGCTGCGTGAAATGTTCTCCACCAAACTCGAAGATGCTGGCGTTCGCTGGCTGGAACCTGCCTGGAAGAGCATTATCTCCAACAAAGCATTACTGCCAATGCTGTGGGAAATGTTCCCGGACCATCCCAACTTGCTGCCTGCTTATTTCGCCGAAGATAACTATCCACAGATGGATAAGTATGTCGTGAAGCCTATCTTCTCTCGCGAAGGTGCAAATGTGAAGATCATCGAAAACGGCGAAGAAATTGCCCGTGTCGATGGCCCATACGGCGAAGAAGGCATGATCGTCCAGCAGTTCTATCAGTTGCCTAAATTCGGCGATAGTTATGTGCTGATCGGAAGCTGGCTCATCAACGATCAACCGGCGGGGATCGGTATTCGTGAAGATCGCGAATTAATCACTCAGGATCTATCACGTTTTTACCCGCATGTGTTTGTAGAGTAATAAGTTAAAGGCGCGAAATTCGCGCCTTTAGCTAACCGATCTGAACTGAAAGCATACTTAACGATCCCATCTCAATACCGCCTGTCGGCAGCGTAATCGGCTCTTTGCCATCCCACGCCCCCAGGACATACAACAACGGCAAGTAATGATCGGCTGTTGGGTTTGATAACGAGCCGCCTTCATGCTGGAGATAGTTCACCAACGGGTGTTCAGCGACTGGCCCAAGCCATGTGAGATTATCTTTCACGTACTGGTTAAACGACTCAGCCCAGGGATACGGCGTATTTTCACCGTGCCAGCGTGCAGTGCGCAGGTTATGAACCACGTTGCCACTGGCAATCAGCATGATGCCCTGATCGCGCAGCGTCGCCAGCTTGCGGCCTATTTCAAAATGCCATGCGGCTGGTTTCGTGCTGTCGATACTGAGCTGCACCATGGGAATATCAGCATTCGGGTACATCTTAATAAGCACGCCCCAGGAGCCATGGTCAAATCCCCAGGCTTCTTTATCCTGCATTACCGGAACAGGAGCCAGTAAGTCGACTAACTGCTGGGCAAGCTCAGGCGAACCGGGTGCCGGATAATGAGTATCGTAGAGAGCCTGCGGGAAACCACCGAAATCATGGATGGTTTTTGGCGTTTCCATTGCCGTAACACCCGTGCCTTTAGTGAACCAGTGCGCAGATACCACCACAATTGCTTTCGGGCGCGGCAAGGTCTCTCCCAAATGGCGCCATGCCTGAGTATATTGGTTATCTTCCAGCACGTTCATTGGGCTACCGTGTCCGAGGAACAGCGCAGGCATTCGTTGAGTTGTCATGGTGGTGTCCTTTAATCAGGTCATTCAGTTTATGAAAACTACAGTACGCGTTTTTGCGTTATGAAGAACTCAGATAAGCATGATGAAGATCTTCAGGAAATTTGAATGTAAGCGATGTGTAAAGCTTCTCAACTGGCTCTCGATTTTTATCACGTCGCCCATTAATATGAATGAGAATCATTATCAAAAGGAGTGATAAATGTCAGTACCCTTGATCCTGACCCTATTAGCCGGGGGAGCCACTTTCATAGGCGCTTTTCTTGGCGTGCTTGGCCAGAAGCCATCAAACCGTGTGCTGGCATTTTCCCTCGGTTTTGCAGCCGGCATAATGCTGCTTATCTCGCTGATGGAGATGCTGCCTGCCGCGCTTCACACCGAAGGAATGTCGCCTGTGTTGGGCTACGGTATGTTCATGGTGGGCCTGTTGGGCTATTTCGCCCTTGACCGTGCCCTGCCCCATGCACATCCGCAAGATTTAATGGACAGCAAACCGCAGCCTCGCAATTTGCGTCGCACGGCGCTGTTGCTGACACTCGGCATTAGTTTGCATAACTTCCCGGAAGGCGTTGCAACTTTCGTGACGGCCAGCAGCAATCTGGAATTAGGAATGGGGATAGCACTTGCCGTAGCGTTGCATAACATTCCTGAAGGTTTAGCCGTTGCAGGCCCGGTTTACGCGGCTACCGGCTCGAAACGAAAAGCTATTTTTTGGGCGGGGATTTCAGGACTTGCCGAAATCCTGGGTGGTGTGCTGGCCTGGTTGATTTTAGGCCCGATGGTTTCGCCGGTTCTTATGGCTGCCATTATGGCCGCCGTGGCAGGTATTATGGTTGCGCTGTCGGTGGATGAACTGATGCCGCTTGCCAAAGAAATAGACCCGCACAACAACCCGAGTTATGGCGTGCTTTGCGGTATGGCAGTGATGGGGTTTAGCCTGACGTTATTGCAAACCAATGGGATTGGTTGAAAAAAAGCCCGGTGTAGAAACCGGGCTTTTTGCTTTTTAGCTTAACTTTCTTAGATAAATGTTAGCTGGCTTTGCGTTCATGAGCCTGACGGTATTCCACCAGGTCTTCAATCGTCACCACAGCCATGTTGTGCTCACGGGCAAAGGTGATGCACTCAGGTGCACGCGCCATAGTGCCGTCGTCGTTGGTCAGTTCGCACAGCACACCGGCAGGTTTGAAGCCAGCAAGCGTCACTAAATCGATAGTCGCTTCAGTGTGGCCACCGCGAGTTAACACGCCACCAGGCTGAGCACGCAGCGGGAATACGTGTCCCGGGCGGTTCAGGTCGCTTGGTTTTGCGCCATCAGCAATGGCGGCACGAACAGTGGTAATACGGTCTGCGGCAGAAACACCGGTAGTCACACCGGTTGCAGCTTCGATAGTCACAGTAAACCCGGTGCCATAGGCACTGGTGTTGTTCTCAACCATCATTGGCAATTCGAGTTGTTTACGGCGTTCTTCAGTCAGGCACAGGCAAACAATACCGCTACCGTGGCGAATGGTCAGAGCCATTTGCTCAACGGTCATGGTTTCCGCAGGGAAAATCATGTCGCCTTCGTTCTCGCGATCTTCATCGTCAAGAACCATAACCCCGCGGCCTTCACGTAGTGCTTCAAGAGCGTGTTCTACGCGCTGTGTAGGGGTGCCAAATGCAGAAAGGAGCGTCTGATTCATGGTAAAAAAACCTCATTAAAATTATGGTTACCAGAATCAGGGCAGTCTTAGGAGCTATAAAAATAACGTGAGCAGGCTTAAAAGCTTGAGCTTAGTCGTTACTCTCTCCCATCCGGACTATAACCGTCGGCTCCGGAATTACACCGGATCTGCTGACCTCCAGATTGCTCTGGAGCGCTCGCGGGCTTTCAGCGTTCGCTGATTTACCGCCGGTGGGGAGTTACACCCCGCCCTGAGAATAAGCAGACTTACTATAACGCCGATGATTTTCTCTGGCAACGCCAAACCTTAGAACATTTCGGGTTTCTAAGGAGGCTCGCAGGCATTACAATTAATGCTAATACCGTAAGACAATCCCGTAAGATTATGGAAGCCGCTATGATTGACCCGAAAAAAATTGAACAGATAGCTCGCCAGGTCCACGAGTCAATGCCGAAAGGGATTCGTGAATTCGGGGATGATGTCGAGAAGAAAGTTCGCCAGGTTTTACAGTCACAGTTAACGCGTCTGGACCTGGTTAGCCGTGAAGAATTTGATGTGCAGACGCAAGTGCTACTGCGCACTCGCGAAAAACTGGCATTACTGGAACAGCGTTTGAGCGAACTGGAAAGCCGTAGCGTTCAGGCTCCGGATGTCGCACCGCCAACAGAACCGCAGATGTAAAAAACGCCCCGGCTGGGGCGTTTTACTTTGCGTGGTAGAGACTCAATTTCGTGGCTTACGCCTCGTGGCTCTGAATCTTTTTAATGATGTTGGTGGTTGAACAACCATCTTCAAAGTTCAGCACCATCACCTCACCACCGTTAGCCCAGACTTCTTTACTCCCGGCGATATCATCCGGTTTGTAATCGCCACCTTTGACCAGCAAATCAGGCAACACTTCGCCGATTAAACGCTGCGGTGTGTCTTCTTCAAACAATACGACCCAATCCACGGCTTCCAACGCACCTAGCACGATCATACGTTGATCCTGCGGGTTCACTGGGCGAGTTTCGCCTTTCAGGCGTCGGGTAGAAGCATCGCTGTTGACCGCAACAATCAGTCGGTCACCAAGCTTGCGAGCATTTGCCAGATAAGAAACGTGACCCGCGTGAAGAATGTCAAACACGCCGTTGGTCATTACGACTTTCTCACCGCGTTTACGTGCATTCGCCACAGCGACTTTCAGCTCCGCTTCGGTCATTACACCAAAACCTGAATCGGCACGCCCACGCACAGCATTTTCCAGCTCAATTGGGGAAACCGTAGAAGTCCCCAGTTTGCCAACGACTACGCCTGCTGCCGCATTTGCAAAGAAACACGCTTCTTCGAGCGAATTACCCGCGGCAAGCGTTGCCGCCAACACGCCGATCACGGTATCACCCGCACCGGTCACATCGTAAACTTCCTGGGCCTGAGTCGGCAGATGGAACGGCTTGATACCCGGCTGCAATAACGTCATACCGTGTTCAGAACGCGTGATCAGCAGAGCAGAAAGATCGTACTCAGCAATCAGCTTCATACCACGATCCACCAGCTCTTCGTCGCTCTTACACTTGCCGACGACCGCTTCAAATTCAGAGAGATTTGGTGTCAGCAGCGTTGCGCCGCGATAACGATTGAAATCAGTTCCTTTCGGGTCAATCAGCACAGGAACGTTTGCCGCACGCGCAAGGCAAATCATTTGCTGCACGCTTGCTAATGCGCCTTTTGCGTAGTCAGAAAGCACCAGCGCACCAATGTGCGGCAGCGCCTGGCTGATACGTTCGTGCAGTGGCTCCGGGTCAACCCCCTCAAAACCCTCTTCGAAGTCGAGGCGAATCAGTTGCTGATTGCGGGAAAGTACACGCAGTTTGGTGATTGTCGGATGAGTCGGCACAGAGACGAAATCGCATTTAACGTTGACACCCGCCAGCGTTTGGCTGAGCGCACGTGCTGCATCGTCGATGCCCGTCAGGCCCACCAGGCGCGAATTGGCCCCCAAAGAAGCAATGTTCATCGCCACGTTGGCTGCACCACCTGGACGTTCTTCAATGGTATCGACTTTCACGACCGGTACCGGCGCTTCCGGGGAAATGCGGCTTGTAGGGCCATACCAGTAGCGATCCAGCATCACATCACCAACTACCATGACGCCTGCACGGCTGTATTCGGGCAGCGTTACTTTCATTCCTGACTCTCCAGAGAGGGATAAAATTTTGTCGCGGATAATATCACAATTAATCTTATGCGCGTGTTTGCGGCTCACTGAGCCACGTGTGCCAGCTTCTCAGAACCTGTTCGCGTTCCTGAGTGAAAGTCTCCATGGCCACGTTTCCTGGTAGCTCCTGCAACGCAAGGTGGTGAAGCTCATCGCGTAGCGTGACATAAGCATGCGTCAGCGCTTTCGCTTCGTCATCACTCATGATGTCGTTTTGCGCCATTAATTCCAGAATGCGCACATTATCAGACCAGCGTGTCAGTTTTGGGGCCAGTGCCGCATAACGTAACACCAGATATTGGGTGATAAATTCGATATCAGTAATTCCGCCTTCATCGGCTTTAATATCAAAGCGTTCACGAGTTTTCCCACCCAGATGTGCGCGCATTTTTTCGCGCATTTCCCGCACTTCGGTCTGGAGCTTTTCGCCTTCGCGTGGAACACATAAAATCTTGCGGCGAATGGCATCAAATTCCTGTTTCAGTTGCGGATCGCCATACACGATACGCGCCCGCACCAGGGCCTGATGCTCCCAGGTCCAGGCTTCATTTTGTTGGTAATCAGCGAAGGCTTCAGCGGTAGTCACCAACATGCCCGCCGCACCAGACGGGCGCAAACGCGCGTCGACTTCATACAAAATGCCCGATGAGGTTCGTGTGCTGAACAGGTGCATAATGCGTTGCGCAAGGCGCAAATAGAACTGGCGGCCGTCAATTTCGCGTTCGCCATCTGTCATTACATCTGACGGGCAATCGTGCAGGAATACTAAATCCAGATCGGAACTGTAACCCAGCTCCCAGCCGCCAAGTTTGCCGTAGCCGACAACAGCGAATCCGCGCCCTTCACGGTTCTGTAGATGTTTTGGCTGGCCGTAACGCCCAACCATCTGCACCCACGCTTGTTGCACAACGGCATCAATCATGGCTTCAGCAAGCCAGGTCAAATGGTCGCTGACTTTCATCACTGGCAAGGTGCCGGTGATATCGGCGGCAGCGACGCGCAGCAACTGCGCCTGCTTGAACTGGCGCAAGGCTTCGAGCTGCTGTTCTTCATCGTCATCAGGCACGCGCAGCAAATACTGCCGCAGCTCGTCGCGATAGGCGTCGGTGGCGGTAGGTTGGTACAGCGTGTTCGGGTCGAGCAGTTCGTCGAGCAGCAACGGGTAACGCGCTAACTGACTGGCAATCATCGGCGAGGCGGCGCACAGCGTAATCAGGTGTTTCAGCGCCCCAGGGTATTCCGTCAGCAACTCAAGATAAGTGGTTCGCGTTACAATGCCGAGCAGCAGCGGCGTTAGGCGTGATAACGGCAATGGAGCATCGCTGCGCGAACAGGCTTCGCAGAGCAGACGCGGCATCAGTTGATCCAGAACCTGGCGGCCACGCGGGCCAATGGTGCGCTTATCGGTATCCTGGCGGAAATCACTCACCAGGCGTAACACTTCGGCACGCGCATCTGGCGTTAAATGCTCAAGTACGGGCGTACTGGCATCTGCATCCAGCGCGTCCTGCCACAGCTCGCGCCACGCTTCAGCGAGTTTATCCTCGCCCGGTTCCGGCTCATCGTCGCCAATCAAGTCGTTAAATACCTGACGCACCGCACTCATGTGGCGTTGCAGTGTTTCTTGCAATTCATCCCAGGTCCGCGCATTCATGCCCCACGCCAGCCGCGCACGGTTCAGCTCATCGCCCGGCAATGTTTGAGTCTGTTCGTCATTGATGCTTTGGAGCAAGTTTTCGAGGCGACGCAGATACAAATACGCCTCTTTCATTTTGGCCGCATCGCCTTCCGGCAACAGGTGCAAGTGTTGGATCGCTTCCAGCGTGGGTAGCAAAGAACGAGATTGCAACGACGGCTCTCGCCCACCGCGAATCAACTGGAATACCTGGACGATAAACTCGGTTTCACGAATGCCGCCCGCGCCAAGTTTGATGTTGTCGGTCAGCCCTCTGCGACGGACTTCGCGGGCAATCATCCCTTTCATATTACGCAGCGACTGAATGACGCTGAAATCGATGTAGCGACGGAAAATAAAAGGCCGCAGCATGTTGCGCAGCTCCTGGCTCCAGACGTCGTCGCTATCGCCCATAATACGGGCTTTGACCATCGCGTAGCGTTCCCAGTCGCGGCCTTGCTCCTGGTAATAATCTTCCAGTGCGGCATAGCTCACCACCAACGGGCCACTGTCACCAAACGGGCGCAGGCGCATGTCAACGCGATAGACAAAGCCGTCTTGCGTGGGTTGGTCGAGAACTTTAATCAGCCGTTGGCCGAGGCGGGTAAAGAACTGCGCGTTATCGAGTTCACGCCGCCCGCCTTGTGTGGAGCCGTTTTCAGGCCAGGAAAAAATCAGGTCAATATCAGAGGAGAAGTTCAGCTCGCCGCCGCCCAGCTTGCCCATCCCGAGGATCATGAGTGGTTGCGCCACCCCAGCCTGGTTACAAGGCGTGCCAAACTCGCGGCAGCATGCGGCATACAGCCAGTCACGAGCAGCAATAATCAGCGTTTCCGCTAACACACTCAGTTGCTTCAGCGAGCTTTCTGTCGGGAGTTGTTGTAGAGCCTGCGCCCAGGCAATTCTCACCATCATGCGGCGACGGAACAGGCGCAGTGCGGCCATTAGCGCGGGTTCGCTATCGACCCCCTGTAACTCTTGTTGCAACCAGGCCGCATAGTTCTGCCATTCGTCGGCCAGCGGAGGTGATTGCTCAATCTCCACTATCCATGCGGGGTGAGCCGCCATGCTGTCACAAACAAAGTCACTAAACGCCAGCACAGCCTGAGCTTCAGGGCTGAGTGTCTGGCGGTCAATCTCGTGTGGCAGACGCGCCAGCGCCGCCTGCAAATGCTGCTGTAATAGTGGCGCTTGCGACATCATGGTCGTATCCCTAAGAAACGATGGTGACTATTTACCGCTATGCAGCCAGAACGGAGCCTGCGAAATAGCTTCATTGCGGTAGTGTTCGATTTCAACTTGTTGGCGAGTGGCAATGGCGTGACGCAGCCCTTGCCAGTTATCAAGCCACGGTTGAGTTTTCGCGTCGTCATAGACGCCCGCCAGCAAGCGGATAGAGCCGGTTTCACGTGCCAGGCGCGGCAACTGATCGGCGTAGCTATCGCCCAACGGACGCTGGAAAGTTTCTTTCAGTTCTGCGGCGTGGCGCGAAAGATGAGTATCCGCAAAACGCTTAAACGAACCAGCCAGTTTAACATTGGCTTTTTCGTCAGTAAATTTCTGCCATTGGCGTCCAACCAGCCACTCGGTCAGAGCCAGTTTTGCCTGGCTACTTTCGGCGCTGAATGCCAGTTCAGGCGCTTTGAGATCGGTCGCCAGCATAGTTTCGTAAGTGGCCGCCAGCTCACGCAATTGTGTGCTCGCCTTGCGCGGTATAACGCCGCCAAACAATGCCAGAGCATGGCGCACAAGGCCAACTGCTTCCAGAACCTGAGCTTTCGCTTTGCCGTTGCCGCGCAACCACAACTCTTCGTGATATTGCCAGTGAGAAAGAACCAGTTCGAGCGAGCCTTCCAGCCCTTGTTCTACCGTCGCTTTTGGTGCAACACGCAGGACGGTTAACGGTTTGATTTCACGCTCGGCATTACCGTGTACCAGGTGATACCCGCGCGCAGCTTTGCTCAGGCTACCCTGGCGCAGACCCGGCTGTGCAACCAGTTGTTTAGCAAAATCCAGAACATCCGCGGTTTCACCTTCCAGCAGCTCAAGCTCCAGCTCACATAAAGGCTCAACCTGTTCACCCGCTTTCACTTCACCTAAATCCAGGGCCAGTTCAATACGGCTTTTACCGTGCGTAACGACCCATTTTTCACGGGCAAAATCAGTGCTGAATAAAGGATTAAGCTGTGACTGTATTTCGTCCGGGGAAATACCTTCCGGCCAGACTTCTGCCGGGAACTGCGCGAGTGCCAGTTCCGGTGAGGTCAGCTCAACGTTGTATTCCGGGCGTTGATGCAGCCCGCCAATGACACGGCCAGCAATTTTCATCGTCATTTCATAGCGGCCATTATCTCCGCGAATGCGCAGCCCCATATCGTGACGACGCAGCAGATTGTCCGCCGTTTCATAATAGATGTTGAGCAACTGGCGAGGTTCGCTGTGCTGGCTTTCGAGTGCGTTTAAGGTGTTACGAAGAGAATCCAGGGCAACGGGATTCACAATAAATTTGAGTTCGATTTCTTGGGTCATCGTCTTTTTACTTTTAGTTGGGTCACATCGGGCGAAAGCCCGGAGAACTTAATCGTATGATGGTTGTCAGTAGATAATATTTTTCGCCAAATTACCATGAGTGGCGCGTATTTTGACGGGCCATTTGCCGCGAGTAGTTGGTCAAATTCACACCAGGATGATTCCCATTCAGGTTTACGGATTGCGCCGTCAGACTGATGCCACTACTATCGTTCCACTATTTATGACAATAACGACGAAATCATGCACAAATTCCGCCTAATTTGCCTTACTTTGCTCTCTCTTAGCGTTTCTGTTGTGGCTCATGCCGATGAAAAACGTTACGTATCTGATGAATTAAATACCTGGGTGCGTAGTGGTCCTGGGGATAATTATCGCTTGCTTGGCACCGTCAATGCGGGTGAAGAAGTGACTCTGCTTTCCAGTAATGAAGAAACCAAATACGGCCAGGTTCGCGATGCGAATGGTCGCACTTCCTGGATCCCACTGGCGCAACTTAGCACCACACCAAGCCTGCGCACTCGTGTGCCTGACCTTGAAAACCAGGTCAAAACGCTGACTGACAAACTCACGAATATTGATACCACCTGGAATCAGCGTACTGCGGATATGCAGCAAAAAGTGGCGCAAAGCGACAGCGTGATTGCCGGTCTGAAAGAAGAAAATCAACAGCTTAAAAATCAGTTGATCGTGGCGAAGAAAAAAGTGGATGCCGCCAACGTACAACTCGATGACAAACAACGCGCCATTATTATGCAATGGTTCATGTACGGCGGCGGTGTCGCTGGTTTCGGTCTACTGCTCGGCCTGTTGTTGCCACACATGATCCCAAGCCGTAAGAAGAAAGACCGCTGGATGAACTAATCTTCAACCCTGTATCCTACACTTAGATATTATCGTAATTGGATGCAGGGGCATTAAAGCGTGAAGATTTATCTGGTCGGTGGTGCAGTGCGTGATGGGTTGTTGAACATACCGGTCAAAGATAAAGATTGGGTCGTGGTTGGAGCAACACCGCAAGAGATGCTGGATGCAGGCTACCAGCAGGTTGGGAAAGATTTCCCGGTGTTTCTGCACCCTCAATCGCGTGAAGAATATGCGTTAGCGCGTACCGAGCGTAAATCAGGCCAGGGATACACAGGTTTTACCTGTTATGCCGCGCCTGATGTCACGCTTGAGCAAGACTTGCTGCGCCGCGATTTGACCATCAACGCGATTGCCCAGGATGAACACGGCGAGTATATCGACCCGTACAACGGGCGAGCAGATATCGAAAAACGCCAGCTGCGTCATGTTTCCCCTGCTTTCAATGAAGATCCGTTGCGCGTGTTACGCGTCGCGCGATTTGCTGCACGTTACGCCCATCTTAATTTCCAGATTGCCCCGGAAACCCAGGCACTGATGTCCTCAATGGCCGCCAATGGCGAACTTGAGCACCTCACACCAGAACGCGTCTGGAAAGAGACGGAAAATGCGCTCACCAGCCGTAACCCTCAGGTTTATTTCGATGTGCTGCGCAAATGTGGCGCACTGAAAGTGTTGTTCCCGGAAATCGACGCGCTGTTTGGCGTACCTGCGCCAGAAAAATGGCATCCGGAAATTGACACGGGCATTCATGTATTGATGACGCTGTCGATTGCCGCGCAGCTTAGCCCGGAAGTTGACGTGCGTTTTGCCACGTTATGCCATGACCTCGGTAAAGGTTTAACGCCCAAAGAGTTCTGGCCGCGCCATCACGGGCATGGCCCAGCGGGTGTGAAACTTGTCGAGCAATTGTGCCAGCGTATGCGCGTGCCCAATGAAATCCGCGACCTTGCCAAACTGGTTGCCGAGTATCACGACCTCATCCACACGATTTCCATTTTGCAGCCGAAAACTATCGTCAAATTGTTCGATGCTATCGACGCATGGCGTAAACCCCATCGCGTTGAGCAAGTCGCATTAACCAGCGAAGCTGATGCGCGTGGGCGCACCGGCTTTGAAGCCAGCGATTACCCTCAGGGCAGATTGCTGCGAGCAGCGTGGGTTGCAGCGAAAAGTGTGACCAATAAAGAAGTGCTCGATGATGGGTTCAGCGGCCCGGCGATTCGCACTGAGCTGAATCGCCGCCGTATAGCCGCTGTTGAAGCATGGAAAAAAGAAGCAGGGCTGACAACCCCTGCGGCTAGCTGATTGCCGATGGTTGGCGCATTTTCAGGCCAACCCCCATCAACACTAAATACCCAGCGCAAGGCAGTAAAAAACTTAACCGTAAGCCGATGACGTCTACCATCCAGCCTTGCAGGAACGGCAATATTGCACCGCCAATTCCTGCCATAATCAGAAAAGCAGAAGCGAGGCTGGTTTTATCGCCCAGATTGCGCACGCTCTGGGCGAAAATCACCGGGTACATCAGCGAATTCATTAAACCCACCAGCAG
>Ga0160449_1000638_pt1 | contig 19975 bp, 18 predicted proteins | sample HID1975I_E1MG_FD_108216 | JGI IMG/M metagenome (GOLD analysis project Ga0160449, IMG submission 108216) | Enriched soil microbial communities from UW Madison campus, WI, USA - HID1975I_E1 MG | ecosystem: Environmental > Terrestrial > Soil > Unclassified | place: USA: Madison, Wisconsin...
GAATGAGCAGAAATAAATAAAAGGAAAATTAGTAAAATGTTATTTGTGAAAAGTAAAATGGATTCTGAAAGCAGTTTGAATTTTAATAGAAAAAGTAAAACCAATCCGATTGCTCCGTAAGCACCAATGGCACTCTCTTTCATAATCATTAAGATTTTTTCTTTGGTCCAGCCTCCGCCGAAACCATCGCAGACATCTGCAAATCCGTCTTCATGGAAAGCACCAGTTGTTAAAATTGAAGCAACAATTGCGAAAATGACAGCAGTTTCTGTAGAAAGGAAAAGCGAAAAAAGATAGAAGGCCAGAAATGAAATTATTCCAACAATCCAGCCAATAAAAGGGAAATATCGTGTGGCTTTATTTAAATAATCAGGATGATGAGTTATGTTTTTTGGACAAGGAATTCGAGTGTAGAACATTAAACAGCTGAAGAAAATATGTAGTTCTTTTTTCATTTAGATTGGGTTTGTTTGGCTAAAGCCCTTTTAAGAAACAAATTTATATCCTCCAGATAAATCTGGAGGCAATTCAATAAGATTTTTTTAAATTTTATCGGAATTTTCATTTGTATCACTCACCTCTTGCAGTTTTAGTTATTTGATTACATTTTTTTTAATTCCAAACTTAAAAGTTACTGATAATTCGGGGGTTTATAAAGTGAAAAAAATAAGAAAATAAATGATTTTTATTTAAATTGCCAATATCTTTTGATGTTAATTCTTTGATTACATTCTTTCTACACAATTTTAAAAAATAAATTAAGAGACTATCAATGGGTAAAAAAAATGAAAAAGAATAAAATTTGGATTGCCTCCAGATTTATCTGGAGGTTTCAGAAAGTTAAGCTCATTAGGGCTTTAGCCAAATTCAATTATTTTACTAAATCCAAACTTGATCATAAACTCTTCATATTCCTCCTGAAATGTTTTCTTTTTATGATGTTCCTCCTGATTTTTTATATAATCTCGAACCTTATCAACAATAGATTCCGAAACCGAAACTGCAAAATATTCATCCTGCCAGGCAAATTTATCTTTAGTTAATTGATTTTTATTGATCCAATAGGAAGATTCACCTTTTAATAATTGTACAGTTTTTTGAATAGTTTGATTATTTCCTAGTGAAATTAAACAATGACAATGATCTGAATACCCACTAATAAAATCTAAGTAAATCTCCTTTTTAAGTGCATTTTCTTTTATATGATGCCAAACTTTCTGACGGGGGATCAGATGAATTTAAAAAAGGAAATCTATTTTTTGTGCTCCAAACACAATGGACATAAACTTTTGTAAATGGCATGTATAATTTTTTAAATTTAATTTGCCGTCCAAGTTATAAAACTATAATTATAAAATGAAATCTATTTCCTACTTATGCCAGCGCTTTCAAAACTAGCCATTTCATTCAAAAATGCCTCAGCCGATTTTAGAATTGGAAAAGCAATCGCACAGCCCGTTCCTTCGCCCAAGCGTAAATCAAGATTTAAAATGGACTTGACATCTAAATATTCTAGCAATTTAGAATGTGCTTTTTCTGCAGAGCAATGACAGAAAACAGCATTTTGCTTTATGTTCGGATTGATTTTATAAGCGATTAAAAAAGCTGTGGTGCAGATAAAACCATCAACTAAAATCAGCATTTTATTTTCAAAGGCAGCCAGCATTCCGCCAGCCATTTGTATGATTTCAAAACCGCCAAAATAAGAAAGCTGTGAAATTAAATCGGCTTGACCGGAATAATTTCCGAGTGCTTTTTTTAGAATATTTTGTTTCAGAGTTAATTTTTCATTTTCAACTCCAGTTCCTCTTCCAACACATTCTTCAATAGGAAAATCAGTTAAAAGACTCATTAAGACAGAAGCCGTAGAAGTATTTCCGATTCCCATTTCTCCAAATCCAATGCAGTTCGAACCTGTTTTTGCAATTCTTTCAACAATATCTTTTCCTTTATCAAAACATAATTGAACTTCGGTTTTGCTCATCGCATGAATGTGTAAAAAAGACTGAGTTCCTTTTGCAATTTTGGCATCAATCAAATCTGCATTTGTTGGGAAATCATAATTTACGCCAGCATCGACAATCGATAATTCAATAGTATTTTGTTTGCAGAAAACATTAATTGCGGCACCGCCTTCGAGAAAATTTGTTACCATTTGTCTTGTAACATCTTGCGGATAATCGCTGACGCCATGATTAGCGATTCCGTGATCTGCAGCAAAAACGACAATATTGGGTTTTTCAATTTTAGGATTTATAGTTTCAAAAACACTTGCCATTTGAAAAGCCAAGGTTTCTAATGTTCCTAAAGAACCAACGGGTTTTGTTTTTGAATCTATTTTTTCTTGCAACAGTTTATTGAAATCGGGTTTAGTTTCGATTTCATTTATAGAATTTACTTTTAAATTAGAAATGTTTATTTTATGAATTTCTGTGATTTCAGCGCAAATCGGAGCTTCCGATTTTTGTTTCCAATGCAATTGCTGCAGCATTGGCTGGTTATTATAATTCGTTGCTGGTTTTCCGATACAGAAATAACCAAGCGGTTCTATATTCTCAGGTAAATCCAGGATTTTTTTAAACTGATAATAATTCAGAATCGAAACCCAGCCCATTCCGTAGCCTTGTTCAGTCAGCGAAAGCCAGATATTCTGGGCCGCACAAACCGAACTAAATTTCACAGCTTCATTACTGCCAATAGTCCCAATAGTAAATTGGTTCAAAACCGACCGATCATATGCAATAATAAGTCCGATTGGTGCTTCTTCAATTGCTTCTAATTTGAGCGATCTGTAAAGTTCTTTCTGCTCTGGATTGTCGGTAAGTTCCTCGGCTTTTTTGTTGTAATCTAAAAATAGTTTTTTAATTGAAGTCTTTACTTCATCCGATTTAATGATATAATATCTCGTGGCATCAGTCAAACCAACAGATGGCGCCCAATGTCCAGCCTGTAAAGCTTTTTGAATTACTTCATCAGGAACTTCATCGGTTGTAAAATGTCGGGTGTCGCGACGTGATTTTAATATATCTTCTAGATTGCTCATTTTAAATTCCAATTTTTTAAATTCCAAATTCCAAATTTGAAAATGGATAACATTCTAGTAAAGATAAAGCATAGCTTTGTAATTTTGATTTTAAAATTTTGAATTCTCTTCCTAAGTTTTGGAATTTGGAATTTAAATTTTAGAATTTCTTTTCTAAATTTTGGAATTTTCTCCTTTTATCTTAACCGGAATTCCCGAAACCATTAAAACTACCTCATCAGCATTTGAAGCTAGAAACTGATTCATCCAGCCCTGAAGTTCAGTAAATTTTCTTCCGATTTCTGTTGCGGCATGAACACCCATCCCAATTTCGTTGGTAACAATAATTAGATGAGTATCTTTTTGACTTGCAATTGAAAGGAATTCTTTTTTAGCTTCTTCTAAACTCAAATCGACATTATTTTTATGATCGACAAAAAAGTTAGTCAGCCAAAGCGTTACGCAGTCAATTAAAGCTGTTTTACCAGAAAAATCAATTTCACTTAAAAATTTTTCTTTTTCAATATTGATCCAGCGCTCGTCTCTTTCCTGTTGATGGCGGTCTATTCGATTTTGAAAATCATCGTCCCATTTTCGAGCAGTTGCTACATATATAGGAGAGTTAGAAAGTTCCAAAGCAAGTTTCTGAGCATAACTGCTTTTTCCAGAACGCTCGCCGCCGGTAATTAGGTAAATCATTATAATGGTTGATTGTTAATGGTTAATTGTTAATGGTTAATTGGGAAGAAGTCTACTTTTACTTAATTGGCTTTTTGATGTTTTAATGATGCTGGTTATTAATTTTAAAATTGAAACAGCATCGTTGTTGATGTTTTCAAATTCTTTTTGATTTAAATAATCAGTTGCTTTTAACAATTCCAGCCAATAAATAACCTCATTAGCCTCTTTTTGCGCAACAGCAAATTTATGAATAAAATCACTTTTACTTTCGGCATGTTCTGCTTCTCGGATCATTGCGCCAATACTTGTTTCTGATCTAAGAAGTTGTTTGGAAAGTATAAATTCTTTTTTCTCACTGCTGAGATATTGATACAGTTTGACAATTCTGATTGCAAAATCAAAACTTTTATTTTTTACAATGTTGTTTTTCATAATTAACAACTAACAATTAATAGGGGCAATGTCGGCAGTCATTTCCGCAGCAAGTTCCTCGTTTTAGGTGAAACCAAGTTTTAAAAACCATATTGCCATCTTCGATGTAATAATCAATGCCCTCGATTAATTTTTCTGATTTGGGTAAAGATATGGCTTTATTTTTTGGAGCATTTTGAGGAGTAATAGTTTCGATGTAAGCCTCTATTTTGTCTTCACAGGCTTCTTTGAAGCAAACTGGACAAAGACAATCTCCGCCTTCAGAGAGATTGAAGATTGGCGGGTAATCATTACACCAGCATTTTTTTTCTATAGATATATCTCCACAGCTGAATTCAGATTCACAGCTTGAGCAAATTTTCATTTTTGTGGTATTCATGTTGTAAAGATACAATTGTTTAAATTTGTAAGAATAAAGGTAAACAAAAAAAATATAAAATACTTTACCTTTGTTCCATCCAAAACATAAAACATGAGACATTTATTACCGAAAATGATTTTTACAGCTTCTTTTTTTATTCTTATCGGATGTAAGAAGAATGAGAAAGCTGAAATTGTAAAAGTTGAAAACGCAAAAAATAGTATTGAATATGCAACAGGACTTTCTATCGTAAAATATGAAGATTATTCGGTTGTAACTGTCTCAAATCCATGGCCGAATGCCAATAAAGATTTTAAATATATTTTAAAAGAAAAAGATGCACAGGTTCCAGACAGCCTTCAAACTTATACTACAGTTCAGGTGCCGTTAACATCTGTAGTTGTAACTTCAACAACTAATATTCCGTTTTTAGAAATGCTTGAAGTCGAAAATAAATTAGTAGGATTTCCGCATACCGATTATATTTCTTCAGAAAAAACCAGAGCATTAATTGACAAAGGTTCCGTAAAAAACGTTGGACAAAATGAAAAACTGAACATTGAGCAGTTAATCGAATTATCTCCAGATTTGATTGTAACTTTTGGGGTTGATAATAATAATCCGATGCTGGATAATCTGAAAAAAAGTGGATTAAAAGTATTGATTCAAGGAGATTGGATGGAGCAGTCTCCACTTGGAAAAGCAGAATGGATCAAGCTTTACGGTGCTTTGTTTGGTAAAGAAGATCAAGCCAAAGAACTTTTTGATAAAATCGTACAAAGTTACAATCAAGCTAAAAAATTAGTGTCAGATAAACCAGCTACGTCAAAAGTTTTGTACGGTTCAATGTACGAAGATGTTTGGTACGTTGCCAAAGGAAACAGCTGGGTTGCTCAATTTATGGACGATGCTAAATCCAATTATTTGTGGGCAGATTTAAAAGGCACAGGAAGCGAGGGTTTGTCTTTTGAAAAAGTTTTAGACAAAGCCAAAACTGCCAACATTTGGATTGCTTCTGGCTCATTTAAAAGTTTAGATGAACTGCAAAAAGCAAATCCGCATTACGGAGAATTTGATGCTTTTAAAAATAAAAGTGTTTATAACTTTGAAGGAAAATTGGGAGCAACAGGCGGTACTGTTTATTACGAATTGGCACCAAGCCGTCCTGATTTAGTTTTAAAAGATTATATTAAAATTTTTCATCCAGATTTATTGGCTAGCTACGAATTTACTTTTGCATCAAAACTGAATTAAATTGGCGAATAAAAAAAGAAATACCATTTTATTTGTCATTTTGGCTTTGGGTCTTTTACTGATGTTTTTTGCGAGCATTAGTTTAGGATCTGTCCTGATTCCTGTAAAAGATGTTTTTGCAAGTTTAACGGGCGGTCATGCAGAAAAGTCAACTTGGGAATATATTATTATCAATTATCGTCTGCCAAAAGCGATTACAGCAGTTTTAGTTGGAAGCGGACTTTCAATAAGCGGACTCTTAATGCAGACTTTATTTCGAAATCCGCTTGCTGGACCTTATGTTTTAGGATTAAGCTCTGGCGCAAGTTTAGGCGTTGCCTTTGTAATTCTTGGCGCGGGATTTCTGCCGTCTTTTTTAAGTGTAATTGCCTTGTCCTCATACGGAATTGTTTTGGCATCTACTTTAGGAAGTACGTTAGTTTTGCTTTTAGTTTTGGTAGTTTCACAAAGATTACGAGATACCATGGCGATTTTAATTGTAGGTTTAATGTTTGGAAGTTTTACAACGGCTATTGTCAGTGTTTTGACGTATTTCAGCACAGCAGAACAATTGCAGAAATTCACTTTCTGGTCAATGGGAAGTCTTGGGAATCTTTCCTGGTCAACAATTGGAATTTTGACATTCTGTGTTGCTGTCGGCTTGCTTTTAAGTGCCAATAGCATCAAACCTTTAAACGCATTACTTTTAGGTGAAAACTATGCTAAAAGCATGGGATTGAATTTTAAACGAGCAAGACTGATTATTATATTCGCCACCAGCATTTTGGCTGGAAGTATAACCGCTTTTGCCGGCCCAATTGCGTTTGTTGGCTTAGCGGTTCCTCATATTGCAAAACTGACTTTTCAAACTAGTAATCATACGATTCTATTTTGGAGTACTTTGTTTTTTGGTTCGATTATAATGTTGTTTTGTGATATCGTTTCGCAAATGCCAGGATTCGATGTCACGCTTCCAATAAATGCAATTACTTCTATAATTGGTGCGCCAGTTGTAATATGGCTTTTGGTAAGAAAAAGGAATTTTCAATAATTTTTTTAGTCACAGATTAAAAAGATTAGCACAGATTTTTTTAATCATTTTAATATCTTAATCTGTGGCAAAAAAAAACTTAGAACCTTAGTTTCTCAGTAACTTAGAATCTTAAAAAAAATGATAAGTATATTAAAGACATCAGATTTAAATATTGGATATAAATCCAAGAAAGGTGTTACGCTTATTGCTGACAATCTAAATCTAAATTTAGCATCTGGCAAACTCATCACTTTAATAGGGGCAAACGGAATTGGAAAATCAACCTTACTGAGAACAATTACGGGAATTCAGCAGCCTTTATCTGGAAATGTCTATTTAAACGAAAAAAATATTTCCGACTATAAACCCTTAGAATTAGCGCAAAATTTGAGTTTGGTTTTAACTGAAAAATTACCACCGAGCAATCTTTCTGTTTTTGAATTGGTTGCGCTTGGCCGCCAGCCTTATACGAATTGGGTTGACACTTTATCAAATGAAGATATTCTGAAAGTTCAAGAGGCTATGAAGCTCACACAGATTGAACATTTAGCTTCAAAGAAGCATTTCGAAATCAGCGATGGTCAATTGCAGAAAGTTTTAATCGCCAGAGCTTTGGCACAAGATACACAATTAATTATTTTAGATGAACCCACAACTCATTTGGATTTACTGCACAAAGTTTCCTTATTCAAATTATTAAAAAAACTGACTCAGGAAACTCAAAAATGTATTTTGTTTTCAACACACGATATTGATCTGGCAATTCAATTAAGCGATGAAATGATTATCATGACGCCGGAAAATATTATTCAGGACCAGCCTTGTAATTTAATTTCAAACGGAAGTTTCAGCAATTTATTCAAAGATGAATATATTGTTTTTGATGCCGAAAAAGGGAAGTTTATTGTGACATAAAAAGTACGTCTTCCTACAAGGTTTTCAAAACGTTGTAGGAGAGATACCATAGGTATTATTTCTTCAATCCAATTTGTCTCTTAGCTTCTCCAACCACAAAAGCAACAGAATTAGCGATATTAAAACTACGAATAAGCGGCGACATCGGAATCGTTAAATGATTCTCAAATCTCTCCATAAACTCCTTACTCAAACCAACGCTTTCTTTTCCGAAAACTAACCAGTCGCCATCTTGAAATTCATTCTCTAAATATGACTTATCAGAATGAGAACTCATTAAAAATACACGAGAATGATCTGGAATCTGTGCAATCCATTCTTCTACGTTTTGATATTCGGTAACATCAAGATGAACCCAGTAATCCAATCCAGAACGTTTTAGGTTTTTATCATTAATCACAAATCCGAACGGGTGAATTAAATGAAGACGGCTTTCTGTACCGACGCATAAGCGCCCAATATTTCCGGTATTATTTGGTATTTCTGGTTCTACAAGAACAACGTTTAACATCTTTTTGAGTTATGAATTATAAATTATGAGTTTTTCTAAAATTATCTAATTATCAAATTGCCACATTATCTAATTGTCAAATTGATCAACCTCAAGAACTTCTCCAGCTTTTAGGTTTTGCAAATATACGTTTCCTATTCGAACGCGAACTAGGCGAAGAGTAGGAAAACCAACAGCAGCAGTCATTTTTCTAACCTGACGAAACTTTCCTTCATTTACAGTAATAGAAGCCCATGAAGTAGGGCCATGGCGTTCGTCTCTGATTTTTTTGGCTCTTGGTCCAAAATCAGGAATTTCATTTACGATAAAAGCTGAACAGGGTTTTGTTTTGTATTTACCGCCTTCAAAACCAATTTCGACACCTTTTTGCAGTTCTTCAATCGCGTCTTGAGTAATAATGCCGTCAACTTGAACGTAATATTCTTTGTCAACTTTTTTGCTTCTAATTTGTTCACTTACTTTTCCGTCCGTGGTCAATAAAAGCAGACCTTCAGAATCTTCATCTAATCTTCCAATTGCCATTGTTCCTTCCGGAAAATCATGTAATTCACCCAAAAGCTTTTTCTTTCTTTTTAATTCATAAATAAATTGGCTTAAGTAGCCGTAAGGTTTAAAAAGAATGAAGTGTCTGTGCATTTTTAATTTTTTGCAAAGATAGTTTCTTTCTTAAAATTAAAGCGACAGTTAAGCATTATAAGTTTCTGTGAGATTTCATTTTTTGAAGCCATTGATATAAAAACCAAACTGCAGTAATGCAAAAAACTACAATCAAAATAGGATAATAGTTTTCGAAGAAATCATGAAAATAAGTTCCGATTAAAATGTAAGCAGAAGCCATACAAAGTTTGATCAAAATGAAATCTGCATTTGACCAGCTTGTTTTGATTTTGAAGAAATTCATAAATTGTCTGAATTGGTTAAACCTTAAAATATTGTAAATAAAGATAATAAATTATGAAAGATCTTGTCTTTTAAACCCAAAGCAATGTTAAACCATTTAATTTTTCGAGGTAGAATTCGTAATATTATAAGACAAATCAAAAAAAATAACGATTATGGGAACGGATAATTTAGGAACAAAAAAGATAAACGGAACGCAGAAAGATATTGACGAATCTAAAGGAAAAAACGTTTCGCACGATAAAGATTTAAAAGATGCCAAATTGAAAAAAGAAATCGTAACAGATGCCGACGGCGATAAAAAAATAGTAGACCGAGCTCGAAACGAAAATGAGGATATTCAATTAAAAAAACCAAAAGTATCATCAGATAATCCAAATTCAAATCGCGGAGTATCTTCTGAAGAAGAAGCAAAAAAGACGGTAGAAAATAAAGACCGAAATTCTGATATAACAGCTAACAGATATCCAAATTCAGATCCAGAAAGTCATAAAGACCGTGGTAATATGAAATTGGATGAAGATGAATAATACAAATTTTTTTAGAAATTTAAGTCATTTTAATATCAAATAACATAACATTAGCGGTAAGCGTTAATGTTATTGTAAACTCTTTTCAAACCTTGAGTATCGGTGTATATCTTCGTAAATTAGAGGTACAAATTTAAATCTTAAGAATATGTCACTTTTAGAAAACAAAGTTGCATTTGTATCTGGAGGCGGTTCAGGAATTGGACGCGCAGTTGCAGAAGCATACGCTCGAGAAGGAGCAAAAGTAGTAGTATCTGATATTAATGTTGATCACGGTGAAGAAACCGTAAAAAATATAAAGGAAAAAGGCGGAGAAGCTTTTTTTGTAAAAGGAGATTCGTCGAGTGCAAGTGATAATAAACACATGGTTGAGGTAACCGTTTCAAAATACGGCCGTCTTGACATTGCATGTAATAACGCTGGAATGGGCGGACCTGCAAAACCAACTGGAGAATATGAGCCAGAAGCTTGGGATAAAGTTATTGCTTTAAATTTAAGCGGTGTTTTTTATGCATGCCGTTATCAATTGGAACAAATGGAAAAAAACGGCGGTGGAAGTATTGTAAACATTGCCTCAATTCATGGGCAGGTTGCAGCTCCGCTTAGTCCAGCCTATACAGCTTCAAAACATGGAGTTGTTGGTTTGACAAAAAACATTGCTGTAGAATATGCACAGAAAAATATTCGTTGTAATGCTGTTGGACCTGGTTACATTGAAACAGCACTTTTGAAGGATAATTTGAATAAAGATATGATGGACGCTGTTGCAGCAAAATCTGCAATGAATCGTTTAGGAACTGCAGAAGAAATTGCCGAATTGGTGGTTTTCTTGAATTCTGATAAATCATCATTTACAACAGGAAGTTATATTATTGCCGATGGAGGTTATACCGCGGTATAATAATTTTAGAGAATACTATTTTGAATTAGGAAAAGCAGCGAACTTTTGTTCGCTGCTTTTTTGTTTAAAACCCCTGTGGTTTGTAGGAAACATGGAGTTTTTTAGCGTTTTTAAAGATTGTTTATTTTTGAATTATATTTTGAATTAAGATATTTTGGTTGTAGTAATTTTAATTTAATAAAGCTTATGTTGTTTTAAATTGAATTATTTTGATAAAAAACTCAACATTAAGTTTATAGTTTTATAATATTAGCTTAACTTTAAAGGCGATAAATTTGACTTCTAAAAACTCTATTCTTTAACGTATGAAAAAACTTTACTTTTCGCGACAGATTTTGCTTTTACTATGTTTTTTGAGCTGTTTTTCTGGAGATCTTTTTTCTCAGACAATGCCAGCTCCGCAATCTTTGCCGCATTCACAGAATTTTAATACACTTTTAGTAACAGATACATCTTATCCAGTAGGATATCAGGGATGGACTGCAGGAACTTCAAATCCAACAGGTGAAAGTCAATTTGCTACATCTGGTAGTTTTGGTGCTGATAGAGCTTTAGTAGCCAGTAGTTCTGCCAGTACTAACAGCGGTAATTTTCATAATTATAATGGAAAAATTGGATTTTTAAATACAAGTGGCCTAGATTTGACTATCGGATTTGCGTTTGATGCAACTGGACAATTCTCTATTCCTGTTCAATATGATGCAATGACGATTCGTAATCCATACGGCGATGGAACCAATAATCGTATCAATGAAATGATATTGCAATATAGAGTAGGAACAACTGCCAGTTTTACTTCAGTAACAGGAACGTTATATTCAAATAATACTACGACCCAAATTGGAACGGGAAATACAACCCCTCAAAATCCTAAGACTATAAATATCATTTTGCCAGCAGAGTGTGATAATCAGCCTGTAGTACAGATTAGATGGATTTCAAGACAACTTAGCGGGGGAGGTTCTCGACCATCTTTTGCTATTGATAATATAAAAGTTGGAAGAGATATTACGGCACCTATTAATATTTCTGGTTTCCCTAAAGCAAATAATGTTTTAGCCGAAAGTTTTGATTTTATTAATAAATTAGATGAAGCTGGAAAAACTTATTTTGTACTGCTTCCAGGCGGAAGTGCTGCGCCAACCGTTGCGCAGGTAAAAGCTGGTCAAGACTCAAATGGCACTGCAGCTTTACAAGCAGGAAGTATAGATATTGCAGATTCTGCTCAGGAATATACCAAAACTTTTTCGGGACTTACTTTAAATACGAGTTATTCTGTTTATTCTGTTTCTGAAGATACTTCTGGTAATATTCAGGCAGTAGTAAATAAAGTTGATGTTACTACAGCCAGTTCTGCAGTTCCAGTTTTAACAACTTCTACGGCAAGTTTAGATTTAGGTTTTTCCGAAGCAAATTATGAAGCAAAGGTTCTAAGTTACCAAGTTGGAGCAATTGATTTAACTCAAAATGTTGTTTTAACTTCTACAGCTAATTTTACTATTTCTAAAGATAACAGCACATTTGCCTCTTCTCTGACTTTTGTTCCTGCTGATTTCTCATCAAATGCTACCCCAACAGTATATGTGAAATTTATTCCAAATGCTGTTGCTAATTTTACAGGACAGATCACTCACGAATCGACTGGCGCTTTAACAAAAACGGTTACTTTGACAGGAACAGGAATCAATCCTTATAAACAAGATTTTAACGATCCAAACGTTTTAACAAATAGCGGATGGACACAATATAACGAAGCCGGACCAGTAAACAAATGGTCTTATACTTCAGTAACTAGAAATGTAAATTCGGGAACTGGCGCCGTTCTTATAAATGGTTTTTCAGATAATGGACCAAGTAAAGATTGGTTGATTTCACCAAAATTACGTTTAGATAATTTTGGAGCACTTCCATTGCTGTCTTTTTATTCTCGTAAATTTTATGCCGGTCCCTCTTTAAAATTAATGGTATCTACAAATTATGATGGTGTTAGTAATCCTAATACAGCAACATGGACAGAAATAAATGGAGCTTTTCCGACTGTAACAGCTACTTATGCACAATCTCAATATATTAAGCTAGATAATTATAAGACAAGCAATACTTATTTGGCTTGGGTTTATGAAACGACTGCGGGAGGTAATACTAATGCATCAGAATGGTCCTTTGATGATTTTGCTGTAACAAATGAGATTGGATATGTAGATTCAAATCCTGTTTTAGATTTTGGAGTTGTACTTCCAAATACAGTTTCAGACTCTCAATCGTTTAACTTTAAGGCAGAAGGATATGGAGATATTACAATTACAGCTCCTGCTTCTTATCAAATTTCAGCAGATAATGTTTCGTTTGTATCCAGTATAGTAATTACTGCTGCCGATGCTTTAGCAGGAAAAACACTTTATGCAAAATTTGCACCAACAGTAAAAGAATTTAAAATATCAGGAGCTTTAACCGTAACAGGAACCTCATTAAACAAGCAAATAGGTTCATTGACTGGTTCTTCTTTGCCAAAAGCAGATACTTTTGATGTAGTAACATACAATTTAGAGTTTTTCGGTGCTCCGACTTCAGCTTATGGTCCTTCAGATAAGCCCTTACAACTAGAAAACGTGGCCAAAGTCATGAATAAATTAGATGCAGATGTTTACGTAGTACAAGAGGTTTCTAGTGATGCTCAGATTGATGCTTTAATTCAGAAAATAAATGTAAACGGAAAAACATTTGAAAAGAGTATTTCTAATGTATGGTCCTATTCTTGGCAAGATCCGCCTTCAGATCCAAATTTTCCACCTCAGAAATTGGTAGTGCTTTATAATACACAAACCGTAACAGTGAAAAAAACACGTGTCATGTTTGACAAATTCTATACTGAATTGCGTAATGGTACTAAAACGTTGAATAATTATCCAGGAGATAGCAATAGCAACTTTTTCTCTTCTGGGCGTCTGCCTTATATGGTAACAATAGAAACAAATCTTAATGGAGTTAAAAATGAAATTAATCTTATAGATCTTCATGCACGTGCTAACAGCGGAACTGATATTTCTCGTTACAACATGCGTAAATATGATACTCAGGTTTTGAAAGACAGCTTAGATGCTCATTATGCAAACTCAAATATTATTCTTTTGGGAGATTACAATGATGATGTAAAAGCATCTGTAATTGAAGGACAGCCTTCTTCTTATGAAGCTTTTGTAACAGACACCAATAATTATAAAGCACTTACTTTAGAAATTAGCCAGGCTGGTGCATACAGCTTTTTGAGCTCAGGCGGATTCTTAGATCATATTACGATTTCTAATGAGTTAATAGATGATTATATTTCAAACTCGACAGCCGTTTATGATCCGCGTAATGATATTGCGAGCTATACAACGACAACTTCAGATCACGGACCAGTAATTGCGCGTTTTCAGTTAAAACAAGATGTGCTTTCAACACCAGATTTTGAAAAGAACAAATATTATGTAAAAGCGTATCCAAATCCTGCTATAGATGTTCTGAATTTTGATGTAAAAACAACTCAAGGAAGAGATCTGAAAATTAGATTATACGATTTCAACGGACGTGTAATTGGAAACCCAATCAGCGTTAAAAATGAATCTGAAGTTAGTACAGCAGCTGTTGCGGTTGGGAATCTAGTTTCGGGAGTTTATTTCTATACCGTTACCGAAAATAACAAAGTGATTTTTAAAGATAAGATTCTTAAGAAATAAGAAAATAAAAACAAAAAAAGGCTTCCAGATTTGGAAGCCTTTTTTATTGAAAATCTATAAAAGAATTTCTCAATTGATCGAAATCAATTTTATTTGAATTAGTAAGCGAAATAAAATAATCTAACTGCCATTTTTGTGTTTTTTGAGCTTGTTTACTTGTCGTTTCATCCCAAGGCGGATAAACTCTCGTTGCTCTAATTCCCTCTTTATTTGGGGTTGAAAAAACACCTTTTTCTAATAGTATCTTTTTAGGAAAAATAAATTGTCCCCAATTTTGATCCTTCCGAACACTAACAATTACAAAATCTATTGCATCAGAGTAATCAAAAGGTTCGATTGTCCCAGTTTTATTACGTTTCCATAAAGTAACAAACTGTCCAGTTTTAGTTGGAGTGATTTTGGCTTCACGGTAACAAATCTTTTTATCATTCAGCAGAAAGCGATAAGCGTTGTATTCTTCACTTTCGGCTTCTTTTTGCAGCGCTGTTAAATGAAGGTCAGTTTGGTTAAAAACACTTTCTTTGGCTAATAATAAATCAGTTGGAATTGGCATTGAATCAATCGTAGAAGCGGTAAAACTCATAAAAGAAATAATAATTAATTTTCTGAAAATTACTACAAATATAATTTAGAAAGAAACATTTAATCCGAAATTTAATCCCCATTGAAACTGATTGAAAGACTGGCTGTTTAAAGGATTGATATAATAATTCATAGCAGGCTCTACAAAAACATTTGTTTTTTTATAAACTCGATACTGAATTGTACTGCTCAAAGTAGAACCGTAAACATAATCGTTTGCAGTTACATTTTCTCCAATAGAATGGCCGTCTAAAGCAACATTGTTCGAAATTAATTTCCCGACAAAACCACCTGTGTTCAAATTAATGCTGGCTTTATTTTTATTAAAAACAGAATAAGAAACTTCCAAAGGCATTTCAATATATCGTAGATTTTGATCCAATTTTCCACTCTGGATATTATCACCTTTTAAAGCTTCTTTGGTGCTGTTTGATATCAGTATATAATCAGAATTACTGCTTGCCTGCGAAACTGGACTATTACTATTGCTGGCATATTCACCAGGAGCAAAAAGGGCATTACCTTTGGCACTTACATAAGAGACATTCGCCACACTTTGCCCAAGTTCATTAATTTTTAAACCAGAACCAACAGCCCATTTTTTATTAATGCTGTATTTCGTTTTAACCCCAAAAGAATTAGATTGTTTGGAGTCGTTTACATTGCCTAAAGTCTTTTCGTTTTTAGTGTTTTCAGAACTCGCAACGCCAGCAAAAACAGAAAGAGCCCATTTTTCTTTTTTGTTAATTAATTTGTCTTTTTTATCCTTTTCTTCTTTTTTAGTTTCTGGAGCTAAAATTCCTTTTTCTAAATTTTGAAGTTCTGCCAGCTGCATAGAATCTTTTTTACTTAAAGCAGCAGTATTAAATTTTGAGTTCTCTTTTGTATTAGCGGCTAAAGTTTTTTCGGAAACTTTTTCATTCTTATAAACAAGAGCATTTTGTTTTGATGCATTAGTATTTCCAGCAGAACTTTCAGTATTGAAAGCAAAATTGTTATTGTTTTTAGGAACTAACTTATCATTAAAAATAGAATTCGAAAGCTGTTTTTTAGCCGTAGAATTAAATTTGTTTTGTTTTCCAAAAGCAACTCTTTCTTCAGCGATTCCTTTAGTATTAGAAAATTTGTCTTTTTCTAAAATAGATTTTTTTGAAGATTTAGCACCTGATTTTTCTTCTGAAGAATTAAAATTCTGAACCGCAAGAGATTGATTCGGAACATTATTATTCGGAAGCTGCATATGAGATTCAGAATTCTTATTATTGGTTTTGTTTTTCGAATTGGCATGTGCAACAGCCGTTTCTTGTTCTTGCGTTGCTTTCGAATTATTTAATTTATCTTTTGTTGAAGAAACATTATTTACAGAATCAAGCGTTTTGTTATGATTTTGATTACTTTTTATATTGCCTTTTTTGGCATTATCATTTATTTTTTCATCCAGAACTACACGATTATTTTCGAAACCACCTTTCCCATTGTCAAAGTTTTTATTTTGAGGGGAAGAACTAAAATGTAAGATTGAGGGCAGAAGCAACCCTAGTAGTAAGCATGCAGCAGCCGACCACCAAAGAATAGCTCTTTTCTTCTTTTTTGGTTTGTCTAATTTTTCTTCAATTTGTCCCCATAATTCAGGAGGCGGAACACTCGAAAAGTCTTCCATTGATGAAAAAATATCTTCTATTTTTTGCTTCTTCATGCTGTCTTAAAATTTTTTATGCTCAAAATTCGCTTTTGTAATATGTGTTTGGCGCGATTTAAATTTGATTTTGATGTTCCTTCGGAGATTTTTAATAATTCGGCAATTTCCTTGTGTTTCATTTTTTCAAAAACATACAAGTTAAAAACCGTTCGATATTGATCTGGTAAATCCCGAATATATTCTAGAAGTTTTTCCTGCTCCATCGGAATAATTTCTAATTCTTCCTCTTCAACAAAATCAGTATCTGGATCAAAAACATCTAAAAAGAAACTTTCTTTTTTCTTTTTATTTAAAGTCTCGATGAGTTTGTTAATGAAAATCCGTTTGAGCCATCCTTCAAAACTTCCTTCAAATTTGTATTGGTTTATTTTCTGAAAAACGATTACAAAAGCTTCCTGAAAGACATCTTTTGCATCATCTTCATTTTTCATATATTTCAAACATATACCATACAAAACAGGAGAGAACAACTGATAAATTTTCAGTTGTCCCTCTCTGTCATTTTTCATGCACAGTTTGATATATTTTTCTAACTCGTCTTTCAAAAATGTGGTATTGTTTGGTTTTGCAAAAATAGTTCTAAAAAGCTTATAAAACTATCTTTTAAAAATAGTACGAGCTGCATCTTGGTTATTACTCATAATCGTTAGGTTTTGATTGTCAAGGTTTTCTATCACATAAGTTTTGCCTTCAAACGTAATTAGATCATGTTCTGACTGATCAAGATATCCTATCCCTTTTTCGACCTGATAAGGACTGTTTCTAATCTCTACATTGTTTTTATAAGTAATCACTCTGCCATCTGGAGTAAAAATAATTTTCTTAGTAAAACCAATAGTTTTTGGCGTAGCGACATACGGATTATTTGCACCGCCTACAGATTTTTCCCAAATCCAAGTATTTACAAGAGAACCTGATCCTGTACTAAAAGTATTGTCTATGGAATAAAAACTGGCAAAAAGAAAAAATGCAATAAAAGCGATAAAGAGTTTTTTCATGATTGGATTATTTTAAACTAGTAATTTTTTCTTGAATAAGTTTTTTGAAAGCTTTTATATCAGCACTTTGATCCTCTGTATCATTGTTGTCAATATATATTTTAGTAACTGTTATGCCTTGGCGTAATTCAAAATAAACACCACCTTGATCTGCTGCATCTGGAGCGCCATAAATTTTGGTTTGTCCTTTTAAAGCTAAAATTTCAGCAGGAACAGCTTTTAATAATATTGTGTAATCACCTCTTTTTATTGTTGGAGTGTATTTATATTGATTAAAATCGTATTGATTAGCGCCAACATTTAAGAATTTTAAAATACTGTAATCATTAACTTGGAAGAATTTTTGACAGTCTGCACCAGTACAATTGTTATTGAAACTACCAATAATTGCTGTATCTGGACTTTCATTAGCTTTAATGAAAATAAAACCTTTTGATGTTTTTGGAATTAAAACAAAGTCTGAAGGATAAGTAGGAGCCTGATTTACATTTTCGCCTGGTGCTGGTGATTTCTCGTAGTAATTAACTACAATTTCGCAATTGTTTTCTACGATAGAAGTAATTTTAATTGTATATCCGCTTGTAGGTTTAGCTCCCGCAAAAATTGCAACTAAATATTGTTTGGTAAAATCAATATTGGGATCGCTTGCAACAGGACATGTATTATCATGTTTTGGGAATAATTCATTCATTTTTTCTTGCGTTGCAACAACTGCTACAGCAGCATTGTTAGGCTGCGATTTTACGCTATAATTACAATAGAAGGGAAATCCAGTAAAAGCTACATTTGTATTAGCACCGCAGTCAACATAATTATCATCATTATTTAGAGAGCAGGCACTAAATCCGAAAGCTATAAATAAGCTCAACATTAATTTTTTCATAATTTATTTTAATAGGTTTATATCTTGTAGATTAAACTTTTAAAAAAAGGTTGCGTTAATCTTTTATTTTTTTTGAAAAAAAACAAAATGTTGATTTAGTTTGGATTGAATATGAATTCGTGAAAATTTTATTTTTAAAACTAAGCAGTACTTATTATTGCTTAATTTTACTTAAAATAAACTTAGTTATGTCTGATTATCTACCATTTTTAATAGGTTTTGTTGTAGCAATTTTTGTTGGAATCTACATAGGAAAAATGCTTTCTGGATCTAAATTTCAGTCAGAGAAAGCAATTTCAGAAGAGCGGTTAAATGCATTAAACAGCCAGTTGCAAATGCAGAAAGAGCAATTTGAAAGTGAAAAAAATTACTTTCAAAAACAATTGCAGCTTCATAATTTAGAGAAAGAAAACATTCGAACTGAAAAAGATAGTTTAGCCATTCAGCTTTCTAAAAAAGAAGTTGATTTTGAAAATTTGTGGGAAAGACATAAAGAACAAAAAAATGAAATCAACGAACTGCAGGAAAAATTCACCAAAGAATTTGAAAATCTAGCCAATAAAATCTTAGAAGAAAAATCGGCTAAGTTTACCGAACAGAACAGCGAGAATATGAAAAATATTCTTTTACCGCTTCAAGATAAAATTCATGTTTTTGAGCAAAAAGTAGATCAGACCCATAAAGAAAGTATCGATTATCACGCCGCACTTCGCCAGCAAATTTTAGGTTTAAGCGAAATGAATGCGCAAATGAGCAAAGAAACCTTAAATTTAACCAAAGCATTAAAAGGCGACAGCAAAATGCAGGGAAATTGGGGCGAATTGGTTTTAGAACGCGTTCTGGAAAAATCTGGATTAGAGAAAGGAAGGGAATATGAAGTACAGCAGAGTTTTACGAACAGCGAAGGAAATCGTGTTTTTCCAGATGTTGTAATCAATCTGCCTGACGGTAAAAAAATGATCGTCGATTCGAAAGTTTCACTTGCCGCTTATGAAAAATGGATTAACGAAGAATCAGAGCTTTTAAAAATAGATTATCTAAAAGAACATGTCAATTCTATTAGAAGACACGTCGAACAGCTTGGCAGTAAAAATTATCATGATTTATATCAAATAGAAAGTCCCGACTTTGTGCTGTTATTTATTCCGATGGAACCAGCTTTTGCGATTGCTTTAAACGAAGATCCAGCTTTGTACACAAAAGCATTCGACCGAAATATTGTAATTGTTACTCCAAGTACACTTTTGGCTACTTTAAGAACGATTGACAGCATGTGGAGTAATCAAAAACAGCAGGAAAATGCTTTTGAGATTGCGAGACAAGCCGGTGCATTGTACGATAAATTTGAAGGTTTTGTTTCTGATTTAGTCCGAATTGGAAATAAAATAAAAGATACCAAAACAGAATACGAAAGCGCAATGAACAAATTGGTTGACGGAAAAGGAAACTTGATTACAAGCGTAGAAAGATTAAAAAAAATGGGAGCAAAGGCCAAGAAATCACTTCCTGAAAATATAATTACAAGAGCTTTAAATTCAGATGAAAATGAATTGTTGAATTAAAAATAGTTAAAAC
>Ga0160449_1000642_pt1 | contig 19930 bp, 20 predicted proteins | sample HID1975I_E1MG_FD_108216 | JGI IMG/M metagenome (GOLD analysis project Ga0160449, IMG submission 108216) | Enriched soil microbial communities from UW Madison campus, WI, USA - HID1975I_E1 MG | ecosystem: Environmental > Terrestrial > Soil > Unclassified | place: USA: Madison, Wisconsin...
ACGAACCGCGCATAGTCCGCGCGCACGCCCCGCTTCGGTCTGTCGGTCATCGCTCCGCCCCCTCTTGGCGCCCCTGACGTCAAGCCTCTAGCCTGACATCAACCGGGAGCCCACGCCATGCCGACCACCACACGCGCCGCCGTCCTGCGCGCCATGGGCGCCGCCCGCCCCTATGCCGACAGCCGCCCGCTAAGCATCGAGACCGTCACCCTGGACGATCCCGGCCCCGGCGAGGTGCGGGTGGCGATCAAGGCGGCGGGCCTGTGCCACTCGGACCTGTCGGTCATCAACGGCGACCGCCCCCGCCCCCTGCCCATGGCCCTGGGTCACGAGGCTGCGGGCGTGGTCGAGGCGCTGGGTCAGGGCGTGACCGACCTGACCGTCGGCGACCACGTCGTCATGGTCTTCATGCCGTCGTGCGGTCATTGCGACCCTTGCGCCGGCGGCCGTCCCGCCCTGTGCGAGCCCGGCGCCGCCGCCAACGGCAGGGGCGAGCTGCTGACCGGCCGCCGCGCCCTGCACGTCGGCGATCAGGCGTTGAACCATCACCTCGGCTGCTCCGCCTTCGCCGAACACGCCGTCGTCTCGCGCCGCTCGCTGGTCCGGATCGACCCGGCCCTGTCCTTCGCGGAGGCGGCCCTGTTCGGCTGCGCCGTCCTGACCGGCGTCGGGGCGGTGGTGAACACGGCGGGGCTCAAGGCGGGCCAGAGCGCCGTGGTCGTCGGCCTGGGCGGCGTCGGCCTGGCCAGCGTCCTGGGCGCCCTGGCCTCGGGGGCATCGTCCGTCGTCGCCGTCGATCTGAACAAAGGCAAGCTGGCGCTGGCCCGCTCGCTCGGCCCGGTTCACGCCGTCAACGCCGCCGATCCCGACGCCGTCGATCAGGTCCGCGCCCTGACGAACGGCGGCGCCGACTTCGCCTTCGAAATGGCCGGCTCGGTCCGCGCGCTGGAAGCCGCCTGGAAGATGACCCGCCGGGGCGGAACCACCGTCACCGCCGGCCTGCCCCCGCCGGACGCTGCCCTGGCCGTCAACGTCGTCTCGCTGGTGGGCGAAGAGCGCACGCTGAAGGGCAGCTACATCGGAACCTGCGTCCCCAGCCGCGACATCCCCCGCTACGTCGCCCTGTATCGCCAGGGCCGCCTGCCCGTGGACCGTCTGATGACCGGCACGCTGAAACTGGACGCCATCAACGCCGCCTTCGACCAATTGGCGGATGGCCGCGCCGTTCGGCAGGTGGTGCTGTTCGACTGACGCCCTAAAGACTGGGCGGATCGATCTTCAGGAAGCGCAATTCCATCACCCGCCCGTTGGACGCGGTGACCTCGGTGATCGCGCCCGCCTCGTCGCGCACGAACCGCAGCCAGCCCATCGGCGTGGGCGTGAAGAAGACGTCCGCCTCACGCAGCAGTTCCGGCGGTTGCAGCAACGCCGCCTCCAGACCGGGCGAGGCGAACCACAGCTGCTCGCCCCGCATCTCGACCCGCATCACCACGCCCAGTTCCGGGCTGTAATAGGCCCCCTGATACCTGGCCCGCGCTTCACGGTTCAGGTCCGACCCCGGCGATCGCATGACCCGGCGCAGCACGCGATCCTCGACGTGGTCATGCAGAACCAGATCCGGCGCCCCGCCCGATGCGGTCGCCCGCACGCTCAACTCCAGTCCCGGCCCCTTGAGCCGGAAGGCGTCGGCGCCCAGGGGCTCCATTTCATCCACCCCTTGGAAAAACAGTTTGCCGTCGCGCAATTCGACGGCGAAGGGCGCGCCGTCCGCGTCCTGATACGGCCCCGCCAGGGCGGCCAGAACACTGGGATCGACAGCCGTGACCGGTCGCGGAACGCGGGCCGGGGTCTCCGCATCGCCCAGATACAGGTCCGCGATCCGCCGGGCGGTCGCGCCCAGACCGTTCGTCTCGACGTTGCAAAGCACCGCCACGCCCAGCCGCAGGTCCGGCAGGGTCAGCATGTGCGCGGCGTAGCCCGGATCAAAGCCGGAATGCTCCAGCGTCCGCACGCCCCTGTAGACCCCCGGAACCAGACCCGAAGCATACGGGGCCGACGTCCCGTCGTTCAACGTCCCCGGCTTGGCCATGGCCGCCATTACGCCTGATCCGCCCACGCTCGGCCGGTCCATATGAATCATCCAGCGGGCCATGTCCTCGGCGGTCGCCCGCACGTTCGTCGCGCCATAGCTGGAATAGGGCAGATGTCGCCGCTCGAATCGCTCCCCTGCTTGGGCGTAGGGTTCGGCCTCTCCGGCGCGGATGCGGTGATGGTCTGCAATCGCCCGGGCGCCGGTCATGCCCAGAGGCTGGAACACCCGCGCCGCCATGAAGTCGGCGAACGCCTGTCCCGACACCCGCTCCACCACCAGGGCCAGCAGGCTGTAGTTCGAGTTGGAATAGGCGAACCGCTCGCCGGGCGTGAAGTTCAGCTCCCGCTGGGCGAACAGGGCGGTCAGCACGTCCTGCTGGCTGATCGTATCCTCGTGTCGCCGCCCGCGCATCACCAGCAGCTCCCACTGGTCGCGCAGGCCGCTGGTGTGATGCAGCAGGTGGCTGATCGTGATCGGCGCGCCGAAATCATGCAGCTCGGGCACGTAACCGCGCACATCGTCGTCCAGCGACAGCCGCCCGTCCGCCGCCAGCAGCTGGATCGCAAAGGCCGTGAATTGTTTCGACACCGAGGCGATGTGGAAGGCCGTCGTGGGCGTGTTCGCCGTCCCGGTCTCGATCACCGCCTGGCCATAGGCGCCGGTGAACAGCACCTCGCCCGCCCGCGTCACCGCCACCGCGCATCCCGGCGCGCCGGGCGCACTCCACGCGGAAAACAGGGCGTCGACCGAGCGCGCCTGAACCTGTGCCGGAACCTGCGCCTGCGCCTGCCCCGCCGCCAGGATCGCCGCCCCCATCGCCCACGCCGTCGCCAGTCGTTTCACATCGCTCTCCCGTCCGAGAGAGCGACTATAGGCCCGCTACATCTGTAGCGCCCGTCCTATGCGACCAATCTACGGCGAATGCCCGCCGCCTCAGTCCCGCGTCGCGCCCGCCAGCACCGGATCGCGCCGCGCCGCCCGGGCCTTCAGTCCCTTCATCGCCGCCAGGATCAGCACGACCGCCGCGACGCCGCCCAGCACCCACAGGGTCGGCCCGTGCGCCTCGGTCATCGCCTCCAGTCGCGCCAGCCCCTTGGCCGCCAGATAGCCCGGCGCCAGCATGGCCAGCACCCAGACAAAGGCCGACAGCACGTTGCCCGTCTGGAACGTCCGGTTGCGCATCTGCAGCACCCCCAGCATCAGCGGCACAAAGGCCCGCAGCGGTCCAAAGAAGCGACCGATGAAGATCGAGGCGAAGCCGTACCGGCGACAGTACAGCCGCGTCCACGCCAGCTTGCGCCGATGCGGAATCAGCGCCGGCCAGCGCAGCGCCTTCACCCCCAGCCGCCGCCCCAGCCAGAACGACACCGCGTCGCCCAGCACCGCCCCGGTCACACACCCCATAATGACGTTGATCGGATCCAGCGTCCCCGTCGCCACCATGGCGCCCGCCGCCACCAGCAGGCCGGTCGCGGGAATGAAGGCGCCTATCACCGCCAGCGACTCCATAAAGGTCACCGCCCCCAGCAGCGCCCCCGCCCACACGGCGTTGCGGGCGATGAAATCGGCGATCGACTGAAGCAGGGAATCCATCGCGCCCATGTAGGGACGCCGACCCCCGTCACCAATGCGGCGAATGGCGCGAACCGGCGATCTGGCGCGGATTATCGACGAACGCGAGTCGCCCAGCCGGGTGCGGCCCGCGCCGTTTCATTGTAGTCTGCGCCCATGACCCAGCAGACATCCAGCGCCCCGGTCCTGCTCTCAGGCGGCAATCCCCAGATCGCCAAGGGCGACGGCGACGCCCCGGTCCAGGCCTATATCGCCGCCATGCCCGGCTGGAAAAGCGCCGTCGGGCGCGACATCGACGCCCTGGTCGAGGCCGCCGTTCCCGGTGTGCGCAAGGCGGTCAAATGGAACTCACCCCTGTATGGCGCGCCGGACCAGGACGGCTGGTTCCTCAGCCTCCATTGCTTTGACCGCTATGTGAAGGTCGCCTTCCTGAACGGCGGCGCCCTGACGCCGCCGCCGCCCGTCGCGTCCAAACACCAGACCGTCCGCTATTTCCACATCCACGAGGACGACGCCTGGGATCAGGATCAGTTCGCCGACTGGCTTCGCCAGGCCGCCCGTCTGCCCGGCGAGAAGATGTGATGTCCGACGCCTCCGCCCTGATCGACGGCCGCATCGCCGAACTGGCCGACTGGCGCGGCCGAACCCTGGCCCATGTCCGCGCCCTGATCCACGCCGCCGATCCAGCGGTGGTCGAGGAATGGAAATGGCGCGGCGTCCCCGTCTGGTCGCACGAGGGTATCCTGTGCACCGGCGAGACCTACAAGGCCGTCGTCAAACTGACCTTCGCCCACGGCGCCGCCCTGCCCGACCCCACCGGCCTGTTCAACGCCAGCCTCGAGGGCAACACCCGCCGCGCCATCGACATTCGCGAAACCGACACGCTGGACGAAGCCGCCTTCAAGGCCCTGATCCAAGCCGCCGTGGCGCGGAACGTGGGAAAGCGGACAAAGGCCTGACCGCCCTGGCCCTCAGATGGATCAGCCTGGTCGCGCTCAGCCTGGCGCTTTCCTCATGCTCGGCCGCCCGCATCGACGGCGCGACCCGTCAATTCTCGGGCGTCTGGCTCTACGAGTTTGAAGCCTCGACCTTCATCGAAGGTGCGACCCAGCCGCCGACCAGCCGCCCCGCCTATCGCGCCACGGACTGGCTGGAGCACCCGCCCGACCTGCCGCGCCTGGGCGAACCTGTCGCAGCGTTGGGATACGACGCCGATCAGGACTGCTATCCCATCCAGCCGTACCTGATCACCTTCATCGGCCACCGAACCCGCCGCCTCGCCGGATCAGGCCACCTGGGCCTGTGGCGCTCGGAAGTGACGCCGCACCGAACGCTCTCGATCAAACGCCTCGGCGCCCCGGTATGCTATCGGACTGTGGAATAGACAGTCTCTCCTTGGGTGAGCACGCACGAAAAAGGCCCCGCCGGTCGGCGGGGCCTTCTGCAGGGATCGAATTCAGCGACCTGTGCCAAAGCCGTCCGGGCCGCCGGCGCCGGCCGCGCCTTCGCCGCCCGTCGCGGGCGCCGGGTCACGCTGGCCGGGGGCGATGTCCTGACCCTGGTCCGGTTGCGGGGTCGCGCCGTCCTGGTCCAGATCGTCGTCCTGGTCGATGTCCAGGTCCTGGTCGGGCTCCTGGCCCGGTTGAACGTCCGTCATGATCTTCTCCGTTTTGGGATACGGAGGGATAAGCCGGCGCGCCCGCCGACGTTCCTACGGCCGCGCTACACGAAAGAGTGCGCGTGGCGACGCTTATCCTTTTGAACCAAAGACGAAAGCTGCGGTTCGCGCCGGCGAGATTTCAGCCCAGCAGCGCCTCAACCTCGGCCCGCGTCCCCAGCGACGGTTGCGCCCCCGGCCGCGTGGCCGCCAGCGCCCCAGCCGCGCAGGCGAAGGTCAGGGCGTCCTGCGGCGCCATTCCGTCCAGCAGGGCCACCACGATGGCGCCGACGAAGGCGTCGCCCGCCCCCGTAGCATCGATCGCCTCGACCCTGGGCGGCGCAGCCCAAGCCATTTCGACGCCGCGCTGATACATGGCCGCGCCGCGCGCGCCCTTGGTCACCACCACCCGGCCGCCGCCGATGTGCAGGGCGTCGCCGTAGAAGGCGGCCTCCGTCTCGTTGACCACGATCAGGTCGGCCCGGCGCAGCATCGCCTCCGACACCGGCGCGGCGGGCGCCAGGTTGACGCAGACAAAGTCGGTCGCCCGCCCCACCGCCGCCTCGACCGTCTCGATCGGCAGCTCCAGCTGGGCGATCAGCGGACATTCGATCCGGGCGGGCAGCTGTTCCGGCGTCACCAGGTGATTGGCCCCCGCCGCGACCACGATCTGGTTCTCGCCCAACGGATCGACCGCGATCAGGGCCACCCCCGTCGGCGCCGCCACATCGGTCACCACGTCGCCCAGATCGACTCCCTGGGCCAGCATCAGGGCGATGGCCGCGCCCGCCATCTCGTCGTCGCCGACCCGACCGATCAGGCACACCTCGGCCCCCAGCCGCCGCGCCGCCAGCGCCTGGTTGGCGCCCTTGCCGCCCGGATGCCGGGCCAGCGTCGCGCCCGTCACCGTCTCGCCCGGCGCGGGCAGGTGCGGCGCGCTGGCGACCATGTCCAGGTTGATGGACCCCACCACGGTGATGTTCATGTTGCCCCCTTCAGTCTTTCGGCGATCATGGCGAACACCCCCGCCCCGTCCGCCGTCGTCGCCCAGAAATGGTTGGCCGTCGCCGGATCGATCCGGAACTCGACCGCCGTATGCCCCCGCGTCAGGTCGGACGCCGTCTCGACGTCGATCCGGCACGGCACCAGCTCGAACAGGTCCGGCTTCAGCAGCCAGGCGATGACGCACGGGTCATGCAGCGGCGGCGCGTCCCAACCGACGATCTCGCGCTCGATCCGCTGGGAGAAGCGCAGCATCGCCGCCGCCGCGTCCGACGACGCCGTGCCCGCCGCCTCGACCGCGCGGATGCGGTCCTCGGTCGCCCGCACCTGATGCGTCGCGTCCAGACCCAGCATCACGACCTTGCAGCCGCTGGACAGCACCTGCGCCGCCGCGTCCGGATCGGCCCAGATATTGAACTCGGCGCTGGCGGTGATGTTGCCGCCCTCGGACCGCGCCCCGCCCATGGCGACCACCGTCCCCAACCGTCCCGCCAGCGCGGGCTCGGCCCGCATCGCCAACGCCAGATTGGTCATCGGCCCCAGCACGGCGATATCCGCCGTCCCCGCCGGACGGCTCATCACCAGCCGCACGATCGCCTCGGCCGACGTGCCCTGATCCGCCGGCGAATCCGGCTCGAACGGCGCCAGGTCGCCCAGCCCCTCGGCCCCGTGAAACTCGCCCGCCCCGGCCGGTTCGCGCACCAGCGGCCGCTCGGCCCCGACGAAGACCGGCACGTCCGGCCGCCCCGCGATCTGCCTCAGGATCCGGGCGTTGCGCGCCGTCGCCACGGCCGGAACGTTGCCCCCCACCGTGGTGATCGCCAGCAGATCGAACTCGGCTGAGGCGAAGGCCAGCAGCAGCGCCGTCGCATCGTCCACCCCGGGGTCGCAGTCGATGACCAGCCCGCGCGGCTCAGTCATCGTCCGCCTCCACCGCCGGGGCGGCCAGCGGCGCGGGCGCGCCCGCCAGCGCCGCGTTCAGGGCGTTGCGATCCAGCCCCTTCTCCCACCGCGCCACGACGATGGTGGCCACGGCGTTGCCGATGAAGTTGGTCAGCGCCCGGCATTCGCTCATGAACCGGTCGACGCCTAGGATCAGCGCGATCCCCGCCACCGGCACGCTGGGCACGACCGCCAGCGTCGCCGCCAGGGTGATGAACCCCGCCCCCGTCACCCCCGCCGCGCCCTTGGACGACAGGATGGCCGCGCCCAGCAGCAGCGCCTGCTCGCCCAGGCTCAGGTCGATCCCGCACGCCTGGGCGATGAACAGCGCCGCCAGCGTCATATAGATGTTGGTCCCGTCCAGATTGAACGAATAGCCGGTCGGCACGACCAGCCCGACCACCGGCCGGTCGCAGCCCGCCCGCTCCAGCTTGGCCATCAGGCTGGGCAGCGCCGCCTCGGAGCTGGAGGTGCCCAGCACCAGCAGCAGCTCCTCCTTCAGATACCGGATCAGCCTGAAGATCGAGAAGCCGTTGACCCGCGCCACCAACCCCAGCACCACCACCACGAACAGCGCCGAGGTCAGGTAGAAGGTCCCCACCAGCGCCGCCAGATTGACGATCGACTCGATGCCATAGCGGCCGATGGTGAAGGCGAAGGCCCCGAACGCCCCCACCGGCGCCGCCTTCATCAGGATCGCCACCAGCTTGAAGAACGCCTCGGACACCGAATCCAGCAGGTTCAGCACCGGCGCCGCCCGCTCGCCGATCGACGCCAGCGCGATGCCGAACAGGATGGCGAAGAACAGCACCTGCAGGATCTCGCCCGACGCGAACGCCCCCACCACCGTGTCCGGAATGACGTGCAGCAGGAAGCCGACCAGCGACTGGTCGTGCGCCGCCTTGGCGTAGCCCGCCACCGCCCCCGCATCCAGCGTCGCCGGGTCGACGTTCATCCCCGCGCCCGGCCGCACCACATTGGCCATGATCAGGCCGACGATCAGCGCCAGCGTCGAGAAGGTCAGGAAATAGGCGAACGCCTTGGCCGCCACCCCGCCGACCTTCTTCAGGTCCCGCAGATGGGCGATCCCCGCCGACACCGTCAGGAAGATCACCGGGGCGATGACCATCTTCACCAGCTTGATGAAGCCATCGCCCAGCGGTTTCAGCTCCACCCCCAACGCCGGCTGGAAATGACCGATCACCGCGCCCGCGACGATGGCGACCAGCACCTGGAAATAGAGATGGGTCCACAACGGCTTGCGTATCTTCGGCGGCGCCTGGCCGGGTTGAAGAACGGGAGGCGAAACGCCCGGTGCGGCCTGAATCAACTGACGCTCCTGATACGCGGAGAGACACGCTTGGCGGCATCGTATCGCGAACGCAAGATCATCGTGCGGTGACGCCGGAACCAATCGCCGGACTCGCGGTTATCTGCTTCGGAAACGTCGGTGGCCCTGCCCTGACCTTTCCGGCGGCCCGGTCACCTTACGCCCCCCGACATAGAGAGCCGGGCCGCCCACCTTTCCTTTCATCCCACGCGCCCGCTGTTGGCGAGCCCCCGGCGACCGATCCTCGACGGGGCCGCCAGGTTTCGTCGCCACGATGTCGCGTCATCCTTGCCGCCTCGCAGAGACGCAGCGATCCAGCGGGCATGAAGAACGCTCGCCCGACCTCCCGCCGCCTCGTCCCGCTGGCCGCCGTATCCGCGCTGCTCGTCTCACCGTTTCCGGCCCAGGGACAGGTCGATCCCTACGGCCCGCGCCCCCAGACCGCGCCGGCCCCCAGCCGCGATCTCAGCCGCGTCACCCCCCTGCTGCGGGTCGAGGACGGCACCCCGCGCTACGCGCTTGTCCCGGAGGGGTCGCTGGCGCGCAGCGACGCCATGAACTCCCAGATGCTGGCCTTCAGCCTGCAGGATTTTCTGCCTGTCGATGCGGGTCGCAACAGTCCGCTGACCACCGGCGAACACGGCGGCGTGCCCGTCGCCTGGCATTACCTGGTCAAATTCTGGGAACAGTATCCGAACGCCAAGGATCGGCCTGGCCACGTCGAACGCCTGGGCGAGACCAATTTCGAGATCGTTCAGTCCACGCCCCTCACGCCCCCGCCCGCGATCAAGCGGGTGCTGGACGCCCAGGCCGAACGGCTGCGCGACGCGATCCGGGCGTATCCCTTCATCCAGCGCTCGGCCGATGTGCTGACGCGCGTCAGCATTCAGTACCATCGCGACAAGGACCCGTCGGGGACCGAGGTTTGGGGCTATAATCTGCGGTTCGGCTTCGGTCCCGGCGGGTCGATCCGCCCCGAACGGCTGCCCAGCGGCCGCTGGCGCTGGACCTCGCACGACTGGCTGGCGCTCGACATCTGCTCGAACTGCTTTTCCAAGCTGGCCGCGCCGTCCGGCCGTTATCGCGGTGTTCAGACCATGGGCCACCTCGGGCTGGTCGATACCCTGGCCGCGCCCGTCTGGGTCAGCGAATACCGCTCGGGCCAGGGCCCGCTGATCCCGAACCCCGAACTGTATGATCGCGCGCGCCCCGCGACCGACATCCAGATCCTGACCATCGATCCCCGGCTTCTGGTCGGCGCCGCCGCGGCCGTCGGACCGGACGACCACCACGCCCGCGCCATCGCCGCCGCCTGGCTGACCGACTGGAAGACCCTGGTGAACCAGGCCAACGGCCCCGCTGCGCCCAAAGCCGACTGACCCTGGCTGCCGAACCTGGGCCGACTGCCCCCCCCCCGAAAGGACACCCGATGAAGCCCCTCGCTCTCGCCCTGACCCTGACCTCGGCCCTGGTCGCCGCGACCCTGGCCACGACCTCCGCCGCCCAGATGCGCGAATACCCTGTCCGCACCCCCGTCCCCGCCGGGGCGGTCGAGCTCAGCGCCGGCGTCTATCCGCGCGAGGGCCAGGCAGCGCTCGAGGACAACATGCCGGGTCATCGCCGGTTCAAGCCGCCGCTCTTCCCCAACGCCGGCTGGGACAGCCCGACGCGCGCCGACGGGCAAAAGGATTACGACCGCTATCTCGTCGACTACTGGCGCGCGCCCTTCCTGTCGGAGACCGAGCTGAACGCCGCCTATCCCGGCCAGGAGCAGCCCGGCTACGTCGCCCCGGCCCCGTGGACGGCGCGGGTCGCCCGCAGCGCCGCCACGGCGGCTGAGGACGCCCTGTTCGAGCGCCGGATGCAGTTCATCGTCGAACAGATCCTGGCCTCCGCCCCGATGCGCAACCTGCACGGCGCCAGCCTGGAGCCGGAACTGACCATCACCGGCTACGGCCAGGCCCATGGCGGGCGCGGCGGCGGCGTCATGCGCGGCGAGATCAAGCTGGAGCTGGACATCATCGCCCCTTGGGCCGGCGTGACCGAGCGGATGCCGAACGGCACGATCAAGTCGGCCTATTCCGGGCCGGCCCTGACCCTCACCCTGAACCCCGAGTTCATCAATTGCGCCGGCCCGCATGGCCGTGACGCCAAGGGTCTGACCTGCCTGCGCTCCGACGGCCGTCTGTGGCTGAACTCGCGCCGCGACGCCGTGATGGTGCTGGGCCAGGGGAACGAGGCCGTGGCCATGATGAACGACGGCTTCTACGCCGACGGCCGACCCGCCGCCGATGTCCGCGCCGTCTTCGTCCAGCACGACCGCAACGGCCGGGCAGCGCCCGACATCGCGCGCGGCCGCATGCATCCGCACGATCCCCTGGGCCGCGTCATCGGCGCCATGAACCTGATCGACTGGAACGACATCCTGACCCGCGCCGCCGCGATCCATTAGCGAGCGCCTCCTATCTCTCTCACGCCCGTCGCGACCCAATTTGGTCGTTGCGACGTCGCATATCGGTCGCAACGGCGCATATCGCTTGTGGCCGCTCGGCGCGAACGTGATCCAGCGGCATGGAACACGTTCGCCCGTCCCTTCGCCGCCTTGCGCCCCTGGCCCTGCTGGCCGCCCTGAGCCCCACTCTGGCGCCCGCCGGGGCCTGGTCCCAGTCCGATCCCTATGGCCCGCGCCGCCCGTACGCGCCGCCGCCGGCGCGCGATCTCAGCCGCGTCACCCCCCTGCTGCGGGTCGAGGACGGCACCCCCCGCTATGAGCTTCTGCCCGAGCGCTCGGTGTCCCGCAACGACGCCCAGAACTCACAGATGCTGGCCTTCAGCCTGCAGGATAACCTGCCGGTCGACGCCGGCCGCAACAGCCCCCTGACCACCGGCGAACACGGCGGCCAGCCCGTACGGTGGCACTATCTGGTGAAATTCTGGGAACAGTGGCCGAACGCCAAGGAACGCCCCGGCCTCCAGCCCCGCCTGGGCGAGATCGTCTTCACCACCCAGCATGGCTCGACCAAGGCCCCGCCCCCGCCGGCGATCCGGCGCGTGCTGGACGCCCAGGCCGACCGCTTGCGCGACGCCGTCCTGGCCTATCCGTTCATCCGCCGCTCCGACCGGGTGAACACCCGCACCGTGATCCGCTATCACCGCGACAAGGACGCGTCCGGAACCGAGGTGTGGGGCTATTCCCTCAACATCCAGTTCGGCCCCGAGACAACCAACCCGGTCCAACTGCCGGATGGGCGCTGGCGCTGGACCTCGATGGACTGGATGTCGCTCGAGATCTGCTCCAACTGCTTCTCGAAACTGGCGGCCCCGACCGGCCGCTATCGTGGCCTGCAGACCATGGGGCACAAGGCGCTGGTCGACACGCTCTCCGCCCCGCTGTGGGTCAGCGAATACCGCTCGGGCCAGGGGCCGCTGATCCCCAATCCGGATCTGTACGACCGCTCACGACCGGACACCGACATCCAGATCCTGGTCATCGACGGCCCCAGCCGAAACCCGGATTCAGGAGGCCGCATGGGGCCGGACAATCATCGCGCCCGCGCTATCGCCGCCACCTGGCTGACCGACTGGAAAGCCGTGGTGGACCAGGCCAACGGCCCTTCCGCCCCCCGCGCCGACTGATCCCAGACCGCCTTTAGGATATCCGATGAAGCCCCTTTCCTTCGCCCTGATCCTGGCCTGCGCGCTGACGGTCGCCACTGCCGCCTCGGCCCAGATGCGGGAATATCCGGTCCGCACGCCGGTCCCGTCGAACGCGGTCGAGCTCAGCGCCGGTGTGCGCCCGCCCGCCGGCATGGTCGCGCTTCAGGACAATATGCCCGGCCACCGGCGGTTCAAGCCCCCGCTCTTCCCCAACGCGGGCTGGGACAGCCCGATGCGCGCGGACGGACAAAAGGACTACGACCGCTACATCATCGACTACTGGCGGGCGCCCTATCTGCCGGCCGACCACGTCAACCCGTCCTTCCAGGGTCAGGAAGAGCGCGGCTATGTCGAACCCGGCCCCTGGGCCGCCAAGATCGCCCGCAGCCGCTCCACCGCAGCGGAAGACGCCCTGTTCGAGCGGCGCATGCAGTTCATCGTCGAACAGGTCCTGGCCTCGGTTCCGCTACGCAACCTGCACGGCGCCAGCCTTCAGCCCGAGCTGGACATCACAGGCTACAGCCAGGCGCGCGGGGTCATGCGCGGCGAGATCAAGCTGGAGCTGCACACCATCATTCCCAACACGGGGGCCAACGAGCGCATGCCCGGCGGGATCAAGTCGACCTCGGCCGGACCGGCGATCATCATCACGCTCAACCCGGACTTCATCAACTGCGCCGGGTCGGCCGAGCAGTCGGCGACCGGCGCGCGCTGCCTGCTGACCGATGGCCGCATCTGGCTGAACACCTCGCGCCCGGCCCTGACGCGTGAAACCGGCAACAACGATGAGCCGCGCCTGGCGATCAACGAAAGCGTCTATGCCGACGGCCGCCCGTCCACCGACCTGCGCACCGTCTTCGTCCGGCACAACCGCAACGGCCGGGCGCGCGGCGACCTGCCGCGCGGTCGCATGCACCCGCACGATCCGCAGGGGCGAGTGATTGCGGCCTTCCACCTGATCGACTGGAACGACATCCTGACCCGCGCCGCCGCGATCCAGTAGGCTCGAACCTTCCTCGGCGCCGAGCGTTGCCGGGGGCATGAGCGCCCTTGCCTTCGATCTGCGCCGGGAAGTCGGCTACGCCCGCGACCTGGGCCGCGCCTTCGGCGGCGCGCTGCTGTTCAGCATCCCCCTGCTGATGACGATGGAGATGTGGGCCCAGGGCGTGGCCATGGACCGGTGGCGGATGCTGCTGTTCGTGGGGGCGGGCCTGCCGCTGCTGTACGGCTTGGCCTATTACGCCGGTTTCTCGGCCCGGCGCGGGCTGCGCAACGATCTGATGGACACGGCGGCGGCCCTGGCGGTCGGCTTCGTCACCGCCGCCGCCCTGCTGGCCCTGTTCGGCGTGATCCAGTGGGACGCCTCGCCGCGCGAGACCCTGGGCATGATCGCGCTGCAGGCCGTGCCGGGGGCCATGGGCGCCCTTCTGGCCCGGCGTCAGCTGGCGGGCGACGGCGGCGGCCAGGACGGCGACGAGGACGCGGCCTCCTATGCCGGCGAGCTGTTCCTGATGGCGGCGGGCGCCCTGTTCTTCGCCCTGAACCTGGCCCCGACCGAAGAGATGATCCTGATCGCCTACAAGGCCACGCCCCTGCACGCCCTGGGCCTGGTCGCGGTGTCGATCGCCCTGCTGCACCTGATCGTGTTCGAGGCGGGCTTCGCCGGCCAGGAAGAGGCGGACCATCCGCTCAAGGCCGTCTTCCACTTCACCCTGCCCGGCTACGCCATCGCCCTGATGGTCAGCCTGTTCGTGCTGTTCGTCTTCGGCCGCACCGACGGGCACAGCGTGTCGGGCGTGATCCAGGCCGTCGTCGTGCTGGGCTTCCCCGCCTCCATCGGCGCCGCCGCCGCCCGCCTGCTGGTCTAGAGCCCCATGCCCCCCAAGAAACCGAAGTCCGCCCCCGCCCCCGGCCATCCCGTCCTGCAATGGGCGATGGCGGCCCTGGGCCTGATCGTCACGCTCGGGGTCGTCGCCGCCATCCTGTGGGAGGCCATGCTGCCCGACGAACCGCCCGCCCTCAGCGCCCGCATCCTGCGCGTCGAAACCACGCCGCTGGGGCATGTCGCCGAGGTCCAGGTCGCCAACGCCGGCCTCGACACCGCCGCCGCCGTCGATATCGAGGGCGTCCTGGGCGACCAGACCGCGACCGCCACCCTCGACTACGTCCCCGGCCGGGGCCACGCCGTCGCCTGGCTGCGCTTCGACACCGACCCGCGCGCGGCCCCCCGTCCCGCGCAAGTCGCAGTCAAGGGCTGGTCCGCGCCCTAATCCCTTCATCATGGCCAGCCTGGCCGCAACCGCCGCTTGACCCCGCCCCCGTCCGGCGTCAGGGTCGCGCCGTTCTCCGGGGGGTCGCAATCGAGCGGCTGAGATAGAGGTTCCTCCTCTGACCCGTCGAACCTGATCCGGGTCATGCCGGCGAAGGGATGGGAATATGTCGGCTCCACGCCATTCGGCGCCCGGAGACCGTCCTCGCCTCACGCCGGCGGACCCTCTTGCGAAGGAAGAGGCCGCCATGAACGTGCACATCACCGAGACCCCCTTGGCAGACGCCAAGAAGCGCGTCGAACAGGCGACCGGCGCCGTTCCCGTCGGCCCGCGCCCCGGCGGCCGCAAGGTCTATCAGGCGGGCGAGCTGTATCCCGACCTGCGCGTCCCCTTCCGCGAGATCGCCGTCCACCCCAGCGCGAACGAGCCGCCGGTCACCGTCTATGACCCCTCCGGCCCCTATACCGACCCCGCCGCCAGCATCGACATCAACCAGGGCTTGGCCCCGGTCATCGGCCCCGACTGGCGCCTGGCGCGCGGCGACATCGCGCCCGAGGCCAACCCGCGACAGGTCAGGCCCGAAGACAACGGCCACGCCAGCGGCAAACACCTGGCCCCCGCCTTCGACACCGCCCGCCACCGCGTGTTCAAGGGCGTCGCCGGTCGCCCCGTCACCCAGCTGGAATACGCCCGCGCTGGCATCATCACGCCCGAGATGGAGTTCGTCGCCATCCGCGAGAACCTCCGTCGCGACTGCCTCCGTGGCCAACCCGGCAGCGAGGGCGCTCAAGCAGCGAGCGGCCGCGCCGCGAGCGTTAGCGCCACGCGGGATGGCGAGAGCTTCGGCGCCAGCATCCCCGACTACGTCACTCCCGAATTCGTGCGTGACGAGGTCGCGCGCGGCCGGGCGGTCATCCCCGCCAACATCAACCACCGCGAAGTCGAGCCGATGGCCATCGGCCGCAACTTCCTGGTCAAGATCAACGCCAACATCGGCAACTCGGCCGTCCTGTCCAACGTCGCGGACGAGGTGGACAAGCTGGTCTGGGCCACGCGCTGGGGCGCCGACACGGTCATGGACCTGTCGACCGGCCGCAACATCCACAACATCCGCGACTGGATCATCCGCAACAGCCCCGTCCCCATCGGCACCGTCCCCATCTATCAGGCGCTGGAGAAGGTCGGCGGCGTCGCCGAGGACCTGACGTGGGAGGTCTTCCGCGACACCCTGATCGAACAGGCCGAGCAGGGCGTGGACTATTTCACCATCCACGCGGGCGTCCGCCTGCCCTTCGTGCCGCTGACCGCCGAGCGCGTCACCGGCATCGTCTCGCGCGGCGGCTCGATCATGGCCAAGTGGTGTCTGGCGCATCACAAGGAAAGCTTCCTGTACGAGCATTTCGCCGACATCTGCGACATCATGCGCGCCTATGACGTCAGCTTCTCCCTGGGCGACGGCCTGCGCCCCGGCTCCATCGCCGACGCCAATGACGCGGCCCAGTTCGCCGAACTGCGCACCCTGGGAGAGCTGACCAAGGTCGCCTGGGACCACGGCTGCCAGGTGATGATCGAGGGCCCCGGCCACGTGCCGATGCACAAGATCAAGGAGAACATGGACGAGCAGCTGAAGCACTGCCACGAGGCGCCCTTCTATACCCTCGGCCCGCTGACCACCGACATCGCCCCCGGCTACGACCACATCACCAGCGCGATCGGCGCGGCCATGATCGGCTGGTTCGGCACCGCCATGCTCTGCTACGTCACGCCCAAGGAACACCTGGGCCTGCCCGACCGTCAGGACGTCAAGGACGGCGTCATCACCTACAAGATCGCCGCCCACGCCGCCGACCTGGCCAAGGGCCACCCCGCCGCCCGCCTGCGCGACGACGCCCTGTCCCGCGCCCGGTTCGAGTTCCGCTGGGAAGACCAGTTCAACCTCGGCCTCGACCCCGAAACCGCCCGCCAATACCACGACGAAACCCTGCCCAAGGAAGCCCACAAGACCGCCCACTTCTGCTCCATGTGCGGCCCGAAATTCTGCAGCATGAAGATCAGCCAGGACATCCGCCGGGACGCGCGCGCGCAGAATGACGCAGGCGGCAGCCTGGACGCCGAGGCAGGCATGCAGGCGATGAGCGAGAAGTTCAGGGCTGGCGGCGGGGAGATCGAGGTGAAGGTGTGAGGGGCCTTCTGGAATCAGTCAGTTAACCAAAACCAGCCATGGTTGCGATTCAAGCACAATTAGTTCATGGTTTGTTCTCATGTCCCAGACATCTATCGAATGGACGGACGCGACGTGGAACCCGGTCGCTGGCTGCTTGGTCATCACGCCGGGTTGCACCAACTGCTACGCTATGCGAATGGCCGCGCGGCTGGAAGCGATGGGGGTCCCAAAGTACGAGGGACTAACGCGCAAGAGCGGCCAACGGTACGTCTGGACGGGCAAAGTCCGGCTCGACGAGGCTTCGCTCGATATTCCGCTCAAGTGGAAGAAGCCGCGCAAAATCTTCGTCAACTCAATGTCGGACCTGTTCCATGCCGACGTGCCGCCCGAGTTCATCGCCCGTGTGTGGTCGGTCATGGAGCGAACCCCGCACCACACGTATCAGATATTGACCAAACGCCCGGAGAGGATGCGAGAGGTTTTGACCTTTCTCAATCTGCCCGCCCTGGAACATGTTTGGCTGGGCACGAGCGTTGAGGATGCCGCAGTCCTCTCGAGGCTTGATGATTTGCGAGCTACCCCAGCGATTGTCCGGTTCGTGTCATTTGAGCCGCTAATCGGCTCAGTCCGAAGCGCAAAGTTGGACGGCATTCATTGGGCTATCGTTGGCGGAGAGTCCGGCCCCAGATCGCGGCCTATGGAAGAGAAGTGGGTCGATGAAATCCGCCTCGCTTGCCTTGCGGCTGGCACTGCCTTTTTCTTCAAGCAGTGGGGAGGCAAGAATAAGAAGGCGACCGGGCGACTTCTCCATGGGCGCGAATGGAACAACCTTCCGTTGCGAAGCTCTGCTATACCGGCGGAATGACAGAAGAGTCGGATCTGGCTGAGGTCGGCCCGTGGGCCGAACAGAAGTTGGCGGCGTTAGCCGCCTACCTCGAGTATTACACAACCGTTCTGAAGAAGCAGACTTGGTGCAGGACCGTCTATTTTGATGCCTTCGCTGGCGGTGGGGTCGCGAATCTTCGACCCATTTCCAGATCGGATTCGCTCGACAGCTCACTCTTCGACGAGGATCAGTCCCCTGAGAAAACTCAGATTGTCGTTGGAAGTCCGAGGCGCGCTCTTGAAGTCACAAATCCCTTCAGTCGCTACGTGTTCGTGGACGCCGATCCGAAGCGGGTCCAGGAGCTCCGAGCACTTGAAGGCGAGTACGACGGAAAGTGTAAGATCGACGTCAGGCAAGGAAGCGCTGAAGAGCAGATCTCGTGGCTCCTCCAGCAAAATATATCGAAGAGAACCCATCGAGGCGTAGCTTTCCTCGATCCATTCGGCGCTCACCTACCGTGGGCCTCCGTACAAGCCCTCGCAAACACAAAAGTATTTGAAGCGATTATAAATTTCCCGCTTCACATGTGCATCAATAGGCTCGCGACCGTTAACCCGGACATCCGGCCCAATTGGCGTGCGCAGCTCGAGAGCTTTTTTGGGCCCGGCTGGTACGAAGAAGTGTACGAAACCAAGGACAGCCTGTTTGGGAGTACGATCACAAAACGCTCCGACGCTACAGACCGCCTTCTACGTTTCTATCGTGCGAACCTGAAAAGCGCGTTTGGACATGTCTCTCAACCGATGCTCATTCGAAACACGAGGGGTAGCCCCCTTTATTACATCATCTGGGCAGGTCCCCACGCCAAAGGGTTGGAGGGTGCCAACTACGTCCTGCAGATGGGCGAGAGCTTGAAAATGAAGCGCTAACACATGCCTGCCCTTGTCCTCCTCGCCAAGCCGAATGGCGCTGGAAAGACCACCTTCATCAACGGGTCTCTACGTGAGCGGGCCGAGGCGTTTCAGTTCGTCAATCCGGACGAGGCGGCGCGCCTGATCCTTCTCCCCTTGTGGGGAGAAGGTGGCCGAGCGGAGCGAGGTCGGATGAGGAGGCGCGTGAGCGGTTGAAGATTCGGGCCAGAGGGCGCCGCAGTCTTGAGCGGAGCGAGCCCCCTCATCCGAGCGCCTGCGGCGCCCACCTCTTCCCGCAAGGGGAGAAGGAAAGAACGTCCCCTCCCTTTCATCATCCTTCGGCAAGCCGCGTAGCAGCGCAGGCCCGGGAACCCACGTCCCATCCTGACGTGCCGCGCGGCTAGCCTGTGGCGAGGCTCCGATCCCGGGGCGAGGGAGAGAGTCATGGACGAGTATGAATCGCCCGTCGTCGAACAGGGCGTGTGGACGCGGCACGAGAACGGCGATGTCACCTATTATCCGCCCGGCGGCGCCCCGCCCGGACCGGACTATGTCGGGCCGAATGACGACGAACGGGGCGACGACGCCCCCCTGACCAACGCGGATTTCGTCGCCCGCGATCGCTGGCTCGAGACTCGAGGGACCGATGACCGCTGGCAAGGCCACGACGCCCATTTCCGTGAGCGCGAGCCGGCGCGGGGCGGGCGTCGCCGCGCCTCGGACGCGATCTGGGCGCGGGCGCGGGAGGACTATCTGGCGGGGGATTCGGCCGAGATGGTGTGCGCCCGCTACGGCCTGCGTGAAGGGACCCTGCGCCATCGCGCCAAGGTCGAGGGCTGGCGCCGCAGCGATCAGCCCGATCCCGAGCCCGTCGACCTGGACGCCGAGATCGAGGCGGGTCTGCCCGACTATGGCCAGATGGCGCGCCACGCCCTGGTGCGGATGAACCGCGCCGTGCTGCGCGGCCGGGCGACCGAGGCGGCGTCGTGGATGCGGCTGCACCAGCGGCTGCTGGCGCTGGCGGCCCAGAGCGCGGATCAGGCGGACAAGGACGCCCAGGCGGCGGAGAAGGCGGCGGACAAGGCTGACGAACAGCGGCTGAACCATTTGAACCGTCATGTGAAGAACATCGGCGACCTGGCCCGCGACGCCGCCGCCGCCGACATCCACGACCCGCGCCAGCGCCGCCTGATCGACCTGCGGCTGGAGAAGATCCAGCAGTTCCACGCCGTCCTGTTCCCCGACAGCCCGCCGCCGATTTCAGACCTATCAGACGATTCAGACCCTGTTTTTCCGGGGAGGGAGCCTTCTTCTCCCCTCGGGGGAGAAGGTGACTTGCGGAGCAAGGCGGATGAGGGGGCGACCGGCCCCACGCCCGACATTTGACGGCCTGAACGCGGACAAAGCCCCCTCATCCGAGCGCCTCCGGCGCCCACCTTCTCCCCCGAGGGGAGAAGGACGAGGCCTCACGCCTTGGCCGCGATTTCCCTCAGCGCCTGTTCGAACA
>Ga0160449_1000648_pt1 | contig 19726 bp, 6 predicted proteins | sample HID1975I_E1MG_FD_108216 | JGI IMG/M metagenome (GOLD analysis project Ga0160449, IMG submission 108216) | Enriched soil microbial communities from UW Madison campus, WI, USA - HID1975I_E1 MG | ecosystem: Environmental > Terrestrial > Soil > Unclassified | place: USA: Madison, Wisconsin...
CAATCCGGCCAGATACGCGCCTTCCTTAAAGGAATCATATACGAGAAAGTTCACATAAGCGCCCTTGCCCGTATATTCCAGAAGATGGCCCCAGATGCCCTTGGACGTCTCGTACCGCTGGTAGAACAAGCCGTCGCCTTCCACGTAGTTCCACAAGTAATCCAAGCTTTTAACCATGACGGAATACAGTTCGCGGGCCAGCTCCAGATCGCCGGTGAATAGGACATAATCGGCCAGAACGGGCGCGAACCAGGCGGAAAATTCATCGGATTGGTAATAGCCGTATTCGCCGATTCCCGGCTTCACCTGATTTTCCGGATAACAAGCGGCCCAGATGTAGCCCTCCGGCGTTTGATGCCATGCGAACATCCTAATCGTTTCTTTCATGTACGTGTAATTGTCGAATGCGTAATAGACGTTGCGACCCGCCCAATCCAGATCGCCGAGCCACGGCAGACGGTCCCGCTTAGCGCCGTCCGCAATAAATGCGGAAGTACGAGCGAAAGACCAGCCGCTTAGATCCCCATTGAAATCGTCCGCGAATAGAAGCTGCCCCGCTGCGTCCGCTACGCTAACCTCGCGTATGAGCGCCCACTTGTCCATGGGTTGGCAAAATCCGACTTTTCCTTCGGCATAAGTATCGTCTACGGTCATATCGATCAGCGTCCCGTTAAGCAGCGTCTCCATCCGTGCTCCGTCCAGCCGCACCTCCAGATGGTAGACGCGACCGTCGACAATCGGGATTGGTAGCGATACCGCCGGTTTCAGTCGCACATAAACCCCATCCGACCGCTTGAACAAATGCAGCCTTCCGTCCAAATCGATCTGACCGACATAGCCGTTATTTTCGTCGGAGGCTCGAACGATCCAACCCACTGCGGACACGGGTCCGGGATTGCGGCGAATGACGAACTGAAACCCGAACCGGTAATCCTTCCACTGTTCCCCTTGAACCGTCAGGCCGACATCGTTGCCCTTAGCCAGCTTGCGCGGGAGGAGCCAGCCCTCCACGACCGTCCAGGCGTCGGTGTTAGGAAACGACGAGACTTGTGCCGTGTACGTGCTCGCATACCACAGCCGATTTAACTCCTCGTCGCTCGAATGGAAGCTGCCTTTGTACGGCGACAAGTCGGACGTGACTTCGAGGCTAAAATATTCGAGCTCCACGCTGCCCTCGGTATCGAGCTGAATGAGCACCCAACGCTGCTGGCCTTGAATCATTGGCGCGATATACAAGCCGGCTTCTTCAATCGTGTACAGTTCGTACCTGTAAGGGTTAGCAGGCGGAACAGGCAATTCCACGCCGAGATAGGTGCACGACCCTCTGCTAAAATCTCCGTTTTCCCCGTGTACCGGATCGACGATCCATTCATACCAGTCGGCATATGCGATTCGCAGCGTCGGACGCCCCGTCTGTCCGGCTATCTTAATGATCGGATATCCTCCCGGAGCGGAAGGGCCAAGATCGAGCAGAATCGACGGTTTCTCGCCCCCGGCAGCGTATACGAGCTTTGCTGCCAGAGCGTCCTCCCTCAAAATGCGCTCCGCATCCGTCACGTCGCCAGTCATCGAATGAACAGCAGTCCCGAATACGCGTTTGGACGCCGGCGTCAAAATGTACTTCTCCTCGTTATTCATTTAAACCACACTTCCTCTCGTTACCGTTTTCGCTATCTACGATCCATTATATTTTTTATCGCACGCATGCCCAGCCATCATTCAAACCGAAAGATAAACGATTTAAACCTATTTTCGAGTTCAAGTCTTTGTTGTATCAACGAATCGCTAACTATAAAATATAGGTATCCAAACTCTCTACCTTCGAGGTGAGCAACCTGTCCGTTCTCTACTTTACAGCCCCTCCCCTGCCTCATTACATTAATTCCGGCGAGTCCCGGTTTAAGCCCGGAGACATTCATCCCGCCCGCGGCCCAATCGAATTGTTCGATCTGCTCGTCGTTCATCAGGGCGCGTTGTTCATGGGAGAAGATGAACGGACGTGGACGATTAAGGAAGGACAGGCGCTCCTGCTGAGGCCCGACCGACATCACTATTCGCCTCGTTCCGTCGACACGGACACGAACTTTTATTGGCTTCATTTCCATACGAAAGAGCTGTGGGACGATCGGATGCGAGAGGATCGGATGAGGGATGAAGCGGAGGAGGAGCTTTCGGATGGCAAAAATCAATTCCACGTCGAGCACGGGCTCATTCCGCGCGAGTTCGGCTTCTCCATCCCGCAATATTTTACGCTGCAGGATCCCGTGGACGTCTATCGCCGTCTTCGCGAGCTGATCGAGCTGGAACGGCAGCCGCTATCGTGGGCGCGATGGCAGCAACAGATCCACTTGCAGAGCTTGCTTAAAGTATTGGCCCAGGAGCAGGACAAGCTCAGTCAGTCGCCTGCCGCCCTGCTCGCCGAACGCGTCGCCGTCCATCTGCGCACGCATTATCGCTCGCACCTGACGAACGAGCTGCTGCAGCACGAATTCAATTTTCATCCCGTGTATATCGCCCGCTGCATGAAGAAAGCATTCGGCTGCTCTCCTCTGGAATATCTGACCAGGTACAGAATCGAGCAAGCCAAACTGCTCATGATCAGTACGACGCTGTCGATCGAGGAAATCGCATGGGAAATCGGCTTTCGGCATCAGACCTATTTCTCCAATACGTTCCGCAAGCTCGAGTCGATGTCGCCGAGCGAATTCCGTAAGCGGTACGGTGGCCGATAATCGAGGCTAACATAAAGAAGCTGACCCATAAGTAAAAGAGTCGCACGGAAGGATGTACGACTCTACTTACGGGACAGCTCCTCCTATAGCGCATCTATTCCATTTACCGCCGGCTTTACTTTTCCGCCAACAAATCCGCGATAATATCCAATTGCTGCTCTACCGAGATCGGATCGCTGGGAAGAAACTGATTGAAATCCAGCTTGTAGATCTTTCCCGATTTCCCCGCCGACGTATTTCGAATTAGCTTCTCCACTTCCTTCACATGCTCCTCTGCGCCTTCATTCACAGCCAGGAATAACCGATCGCCTATAAAGTCGGGAATGACCTCGGAGGAGATTTCCCATGTCTCTCCGTTGATGACGTCTGTCTTTACTTTGTCGGTTGGCTTCAAACCCAAATACTTATAGATAATGTTGCCGCCCATATTCGTATCCCCGTAAATGAAAACTGCATCCTTACGCACATTTAGAATGGAGAAGGTTTCATCTGCGCCGACTATCGGACTAATCTTCTCCTTATATTCGGCTATTTTTGTCGCAAATGCTTCATTCCATTGCTTCGCTTCCTCCTGCTTGCCGAGAATATCGCCAAACATTTCGACGTCCTTGATCGGGTCGTTGTACTGCTCCACCACAATGGTTGGCGCGATCTGGCTCAGCGCTTCGTAACCGCCCTCTACGACCTCCGCGAATGGGGCCGTTGTCACAATCAGATCCGGCGCCAGCGATAGAATTTTCTCCGCATCGGGCGGAACTCCAACATCTTCAATCCCGGAAACATCGCTTAGCATCGGATTGCTCAGAATGAAAGTAGTTGCGCCTACCGGCTTCACTCCCAACGCCATGAGTTCACCCAGATGAAAAAGGCTGACTACGCGTTGAGGCTTTACAGGAATTTCTGTCTCGCCATTCAAATGCTTGTAGGTCCGCGTCTTGGCAGCAGTCTCGTCGGTAGCGGCGCCTGTTGATGCTGATTGGGTAGCCGGCGGCGTCCCTGCATTACTGCCTGTATTGTCTCCTGTATTACTGCCTGTCTGACATGCACTCAGAATCAAGCTTGTGCACAATAGCATCATGGCTCCGAACGATGGTCTTGAAAATCTAAACATGGATGTGTCCCCTTCTCTAAATGATTGATAATAATTCTCATCATCATTATGAGAAACAGACATTCGGGATACAATGGACGATTTTAATAGCTGTAATGGATTATTCTGAACAGCCTTCCGATTGTCCTCGCGAAATTGCAGCGGAGAGCGCCCCGTATGCTTTTTGAACAATCGACTGAAATAATAGACATCCGCGTAGCCGACGCTGCTCGCGATTTCCTGGATACGAGCCTCCGACTTCAAGAGAAGCTGCTTCGATTTGTGTATACGTACATGAATCAGATAGTCAATCGGACCGACCCCGATCTGATTTTTGAACAAGCGGGACAAATAACTCGTACTGCAGCCGTAAAATCCGGCCAATTCCTCAGCTGTAATCGGCTCCCTGTAATGGTCCTGAATATAGTGAATGGCTTGCGATACCAAGTTTGGTTTACTGTTTTCCGCTGCCGATGTGCGTATTTGCCTCATCACCTCGTACACAAACGGAAGAAACGCCGACTGCGCCTGCAGCTTGTCCATCGGAGATTCCTGCTGCCACAGGCGACTCATGGCTTGACACTTTTCCAGTAGGGGTAGCATTGCATAAGGAGTGAACGTATACGACATACGAAAGCTCTGCAGATCCTCCTGCGATTCGCACTCGGCTTGATATAGCATCAAGTAACAAGCAAAGTCGTTACCTAACGGCATAAAATTTAGCTCCGAGCCCTTCCCTCCATGCAGAATGTGAGGCGAACAAGCCCGATACACCGTTCCCGACAGGCTCACGTTTGCTTCTCCTTGGGTCGTAACTACGAAAAAGCTAGTATGTGCCTCATAGCGTTCAGGGACAGTTCCGCTTTCCACGCGTAACTGCCGAATATCCAGCAATCTTACGGCAGCTCGACCCCACCGCTCGATATGAGCCTCCCACTCCATACTAACCCCCTCCTTTCACCATTTATCGGCTTACGCCAGTATAACAAAAAAACTCTGACCTCGTACGTGTACGGTCAGAGTTTTGCTGACGGCGAGAGTCGGCATTTCGGATAAAATTAGCCAGCGTAGTCGGGATATCCCCGCCCTGCCCCAATTGAAAAGCGCCCTTGCCCCCTCACAAGGGCAAAGGCGCTTTCGTTCGACTACCAGCGTAAATTGCTGCAATACTTCGCTTTAATGGACGCTTCGGCTTTCAAGCCGCTTTTCTTGAACAATTCTTTAATGGTCTTTTTAAAATCGCTTTCTTTGCCCTTAACTGCGGATTTCGTCAGCGGCTTGAGCAAGTCGACGCGGAAAGGACCGGCTTCCGCTCTCGCCATAGGTCCGTCGGTTCGGCAGCGGGTATCGAAGTTGTAGCCCAGCTTGTAGCCGGCCTGCAGATTTCCAATTCCGGCCGTCAGTTTCCCCATCCCCTCCAAGGTGAGCTCATGCTTGGCAAGATCCTCAAATGGAGAAACTTCAAGGCCAACGCCGACGCCAAATCCCGTATCCCCGCATGCAGAGACGCCCTCATCGGTAATACACACTTTTCCGCCAATCCCGACGACAGCGTACACCGAGGCTCCTACGCACATTTGGCCGCAAGGGTCGCGGAACATAACCGGGTTGTTGTTCACATAGGCGTACAGGTTCGCTTGGCCGCTCTCGATCAGAACCGGATCTCTCGCCGTCCAGCGGCTCGACATTGGGTCGTAGTCGCGGAAGCCGAAGCGAATCAGTCCCGTCTCCCGGTCCTCCAGCCCGCCGGCATAACCAAGCAATAGCTCAAACGCCGGATTGGAATCGGATTGCAGGTTGCCGAAGCTGTCGTAGCGCAGCTCCTTCACAACAGCTCCGTTATCGTCCAGCACCCTTTGAGGCGTTCCTACGCCGTCCGCGACGACATAATAACGCTGCCCGCCGCGCTCCAATGCAATCAGCACTCCCATCTCGTTGTAGGAGTAGATCGTTGGCTCGCCGCTCGGATCGACCGACGCCGTCAGCAGATGCAGAGAATCCGGGCTGCCGTACAAGTATTGATACGTCCGCCCTGCGCTGTCTTCCTTGGCTACCCTGCGTCCAAGGCCGTCATACGTGTACTTGTAGGTACCGTTCGCCACGTTCGCTTCCAGCAGTTCTCCGCGAGCGCCGTAAGTGAACGTATCCGCGCCCCGCTGCGTCAGAAAACCGTCTGCGTCAAAGCTGTAGGCAAGATCGCCCACACGCGTCAACACATCGTGCTCTGCGTAGCTGCTGACTACAGGCCCGGCGGCTCCGCCAGATTGGCTGGTGATCCGGTTCTTGTTCGCATCGTAGCTGTATGCCTCCGTCACGACATTGCCGCTCGGCTCGACTCGTGTCACGCCGGTCAACTGACCATCCAGATCATACTCGAAATGCGTCGTTTCCCTTCCCTGCGCCGAATCCGCGGCAATGTCCGTGACGTAGCCTCTCTTATCGTACGTATAGGCCGCTTTGTAGACTTGGCTTCCCTTCAGCGTATAGGTGGCACTGCTGATTTTGCCATATTGGTCATAGTCCACTTGAATGTCCAGCTTGTCGTCATGAATCGAATCGACCGCCTTCAAAGGACCGCCGCGATTAAATTGAAAAGCTCCGTACTGAGTCAGATTGTCTTCGTTGTCATACCGGATCGGGGTATGATACACAGCGCCGGCAACCGTCATCGCAATATTCGTCATGTTAAAGAAATCGTCATACGTGTAGCTGAACGAAGCGTTCGCTTTCCCGGTCAGCGCCATTGTGCTGATGCTCTCTCCCGAGTATCCGTACTCAATCTTCTGCCTTCTGGAGCTATCCTGCTGCATGACGCTTTCGATCGTTTGCGCATAATCGGATTGCCCCACATACGTAAACATGCGCTGAATATCGGCATCGTTAATGCCGACAGGCCGCTTGCCGTCCCCCGGTTCCAGCACGTGGTCGATGACCCGTCCGCTGCTCAGCGTAGTTCTCATCAGGCTGCCGCCATTGTCATGATCCGCAGCATACCAGAGCCCGGCGCCGCTCGGAGCGAAGCCTTCGAATTGCCCCAGCGGGTTGAACTGCTGCTCGTATACCGCGCCGTCTGGCATCGTTAACCCCGTTAAGTTGCCAAGGCTGTCATAGTCTTGACCATATACTTTGTTGCCCGGAGTCACAATAGAGGTCATGCGTCCCGCGGCGTCGTATTCGTATTTCTTCACGCTGCCGAAAGCATCCGTCTCCTGTTCGACCCGATTTTGCGCGTTATACGTATACTGGATAAACCGCTCCCCTTGCTGAACCCGCTCCAGCCGGCCAACGGAATCGTAAATCGTTTCAATCGGGAACAGATCGGTTTCCGGCCAAGCTACCTTGCCGATTCTGTCTTTCTCGTCCAGATAGGTTTCCGTCTTGGTACCTTCGGCCGTCGTCTCCGTAAACTTATGGCTGGCTCGGTCGTATTCGATGGTAGACACATCGCCGTTCACCGTATGTTTGACCCTGTAAGATACCAGCTTGCCGTTGTTATCCGTCACAGCGGATCGTTCTTCCTTGAATTTCGTTACTGTACCGTCAGGCGATGTGTAGGTTAATTCCGCAACGAACGGCGTATTTTTGCCCATACGAGGGTCCGTTCCGAACGTCTTGGTCATTGTCGTGCCGTCGGGTAACGTCGCCGTCTCGCTCTGCTCGCCGATCCTCTCGGTTACGGTCTGATATCCGTTCGGGTCCGTCAGCGTATAAATCTTTTTGCCGTTGGCAGCCACGGTCTCATATGTCGTTATCCGATTGCTCGGGTCCGTAAAGGTAACTCTGTAGCCGTTGTCGAAAAACGATCTTTGCAGCGTTTTGACGCCGCCCTCCGGATTGACCGCCCTCACCAGCATCCCGGTATCGTCGTATGCATACTGACTGACGCCTTGCTCCGGGTCCGTAAACTCTGTGAGCAGTCCGCCCTCCTCGTACTTCATGCGGTACGTCTCCCCAGCGGGGTTCGTAATCGCGACTAGCTCGCCGCCGGCATCCACTTCAACAACCGTCCGCTGCCCGCCTGGCGAGACAATCGCTGTCGGGTTTCCTTGCGCATCGCGTTCGATCTGTATCAGATTCCCGCTGCGATCCGCTATCGACAGTAGCCGACCGTCCGGATCATACGCAAAATCCCTCAGCACAACACCGGAAAACGCACTGACATTTTGCAGAATCCGGCCTGTTTGCAGATCGAAGGCATTCACCGACAAGCCGTCCTCCTCCGGAAATTCGGCGATTTCGAGATTGGATTTGCCCGCTCGATAGAGACTGTCGAAATTATTGCTATAGATGAAGTTGCCGTTATAGTCTATTGCCGCCAACGACAGGAATGATCGGGACCCTGATGATGCATAGATATGGTCGAGGTTGACCTCCTCCACAATCCCTTCCTTGTTAACTTTATACAGCTTTTCTTGCTCGTAGTTATTCTTTACAGCGATGAACCACAAAGTCCCTTCCACATCAACGAACATTTTCCTCATGTAAAATAACGCCTTATTCGCAGCCACACCGTGGGCAATGACCTGATTGCTGTACGTGTTAGGGGAGATCCCCGCGATCTTGATAATCGTGCCGTCCGGGCTCATTTTTCTTACTCTGGATGTATATTGCATGTGATTGAAGTTATCATAGATGCGATCGTGAATGTACAAGAAACCGTCGGCTCCCAGCGCAACGCTATTCACTTCACCGATCGTGGCCGGGTTGGCTTTGCCGCTGTCCGCTCCGGACACTCCTTGCGTCGTGTTGCCTATCATCTGAATACGGCCTTCGGCGTTAATCCGATAAAACAGATTTTTCCGCGCATCCCTATTGTAGCCGACAACGTACAAGGCACCTCCGCTTGCCGCAGTTATATTGTAGACGGTATATAAATCCGATTCGACCGCCATCGCCCCATCGACAATATCGTGATCTGCATTCCCCGTCCCGGCAAAAACAGTCCAGCGGGTTTCATCGAATTTCTTCAGATAAATCTTTCTGTCCGTGGGAGAGTACCGGTACACGTTCCCCTGAGGGTCGGCGCTAATGTCTCCGTAGGTTTCCGACGGGAAGCCTTCGCTTTTCTGGAAGCTTCCGTCGTTGTTCAGACGCGCGACAATTTGACCGCTATTGCCGCTTCCCGCAGCAGCGTGAGCCACAAAATAGAAAGTATTGCCGGGACCGGGGACGACTCCTTTATTGGAAAAGAGATAACCCCCGAGGCCGCTTAAATCGATCTTATTCATTTTTTTGTAAGATGCCGTTGTTTTATTGCGGTCCCCTTCATACAGCGTATTTTCCTGCATACTCAGCATATGATGCACATCCAGACTCCAGCCCGCGACTCCCGCTTGCTCGTACGGGTTGTTCGGGCTCTCCAAATTCCCGTACCAGACACGGGAGACAGGCTGCCTCATTGATGCTCTGCTAAAACCGATGACCACGTTAGATCCGCTGACCCGCCCGAAGCTTTGCGTCTGTTCGTCAGCCTCATAATATTGAAAATCGTAGTAAAAGGATACGGTAACCTTGTAAGGGTGCGTGCCGATCAGCTTCCTCTCGTAAGCGTCCAACCCATCCCATTGAAAAGTATGCGTCACGTTCGTGGCCGGGGCGAACGATTTACTGTACGATTTGCCTCCGATTTCGACCGTAACACTCATGGATTTCAGCGAATCAGGAATCGTATCCCCGCTGACCGGTATCGTGAGCTTTGATTTCTCCTTGTAGCCAGGGGCTCTCGTGCTCACATAATTCAGGTTCATGCCCGTTCCTTCGATCGGGATCGCTTGGCCTAGGCTCTGATTCTGACAACCGATGATCGAGCCTGCTTGTTCGCAAGGATCGTCATCCTCCTCGTTTCTCGGATCTTCGTCGAGCGGCGGCTCGGCATCCATCGGCGGGCCGTAAGGCCAGTTGCAATCCCATGGCGTGAAATGCTCGATCGGCACGCGCCATAAGCTTTGGCCTGCGGTATACAGCTCTGCAAGCTGCTGTCTTTCCTTATCCGTAAATCCGACTGCGGCCAGCTTCTCGGCGCTGTCGGCCATCCCGTCCCCGTCCGTATCGATAGTAGCGATTCCTTCGTCGATCTGGAGAATGCGGATAACCCGCCCGTTCTCGGACGCCACCCAGCGCCCGGCCTCACGATCGTAGTAGCCCATCGGCACGACTTCTCCGACCGGGAACTCCAGGTAGTTCTCTACATAGTAAAATAATGGCTGATTGAAGCGAATCTCCGTCGCTCCCGCTTGCACCGCTTCGTCGGCAGACAGCTCCACAGCGTGCGTATAGCCGACATAGTCCGGCAGCTCGCCCGGCATGGCCTCCGGCCCGTTCTCGCCCACGGTGTATTCGGTAGCGCGCAGGTGAATCTCCGTGAGCGGCACGACAGACCCGTCCGGCAGCTCCATCGTTGCCGATGACCCCTCCGGGAAAATGACCGTGGATTGCCGGGTGCCGTCCGCATCCGTTACCGGAGAGCCTTGCGCCGTCTGGACACCTGTCGCCCCATCCAAGTCAACAACCGTCACCTTCGTATCGTAAGCCTTCAGCACCACATCCGGCAGCGTCTCATATTTTTCGGCTACTGCCGATACTTTCCGCTGGACGGGCATATACCCTCCCTTGGTCATTTGAAGCGTCAGAATACCGCCGCCGTTAACGACCAGATCAAACATTCCGTCTTCGCGGCTCTTGGTTGAGCCCAGCTCGGGCTGGTTCAGGACGCTAACCTGTACGCCTGCCAGCGGCTGATTCTCTGCATCCAGCACCTTGCCGCGAACAACGGACACCAGACTGTCTTCAATCGCTCCGGCAGCGACTCCCGTCTGCAGCGGTTCGCTTCCCTCGTATAGAAACTTGACCGTCGAAGAGAAGGTCGGCAGCGCCGTTGTTGATATCGGAGTCGCCACTTTAACCGGGTCCGGCGTCCCGCTCGAACCCTTCGGCGTGACTGTGATCGCTTCCGCCCGCTCCGAGAATCCGCCCGCCGTATTGAAGGCCCTCACCGTGAAGCGGTACGCAGTCCCGTTAACCAGACCTGTTACTGCAGCCTCCGTTACTTTGCCGACTTGGGGGCCATTCATCCACGTAGCTCCAGCGTCTGCGGAATAGAGAACCTCGTATCCCGCCAGATCCGTCTCGCTGTTCGCCAACCAGCTTAACGTAACGACCGTATTGCCGGCCACACCCGTTAATCCGCGCGGCGCAGCCGGAGGCGCCGTTTCAACCGGTGGAGCTTGCGGCGTCGCATCCGCTCCGGCCGACTTCTCCGACTCGTTGCCCGAAGTGTCGTATGCGGTCAGCGCGAAGCGGTACGCTACTCCGTTCGTTAATCCGCTCACGATGTAGCTCGTTACGCTGCGGCCGGCGACATTCGTTCCGGCATCCCATGTCGCCCCATGATCCGTTGACCGGTAAACCTTATAGCCCGCCAGATCATTCTCGCTATTCGCCAGCCAGCTTAGGCTGACACTGGCGTTTCCTGAAGCTGCGCTCAAGCCCGCAGGTGCGGCCGGAGGCGTCGTATCGACACGTACAGGGTTCCCCGAGCTACCGCCGCCTCCACCGCCCGATGTTGTAACAGGTCGAGCCCCATCAATGGAGACCTTCCCCAGCTTCAACGTTTGTCCTGCGCCTGATGAGGTGAAGGTTTGAGTCGCTTCATACTTATGACACTCGCAGCCCGGCGTCTGCGTCTGCTCCGAATCGAGCAGAGACAATCCCGGGAATGCCGAACCGCTCGCCCCGTAGATGGACGCCGATCCTCCCCCTTTTGCCACGATTTGCGATAGACTCGCATCCTCCACAAGCGTCAGCCGATACGTTTTCTCCGGCAGCACATTCGCACGAAACGTACCATCGGCAGCCGTAAAGGCGTAGAACGTCGGGTTGGTCGTAAACGAAAGAAAAGCCCCGGCCAACGGCTTGCCGTCTGTTCCCAGCACCGTTCCCTCAATCCACGCAGATTGCTGAGCCTTTACTTCCAAGTCGCTCTGTCCCTCGCCGTGTACGATGGGCTGATAGCCTGCGAATCCTTCTTTCACAACGTGCACATCATAATTCCCGTAAGGAATCGCCGCCGCCGTTGTCCAAACTCCCTGCGCATTCGTGCGACCCCACGCCTTGTACACGCGCTTCCCTTTCTCATGCACGAATACTTCGGCATCCGCCAGCTCCGCCCCGTCCGCCTGACGAGCCTTAATGGACAGCGGTCCTGCTTTCGCCTGATTTCCTCCTGCTCCTGCAAGCTTCTTGGCACGCTGAAGAATGACGGCCACTTCCGCCCGGGTTATGCCGTTCTGTCCCTGAAACGTGTTATCCCCGTAGCCCTGCAGCACACCGGCTTCGACCAGAGCCGCAACCGCAGACTGCGCCCACTTCGGGATCAAATCTTTGTCCTTAAAGGACACTGCTCCCGCAGCGGTCTTGCCCACAATACGATTCAGCATCACCGCCGACTCTTGGCGGCTCACTGCGGCTCCGGGTCTGAATAGGCCCGCTTCATTGCCTTGTACAATCCCGAGCTTTGCCGCTTGGCGAACCTCCTTGGCGAACCACTCGTTCCCGACGTCCCGGAAATTCGGAGCCTGCACAGTTGGCAGCTCCAAAGAAGCCGCCTTCACGAACCGAAGCAGCATAACGGTTATCTCCGCCCGCGTGACACTGCGCTCCGCGCGAAACGTCCCATCCTCATACCCCTGGATTACACCCAGTTCCGTCATCTCGGCAATCGATTCCTTCGCCCACTCCGGAATCCGCTCCTCCGGCTTCTGGAGGCTTACGCCGACATCGCTAGCCTCAGCTCCAGCTCCAGTCCCAGTTCCTGCCTGCGCCACACCGAACGGGAGCACTCCCTGGACCATTAAGGACAAGAGAAGCAGCAGGGAAAGCCCTCTTCTCGCCAGCAATTTCTTCATAGGTTTGAGCCTCTTTTCCACACTATTTTGGAATCTCACGTTCCCTCCAATCTACCATGGCGAATTTCACCCTGAGAATTATACGAAAGTATACTTTTTCACCTATACTTTGGCCGCCGGTCCAAACGCCCATTAAAAAAAGCGACACCCTCCGAAAAGTCCGAAGCTGTTCAGCGGATATTGCACCCCTAGATCAACCCAAAACCAGGAATGGCGATGCAAGGGCAATCTCCTCTCCCCCGCACCGCCATTCCTTTTTCCGTCAAGACAAAATCACAAAATCACATAATGCTCATTATAGCTTTCCACGATCCCGCTTCCCGTGTTGACATTCGTTCCATGGACCGTGTTCACCGAATTCATGATCTTGACCGTCCCCCCGACAGCATTGACGCACCATTCGCCGCTCTGATCCGCGCCGACATTCCATATGTCGGCGTTACCTGATGTCACGTGCACGAGCGTGCCCGGAGCATAAGCCAGAATGCTCATGATATGCTCATTCGACGGACCGTTAAGCTCGATAAACTTTTGCATTTTCTGATAATTGATCAAGAGCGTTCCGGGCGCCATCCAGGGAATCTTCATCTTAAATTCGCTGATCCCCGTCCAAGGCGAAGGGTTCATGTCGTACAATTCTTCAATCCAGCCCTCCGTGGATGTTCCGACTCTGATGAAGGTATTGCTGTAGCTGCCATAGACCGATCGGATCAAGTGCCGGTCGCTTCCGTTCGCAACATCTATCCCATGATACGGATTTTTGAAGTTCGTATAGATGACATAAGCGTCCTTCGCATTGATTCTGAATGCGAAAGGATAGGTTTTCAAGGTGCCTTCTGCTTCAAATGGATTGTTGGGCCATATCACATTGATCGCGTTAATGCCCGATCCGTCTCCATTGAGGGTCACCGCGGCCGTATCCGACTGAGGCGTACTTGTATTTTCCCCGCCATATACGGTCAACCAGGTTCCGTAGCTGATATACGCCCCCGTTTTCCCGGATCCCGTTCCACGCAGTTCCACGTTGGTAGGAATCGAGAGGTTGCCGTTTATCCTATACCACCCTGCGGGCAGGTACACAATCCCCCCTCCCGCATTGCCCGCATCCGTCAATGCCGATTGGATGGCCGATGTGGCATCGTCGAACGGAAAACCCGTCGGGCTTACCAGCGAGGACACGCGCGGCGCATTGTAAGGCGCCTTGGTGACGTCATACAGCACGGCTCGGGTGATTTTGGGAAGGTCCCTTGTCGTGTAAGCCGTAGGCGAAGTTCCAGGCGACGCGATCGAAACGGACCCGGAGGTTGCCCCGGTGAGCGTCGTGTCGGTCACTTTGATCGTGTGATTGGTTACGTTGTTCTTAATGGAATACAGGCTTCCTTCCAGTGTGCTGCGAATAAACGCATTGAACCTGCCGACGGAAGCATCGTCTACCTGCAAGGCGGTATTGGTATTGGTCAGGCTAACGAAAGCTAGATTGCTGCCCCACGTACCGACTCCCCCAGCCGTATTTCCTCCGCCAAAGCGCATGCCGATGTTGTATGCCTCGGCAGAGAGATGATGGAAATTATAGATTTCGATGCGTCCGAACGTAAATGCCGTGCCATTCGCCCGGGTCCACGCATCCAGCGTGCTCTTCAGCGGCGCATGGTAAGCCGTTCCAGCATCCGCCCAGTACGAATTATTAAAAGTAATATGATGCGCGCCGCCTGCGCCATAACCGTTAAAGAGCTCGAGTCCCCGCGACAATACGGTCCCTTTCACATAGGAGATTTCAGGGCACGCAGTGAACCCGCCCGTTCCGCTCATTCCGAAGCGGAATCCGCTATAGGCATTTAACAAAGTCAAATTTTTAATGAAGCGATTATGTCCGACGTCCGAAGTTACGACCCACCCCGTATCGATCGGATTGGCGGCATTCTGATTTGGATAATATATTGTCAGACCATAGAGACCGCCAACGTCTCCTAACATCGTAAAGAGGGTTTGGAAACCGGCATTCACGTGGGCTTCGATCACTGTCCCATAGTCGCCCGAGCCAGAGTCCGGATCGCGCCAATCCCCACGCAAGAACACGCCCGAAGGAACATGGAGCGTATTGCTCACTTTATACGTTCCGGCAGGCATCCAGACAGTGCCTCCGCCTTTATGCTGCGCATTGTCCATTGCATTCTGGATCGCCATCGTAGAATCGGCTGCTCCCGTTGCGTCCGCCCCGAAATCCGTCACATTGAAGTCCGCCACGACCACATCTTCAGTTGGATAGATCGTGCTTATAATTTGCGGATTGGCCTCCAAGGTCGTGCCGGCGGGGGTAAAGGAAACGTTGTCAAAATAAACCGCTCCCGTTATGCCATTGTCTGTAACCGCACGAACCCGCACGCTGGTCTGATCGCCGCTGAACCAGTCACGGCTTACTTTCGTCCATGTCCCTGCGCCCAGACCTCCGATCACTCCCGGCGACACCTCCTTATCCACATCATTCAAATCCAGATAAGCGTCGCCGTTGTTGTCCGTCTTGTAAATCCAGGCGGACAACGTGTATCTCGTATTGGGTTCAACCGGCAGGGTATTGCTGTACGCCACGGCCCCGTTGCTCGTGGATTTAAGCGAATAGGTCCCTGACTGACTTCTATCGGTGGAGCGAGTCATGGCGCCGTATGACAGCCAGCCATCGGTACTCTCGAACGAACCGTCGGGCGCAACGGGCTCCAGCTTCACATCGTCAAAGTATGCCGATGCGCTAAGCCCTCCATCCGTAATGGTTCTCACTCTGGCCTGGGTTGCGTTGCCGCTATCCCATAGTCCGGATACGTAGGTCCATGCGCCCTCGCCAGCCCCATTGAATACGCCCGGTTGAGGCTCACCCGTTATATCATTAAGATCAAGATAAGCATTCCCGGCATTGTTGTTCTTATAGATCCATCCGGAGAGCTTGTACTTCGTATCGGGCAGCACGGAAATCGGATTGGACGTCGCGGCAATGCCGTTCGCAGACGATTTTAACGATGTCGTCCCCGTCTTCGCCTGATCCGTCGACCTGCTCATTGAACCGTAAGTCCAGCCTGCATCGCTCTCGAAGGTTCCGTCCGGTTGAACGACTTCCAGCTTTACATCGTCGAAATACGCAGCCGCATTCAATCCGTTATCCGTTATTGTTCGAAGCCGGACCTCCGTATTGGCTCCGCTATTCCAGATGCCGGATACGTAAGTCCATACGCCGCCCCCGCTCCCATCATATACGCCCGGTTGAATTTCTCCCGGTATATCATTAAGATCCAGGTAGACGTTCCCGGCATTATTCGTTTTGTAAATCCAGCCGGATAGCTTATAGGTCGTATTGGCGGCAACCTCAAATACATTCGTACGGGCAGACGCGCCATTAATCGTGGATTTCAGCGAATAGTTTCCGGTTTTCGCTTTATCCCTTGATCTGCTTAACGACCCGAATGACCACCCCGCTTCCGTTTCGAACGTGGAATCCGGAGCATTAACCGTCAATTCCACATCATCAAAATAAACTGGCGCGTCTATCCCGGCGGCTGTAACCAGTCGAATCTGAAGCGAGGTTCTCGTTCCGCTGAACCAATCGGCGCTTACCTTCGTCCACTTGCCTCCCGCATTAACAGAAGGCTCGACTTCTCCCGCAATATCGTTTAAATCCAGATAGGCTGTGCCCGAGCCGGTCTCTTTATAAATCCAACCTGATAACTTGTAGCTGGTATCGGATTCTATCGGAAACTCGCCGCTAATTGACACTGCCCCGACCGTCGTCGTTTTTACCGCATATGAGCCCGTATGAGCCTTGTCGGTTGACCTGCTCATCCCATACATAGCCCACCCGGTTCCATTCTCGAACGAGGGGTCTGGAACGTTAGCTCCGGCCGCGAAGGAATGACCGGTCATCACGTTAGTATTCGATGCCATAAGAAGGATTATTATCAGGATAAGCGCCTTGCGCATAGTCTTGTTTGATCTCACGCTGTTCCCTCCAAATTTGATGTTTGGCAAACCGTTTGCTCCATTAACGGATGCTTCCGTCAAGCTTCTAAGCACGACCTTTTGAAACCGCTTACCAAAAACTTTGCATTTAACGGGGCATCCATTCCTTTGCCGTTAGCGAATCTGTCGTTGCCCCGCAGCTTCTGCATTACCGCTCACCCCTTTATTGTAATGTGTCATTTAATCTTTTAATACAACTTACAAAGTTAATATATATCTTTAATACATTTGTGTAAAGATGCATTTTTGTTTTTTTGAAAATGTTAACAAAAGAGTCCCCGCCGTCCGTTTCGGACGGGAGGACTCGCTTGCAATCCAGAAAACGAACGGAGGAGCCAACGCTCGCAATCCGCTGTCCTGGCAGCCAGTCTCCAATTGCTGTGTCCTATCGGACAAGCAATTAACTTACGCATTGGGCGGCACGGTATTATTCGCGGACCCCGGGCTTATCAAGTAACGCAGCAACTGATCGAGCAAATATCGCCCTGCCGCATTGCCGCCGCCATGCGTCAGCGTGGTCTGCATGACAAGTCCGTCGCCCATCTTCCGTTCTGCAATATACGCGCCCGCCGCGTAAGAACGCAAATCGATACGCGCCAGAATCGGCGGAGCTTCAGGCGGCTTGTCCTCGTCTGATTCCCAGGACGGAATTTTTGTGTCTATGTAATACGTGGAGGCCAGCTCCAAAAATTGTAGATCGCTGTAGCCGTCATGGGAAAAGTCTCCCATCGCGTCATGCGGCTCAGGCACCACTGCATAGGAATAGGCGTTAAAGCCGCCGGGCTTGATCGGATACAGCGCCTCCTGATGGCCTACATAGAGCACACGGGCACCCGCTCGAGCATAAGCCTCCAGCTCTTGATTCCATTCCGTCGAGATGAGCACTGAAGGAGTTCCAGTGTCGCCGGCTTCATTCTGAAGCGGTTTTGCCCATGGATATTGAACCAAGAGGGATAGGGAGTCGCCCGGATCGTGAACGCCGAGCGAGAAACCGCCGGCTTCCTCCTCGAGAAGCGCCTTATTCGGATAAGCCCACAAATCCCAATCATTAGTAACCGTAAATTCGGTCGCATCTTCGCGCAACAGGACAATTAACCTCAGCTTGCAGGGAGCGGGGAACTCCGGCATTTCGAAGACGATCGGCGACAACGGCGTCAAGCCTCCGTTCGCAATGATGCCGCATGCGCTTGTTCCCGCGGCCACCGAATCTTCCCCGCGCAGCAGCTGCCATTCCAGTCGACCTCCGGCCAAAGGCCGGCTCCCGTAATGGGACAAGAATGGCGTTGCCCGAACTTCCGTGCCGCAGAAGAAGTTCTGCGTCGTCCTGTCCAACAATAGCACGCTCGCGGCGGCAAACTTACGAAGCTCAAGAGGGTCGAACTTCGGTTCAAAGTTGTCGTCATAGAAGCCCGGTTGCGTAGTGGGAATGTCATTGAGATGGGTCAAATACAGCGCGCCGATCCGATCGTAAAACTTCGCGCCCTCCATGTAATACTTCTTGGCCATCAGCGCATGCTGTCTCGACGTCCGCTTAAAACGCTCGATTTGCTCGGGCGCATATCCCTGCTTACGCAGAATCGCTTCCGGGTCCGCCACGCGAAAGAACGACCACCACCAGGGCAGTTCGCCGCCGTTCGCCCGGCGCACCGCAGAGGTGTCGCGAATGGTGTCCGTATCTGCGAACTCCCCGAGAACGAGCGGCTTGTCCGCTTCCTTCTCCCGTCTCGCCACATGCTCCCCGATTGTCTCCCGAAATCCCTTCAGCGGAAAATAAGGATGCAGCGCATAGAAATCGCCGTACCGCGTAACGCCGTTGCCGCTGTTGTCCAGATACAGACGATTTGGCGCCAGCTCCTTGCCCGCATCGACCAATTCACGCATAAGCTTGTCCATCTCTTCCGAGAAAAAGTGCATTTCGCAGTTAAAGTCCGTCAGTATGACGCTCGGATGGTTGCGATCTTTTACCAGCATTTCACGAATCTGCTTGCGAGCCCGATCGAAGAAGGCGGGGGTCTCAATTGGATTCCAGATCGGGTATTCGATATAGGCATACATGCCTAATCTGTCGAACTCGTCGAGTACATAACAAGGCGGATCGAACAAAGTAAACTTGACCGAGTTGAACCCGGCTTCTTTCAAATCCGCGATTTCCTTGCGAACTTGTTCGCGATCCGGACGTACGGACAGCCTATCGAGATACATTCCCCAATGAATCATGCCGGTCAACTGCAGAGGAACGCCATTGAGCAGAAACTTGCCGCCCTCCGCCTCGATTTTCCTCATCCCGAAGAAGACATTGCGGCGATCCGCCGCTGCGGCCCCAGCGGTAGACAGGGAAAGCTCCGCCGTATATAAATAAGGATCGTCGATCGACCACAGTCTCGGCCGAATCAGCTCCACCGGAATGACGCAAACCTCGCGGCCGCCCGCCTTGAGGCGAAGCCCGGCAACAGCGGACGACACCCCTTCCGGCTCCCCGCCCGGAACGCGGATATCCAGCCGCACGTCAACCGGAGCGGCGCTCTTGTTTCGCAGCGTAGCATGCGCGATTGCGCGGCCCCCGTCGACGTCCGGCGCTATAAAAACATCCTCTATAAATACGCTCGGGCCGACCGACAACCCCACGTCATGCCATAACCCTCCGTAATTGACGCCTACGGAATCCTGCAGAAATCCGGCCAGCGTCTCCTTAATCGGAAACTTCCCTGTGCCGGAAGCACATCTCGGGTCCGATTGATCGGTCACGCGGATGATCAGCTCATTGTCCGCCCCGTCGTTGAGCAAATCTGGGAGATCCGTGCTCAGATCGAACCGAAACGGCGTATAGCCGCCCTCGTGATCTCCTATGTATGTTCCGTTGACCCATACTTCAGCATAGTAATCCGCTCCCATAAAGGTTAGCCAGACGATATCTCCAGGGGCGTGGTGCGGCGTGCGGAACTTGCGGCGGTACCAACCGACTCCGTCGAACTTGCGCGTATCCCCGTAATCGTCGGTCG
>Ga0160449_1000649_pt1 | contig 19712 bp, 15 predicted proteins | sample HID1975I_E1MG_FD_108216 | JGI IMG/M metagenome (GOLD analysis project Ga0160449, IMG submission 108216) | Enriched soil microbial communities from UW Madison campus, WI, USA - HID1975I_E1 MG | ecosystem: Environmental > Terrestrial > Soil > Unclassified | place: USA: Madison, Wisconsin...
GTCGTGAACCAGTAGGGCGCTGTTGTGTTGACTGCGAACCAGCGGTTTCGTTGTCCGTGCTCGAATGACGCCAGTAAAAAATGGCGGCGATAACGACAATGACGGCGGCTGCAATCGCAAACCAACGTGTGGTGAAAGTGCCTTTCATAGATTAACGTCTTCTCTTCCTGAAACGATTATCCCCGTCATACTCAGGGGTTAGGCCTAATGATACTAGTGTAGTGAGTTAAGGCGGCGGAAAAATGGAGGAATTATGAAGTACTGTATGGATCCATCAGGGGGGATGGTTTTTTGCGTAGCGCCTCGGAAGAAAACGGTTGAATAGTATCCTGTTTGAATTTTGGGCAATAAACTGTGGTTTATATTTTAAATATAAACTATAGTTTATGAGGCAACGCTATGACATGGAAGATAGTGACGACAAAACGGTTTGAAGAGTGGTTTGATCAGCAAAGTAATGTACTTCAGGAAAGGATGCTTGCGAGTTTGGTGCGGTTACATTTTTTGGGACCTGGACTACCTCGCCCTTTTGCGGACACCATAAAGGGATCGCATTTTACCAATATGAAAGAACTTAGAGTTCAATTTCAAGGTAAGCCCATCAGAGCTTTTTATATTTTTGATTTTCAGCGTAATGCGATTTTGTTGTGTGCCGGGGATAAGTCGAAAAGTAAGCGTTTTTACGAAACGATGGTTAATGTAGCAGACAAAGAGTTTATGGACTGGTTGAGGTTACAGGAGAAATAAGATGAAAAAATTACCCGAGGGTTACACCACATTAGAAGAGCTTATCGCCCGACGCTCTCCAGAGAGCCAGAAGCGAATTGCCGAAGAAACTCAGGAGCTGATTCTCGAATGCTGTCTGCATATGATGCGGGAGCAAAAAGGCTGGTCGCAGCAGCAACTGGCCGAAGTCATGGGTATTAGCCAACCCGCCGTCACTGCAATTGAAAAGCGCGGTAATGAAGTCAAACTAGGGACGCTAAAGCGCTATATCGAGGCGTTGGGCGGCAAGCTTTCGCTGCACATAGAGTTCCCGGACGGGGTGAAACAACTCAGTATTTAAAACGCCGTGAGTTTCCCCACGGCGAAAAAATTACTCGCGGAACACCACATCAGCCCAGCGGGCGAGGCCTGCGGTTACGGAGCCGAAATCATCGCCCCCGGCTAATGGAATGCCCGGTAACTGCTGTGCCAGAGCGTGTTTAAGCAGCGGCGAACGCGCACTTCCCCCGGTCAGATAAATGACATCAGGCTTCACGGCGCTGTTTTCCAACGCAAGCGTGACTTGCTCCATGATGCGTTGCAGCGGCTGGCTAATCGCCATTTCCAGTTCTGGTTGGGTAATTTCGCAACCCAGCTCTTTGCTGATAAACGGCAACATAGTGGCGACTTGTTTGCTGTCGGACAGCGCAATTTTGCTCTCTTCAGCAGCACGCACCAGGCGATAACTGAGTCGCTGACGCCACACTTTTTGCAGGAATGCCACTTTCTCGGGTTCACGCGAATCGCGTACCAACTCGTTTAGCATGCGACCGTTGGCGCTGCTGTAGAAATCGTTTTGCGCAGGCACGTCGTTGATTGCCACCGCATTCCACCACGGCAATACCGGCAGCGCGATACCTTTTTCGGTTTGGCCGCCCATTCCCAACAACGGAGAAAGCTGCTTAAACGCCAGCATAATGTCGAGATCGTTACCGCCAACGCGGCAACCGCTGTGGCCAAGTAAACTCTGTTCGCGGTCGCGACGAGCGCGCCATTGCGGCCCCATCAATAACACTGAACAGTCGGTTGTCCCGCCGCCGATATCGACGACCAGTACCTGTTTTTCTTCGGTTAACGTCGCTTCAAAATCAAGCCCTGCGGCGACGGGCTCGAACTGGAACACCACGTCTTTAAAACCTGCGCGATGTGCAGCGCGTTCAAGGATACCTTGCGCCTGCTGGTTTGCTTCATCGCCACCTAAGCCCTGGAAGTTTATCGGGCGGCCGATCACGGCCTGGGTAATTGGCTCGGCAACCTGGCTTTGTGCCTGTTTGCGAATGTGTAGCATCATGGCGCAAACCAAATCTTCAAACACGGCGACCTGCTGCGGTTTTAAACCGGTAGCACCGAGGAAAGATTTAGGTGATTTAACGAAGTAAACTTCTTCAGGATCTTCCATGTACTGGCGCAGGGAACTCAGCCCGAATTGCACACTGCCTGGCAAAACGTCGATGTCTTCATCGCGGTTAAAGGAGACTGCACGGCGCAACAACGCCTGAGTTTCAGTGCCGGTAGCCGGGACTTCATGATGGCGATATAGCCATTCACTGACTGACTCACGCGTCGGGGCGCACAACATTGAAGGAAGCAGCGTCGAGCCGTTTTCCATCTCCAGTGCTTGCGGAACACCATCGCGCATCACTGCCACAGAGCAGTTTGCAGTACCATAATCGAAGCCTATAAATTGCATAAAATCCCCATGCCGGTGAAGAAGGGGGGCGACTTTAGCGGAATTACTAAGACTAAACAATAGGACAAGAAAATGTATCAACTGAACTACAACCCGCCGTACGACTGGAAGTGGATGTTTGGTTTTCTTGCCGGGCGTGCAGTTAACGGCATAGAGATTGTTACCGAAGAGCGTTATTGCCGCAGCTTTGCTTTGGGGGATCATCAGGGTCTGCTCACGCTGGAACCTGATGAAGCACGCTGCCAGCTAAACGTGACATTAAGCGAAGGGTTGCAGCCGGTGGCGCAGGAAGTTTTGCAACGTATCAGGCAACTGCTTGATCTCGATTGCCAGCCGCACACCATTCTGGAAAGCCTGGGGGAATTGTCGGCGGCACGTCCCGGTTTGCGCTTACCGGGTTGTATGGACACTTTCGAGCAATCTATTCGCGCGATTTTAGGGCAGCTCGTCAGTGTGGCGATGGCGGCGAAACTTACCAGTAAACTGGCGCAGGCTTTTGGCGAACCGCTGGTGGAAAATCCTGAGTGGTTTGTTTTTCCCACGCCCCAAAAGCTGGCCGCGTTACAACCTGAGCAGCTAAAACAGCTCGGAATGCCGTTAAAACGCGGCGAAGCCATTATTCATCTTGCGCAACTCATGGTGAATGGTGAGTTTCCGCTTAACAGCCCTGTGGATGTTGAGAGGGGCGTTAAAGTGTTAACCACGTATCCGGGGATTGGGCGCTGGACGGCAAACTACATTGCGCTACGGGGCTGGCAAGCCACAGATGTTTTCTTGCCCGATGATTACCTGATTAAACAACGCTTCCCTGGTATGACGCCCGCGCAAATCCGCCGTTATGCGGAGCGCTGGAAACCCTGGCGCTCATACGCGCTGTTGCATATCTGGTATAGCGACGGCTGGGTTCCCGTCAATTGATGGCGAAATAACTGGAGTTGAGCAGCATCTCAAGTGGTAACGGTTGAGTGACTGCTTCACCAAATATCAGATCGACGCCAATTCCTGACAGCGTATCCATCACCATCGGGATATCCGCCGGGCCTGCGATAGTTTGCAGCGTCTGGCGCTGTGCGTGACCCTGAATAATCGTCACCATCATTTCGTCCATCAGGTTGCAATGCACGTTCTGAATCAGTTCTTCATCGACAATGATGTAACTGAAGTATTGGTGCGCAACACGTTTAAAGATATCCAGGTCACGCCCCACATGGCTAAGAATCAACTGACAGCCGCTGTCATGCAGCCTTTTCAGGTTTCTTTCGATTTTTTCATCGTCGTTCTGGAGTACTTCGCAATGCACCATCAGGTGCAACAAGCGGGTTGGGAGCGCGCTTCGTGCGAACAGTGCCAGCAATTCGTCAACGACCTTGTCACACGCCAGGCTGTGAGAGGAGAGGGCAAGGGCGACGCCAAAGCCTTTGTTGGTTACGGACTGAGAAAACTTGCTGAAGAATTCGTTGAAGATCCGCAGATCGAGCGCGCAGTGCAACTCAGCATCGGTGACGGCTGTGCGGAACGTTTTCTCGTCAATGACCACGCCGTCGTTGCCCCAGAAGCGCAGCGAAAGCAGATAGAAGCTGGTTGTCTCCGGGATGCGCGGAGGTGCTACACCAAGGGCAATCATCAAGATCGGATTATCATTGATGATAGATTTTTGCTCGGCAAGGGTGATGTTTTGGCCATCTTTGCGGATGTCATGCTGGGAAGATTCAAAGACTGTTACCCGGCCACGGCCACCATTTTTTGAGGCATAACAGGCGATATCTGCCTGGGAAAGCACCTCAGATGCCAGGCGATTATCGGCATCAATTTGCGTGATCCCGGCGCTGGCACCAATGCGATGCAAACGCCCGTTCCACGTAAAGTGGTAATCATTGATGCTCTGGATAATCCGTTCCGAAATATGGCGCGCATTGTCAGACGAACAATCCGGCAGCAGCAATCCAAACTCATCGCCGCCCAGGCGCGCGAGGAAATCGCCAGTGCGTAACATACTGAGCATTAAAGAAGAAAGCTCACGCAACAGCGCATCGCCCGCCGCGTGACCCGCGGTATCGTTCACCGCTTTAAAGCGATCGAGATCGATAAACACTAACGCGTGGCGCTGACGATTTTCTCCGGCACTCTGCAGCAGGCGTTTAAGGTGGTTTTCAAAGCTGACGCGGTTTGCCAGGTGCGTCAGCCCATCGTGTGAGGCGCTGTAGCTCAGCTGTTTGAGCATTTTACGCGATTCGGTGACGTCCTGAATAACCAGCACCGAGCCAATACTTTGCCCATCAAGTGTGGTCAGCGGTGTGATGCTGTAGTGAATGTCGTAGCTGCCACCGTTGCGGCAATGCAGAACCACATCGTGTTCAATCGTCGCGCGGGAATAATCACCGCTATGAATGTTTTCCATTACCGGGCCGTTGTCACCAAAGGTAATGTGTAGGATTGCCAGAATATGTTGACCAATCGCTTGCTGCTGCGGCCAGCCGCTCAACTTTTCGGCGATCGGATTCATAAAGGTGATATTCATATCCACATCAGTACAAATCACCGCTTCGCCAATCGAGTCCAGCGTAATGTGCAGACGCTCTTTTTCCTGATACAGCGCTTCGTTCAGCTGTTTCACTTCGGTCATATCCATGTTGATGCCCAGCAAACGCTCGACGTCACCATTTTTATTCAGTACGCGGTTGGCGAGAGAGCGAATATGGCGAATGCCTTCTTTGACATGAATGCGATATTCCATCTTAAATGGCACGCGAGCCTGCAAGGCATCGCGCACCGTTTTCTCAGCCGCAGGCGCATCATCAGCGACAATACGCTCCAGCCACAATGCGTAGGTAGGTTTCAGGTGCGCCGGAACCTCATAGAGATCAAACATACGTTTGTCCCAACTGATCACATCAGTCCCAAGATCCCATTCCCAGATACCAATACCGCCGGCCTCATTGGCCAGCGTGATGCGCTCCATCAGGCGTTTGTTCACCCATTCGGTGTGCTTGAGATCGTTAATGTCTTCGATTTGGGCGATTAAATAGAGTGGCGTGCCGTCAATATCTCGCACAATGGAAACCGCCAGCAGCGCCCACACCACATCACCTTTGCTGGTGTAGTAACGTTTTTCCATTGAATAACTATTGATACTGCCGCTGACCAACATATTGAGCTGGTGCAAGTCGGCGTGTAAATCTTCCGGGTGCGTAATTTGCTGGAAGGTGAGCGAACGGAGTTGCTCTGAGGTGTAACCGAGGAATTTACTCAGCGATTTATTCACCTGCAACCATTGCCCGTCGGTCGAAACCAGCGCCATACCGATAGCGGAATATTCCATGGCATTACGAAAACGTGCTTCGCTTTCGGTGATGTGTTTTCGTTCTTCACGAAATGAATACATCACCATGGTCATCACATTGGCAGGCAATAGAATCATCAGGAACGGCAGCCACGGTGCATTATCCATGACGGTTGTGTGGGGTTGTTGCATCGCGATGTGACCGTTGGTGGTCATCATTAATGAGACCACCATCAGCGTGCCGAGGAAAACAATAAAGGCTTCGAGGCGGGGCAGGCGAATAGCGCTCCACATCAGGAAAACAATAATAAAGGTAAATGGCCACGGCATATAACGCAGGGCGAGATAACTTAACGTCAGGGTAATGACAAAAGTGAATATTGTTTCTAATAATAATTTTGGATTTTTATGGCGTAAAAGGGTGCTGGGTTTAAACAATAAAGCGGTGGGCACCAGCGCCAGGCTACCGATCATTTCGGATAGCATCCAGACGAAAAAAGTTTTGGCAACGCTTCCGCCATCAGGTCCGGCTAACCATACCGCCAGTATACCGCCGACAATCGGCGGGATGACGGCACTGCACATCACCAGCCGAACCCAATTATGCAAATTTTGGAGAGGATTATGCTGTGGCAACAGGCGGCGCATTAATGTTGCACCAAGCACCGCTTCAATAATATTGATGGCGGTATAGCCCAAATTAATTTCGTTTAGGGGAAATAATACTGCTGTGGCGCATAAACTCCCCACAGCGCAAACCCCAATAACCATGGGCCACTGACGGAGTGAATTGCGGAATAAAGCCACCATCATGAGAGATGTCGGGAACCAAAGCGGCGCTAAAACAGTTCCAACCAGGGATAATTCGAGTGAATACAGGGTAAATATAAAGCTGAGAAACCCTAATCCCACTGGCAGTATGAAGGAAGGCATTGCGATTAATTCTTTTGTGTTTTGTTTGATCATTACCGCAAATCCGTTAAGGCGTGCCGCCAGGTGCCATGCCCGGATGCAAATAAAAAGATAAGTTTCGGTTTATGCTAGTACAAACAATTTACATTTCCTATGTCGGTTGGTCATAATTTAACATTAAGAGGTAATAAAAAGTGATATTAGACATACTTATTTTCATCTCTTGATAATTGTCCCTGTTATTGGAAGGGCATTGCTGGATTAACCCTGAAAGCTAAAATCACCCGCCAACGTGCATTGCTCTGGTATCAGCGGGCGGATCTCCCTATAATTGCCGCGTTTGACGCATCTGCGTCCCCCTTCCTCAACATTTAAGTCAACAAGGCTCGTTACAACATGACTGACAAGTCCCATCAATGCGTCATCATCGGGATAGCCGGTGCGTCGGCTTCAGGAAAAAGTCTTATTGCCAGCACACTGTATCGCGAACTGCGCGATCAGGTTGGTGATGAACACATTGGTGTCATTCCAGAAGACAGTTACTACAAAGACCAAAGCCATCTTTCGATGGAAGAACGAGTTAAGACCAACTATGACCATCCTAACGCGATGGATCACAATTTGTTGTTCCAACACCTGCAAATGCTTAAAGCCGGAAACCCAATTGAACTCCCGGTTTACAGCTACGTGGAACACACCCGCACGGGTAACACTGTTCATTTAATGCCGAAGAAAGTCATCATTCTGGAAGGGATTTTGTTGCTGACGGATGCCCGTCTGCGCGAAGAGATGAACTTCTCCATTTTTGTTGATACGCCGCTGGATATTTGCCTGATGCGCCGCATGAAGCGTGACGTTAACGAACGTGGCCGCTCCATGGACTCCGTTATGGCTCAATATCAGAAAACCGTTCGCCCGATGTTCTTGCAATTCATTGAACCTTCTAAGCAGTACGCCGATATCATTGTGCCGCGCGGGGGTAAAAACCGTATTGCCATTGATATTCTTAAGGCGAAAATCAGTCAGTTCTTTGAGTAATCTCCAGGCGTAAAAACCACCGCACCTGCAATGTGAAAGACGACGGGTATCATGAAATTCCGCTATTTACCCGTCGTTGCGTGGCTATCTGCGCCGCGCTGTGGCAGGGTAAACAAAACTGAGCTTGAGATAAGGAGCATCTGAAATGCGTTTGTGTGACCGCGATATAGAGGCCTGGCTTGATGACGGGCGCTTAACGATTACCCCTCGTCCGCCAGTTGAACGCATTAGCGGTGCTACCGTTGATGTGCGCCTGGGGAATAAATTCCGTACTTTCAGCGGCCATACTGCTCCGTTTATCGACTTAAGCGGACCTAAAGATGAAGTGAGCGAAGCATTAGAGCGCGTGATGAGTGACGAAATTGTTCTCCGCGAAGGCGATGCTTTCTATCTGCATCCAGGCGAACTGGCTTTAGCGGTAACGCTTGAGTCCGTGACCATTCCTGCTGATTTAGTCGGTTGGTTAGATGGCCGTTCATCTTTAGCGCGTTTAGGCTTGATGGTTCACGTTACGGCTCACCGCATCGACCCAGGCTGGCATGGTTGCATCGTACTTGAGTTCTTTAATTCCGGTAAACTGCCTTTGGCTTTACGTCCTGGTATGATGATTGGCGCGCTAAGCTTTGAACCCCTTTCTGGCCCGGCTGCACGTCCTTACAACAGCCGCCAGGATGCAAAGTATCGCGATCAGCAAGGTGCGGTTGCAAGCCGTATTGATAAGGACTGAGTTCCCATCTGTATGAGGGCTGTATGAAACGATTTATAACCACGCTGATGATATTGCTGGTCGTGCTGGTGGCCGGCCTTTCTGCGTTGGTATTGTTGGTTAATCCCAATGATTTTCGTGCATATATGGTGCGCCAGGTTGAAACCCGTAGCGGTTATCAGCTTCATCTGGATGGCCCGCTGCGTTGGCATGTCTGGCCGCAGCTCAGTATTTTATCAGGGCGTATGTCGCTGACGGCTCCAGGGGCAAGCCAGCCGTTGGTCAGTGCCGATAACATGCGCCTTGACGTGGCTTTAGTTCCGCTGTTATCCCATCAGTTGAAAGTCCAGCAGGTGATGCTCAAAGGTGCGGTGATTCAACTCACTCCGCAAACTGAAGAGCGTCGTCCGAAAGATGCGCCCGTTGGGCCATCAACCGGCATTACCCCGCCAGCTGAAGACCGTGGCTGGTCGTTTGATATTGCGAAGCTAAAAGTTGCCGATAGTGTGCTGGTGTTTCAGCATGACGGCGATGAACAAATCACCGTGCGCAATATCAATCTGCAAATGGAACAAAATGACAGAAAGCTGGCGCACATTGAGCTGAGCAGCCGCATTAACCGCGATCAGCGCGACCTGAATTTTTCTATGGTGGCTGACCTCGACGCCAGTAATTACCCTCAACAGCTCACGGCGAATATCTCGAAGCTGGATTACCAGTTACGCGGTGCCGACCTTCCGGTCAGTGGCATTGCCGGGAATGCGACCTTCGCAGCCAGTTGGTCTGATCCGCAACATCTTCTTGAATTTAACCAGCTGCAACTGACGGCAAACGATAGCGAACTGCAAGGTAACGGGCGTGTAGTGCTCGAAGATAAGCCTCAATGGCAGCTCGATCTGCGCTCCAGTAAACTGAATCTTGATGCTCTGGTTGCTGAAAATGCCGTGACCAGCACAAAAGTCGTACAGCAGGCGCAACAGCAAAGCAGTTTGCCACGCCCGGTGATTGCCTCCGGCGTAGACGATAACACTTATCAGAGCCTGCGCGGTTTCAGCGCACAGGTGAAAATTGCTGCGGGAAATGTGCGTTGGCGCGGGCTGGACTTCACCGATGTTCAGTCGGCGATGACTAACCAATATGGTTTGCTGAAAGTTTCAGAGCTGGCAGGCAAGTTTGGTAAAGGCAGCATGTCATTCCCCGGAGTTCTGGATGCGCGTAAAAACGAGCCGAGTTTAAACTTCAATCCGAAAGTCACTGACATCGAAATTGGGCCGATCCTCACTGCCTTCGATTATCCGATTGCTTTGACAGGATTGCTGTCGATGGAGGGCGACTTTAGCGGTGACAAGCTCAATGCTGATGCATTCCGCCGCAGCTGGCAGGGCGATGCGAACATCACCATGTCGAATACCACAATGCAGGGGATGAACTTCCAGCAAATGATTCAGCAGGCCGTTGCCCGCAGTAATGGCGATGTGCAGGCCCAGCAAAACTATGACAACGTCACCACGCTTGAAAGTTTTGCAGCGCAGGCGAGCCTTGATAACGGTCAACTCACGCTCGGCAACATGTCGGGCAAGTCTTCAATGCTGGAACTCACTGGCAAAGGGACGCTGGACCTGGTTAAGCAGCAGTGCGACACGCGGTTTAACGTCACGGTGCTGGGAGGCTGGGAAGGGGACAGCAAGCTGATTGAAGTGCTGAAAACCACGCCTATTCCGCTTCGGGTTTACGGCCCGTGGCAGAAGCTAAATTACTCTCTGCAAGTGGATCAGGCGCTGCGCAAGCAGTTGCAGGGCGAAGCGAAACGTCGGTTGAATGACTGGCTGGATAAGCACAAAGACAGCAAAAATTCGAAAGACGTGAAAGAGTTGCTAAATAATCTGTAGCGTTGTTTTGTAGGGTGGATAAGTCGTAGACGTCATTCACCATGTATGTCGGCTTTTGTCGGATGACGCTGGCGCTTATCCGACCTACGACGAGTTTGTCATCACCCTCAGAGAGAACCGAAAGGTTCTCTCTTTTGTTTCACACTTCGTAATCCATCTCTTCATCATCCTCGAGCGGCACAATTTGCACCTTCTGCACCCGGTGGCTTTCCACTTGCAGCGTGCGCAACAGAAAATCCCCCACCTGGACTGCTTCCCCGCTAACCGGAATATGTTGCAGTAACTCCATCAGCAAACCGGCGATGGTGTGATAGTTACGTTTCTCATCAAGCGGCAGCGGCACATACTGGATTAAATCCTCGAGCGGCATATGCCCGTTGGCTGTCCAGGTGCCGTCCGGGTTTTTCTGGATATCATGGCGCGCATCAATCTCTTCGATTTCGTTGGGCAAGTTACCGGCGATGGTCTCCATCACGTCACTTAATGTCACCACACCTTCGACGGAACCAAATTCATCGACCACAAAGGCAAAGTGCGTGCGCCCATTGCGAAACTGTTCCAGTGCGGCCAACAGCGGCAGCGTTTCCGGGAATATCAGTGGCTGGCGAATCAATGCCTCAAGATCAAGCGGCTCGCCCTTCAGCGACTGCTGGAGCAAATCAATGACGTGCACCACACCTAAAATTTCATCGCCTTCACCAGTAATGACCACGCGGGTATGCTGATTTTTGTCCAGCAACGCGCGTGTTTGTTCCTCGGGATCGCCAAGTTTGATGTGCTCGACATCATGGCGTGACGTCATGATGCTGCTGACGGTACGCCGGTTCAGATTGAGCACTCGTTCAATCATCAATCGTTCCTGAGGCTCAAAAATTTCATCCTGTTGCGAGTGGTCAGCAATCAACGATGCCGTTTGCGCATCCAGCTCCGCTTCTTCCTTTTTACCATTAAGGAGCCTTAAAACAGCCTCGGCGGTGCGCTGGCGCAATGACTGGTCGGCTGATAAGAAGCGACGACGATTGAAAATGGCGAGCTGATTCAGGCTCTCAATCATCACCGAGAAACCAATTGCGGCGTACAGATAGCCCTTCGGAATATGGTAACCAAAACCGTCGGCCACCAGACTAAAGCCAATCATTAACAGAAAACTCAGGCACAAAATCACGATGGTTGGGTGATTGTTCACAAAGCGCGTCAGGGCTTTGCTGGCAAGCAGCATCAGACAAATGGCGATGATCACCGCAGCCATCATGACGGGCAAATGGTCGACCATCCCCACAGCGGTAATCACTGAGTCGAGAGAAAACACCGCATCAAGAACGACGATTTGTGCGACCACTGGCCAGAAGCGCGCGCCCCGTCGCTGCGTGTGGGATTCGCTGTCTTTACCTTCAAGGCGTTCGTTTAGCTCGACGGTAGCTTTGAATAACAAGAACAGGCCGCCAAACAGCATGATTAAATCCCTGGCGCTGAATGCCAGTTCGCCGAGATGAAACAGCGGACGGGTCAGCGTTACCAGCCAGGAAATAGAAGCCAGCAACAGCAAACGCATTAACATCGCCAGTATCAACCCCGTGACACGAGCACGGTCGCGCTGAGCCGGGGGAAGTTTTTCGGCAAGTATTGCGATAAACACCAGGTTATCGATACCCAGAACCAATTCAATAACGACCAGAGTCACCAGTCCTGCCCAGATTGAGGGGTCGACAATCCATTCCATACGCCGGTCAGTACCTCATTAAAGATGACAAATGTCACAATGAAATGATGGATACTCACCGGGGAAATTGCAATGTCAGATGCGGGAATAATCCATTCATGCTGAATTCTTATGCCTGTTTCGCTTAATTCCACTTAATCACCAGGGTAAATAATTAATATTTTGCTAAATAAAGGGTAATTGCCTTTTCTTATATTAAAAATTACATGAGATAGTTCTGTATATTCCCTTGCGGCGTATCACTTATTAATTTTCTGTCAATATAAAGAAAATCCTAAACGCGTGTAAATGTGCTGTTAATATTAATCTTAAAAGTCAGGTTCTCCTTCTGTGGAACCTTGCCTGATATAGGGTTAGCTGTAACAATCGATATCGGTGTCTGATATTAGATGTATTTTTTATATTCGCTGAAGCCATGATATTTAACCTGGCACCGCAGGGTTTATTTTCTAAGATAATTCTTTGAATTTAATTTCTGTAACGATTACCCATTCTAACTTGTCTTTTTTCAGTAGGTTGGTGACTGTAAGCCAGGGGCGGTAGCATGCCCGAAGGCCAGAGAATAAGCCTCAATTATTCTGTCAATAGGATGTCGGGAAATAAGAGTTTTTTTAGGATTGATGCCAGATATTTCTGCGGCAACCAGGTTTAAATTCAGACCTCATTCAAATACCTAACGAGTCACTTATTTTATTCGCTCAGGATAATTACTCTGCCATAGTGATAAATACTCAATGATAAAATACAAACTTAAATTGATGCCTTTATTGGTGTCAGTAACCCTTATGAGTGGTTGCACAGTGCTCCCCGGTAGCAATATGTCTACGATGGGGAAAGATGTTATCAAGCAACAGGATTCAGACTTCAATCTGGATCGCATGGTTAACGTTTATCCGTTAACGCCGCGTCTGGTTGAACAATTACGCGTACGCCCTGCGGTGGCACAGCCAAATATGTCTCTGGACCAGGAGATTGCAGCTTACCAATATCGTGTTGGCCCAGGGGATGTCCTGAACGTCACCGTCTGGGATCACCCGGAACTCACCACACCTGCGGGCCAATATCGTAGCTCAAGCGATGCCGGTAACTGGGTGCAGTCTGACGGCACGATGTTCTATCCGTATGTCGGCAAAGTAAAAGTCACGGGTAAAACCCTTTCTGAAATTCGTAGTGATATTACCAGCCGCCTTGCGACGTACATCGCAGACCCGCAGGTGGACGTTAATATCGCTGGGTTCAGATCTCAAAAAGCCTACGTCTCGGGCCAGGTCAACAAATCAGGGCAACAGGCGATTACCAACGTTCCGCTTACCGTTCTGGATGCGATCAATGCCGCAGGTGGCCTGACGGATGCCGCCGACTGGCGCAACGTGGTGCTGACGCACAACGGCCAGGAAAAGCGCATTTCTCTGCAAGCCCTGATGCAAAACGGCGACCTGAGCCAGAACCATCTTCTGTATCCTGGCGACATTTTATTCGTGCCGCGCAATGACGACCTGAAAGTGTTCGTGATGGGTGAAGTGAAGAAACAAACCACCCTCAAAATGGACTTCAGCGGCATGACGCTGACCGAAGCGCTCGGCCAGGCCGAAGGTCTGGATATGACCTCATCTAATGCCAGCGGCATCTTCGTTATTCGCCCAATCAAAGAGAAGCAGGGCGGCAAAATCGCCAACATTTATCAGCTTGATATGTCCGATGCGACCTCGCTGGTGATGGGCACCGAATTCCAGCTGCAACCTTACGACGTGGTGTATGTGACCACCGCACCAGTCACGCGTTGGAATCGCCTGATCAACCAACTGCTGCCAACCATCAGTGGCGTTCGTTATATGACGGATACCGCCAAAGATATCCATACCTGGTAACGCGCTATGTTCAACAAAATTCTGGTTGTTTGTGTGGGGAATATTTGCCGTTCCCCAACCGCTGAGCGGTTATTAAAAAATTACCACCCGCAGCTTACTGTGACTTCCGCAGGGCTTGGGGCGCTGGTGGGAAAAGGGGCGGATGTGGGCGCTATCCGCGTGGCCGAGCAGCACAACCTCTCGCTTGAGGGGCATTGTGCGAAGCAGGTCTCCGGAAAAATGTGCCGCGAATACGACCTGATCCTCGCCATGGAAAAACGCCATATCTCCGCAATTTGCGAAATGGCTCCAGAGATGCGCGGCAAAGTGATGCTGTTCGGTCACTGGGATGCGGAACGGGAAATTCCCGATCCGTATCGCAAAAGCCACGACGCTTTTGAAGCGGTTTACGGTCTTCTGGACCAGAGCGCTCAGAAATGGGCTAACGCACTCAACGCTCATCAGGGATAACAATGACAGAAAAATCACGCCGTCCGAGCGCCCCGACTGAGGGCAATGACGAAATTGATATTGGCCGATTGTTTGGCACGGTTCTCGAAGCCCGCTGGTGGGTTTTGGGGATCACCGCCGTGTTCGCCATTCTTGCCACCGTCTACGCGATGTTTGCCACACCCATCTATAAAGCGGATGCGCTGGTGCAAATTGAACAAAACGCCGGTAACTCGCTGGTCAACGACATCAGCTCCGCGCTCTCAAACAAACCGCCAGCATCTGCTGCGGAAATGCAGCTGATTCAATCGCGCCTGGTTTTAGGCAAAACGGTTGACGATCTCAACCTTGATATTGCGGTGGAGAAAAACAGCTTCTGGTTATTGGGCGCGGGTTGGGACCGTTTGCAGGGTCGCCAAAATGACACCGTTGTGGTCGATACTTTTAACCTCCCAGCGGGGCAGGGCAAAAATATCTTCACCGTCGAAGTCACTAGCCCAACGCAATATCAGCTCACCAGTGATAACGGATTTAGCGCCAAAGGGCAGGTCGGGCAAACCCTCAGCAAAGATGGCATCACCATGAACGTGAGTGCGATTAAAGCGCAAGTGGGCGATACCTTTACCGTCACCAAATATTCCACGCTTGGCATGATCAACCAGCTACAGGGCAACCTGGTGGTCGCTGAAAACGGTAAAGATACCGGGGTATTAAGCCTTTCTTACACCGGTGAAGACCGGGATAAAATTCGCGATATCCTCGACAGCATCACGCGCAATTATCTTGAGCAGAACGTACAACGCAAATCGGAAGAAGCGGCGAAAAGCCTGAAGTTCCTTGCCGAACAATTGCCAGAAGTGCGCACGCGTCTGGATGCCGCTGAAAACAAGCTCAACGCCTATCGCCAACAGCAAGATTCGGTTGATTTGTCGCTTGAAGCGAAATCTGTGCTCGACACCATGGTGAACATTGACGCGCAGCTTAACGAGTTGACCTTCAAAGAAGCTGAAATTTCCAAGCTATATACCAAAGTTCACCCGGCGTACCGCACGCTGCTGGAAAAACGTAAAACGCTGGAAGATGAGAAAGCGCGTCTGAATGGTCGTGTGACGGCCATGCCGAAAACCCAACAAGAAATCGTGCGTTTGACGCGTGATGTGGAATCCGGCCAGCAGGTTTACATGCAATTGCTGAACAAACAGCAAGAGCTGAAAATCACCGAAGCCAGCACCGTGGGCGATGTACGCATTGTTGATGCGGCGATTGCGCAGCCTGGAATGGTTAAACCGCAACGGGCGTTGATTATTCTCGGCAGCATTATTCTTGGCCTGATGCTTTCTATTATGGGCGTGCTGCTACGCTCGCTGTTCAACCGTGGCATCGAAAGCCCGGCGGTGCTGGAAGAGGCGGGGATTGGTGTTTACGCCAGCATTCCACTTTCCGAATGGCAGAAATCTCGTGATAACGCCACGGTTCGCGGTGTGAAAGCGGCGAAGCGCAATAAACAAAGCCAACTGCTGGCGGTGGGCAATCCCACGGATCTCGCCATCGAAGCCATTCGCAGCCTGCGCACCAGTCTGCACTTCGCCATGATGCAGGCATCGAACAATGTTCTGATGCTCACCGGTGTCAGCCCGTCGATTGGTAAAACCTTTGTCTGCGCCAACCTGGCCGCCGTGATTAGCCAGACCAACAAACGCGTGTTGCTTATCGACTGCGATATGCGCAAAGGCTATACCCACGAACTGCTCGGAACCACCAATAACAACGGCCTGGCCGAAGTGCTGACCGGGCAGGCGGAAATCACCCGCTGTGCGCAAAAAACGTCAGTGCCTAATTTCGACCTCATCCCGCGCGGTGTGGTGCCTTCAAACCCTTCTGAACTGCTGATGAGCGAGCGCTTTGCCGAGCTGATTGCATGGGCAAGCAAGAACTACGACCTGGTATTGATCGATACCCCGCCAATTCTCGCGGTGACCGATGCTGCCGTTGTGGGCCGCCACGCAGGCACCACGTTGATGGTGGCGCGTTATGCGGTGAACACGCTCAAAGAAGTCGAAACCAGCCTTAGCCGCTTTGAACAAAACGGTATCAACGTGCGCGGCGTGATCCTGAACTCCATCTTCCGCCGTGCGGCGGGATATGAAGATTACGGTTACTACGAATACGAATATAAGTCCGATGCGAAATAGTCAGGCATCAGCTGGCGGATGACGCTTTGCTTATCCGCCCTACATTTCACGCCCTGTAGGGTGGATAAGCGATAGCGTCATCCACCAATAAATAAAAACGATTTTCGGGGGAGCGCCATGAATAACCCACTTATCTCTATTTATATGCCGACATGGAATCGTCAGCAGCTGGCAATCCGCGCCATTAAATCCGTGTTGCGCCAGGATTATGAACACTGGGAAATGTTAATCGTTGACGACTGCTCTTCATCCTACGAACAGCTCCAACGCTTTGTGGAAGAACTCGGTGACGCGCGCGTGCGTTACACCCGCAATGATTTCAACTCCGGCGCGTGTTCAGTGCGTAACCAGGCCATCAGCCAGGCGACGGGCGAATTGATCACGGGTATTGATGATGATGACGAATGGACGCCTAATCGCCTGTCCGTTTTTCTGGAGCACAAACACCAACTGGTGACACACGCCTTTTTATACGCCAACGACTACGTCTGCGAAGGGCAGGTTTATTCCCAGCCCGCCAGTCTGCCGTTGTACCCAAAATCACCGTTTTCATTAAAGCTGTTTTATAAGCGAAATATTATTGGTAATCAGGTGTTTACCTACGCCAGTCGCTTCAAGGCTTGCCTGTTTGATACCACACTGGCTGCGGCTCAGGACTACGACATCTTCCTGCGAATGGTGGTCGAGTACGGTCAACCCTGGAAAGTGGAAGAAGCCACGCAAATTTTGCATGTTAACCACGGTGAAATGCAGATCACCAAATCGCCGAAAAAATTCGCCGGGTACTTCCACTTCTACCGAAAACACAAAGATAAATTCGATCGGGCCAGCAAGAAATACCAGCTGTTTACCCTCTACCAAATCCGCAATAAACGCATGTCTTTACGCACGTTATTAGCGCTGTTGAGCGTGCGTAACACCAAACGTCTTGCCGACGGACTACGGGGGAAATAACCGTGCTTGAAGATCTGCGCGCAAATTCCTGGAGCCTGCGCCCGTGCTGCATGGTGATGGCTTATCGCATCGCGCATTTTTGCTCGGTGTGGCGCAAAAAAAGCGTCATCAACAATCTCTGGGCGGCACCGGTCATCCTGCTTTATCGCTTTATCACCGAATGCCTGTTTGGCTATGAAATCCAGGCAGGCGCCACCATCGGGCGTCGTTTTACTATTCATCACGGTTATGCCGTGGTCATCAATAAGTTCGTGGTTGTCGGAGACGATTTCACTATTCGCCACGGCGTCACCATTGGCAATCGCAGCAAAAGCAATGATTGCCCGGTGATTGGCAATGGTGTCGAACTCGGCGCGAATGTGGTGATTATTGGTGATATCACGGTGGGTAATAACGTGGTGGTCGGTGCAGGAAGTGTGGTGCTGGACAACGTGCCGGACAATGCGCTGGTCGTCGGCCAGAAAGCGCAAGTAAAGGTTATAAAATGAATATCTTACAATTCAACGTGCGCCTGGCTGAAGGCGGGGCGGCAGGTGTCGCGCTGGATCTTCATCAGCGCGCCAACGCCGCCGGTTTTAGCTCCCGTTTTATCTATGGTTACGGCAAAGGCGGAAAGAAAAGCGCCAGCCACGATAAATTCCCGGGCGTAGTAAAACACACGCCGCGACTCACATCGATTGCCAACATTATTCTGTTCCGCTTTTTCAACCGCGACCCGTTTGGCAACCTCAATAACCTGTATCGCAAAGTGACCCGAAGCATCGGCCCGGTGGTTCTGCATTTCCATGTGGTCCACAGCTACTGGCTGAATCTGGAAGAGATGGTGACGTTTTGCCAGCGCGTGAAAGCCCATAAAGCAGATGTCACTTTTGTCTGGACGCTACACGACCACTGGAGCATTACCGGGCGCTGTGCGTTCCTCGATGGATGCGATGGCTGGAAAACCGGTTGCCAGAAATGCCCGACGCTAAATAACTATCCGCCGGTGAAAACCGATCGCGCCCATTTGCTGGTGGACACCAAACGCCAGTTGTTTCGCGAAATGTTAGCGCTGGGCTGCCAGTTTATCTCCCCGAGCCAGCATGTGGCTGATGCTTTTAATCGTATCTACGGGGCAGGGCGCTGCAAAATTATCAATAACGGAATCGACGTCGCAACTGAAGCGATTCTGGCCGAACTGCCGCTGACGAGTGCGGCGGGTGACAAGCCCAAAGTGGCCGTGGTGGCACACGATTTACGTTATGACGGCAAAACCAACCAGCAGCTGGTGCAGGCGATTATGGCGCTGGGGGATGAAATTGAACTGCATACCTTCGGGAAATTCTCGCCGTTTAATGGCCCGAACGTGGTGAATCACGGCTACATGACCGACAAAAAAGCGCTGATGAGCGAGCTTAACGAAATGGACTCGCTGGTCTTCAGTTCGCAGGTGGATAACTACCCGCTGATTTTGTGCGAAGCGCTGTCGATTGGCGTGCCGGTTATCGCCACACAAAGTGACGCCGCCGATGAAGTGCTGCGCAAAGTCGACGGTAAAACCTTTAGCGATATGCGCGTGCTGGAACTGGTGAAAATGCCAAAAGAAGCGCTCGCCCAGCAGGTGTTTGGCAAGGATTTGCAGAGTTTCAAAACTGCGAGTCGCCAGGCGTTCAGTGGACAACAGATGCTGGAGGAATATGTCTCGTTCTATCAGAATCTGTAGTTATCTGCTGCTGCCGTTCATCTATCTGGTGGTCAACGTCAAGTTGGCCTCACTCGGAGAAAGTTTCCCGATAACGATAGTCACCTTCTTGCCCGCCATTCTCTTTTTGTACATTGAACGCATTAGCGTCAAAAAATTGATGATTGCTTTGGGCATCGGTGCGGGACTCACCGCATTTAACTACATCTTTGGTCAATCGCTGGATGCCAGCAAATATGTCACCTCGACATTATTGTTTGTTTATATCGTGCTGATCATGGCGATGACGTGGAGCTGCCGCTTCAAAACTATTTCCCAACGTAATCACCGTAAGTTATTAAGGTTATTTTATGGTGTCGTCGGCATTATTGTGATGTTGGCAGCAGCAGAAATGGCTCAGATTATCCTTACTGGTGGCAGTAGCCTGATTGAGAAAATTTCGAAGTTTCTTATATACAGTAACAGCTATGTTCTGAACTTTATTAGCTTCGGCGGTAAGCGTACCACGGCTCTTTATTTTGAACCGGCGTTCTTCGCTCTGGCGTTAATCTCAATTTGGCTCAGTATCAAACAGTTCGGTATCAAAAC
>Ga0160449_1000653_pt1 | contig 19645 bp, 11 predicted proteins | sample HID1975I_E1MG_FD_108216 | JGI IMG/M metagenome (GOLD analysis project Ga0160449, IMG submission 108216) | Enriched soil microbial communities from UW Madison campus, WI, USA - HID1975I_E1 MG | ecosystem: Environmental > Terrestrial > Soil > Unclassified | place: USA: Madison, Wisconsin...
GATAAATTTTCAGATTCTTTTTCCATAATCTGAGAAGCAAAAGTCTGGATTTTACGAAGCGGTTCCTGCAAATCATGACTTGAGATATAAGCAAATGACTGAAGCTCTTTGTTCATTTCTTCCAGTTCATTGTTTTTTTGCTCCAGCTCTAAGGCATTCATTTTTAATGTATCATCGGCCCTTTTTTTCTCTGTTAGATCATGCGTCACTTTCGAAAAACCAATAACTTCACCTTGTTTGTTATGAACCGCTGTGATAACAACGCTTGCCCAAAATAAATTTCCGTTTTTTCGTGCACGCCAGCCTTCATGAATTGCTTTTCCTTTTTCTCTTGCGATTTTTAAAAGTTTCTCCGGAAGCTGATTTTTTTGATCTTCTTCGGTATAAAAAATGGCAAAATATTTACCAACAATTTCGTCTGCTTTGTAACCTTTTATCTTTTCAGCACCAACATTCCAATTTTCGACAATTCCTTCTGGATTTAAATATAAAATAGAATATTCCTGAACTTCTTCTACCATTAAGTGATAACGTTCTTCACTTTTTTGAAGCGATTCATTGATCTGAATTAATTCTCTAGTTCTAGCCGTAACTTGCTGCTCAAGTTCGTGTGTAAATGCTTTTTCAGTATGAATATCTGTAAATGCACCTACCCATTTTATAATCTTATTATCTAAATCGTAAATTGGTTCTCCAATAGCTGTATGCCATCTATAACTTCCATCTTTTCTTAGCATTCTAACATCGCAGCGATATACTTCTCCTGTTGCAAGCGAATGCTGCCAGATTTTAATATTTTCTTCAAAATCATCAGGGTGTACCATAGACTGCCAAGAACCTTCGAGATCTGGCTGAACACCAGTATATTCCTGCCATCTTCCAGAAGTAAATAAAGAATTACCTTCTGCATCTGTTTCCCATATCAGCTGCGGAATACTTTCGGTTAACGAACGGAATCTTTTCTCACTTTCTTCAATTTTTTTTCGGGCTTCTACTTTTTCTGTAACATCAATAAGTGTTATTCTAATTCCAGAAATAGAATTATCGCTTTCGCGGAGCGGTGCAAATTCAAAATCAACATAAAATTGATTAACAGAATTTAGGTCATTAATAAAAAGCAGCGATTCATATTCAGAATAAGTTTCTCCAGATTCGTAAACTTTCTTTAGTAATTCGGCGTATTTCTGTTCTTTAAGTTCTGGAAATAATTCTAAAATATTTTTTCCTTGAACATCAGCTTCTCCTTTTTTCCAAATATTATTTAGAAGAGCAAAATTGGCCATTTCGATTACAAAATTATTTCCTCTTAAAATGGCTTTAGGAACTGGAGACTGCATAATAAGATTGCGTAATTTTTTTTCGCTATCTTCAATTTTCTGCTGGTATTTTTTCTCTTCTGTTATATCTCTAACCGTTCCAATTAGTTTTTCAGGTTCATTATTTTCATCATAAAAAAGTTTACCTTTTCCCTCAACCCAATGTACCGATTGATCGATCCAGATTACTCGTGCTTCATAATGCAGTAAACCAGTAGTTAATGCATCTTTAAAAGCTTTGTTTCGAATATGCATATCATCTGGATGAAGATGCGCCAATAATTCTTCATGCGTTAGCGAAACATCTTCTTTATAACCGCCAACTACTTCAAGATATCGTTGCGAATAAACAGGAACTCTAGTTTTTACATTCAATTCCCAAGTTCCAAGTTCGCTGGCTTCAACAACAATTTTAAGGCGATCTTCATTGTCTTCAATTTTTTTACGGGTCTCTACCTTTTCACTAACTTCTGTTGCGGTGACGATAATACCCGTAATTTCACCATTTTCTTCTTGCAGCGGATGATAGAGAAAATCAAAATATGAAATTTCTTGTTTTCCATATCGGTTTAATGGAACAGGCATTTCATTTCCATAATAAGGAATTCCAGTAGTAAAAACGTTATCTAAAAGATAGCCTACAGTATCTTTTACTTCAGGCAACGAATCAAACAGAGGTCTGCCCACAAAGGTATTCTCTTCCCGTCCAATCAATTTTAGATAAGATTCATTGGCCATTTCGGCCACATGATGAGGTCCGCGTAAGATTGTAATTCCTACAGGAGCCTGTTTAACGGTGTTTCTAAAACGTTTGTCTGCCTCTTCAATTTCTTGTCTGGCAGTTACTTGCGGCGTATTGTCTAGAACCCAAATAGCGATTTTGGTAACTTTGCCTTCTATGTTTTTTAGTGGAGAGTAAACAAAAGTTACGTATACTTTTTCTTTTTTACCATGCCTTATTAATACCATTTCTACTTCATTGGCATGAAACGGAATTCCTTCTTTAATTACTTTCTGCAGTTCTTTTTCATAAAAAGGCTTAACTTCTGCAAAAGCATCCCAATAGTATTTTCCGGCAATTTCATCGTAAGTTTTTCCAGCCACTTCGACAAAACTATCATTTACAATTTCGCTTATCAAAGTGTCAGCATCCAATAAACAAATACCAATTGGTGCCTGATGCACCATACTGCTTAAATTTTGTTCGTTTTGTTCAATTATTTGTTTGGCCAAATACAAATCTGTCAATTCTGCAGCAGTATTCATTACTGCATAAATCTTACCATTTGTATCGTATAAAGGCGTAAAGCTATAATTGAAATAGAAAGGCTGTAATACATTATCTATTACAATATCAATTCGTGTATTTTTAGAATGAAAAGATTGTCCGGTTTCATAAACCATTGCAACTTGTTCAAATACAGATTGATTATGCAGCTCTGGAAGAATTTCTTTATAGGTTTTCCCGATTACGTCGTTACCTTTCCCCCAAATTTTTATAATTGATTCATTGGCAAGTTCAATGCGCATTTCCTTACCAACATATACTGCAATAGGGAAAGGAGCATTTTCGACCAATTGTCTTATCTTTTGTTCACTTTCTTCGACTTTAGAACGAGCCAAAACCTGAGCCGTTACTTCGGTTGCAATTGCTGCAACACCAGAAATAGTTCCGTCACTTTCTCTAAGTGCTTCATATACAAAATTGATATAAGTATTTTCGGTTTGACCATTTCGATTTAGTTGAACAGAACGTTCATTGGTCGTAATTTTTTTCCCGTTTTGATAAACGTTTTGAAGAATTTCATCTAGACCTTGTTTTTTAAATTCGGGAAAAGTTTCAAAAATTGGTCTATTGATTATTTTTTCTGCATTTGCTCCCCAGAGTTCGATCATTTGTTCATTGGCAATTTCAACAACATAATTTTCACCTCTAAAAATGCACATTGCAATTGGAGCTTGCATAATATTGTTTACAAATCGAGCATTACTTTGCTGTAAAGCATCTGCAACAATCTTCTTGTCTGTAGTTTCTACTACGGTGACCAAAATACCTCCAATAGATCCGTCTTCTATTTTTATTGGACTGTATGAAAAATCAAAGAAACATTCTTCTGTATACCCATTGCGAGATAAAAATACTTTAAAATCAGGATAACTTACTGCTTTTCCTGTCATTACATCGGCGAGCATCGGACCGGTTGTATCCCAGATTTCGGCAAAAGTAATTTCAGGACTTCCACCTAATGCTTCTGGGTGTTTGGTTGCGCCCAAAATTGGCAGAAAAGCATCATTGTATAATTGAGTATAATTTTTTCCCCATGCAATGTACATCCCAAAAGGATTGTTCAGCATCATTGCCGTCATCGTTTTTAAACTTTGCGGCCATTTCTCAGGATCACCCAAAGGCGTTTTGCTCCAGTCTTTGGAACGTATCAAGCTGCCCATTTCTCCTCCTTCGGACAGAAAATAATGTTCCTTTTTTTTGCGGTTCATTTCCAAAGAAGATTTAGGGTTGCAATATAAAATGTGCTCTTTCGGGCTGTTTGAAATTGTTCTCTGATGCGTTGGTCAGTGCGTTTTCGATTACTTTTTTTAATTTAGAAAAATCACCTGGTTTCCTAATATAAAATGATGCTCCTTTTTTATATAAGTTGTCTACAATTTCAGTATCCAAGGAGGTTGAGAAAATTATTATTGGCAGATTTTTCAGTTTTTCGTTTTCTTTTATTTCTGCTAAACATTCCAAACCGTTTTTTCGAGGCATATTCAAATCAAGAAAAAGAACATCGGGAAGGTTTAAAGCGTTAGTTTTTAAATAATCCATCAGCTGCACACCGTCATTAACTGTGGAAAGAGCGGTCTCGATTGGAATTTCATCGAGGGCTTCCTTAAAAAAATCGCAGTCATCTTCATCATCATCAGCTAATAAAAGATTGTAATGCTTTATATTCATTGTTTTTAGTCTCCTAAAATTTATTATTAATTTTTATTTGGCTAAATTTAACTTTTTTAAGTAAGAATTCCTGTTTTTTTGTCAAGAATGTTATTTGAAAACAGAAAAAAAATAGCTTATACAATTTTGTTTCAAATTTTACGTTATTAATTATTGTTAGATGTTTTTCACTCAACACTATTTTTGAGTTTGGATTTCTTCACTTATCTTAAAAGAAATCCGGATTAAAAAGAGAACACCAGAACTCTTCAAAACCCTTTTAGAATCTGACTTTAAATCTAAAATTTTCCGTTTTTGCTGTATACTATATGCACAAAGTGTAAAATAATTACACACTATTTTTTGGCCTGATTTCGCTAAAAGCCTCTACATCAGTTTTAAACCTTATTGGCACGACGCTTGCAAATTGTGTTTATGTCAAAATCTTTGATGCGTTTGTTTTTTATTTCTCCCCATACGAGAAAAAAATAAAAGGAGAAGAAAAGATTTTACTAAAAGCCATATTAAAAGAAATCAAACAAGGAGCATAAGCATGGAAAGCGAAACAATTATCTCAGAACAATTTTACTCGAACAGCAGTTCGGCTATCAGCGAAAAAGCATTAAACAGTTCTTTTTTTGGAACTAAAGAAAAATCACCAAAAGTACACGTAGAAAGACCAACAAGTCCTTTCGGATTAGCAGTTCTTATTGCAACATTTTTATTAATGATTGCAGGGGTTTATTTGGTAGTTCAATTACAAGACGATTTCGAACAATTCCACTTTGAAAGAATTGCTTCAACTTGGGGACTTCCATTTTTAATTATAACCACAATTTTATTCCTATACCAAACGGGGGTTTTCTTATACAGCTCTTATTTGTATTTAAGATATAAAGCAATTCCATCTGTATCAGACGATTTATTGCCAACTTGTACAATTATCGTTCCAGCCTATAATGAAGGAAAACTAGTTTGGGATACTTTAATGAGTCTTGCAGAAAGCGATTATCCAGCAGAAAAATTACAGCTTTTAGCTATTGATGATGGAAGTAAAGATGATACTTGGTATTGGATGCAGGAAGCAAAAGCAAAATTAGGAGATCGTGTAACTATCTTTCAACAACCTAAAAACGCTGGTAAACGCCACGCTTTATACAGAGGATTTAAATTAGGAACAGGAGAAATCTTTGTAACTGTAGACAGTGATTCTATTGTTAAAAAAGATACTTTAAGAAACTTAGTAAGTCCGTTTGTAGTAAACAAAAAATGTGGTGCTGTTGCAGGAAACGTTCAGGTTTTGAACAATAAAAAAGCAATTTTACCAAAAATGCTGAATGTAAGTTTCGTAATGAGTTTTGAATTTCAGCGTTCAGCAGAAAGTCAGGCAGGTGCTGTATTGTGTACTCCAGGAGCTTTAGCAGCTTATAGAAGAGATGCAGTATTTAATTGTCTGCCAGAATGGATCAACCAAACTTTTATGGGACAACCTTCGGATATTGGAGAAGACCGTGCCATGACAAATATGATCTTGAAACAAGGTTTTCATGTATTATTCCAAAGAAACGCAGTAGTGTTAACTAATGTTCCAGAAGACTATAAAGGATTGTACAAAATGTTTATAAGATGGAGCAGAAGTAATGTTCGTGAAAATCTTATGATGGCTAAATATGCTTTTAAAGATTTTAGAAAAGAATCAAAATTTGGAGCAAGACTTTTCTTTTTAAATCAGTCTTTCAAAATTTTAATGACATATCCGTTTATATTATTTATGTTCTTCTTTATAGCTGTTCACCCAGTTTTATTTTTGAGCTCGACATTAATGGCAATTTTGATTTTCTCTAGTTTCACAATGCTATTTTATGCAAAAAGATATACGCTTGCAGAATCTTTCTGGGCATATTCATACAGCCTTTTTTACACTTTCAGTTTGTTCTGGATTGCGCCTTATGCAATAGCAACTGCCAGCAAAAGAGGATGGTTAACAAGAGGATTATAATATTTCGTACACTATTTATTTCACTATAAAAACTCCGCCCAAGTGAAAAAGCCCGCTGTATTTTTACAGCGGGTTTTTTAGTTATACGCCAATTCATTCTGAATGTCTGTATATAAATTAAAATTTGTTATGGTGTCATATGTCCCTTGGAAACGTTTCATTGGTAGAAAAAAAATAGCAGCCAGTACAAACGTTCCTACGGAACAAATAAATTTTAAATTTTTTATTTGTTATTATCTGAATCTAAAGCAGCAATAATCTGCTTTTTCATCGAAGTATTAATGTAATCTAAAACTTCAGCATAGGAAATAGCATAACGTCTTTCTATATTTTGAAAATGCTCTGGAAAAGCGTCTAAAATTTTATCGTAATAAACATCCAGTTGCTTTTCAGATGGCATTTCATATTTCAAACGAAGCTGAAATCTTCTCAATAAAGCGCTGTCGATTATTTCGTAATGATTCGTGGCACAAATTAATAAACTATCAGAAGGGAAATAATCAAAAAGCTGAATTATAGTATTCACCAATCGTCTCATTTCGCCTACATCTTTATCATCGCTGTCGCGGCTTTTACCAATTTGGTCAAATTCATCTAAAAATAAAACGGCTCTTTCGCGAATGGCTTTATCAAAAATTGCTTTTAAGTTTTTAGAAGTTTCACCAATTCGAGAGTCGATTATAGTGCTGAGGTTGATGATTATAATCTTTTTGTTTAAAGTATTTGCAATTGCTTTTGCCGTCGTAGTTTTACCGCAGCCAGAACTTCCATGCAATAAAATCTTATTATCAACTTTAAGATTGTATTTCTTTAATTCCTCAAGATATTGATGTTCTTTAATAATCTGAAGCAGTGCAGATTTGTTTTCATTACTAAAGAATAAATCATCTAAAGCAATTTTTTCGGTATCGATTACGGTAAGATCATTCAGGTTCATCTGCTGTTTATTTTGCTGCAAAATTAAGGTTTATTCTGTTTTGTTCTAACGAATAAAGATGTTAAAGAAAATCCTTTGAAATAATTAAAATCATTACGCTTTAATTCTTTTCTAAAATTTGAACAGATTAAATCTGCTGGGGATTCTTTGCAGCAAATTTTTTTATTCCTGAAGTTAAAGCAGAATTTTAATTGAAAAAAATAAGACAAAGAATTTCAATTTTAGATTTAAAGAAATTGGCTACGGCATTTTTTTGAAATTTAATAAAAATACAATTTTAACTTAATAATGGTTTGAATTTGATATTTTGTAAAATCCATTTTATTTTAATTAAAGAATTCATTTAAGTTGAAAAAAAGAATGAGTTTATAGTTTTAGATTAAATATTTTTTAACGTTTAGTTGTTTTTTAAATTAAGAATTATAGCAAACATAAAATTGTGTTGTCGAGAACAAATTAGGATTATTGGGTAAATTTATTATGTTTGTTGCGAATTATTCAATTTCATAAACCATCATTCATTTGTCGACTCTTACCTTAAATCAAGATCAAATTTTAATTGATCGTCTTCGTGACGGTGATGAATCGGCTTTGACAGAATTGTATAATAAATTTTGGCAGGCGCTTTTTATGTCTGCTTATAATGTCATCAAAGACAAAGAATTGTGCGAAGATATTATTCAGGATATTTTCATGAATATCTGGCACAATCGAGAAAAAATTGAGATTCATATTTCTTTAAAAGGCTATATGTACGCGTGCGCCAGATATCAGGTTTTTACTCATATTAGAAAAAATAAAGACAAAGTTCATGTCGAACTTTTTGATGATCTCGAAAAACGATTTCTAGCAACTACTCCAGAAACGCAGTTAATGCACGACGAATTTGTTCAGCAACTCAATTTAACTATCGAATCGCTTCCCGAAAAATGCCAGGCAGTTTATAAATTAAGCCGTGAAGAACAGCTGAGTCATAAAGAAATTGCCGAACGACTTAATATTTCTACAAAAACAGTCGAAAACCATATTACAAAAGCACTGCATACTATAAGATCTTCTATGGGCGAGAGTATGAGTATGGCGATGATTTTATGGCTTTCAAAAAATATCTTTTAGCAAAAAATAATGCAGTGATTGGATTGGTGATGTATGGTTTTTCTTCTTTTTTAGTTGTCTTAAAAAAAAAATCAAAAAAAATACGATTTGGACTAGGGGGTAGGTGTCTTTTTGGATACTTACTTAATAACTCCCCGAATTAATATAAAAAAAAATGAAAAAAGAGGATTTTTTAGTGCTGCTAAATAGATATCTTTCCGGTGATACCAATCTCGAGGAGAATAATAAATTATTGAATTATTACGAGAGTTTTCAAACCGAACAAAATTGGGACGATGCATTGGGTTCTAAAGAAGAAATGGAACTCAAAATGAGAACGCGTCTTCAAAATGCAATTCAATCTGAAGAAAATAAAATTATTCCCCTTCAGCCTTTTTACACTAAAACGACTTTTAAATTAATGGCGATGGCAGCATCACTGCTATTGTTGATTTCGATTTCATTATTCATTAGTAAAACGAATCCGCTTAAAATAGAAACGCCTGCAGTTGCCCATAAAGAAATTCTAATTGGCAGTGACAAAGCTACTCTGACATTAGAAGACGGTTCTGTAATTGCTTTAGAAAAAGGAAAATCGTACACGCAGGGCAATGCTTCTAGTAACGGAGAAAAATTGATTTACAATTCAAAAGATGCTAAACCTGCCGCAATTGCAAACAATTACTTAACGATTCCGAGAGGCGGACAATTTTTTGTTCAATTAGCCGACAGTACTAAAGTCTGGCTGAACTCTGAATCTCAGCTAAAATATCCAGTTGCATTTGTCGATGGCGAAACCAGACAAGTAGAGTTAGTTTATGGAGAAGCCTATTTTGAAGTTTCACCTAGTACCAAACACAAAGGTTCAAGATTTAAAGTAAAAACTCAAAGTCAAAATGTAGAGGTAATTGGAACAGAATTTAATATTAAAGCCTACAAAGACGAAACTACTATTTATACCACATTGGTAAAAGGGATAGTTGCGGTAAGTAATGCTAGTAAAAAACAAATTTTAGCGCCAAACGAACAATCTAGAATAACTGATTATAATGGAAATATTGCGGTTTCTAATGTAGATGTTTACAACGAAATTTCGTGGAGAAAAGGATTATTTGTGTTTAAAGGAATGCCTCTAAAAGATATTGCAAGAGTACTTTCTAGATGGTACGATGCTGATATTGTGTTTGCTGATCCAGCTCTTGGAAACGTAAAATTTAATGGAGTTTTAAATAAAAATCAAAAACTAGAAGACATATTAACGACCATCAAAAACATCAATTTTATAAATGCCTATGAGAAAAAAGACAATAAGATTATTATAAAATAAAAAGAAAAGGGATTAAAGTTTAGACCTCTCACCGTACTGCACTTCATCCCTTTCTGTGTATTAATCAATTAATCAGTTTTAACAACCAACCAACCAATTAACATGTAAATTTATGAAATTTAAATTAACCAGTGCCTATTTCTATTTAAGAAAGAGGCTAATTATTAACATTATGAGAACTTTTATCTTCTTGTTTTGTACTACAATTTTTGGTTTTTCTCCCGTAAATCTATTTTCACAAAACACAAAAGTTGTAATTGCCGCTGATAAAATGGTGTCTGTTGACGAAGTTTTTGACATTATCAAGCAGCAAACAAATTATACTTTTATTTATCAGGAAGATTTATTTAAAAAATTACCGAGAGTACAATTAAAAAAGGGAAAAATTAGGGTAAATGATCTTTTAAAAGCGACTTTTATAAGTAAAGATTTTGACTTTAGTTTTGCAAATGGAAATACGATTGTTGTAAAAGAAGTTCGTCCAGAAAAAGTTGTAGTACAGCAGTCTAAAAATATAGAAATTTCTGGTGTTGTAACCAATCAGAAAAAAGAACCGCTGCCAGGAGTTAACGTAAAAGTTAAAGGTACAAATGCAGCAGCTCAAACTGATTTTGACGGAAAATATACAATTACAGCACCAAGCGATGGAATTTTGTTATTTACTTATATTGGACATAGAGCCGAAATTGTTGCTGTAAATAACAGAAAGGTAATCAATGTTTCGCTCACCGAAGAGACCAAACAATTAGAAGGTGTTGTCGTAAATACAGGGGTTACGGTTCGTAAAAAAGAATTAATTACAGGTGCAGTAACTGTTTTTAGAGGTGAGGAATTACGACAAGTTTCTACGCAAAATGCTGTTCAAGCTTTAAAATCATTAGATCCATCTTTTATTGTTTTGAACAATAATATTACAGGATCGAACCCTAATATTCTGCCTACAATCGAGGTGAGAGGGCAGACAAGTTTAACAGCAAATCAGGTTGACAGCCAGTTTAGAGACGATCCAAATCAGCCATTGTTTATTCTGGACGGATTTCCAACAACTTTACAGCAAGTTGTCGATTTAGATATTAATAGAATTGCGAGTATTACTTTATTGAAAGATGCTGCTTCGACCGCTTTATACGGGTCGCGTTCTGCAAATGGAGTTGTCGTAATTGAAACCAATAAACCGATACCAGGAAAATTGCAGTTCTCTTATGTCTATAATTCATCTTACGAATTAGCAGATTTAAGTGTTTATCATTTAATGAATGCCGAGCAAAAATTAGAATTTGAAAGACTTTCAAATGCTTATTATGCAGGCGACGGATCATCTGCTGCAACACAATATTTATGGGATCAGGAATACAATAAACGTTTGGCAGCTGTTCGAAGAGGTGTAAATACGTATTGGCTGAACGAACCAATTCAAATGGGAATTACTTCTGGACATAGTTTGAATTTTGGCGGAGGTTCTGAGGAATTTCGATTTAATATTGCTGGAAATTATAAAACGCTGAATGGAACAATGAAAGGTTCTGAGCACGATACCTGGGGTTACAATACAACGTTAACCTACCGAAAAAATAAATTGAACATTAACAATCAATTTTTTATCTCTGGAGGAAATAACCAAGAATCTCCATACGGTTCATTTGAAACTTGGGCAAAAGCCAGCCCTTATTACCCAAAATATAACGAGAACGGAGAAATCACCCGTTATTTAGATGGAACATCATTGCCAATACCAGCAAATCAGTCTGTTATTGTAAATCATCCGGCAAATCCATTATACAATGTCTTTTTGCCAAGTTATAATAAAGGAAACAACTTTAACTTTACAAATAATTTTGCAGTTAATTATGATGTGAATCCGCATATTAGAACAACTGCAGCATTATCGGTTTCAAAATTTAATAATTATACGACTATTTTTGTCTCTCCAGACGATACAAGTTTTATTACTAAGATTGCCACAGAAAAAGGAACTTACAGCAGATATGAGGCAGTTACAGATAAATGGAATGGAAATATTGGTGCGACTTATTCTAACGTTTTTAAAAGTGTTCACTCCTTTAATTATACCATTAGGGCCTCTGCATTAGAAACAAGAAATAATTCTTATAAAACATTTTTACGAGGTTTTCCAACTGGAGTTCCTGGAAATCCTGCATTTGCTTTTGGATATGAACCAGACGGTAAACCAGAAGTATATACTGAATTAATTAGAAGTGTCGATTTAACGAACCAGATTAACTATGCGTACGATCGCAGGTTTCTTTTCGACTTTACACAAACTATTTCAGGAGCAACAAATTTTGGAACTAACAAAAAATATTCGCCTTATTGGGGAATCGGTTTTGGATGGAATTTGAACAATGAGTTTAAAATGAACGAAGATATTGTCAACATCCTTAAAATACGTGCTAATATAGGTCAGACAGGAAATCAAAACTTAGTAGGATTCGCTTCTTACGATGTGTATGCTTATGATCCAAATACGAATGTTTTTGGTGCAGGACTAGGAATTTCACAAATAGCAAATCCTAATTTAGAAGCACAGAGAACTAAGGATTTATCTTTAGGATTAGATCTGGCTATGTTTAGAAATAGATTAACAATGACTTTGGGAGCTTACAGACGTAAAACTTCACCGCAGATTGTCGCTATCGATCTTGCGGCTTCTACAGGTGTGAATGCTTATCCGCTAAATGTTGGTTATCTGACAACTGAAGGTCTGGAACTAAAAATGAACTACAATTTTATTTACGATTTAAAACGAAATTTTGTTTGGGGAATTGGATTAATGGGAACTACTGCTGGTAACGAACTGGGAGGTTTTAATAATGCATTATCATCTTTAAATGAGGCGGCGCAAAAAACTACAAGTCTTACAAGGTATTATGACGGAGCAAGCAGCAACGATCTTTGGGCTGTACCTTCATTAGGAATTGATCCAGCGACAGGAAGAGAAGTTTTCTTAAAGAAAAATGGACAAACGACTTTCGTTTTAGATAAAAAAGACGAAGTAGTAATGGGTAATTCTAGAGAAACAGCTACAGGAGTTGTTTCTACAAACTTAAACTACAAAGGTTTTAGTTTTGGATTGTTTGTTCGTTACAGTTTTGGTGCAGACAGATTTAATAGCGCCTTGTACAATAAAGTTGAAAATATTAGCAGAGCAACTATTTTCGATAACCAAGATGCAAGAGCTTTTACAGATCGATGGACAACGCCTGGTCAAATGGCACAATTTAAAGCGATTGGCCTGACCAATTCAACGCCTATTTCTTCTCGCTTTATTCAAAAAGACGATTATATCTCTGGAGAATCTATTCGTTTAGGTTACCGCTTAACAGACAGGGCGTGGTTAAAAAGAGCAGGTTTGACTGCTTTAGGATTTAATGCTTTGGCAAATGAATTTTTCCGTGTTTCAACTATAAAAGCAGAGCGTGGTATAGATTATCCTTTTTCAAGAATCTATTCACTTAGTTTAAACTTATCATTTTAATTAAGAAACTATGAACAAGTATTTATATAAAATTACATTCGTTTTTCTAGTATCTCTTACCGCAGTAAGCTGTAGTGATTTTTTGGATGTAGTACCACAAGATAAAATTTTAGAAAATCAGACTTATAGTTCTGAAGCTGGAGTTCAAAATGTGCATAACGGAATTTATCTTCAATTAGCTGCAAGTAATTTGTATGGAAGACAACTAACGATGGATGCTGTTGAAATATTAGGACAACAGTATAATATGGGAGGATCGCATGTTAAAAATAAAATTGCAACTTATGCTTATGCAGAGTCAGTTCCGAAATCTACTTTCTCTGGTATTTGGGAAAGTGCTTTTACAACGATTTTATCAGCCAATAAATTTTTAGAAAGTATAGATGAGCATGCAGGAGTAGTATCTGCTGAAAAAGCTAATTTATTAAAAGGCGAGGCTATTGCAATTCGTGCTATGATTCATTTTGACATGCTGCGTTTGTACGGACCAATTTATAAAATAGCTCCTGCACATCCTTCGATACCATATTACGATATGGCTCAAACAACAAACAATCCGCTTTTACCAGCTAAAGACGTAATTGCAAAAATTATCGCTGATTTAGATTTAGCACAGTCACTCTTAGTAAATGATCCGATATTAACTACAGGAAAATATAATGCTTCAACAGCATTTGACGCTAATCCTTATTATTCTGCAAATCGCGGACAAAGAATGAATTTAATGGCAGTAAAATGCTTAAAAGCTCGAGTTCTTTTGTATGCTGGAGATAAAACAGGCGCATCAACTGTGGCAAATGAAATTATAAACATAGTAAAAACAAATCCTATCGTTTCGTGGACTCCTTACTTAGAAGCAACAAATTCTGCGAATCCAGACCGTATTTTTTCTACAGAAAATTTCTTTTCACTTAGCGATTATACATTATACACCAAGCAAAGAGCACTTTTTGATCCGAGTTTAGACGATTTTAATATTTATGCTCCAATGTTGAGTAGATTAAATGCTGTTTTTGAATCTAATGATAACGATTACAGAAGTCTGCCAACATGGAAAATACCAATTATAGGAGGTAAAACACAGAAAACATTTTACAAATATGAAGATGTGACCGATAAAACAAAACTTTTCCGTTTTCAAATTCCAATGTTTAAACTTTCAGAAATGTATCTTATTGCTGCAGAAACAGCTGCAGTTCCTGCTGATGGTATTGCTTTTTTGAATACACTTCGTTTCAATAGAGGATTAACTAATGTTGCCGCTACAGCTGTATTAGCAACAGAAATTACCAAAGAGTATAGAAAAGAATTTATGGGAGAAGGACAATTGTTTTTTTATTACAAAAGAATCAATTCTACTACAATTCCAAATGGTTCAGCTGCTTCTGGAAACGTTACAATGACTGCACTTCAATACGTAGTGCCATTGCCAGATGCTGAGATTAATTTTCAATAATTTAAAAAAGTAATCATGAAAAAAATATTGATTTTAAGTATCACTTTTCTATCTCTGTTCGGATTAACATCTTGTGATAAAGAAGAAATTAAAACGTATCAAGACAGCGATAATATTTATTTTTCGCGTGCTATATACCCATTATACAGCACCGGACCAGTTATAGACAGTGCAGGATTTAGCTTTGGTTTAGATAATATCGCTATTACAGAAAGAATTTATCCTCTAGCAATACGAGTTCAAGGAAAGGTCGCCAATGTTGATCGAAAAGTAAAACTTACCGTAGATCCAACAAGCACAGCTGTTTTGGGCACGCATTTTATACTCCCAGAAAATATTGTGATGCATGCTGGGAAAGAAATAGATACAGTTCTGGTAAAAGTTCTTAGAACTCCAGATATGAAAACGAATGATTTTCTATTGGTATTAAATCTCGAAGAAAATGAGTTTTTTTCAACAAATATGAAATCAAGAGTAACCAACGTTTTGACTCAAAAAACTATCAGTTTTGTTCGTTTTAAATTATCATTTAATGATAAGCTAAGTACGCCAATTGGCTGGGCGAGCTCATTTTTAGGTGTTTTTACCGCTAAGAAATTTTTCTTAATGTGCGATTTAATGAATCTGGATCCCTCAATATTTAATCAGGCGACCGGATCTTTAGGGTTAACAATTCCAGACATGCAGTATTATCAAAGTTTTATGAAACGTTATCTGGCAGATCAAAAGGCTTCTGGTAACACCATTTACGAAGAAAATGGTAATGAAATGATATTTCCTTAAAAATCATTCTTTTTAATATATAAAATATAGAAACAATGTTTAAAAATATAAAAATACAAGCAGCCTTGCTACTGGTTATTGTTTTGACTTACAGTTGTGTAAGCGACGAAGGAACTTATGATTATAATGCTATAAATGAGCTCAACGTAACTGGAATAGAAAAAGAATACACAGCTTATACCGGAGATTATTTTAAGATAGCACCAAATATTAACCCGACTTTAGATGAAGGCACTGATCCTGATCGATACGAATACAATTGGGTTGCCGTAAACCCTGCAAAATTGGCTATGGAGTCTAGAACTGTTATTGCAACAACAAAAGATCTTGACGGAATATTAAAGCTGCCTCCTGCAAAGTACACAATTTATTATTTTATAAAAGATAAAGTAACAGGAGTAAATTGGCAGCAGCCAACTTTTACACTAAACGTTGTATCTTCTATTTACGAAGGCTGGCTGGTGATTGGCAATGTTGATGGAAAAGCGCGTTTAGATATGGTGTCTATAATACCAAATGTACCGACAGCTCGTGTAATTACAGATGTCCTAGACGCTTCTGGATCTGCATTAAAATTAAGCGGTACAGCCGTAGACGTTGATTGTGTGGCACAGGCAGTAAATACCACTTACGGAATTTATGTAACCGCATCAGAATCTGGAACGGCAAGAATTGACCCTGATTCATTTTCTTGGGTTCAGTCACAAAACATTGCTTACGAAACTGTAGGAGGTGCTTTTCCAACAAACTTTGGCGTCGATTTTATGAAGTCTCCATCATCTGGCGAGAATTTCCTTTATAGTAAAGGAGATATTTATTCGTATTACAGAATATATCAAATAAAATATGGTCTGCCTCAAAATAAATTAAATACCGAAACTAAAAACTTCTATGCCGCTCCTTTTATAGCAGAAAATGGAGGATCATTAGGAACTCCAGTTTTTTATGATAGAGATAATCGTCGTTTTGTACGTTATAATACAGCAACAAGTGTTTGTTCTGCAATGCCACCAGTAGTGGGTTCTGCAACAGTTTTAGACTGGAATAATACCAATTCTGATTTAATTTACATGACAACTTCGGCTTTTAATTCAAATGAAAACTTTGCTGTTCTTAAAAATATATCGACAGGTAAATTTAATTTAGTACGTTTCACAACTGTTTTAGCACAAACCTATTACAAAGAAATTATAAATGCTCCAGATTTTGATAAGGCAACCAAGTTTGCCGTAAGCCCAGACTCGGGATATTTATTTTATGCAGTTGGTGGTAAATTATACGAATACGATAACGGAACTCAATCGGCCAAATTAATGCTGGACAAAGGCAGTGAAGAAATTACCTATATAGGCTTTCATGCTAGATCCAAAACTTTTGCCAAGAAATTAGTTCTTGGCAGTTATGGTACTACAGGAAAATTAGAATTTTTTACCGTACCGCCGGTAAATGGAGATTTAGTTCTGGATAATTCTTACTCAGGATTATGCAAAATTGTTGATGTTGCTTACCGTACGAGATAATTAAACTTAAAGTAAATCCGAATGAAGAGTAAAATTCATTCTTCATTCGGGTTTTAAAACCACATTTTATGAAACGATTTTTAAAAATCGCAAGCGCAGTTTTGCTGCTTGCCTGTCCTTCTATTGCCTTAAAAGCACAAGCACAATCAACTCAAGAAAGTTGGGAACAAGTCAAAAAAAATGCGCAAACAGAGAAGAAATTAATCTTTGTCGATTTGTATTTTACAGGCTGTGCTCCGTGTGCACAAATGGACAAAGAAGTATTTCCAGATCCAAAAGTAGCAGCTGTTTTAAGTGCAGATTTCGTCACTTTTAAATCGGATATTTTAAAAGAAGAAATTGGTAAAAAATTATGCATGAAATACGGCGTAACTGGTTTTCCAACATTTTTATTTATGAATGCAGATGGAAAAGTAATTGATATTGCAGGCGGATTTCAAAACGTAGAGCAGTTTACAGCTTTGCTTCAAAACGCAAAAGAAGCTTCTAAAAAAGGAATTTTCAAAAAGTATAGTCCAGAAATCCAGGAAAAAGAGTATCCTGATTTTTACAAACAAGCCTATTTAGAAGGAAAAAGAAATGTGCCTTTTGAAGTTGTCGATACTTACTTAAAATCTAAAGATATTGCTGAAGAAATTCCTTTTGTAATTGTTACCGGATTGCGAGTGGGTAAACAATATGACGATCAATTTCTTTTGAAGAGTAAAAAATTAATGGAAGATTATGGAAGATGGAACGTTACAAGTCACGTGTTTACCATCTTACAACGCAAGAAAAGAGAGTGCGAAAAAAAGAATGATCTAAAAGGGTTTACAGAATTAGTAAATGGTTCAAAAGAACTTTATACGCCTGAAGAATTTACAAAATATTCTGGAATTTTATTAAAAGATTTCGGAGTAGAAAAAGTGGTAGTGAAACCAAATACGGCACAAAAGTAATCCGAAATGAAAAAGATATTCCTGCTTTCAATATTAATTTTTGGCTGTGCAATTTATGCTCAAAACAGCATTCAGAAATCTATTGAAACTTTCGAAAAAGCCTTTCAAAATAAAGATTACAACAGTATGAAAAATCTTCTTGCACCGCAGTTTACTGTTGGTGTAGGAGATTCGTCTTCAAACGAATATTATTTGAATGGTATTTTTAATGCTTTTCCCGCTTTAGATTCTATTCAGATTGGAAAAACTGTTGAGATGAAAAATGAAACCTATGTTTTGGTAGATTTCTATTTTAAAGGAAAAGAAAAGAAACCGTCTCAAATCGTTTTCAATTCAGAAAACAAAATTTTGTATGTGACTTTTTTTGATGGTTTATATAAAGTTGACCGAAATGCAACAGTAAAACAAGTGGCAAGTATTCCGTTTCAAATTATCGAAAACGGAATCGCCATTAAAATCAAATTAAACAAAGCCGATCGAGAATTTTTAATGCTTTTTGACACTGGCGCAGACGGAATGGCTTTAAATCCAGACAGCGCATACAAAGCGGGAGTTGTTGTGACGAAAACCAAATCGGCTTCTGTAGTTGGCGGAAGTCAGGAAGTGAAATATTCTGCGGATAATACGATTTATATTGGCGATCAGGTCTTAAAAAATCAAGGTCTGGTTATCTTTCCGAAACATGGTGTTTATGACGGATTATTTGGCGCCAATCTCCTTCGAAATTATATCACTTCTGTCAATTTTGATACCATGACAATTGACTTGTACAACTTCGGGAATTTTAATTATTGGGGAAAAGCAAAGCCGTTGGTTTTTGATTATAAATCGGGACTGCCGGTAGTAAAAATGAATCTGACTTTTGAAGATAAAAAAACAGTCGAAGGCAGTTTCACTTTTGATACTGGAGCAGGTTACGATCTCATTGCTTACGGACCGTTTAATCATAAAAATAATCTCGAAGTCAGTTTAAAAACCGAGTACACATCTGTCAATTACAGTTTAGGAAAACAAACTAAAATTGTTGGCGGCGCCATTCCAAATGTCGGTATAAATGGGAATGATTTTCCGAATGTAACCGTGGCACTTCAAGAGTATGACGAAGCCAATAAAAACTGGGCTTCGGCCGATGGATCTTTGGGAATCGATTTAATAAAGCGTTTCAATTTTACAATCGATTTATTACACAAAACCGTGTATTTAGAACCGAATAAAAATTTTAAAAAAACACCTTCTTTTTATTTAAGCGGACTCGATTTAGATTTTGATGAAAACCAGAATCTTTTGGTAAAAAGAGTTTTAGATCAGCAAAATGAAGATTTAAAGAAAGTAAAAGTCGGAGCAAAAGTTACTCAGATAAACGATTTCGAAGCCAAAGATTTAGTAAAACCAGAAAATCTTAAAAAGCTGAAAGAAACTAAAGAAAGCAAAGACATTATTATAGAACAAGACGATCAATCGATGCGAATTTCAATTTAATCTATCAAACAAAAAACAAATATACTATTATGAAAAAACACATTTTTTATTTCATTTTAACCTTCATTACGGTTCAAATGAGTTTTGCTGCAAACTTATCTGAATATGCAGTAATTAAAGGAACAATTTCGATTCCAGATAGTAAAGTAAAAGAAATTACACTTTACAATGTCGAAGAAGGAAAGCCAGTCGTTGCAGCTACCGCAAAAGTTAATTCGCTGGGGGAGTTTGGCTTTATGACACCAGTTTCAGCTGCTGGCTTTTATTATGTCGATTACGGACAATTTAAAAGCAGAAACCAATTAATTCGTTTGTATTTAGAACCTAAATTGGATATCAATCTTGTTATCAATAAAGAAAATTA